>Ga0207433_10015829_pt1 | contig 10680 bp, 9 predicted proteins | sample YelNatPaOPGAMG01_FD_187559 | JGI IMG/M metagenome (GOLD analysis project Ga0207433, IMG submission 187559) | Hot spring thermophilic microbial communities from Obsidian Pool, Yellowstone National Park, USA - OP-RAMG-01 (SPAdes) (version 3) | ecosystem: Environmental > Aquatic > Thermal springs >...
CGAAAAGCCGCGCCAGGAAGGTGAAGACCAGGAAGACCAGGCAGAGGGCGGCCACCGTCCTGTCCTCGGCGGCCGGCCAGTTCGGCTGGCGCCGGAAATAGACCATGACCACGAAGTAGAGCACCAGCACCAGCAGGGCTATCCCCACCAGCGGTTGATAACCTCCCACGGGAGAGAGCGATCCCGCCTCGCCGAGGGAGGCCAGTATGAGGGGGGTGATGATCTCCCCCTTCTCCACTATCTTCTGGCCCACGGCGTAATGCACGAAGACCGGCTGCACCGCCCGGGCCGCTTCTTCCATGTCCCTTTCCACGGTGGCGGCGGCGTAGGCGGTGTTGGTCCTCAGGAAGGCCTCACCGAGATCGGCGACGGCGCGGCGGAACTCCTCCGACAGCGGCAGCTCCTGCGCCTTGCGGCGCAGCTCGCGGCGCACGTCCTCCAGGTTGTCGTAGGAGACGGGGCGCGACATCTCTGCGGAGAGCAGCTCGGCGGTCACGCTGTAGAGCAGCCTGGCGTCCTCCCTGGAGGACCTGGCCAGGAGGTCCAGGGTATCGGCGTCCAGGTCCAGTTTCTCCCTCTCCTTGAGGGCCTTGAGCTCCCCGGCCATCTCCGCCGCCGTGCCCCGCATGACCTCCACCTCGGCGAACAGCCCCTCCAGCCTGGCCAGGGCCTCCGACCTGGCCTGCGGGTTGACGAAGATGTCGCGGACGCGCTCGCGCTCGCGCTGGCGCATGCGCTCCGTGTTCTCCTCGTCCAGAACGTCGAAGTCGCGGGGGGAGATGACCGTCTCCGTGCTGGGCTTGCCCACCTCGAACCGTGCCGCCCGGGGCAGGTATTCCAGGACCACCAGCGCCAGGACCACGCAGACGGTGAGGAGCGAAAATAAAAGCGACCTCCGCTTCCCCGCGGGGGGGATGAGTCGCTGCCAACGCCTGTATCTTGACCCTTCCTTATCGTCCATGACCTCTTCCGGACCTTATTCTACACCAGCGGGGCCTTTCATGCCTCCGCTTCTCCGCCTGTCGTCCCTCCCCGGTCGTCGTAAAGGCGGTAAGCCCGCACGATCTCCTGGACGATCTTGTGCCGCACCACGTCCCGCTCGTCGAGGTAGACGAACTCTATCCCTTCGATGCCCGTCAGGATCTCACGCACCACGTTCATCCCCGAGCGCTGCCCGCCCGGCAGGTCTATCTGGGTGATGTCCCCGGTGACCACCGCCTTGGAACCGAACCCCAGCCGGGTGAGGAACATCTTCATCTGTTCCGGCGAGGTGTTCTGGGCCTCGTCCAGCACGATGAAGGAATCGTTCAGGGTACGCCCCCGCATGTAGGCGAGGGGAGCCACCTCTATCACTCCCTGCTCCATGTACCTGGTGAACTTCTCCACCTCCAGCATCTCGTACAGGCAGTCGTAGAGGGGCCGCAGGTAGGGATCCACCTTCTGGTAGATGTCCCCCGGGAGGAAGCCCAGTTTCTCCCCCGCCTCCACCGCGGGCCGGGTGAGGATGATGCGCCCCACCTCCCGGGAGAGGAGCGCCTTCACGGCCATGGCCATGGCCAGGTAGGTCTTTCCCGTCCCCGCCGGCCCGATGGAGAAGACGATGATGTTGTTGCGTATGGCCTCCACGTACCTCTTCTGGTTGGGGGTCTTGGGCCGGATGGCCTTGCCCCTCCGGGAGATGATGATGTCCGTGAAGACGTCGGTGGGTTTGAGCTCCCCTTCCGCCAGCACCATCTCTATGGCCTTCTCCACGCTCTCCGGGGTGAGGTCCATCCCCGAACCCAGGAGCATTATCAGCTCCTCGAAGAGCTTCCCTATCGCCTCCAGCTCCTCCTCCTCCTCCCCGTACACGGTTATCTCGTTGCCGCGCACGAGTATGGTGCTGCGGAAGGACCTCTCCACTATCTTCAGGAGCTCGTCCCTCTCCCCCAGCAGGTTGACCATGGGCTGGTTCCCGGGAACCAGTATCTTGAGTTCCCGCCTCGCCTCTTCCCTGGGCTTGGAATCCTCTCCTGCCATCGCGGTTCCCCGCCTCTCGTCCCCTGCCCTAACCTATCCCGGAGGCCAGAGCATCTCCCTCCCGCCGAGAACGTGGAAGTGGAGGTGGAAGACGCTCTGCCCCGCCCCTCTCTCCACGTTGGTCAGCACGCGCACGCCGCTGCCGGCGATGCCCTCATCCTCGGAGACCTTGCGTATGACCTCGAAGATATGGAAAAGCAAGTCCCGGTGTCGTTCCTGCATATCGAAAACGGACCGCAGGTGCTCGTGGGGGATGACCAGCACGTGCACCGGCGCCTGGGGATTGATGTCCCTGAAGGCCATCACCCTTTCGTCCGAGTAGACCACGTCCGCCTTCATCTCGCCCCGCGATATGCGGCAGAAAATGCAGTCTTCCATCTTTTACCTCCCGTGGCTCTCAATCTACCGGGCTCCCTTCCGGGCAGGTCGCCCCCGCAGACCCGCCGGCATCGGCCTGGACCACCTCCGCCCTCCCCTCTCTCCATCCCGAGATGGTAACCGGAAGGAGTTCTCCCGGGCGCGTCTCCCCGCATGGCCTCACCAGTACGGCTTTTATATAGTCTTCGGTGGTTCCCAGTATAAACCTCTCCCCATCCCTTTCCAGTGCCCTTTCCGCCAGCAGCGCCCGCCGTTCCCCGATCCGGCGGAGTGCGTAATCCCGGCGCCAGACCTCCGCCAGCCTGCGCAACCGCAGAGACCGCTCCTGCGAAGCCGCCTCGTCTACCAGCCCCCTCTTCTCCCAGTCCCGCGTCCCCGGGCGCGGCGAGAAGCGGAAGACGTGCACCCTGGCCACCTGCGCGCCCTCCAGCACCTTCACCGTGTTGAGGAAGGCGCGCTCGTCCTCTCCCGGGTAACCCACTATGACCTCCGTGGTCAGGGCGGCCCGCGGCCAGAGCCGTCGCAGAAGGTGCGCGGCCTCCAGGTAATCCTCCGGCCGGTAACCCCTTCCCATCTCCCGCAGTATGCGGGCGTCCCCGCTCTGCAGGGGCAGGTGGAGGTGGGGGCAGACCCTGCCCCGGGAGGACCATTCCTCTATCCATTCCGGTCTCAGGTCCTCCAGCTCCAGCGAGCTCAACCGGAGCCGGAAACCGTCCCCCAGGGAAAGCACCTCCCGCACCAGGGAAGCCAGGTCGTAACCGTCCCCCCACCGGTATCTCCCCAGGTTCACACCGCAGAGAACCAGCTCCCGGCAACCCTTCTTTATCCAACGGGTGACCGTTTCCATGACCTCCGTCGGGGCACGCGACCTCTCCGGGCCCCGCGCCATGGGCACGATGCAGTAGGAACACCCTCGCTCGCAGCCGTCCTGCACCTTCACCAAACCGCGGGTGCGCAGGAACGGCTCCGCCGGGACGGAGGGCTCCCCGGCGGGGAGCATGGCCTCTATCTCCCTCACCCAGTCATCCTTGCGCCGGTTGGGCAACACCGCGCTTACCCCGGGAAGGCGGGCCAGGGACTCGGGGTCCACCTGGGCGTAGCAACCGGCCACCGCCACGGAGCTGGCTCCGCTCCTGGAAAGCCAGCGTATCAACTTTCGGCACTTGCGCTCGCTCTCCGCGGTGACCGCGCAGGTGTTGACCACACAGAGATCTGCTTCCGCCGGGTCCGAGGTCAACTGGTGCCCGGCGGCGGCCAGCCCCATCTTCAGCTCCTCGCTCTCCGCCTGGTTGACCTTGCATCCCAGGGTGAAAACGGCCACCTTCGCCATCCCGCCGCCTCAGATATGTCCCAGATGAGTCCGGAGGACGGCCAGCATCACCGCCGCCGCCGATTCCGTCCTCAGCACGTATTTTCCCAGGGTGACCGAAGGAACCCCCGCCTCGCGGAGCGATTCCCGCTCCGCCGCCGTTAGTCCGCCCTCGGGCCCCACCAGCATCAGCACTTCCTCCAGCTCCACGCTTCCCAGCAAGGCGGAGGGTCTCTCCCCGCCCTCCTCGTCGGCGTAGAGCGCCAGAGTGCGGTCGCCCGCGGCGGCCATCAGGGCCAGGGCCTCCTTCCAGTCCAGGGTATCCCCTATCACCGGCAGGCGGGCCCTGCCCGCCACCCGCGAGGCCTCCCTGGCTATCTTCCGCCACCGGGACAGCCTCTCCGGACCGGGCGCGCCCCGGGATCTCGCTGACACCACGGGATAAATGGCATGTATTCCCAGCTCTACGGTGCGCCTCACCACCTCGTCCATCTTCTGCCCGGAGGGCAGACACTGTAGAAGGCTCAGGCGCGGGCTCTCCTCCTCCTCGGGGGGAAGGCTTTCCTTCACCCTGAGAACCGTGCGTCGCCCGTCGATGGAGATCACCTCGGCGCGGAAGGCGGCTCCCCTGCCGTTTAGCAGCACGGCCTCCTCACCCACGCGCATGCGCAGGACCCTGCTCGCGTGGTGATGTTCCTCGCCCTCGAGGACGGCGGTCTCCAGGGGGTGTTCAGGAAGGTCGAGGTAGAACCTGGGAACGGTCAAGGTCGCGGCCTCATCGCCTTTCTCAATCTCTCCGCCAGACCGGAGCCTCCCCTGGCGCCTGATCCCAGTTTCTGGAACTCCTCCAGTAACCTGCGCTGCTCAGCGCTGAGGCGCTTCGGTATCTCCACTTCGAGTACCAGGTAAAGGTCGCCGTAGCCGCGGCGGTGGAGGCTGGGCATGCCTTTGCCCCGCAGCCGGAAGACCTGCCCGGGCTGGCTCCCGGGCGGGATGTGCAGGGTCTCCCTGCCGTTCAGGGTGGGTATCTCCACCACCGTTCCCAGGGCCGCCTCCACCATGTCCACGGTGACCACCGCCCGCAGGTCGTTTCCCTCCCTCTCGAAGACCTCGTCCTCCGCTACCCTGACCTCCACGTAGAGGTCCCCGGGCGGGCCACCCATGGACCCGGCCTCCCCGCGGCCGGCGATCCTTATGCGGTCGCCGTCCTCCACGCCCGCAGGGATGTCCACCTCCACCCTGTCCGTGACCTCCCGGATGCCTTGGCCGCCGCAATCCCGGCAGGGATGGGTGTTTATCTCCCCCGTTCCCCCGCACCTCCTGCAGGTAGTGGAGGAGGTGAAGATGCCGAACGAGCTGCGGCGCGTGTGGGTGATCTTCCCCTCTCCGCCGCAATCCGGACAGAGGTCGAGGGCGTAACCCCTCTGCAGGCCGCTGCCTTCGCAGGACTCGCAGGTGCGGTGGCGGGGGACCTCCAGGGTCCGCTTCACCCCCGTGAAGGCCTCGGCGAGGGATATCTCCACCACCGCCATGAGGTCGCTGCCGCGACGGGGGGCGCGGTGGGGACGGGGCTGCCGGCGCCCGAAGAACAGGTCGAAGATGTCCCCGAAGGGGCCTCCGAACTCGTCGAACCCCCTTTCGAAAAGGGAGGGCGAAAGCCCTCCCTCCCCGTAGAGGTCATACCGCCTCCTCTTTTCCTCGTCCCCCAGTACCTCGTAGGCCTCGTTGATCTCCTTGAAGCGTTCCGCTGCCCCCTGGTCACCCCTGTTCAGGTCCGGGTGGTACTGGCGGGCCAGGCGGCGGTAGGCCTTCTTGATCTCTTCCTGGGAGGCATTCCGCGAAACGCCGAGTACGGCATAGTAATCCTTCATGACGGTAAGGGGTTCACCCTCCTTATCCCTTGAGCATCTCCAGCGTGTGGCTCAGCGACTTGGCGATGAAGTCCACGGTGGGGATGACCCGGGCGTAGTCCATGCGCGTGGGGCCCAGCACGCTCACCGTGCCCATGGTCTCCTCCCCCACCAGGTAGGGCGTGGCCACCAGGCTGAAATGCTGCAGCTCCTTGAAGATGTTCTCGTCCCCTATGCGCACCATGAGCTCCCGGGAGCGTATGGCCTCGCTGAGCAGGTTGAGGAGGAAGTACTTCTCCTCGAAGTGCCTGAGGAGTTCCTCCATCCTCTTCATCCCCTCCTCGTCGAGGTAGCGCAGGAGGTTCATGGTACCGCCCACGTAGATCTTCTCGTATTTCTCGTGGCCCAGGATATCCTCGATTATCCCCACCACCTTGCTCGCCAGCCGCGCCGCCTGCCTGTCCCTGAGATACTTCTCCGGCTGGAAATCGGGCAGTTGTTCCAGCCCCTTTCCCTGCAGCTTGCGGTTGAGCAGGCCTTGGACGGCGTCCAGGTTCACGCCCCGGTCCTCCGGAGCGGCGTCGAAGATCTTCTTCTCCACCCTTCCGGTGTTGGTGATGATGACCAGGAGGATCATGTCCTCGGTGAGCCTGACCAGGTCCACGTGCTTGATGAGATTGCTCCGCAGGCTGGGGGCGATGATCATGGCCGCCGCGCTGGTGAGCCTGGAGAGCAGGGTGCTGGTCTCCTGCAGGAGGTTCTCCAACTCCTGCGTCTTGTTGGAGAAGAGGGTGATGATGGCCTCCTTCTCCTCCTCGCGCAGCCGCGTCCGCCCCATCAGGCTGTCGACGTAGAAACGGTAGCCCATGTCCGTGGGTACCCTGCCCGCCGAAACGTGGGGCTGGTAGAGGTAACCCATGGATTCCAGCCTGTTAAGCTCGTTGCGGATGGTGGCGGGGCTTATGCCCAGGTTCAGGGTCTCCGCCAGGGACTTGGAGCCCACGGGAACCCCGGTCATTATGTACCGGTAGACCACCGCCTTGAGTATCTTGCGTTGCCTCTTGTCCAGCATTAGCACTCTCCTCCTTAGAGTGCTACTCAACTATAACTTACCCGTTCCGGCCAAAGGCCGTCAAGCGCCCAGGAGCTCCACGATGACCGCGTTGCACAGCAGCATCCCCGGCTCCGTCAAGCGCACCCTGCCTCCCTCATCGGCGATCAGCCCGTGCGCCTGCAGCTCCCGGAGCCTGTCTTCCTTTCCCCGCAGCAGCCGGCGCGGGATTCCCCGGGCGGTCCGCATGCCCAGCATCACCCGCTCGAAGTACTCCGACTCTCCTTCCACCGGCTCCATCTCCACGGCGGGCCACCGCCCGTCTTCCAGCCTGCGCCGGTAGATGAGCAGGCTCTCCGTGTTGCGGTAGCGGCGTCCGGAGAGGAAGGAATGAGCCCCTGCTCCCAACCCCAGGTATTCCTCCCGCCGCCAGTAGGCCTGGTTGTGGCGGCAGGCATGGCCTGGTTTACAGAAGTTGGAAATCTCGTAATGCTGGTACCCGGCCACCCTCAGCATCTCCGAGAGCTGCAGGTAACACTCGGCCACCCGGTCCTCGTCCGGGAGGTGCAGCTCTCCCGCCGCCACCGCCCTTCCCATGCGGTTCCTGGCGCTGAGGGTCAGGGTGTAGATGCTGACGTGATGCGGTTCGAGCTCCAGTACCCTCTCCAGGTCGAGTCGCGGGCGGTGCCCGAACTCCACCGGGAGGCCGCACAGCAGGTCCACGGACACGGAAGGGATCCCGGCCCGGACCGCGTCCCGGACGGCCCGCTCCCCCCTGCCGGCGTCGTGAGACCTGCCCAGCAACCGCAGGCAGGTATCGTCCATGGACTGTATCCCTATGGATACGCGGTTCACCCCCGCCTTTCCCGCCAGCAGGAAGTCCCGGCACTCCCAGGTGCCCGGGTTGACCTCCACGCTGACCTCCGGCTCACCCACGCGGCCGAAGAGCCCGCAGGCCCTCCGCAGCAGCTCACCCACCTCTTCGCCGCTCAGGGTGGAGGGCGTCCCGCCTCCCAGGTAAACGGACCTCAACCCCCTTTTCGACGACTGGCAGGCTCGCATCTCCATCTCCCGTAACAGGGCACGGAGATAGGAGCGCTGCACTCCCGCGCCCGCCACGCGGGTCACGAAATCACAGTAATGGCAGCGGCTGCGGCAGAAAGGCCAGTGCAGGTAAAGCCTCACCTGTCCCACCCCTTCACGCTGGCGCGAGGGATCGCGGTCGCCGCCGGACCCCTCCTCACCTTCCGTCCTCCTCGCGTCCTATCCTCAGGGCGTTGATGAAGGCTTCCTGGGGTATCTCCACCTTGCCCACCATCTTCATCCTCTTCTTGCCCTCCTTCTGCTTTTCCAGCAGTTTCCTCTTCCGGGTCACGTCCCCGCCGTAGCACTTGGCCAGCACGTCCTTGCGCCGCGCCTTGATGGTCTCCCGCGCCACCACCCTGCTGCCCACGGCCGCCTGCACGGGTACGTCGAAGAGCTGCCGGGGTATGAGCTCACGCAGCCGGCGGGTTATGCGCTTGCCGTACTCGTGGGCACGGCTTCTCTCCACTATGGAGGAAAAGGCGTCCACCGGCTCCCCGTTGATCAGGATGTCCAGTTTCACCAGGTCACCCGGGAGGAAACCGATGTGCTCGTAGTCGAGGGAAGCGTACCCGCGGCTGCGCGATTTGAGCAAATCGTAGAAGTCCATGACCATCTCCGCCAGGGGGAGGCGGCAGCGCACCTCCACCCTCCTGCCCGACAGGTAGACCATGTCCTGGAATATACCCCGCCTCTCCTTGAGCAGCTCCAGCACGCCGCCCACGTGATCGGGAGGCACCAAAACGGTCAGCTGCACGTACGGCTCCCGCACCTCGCGCACCGTTCCCATGTCCGGCATGTCGGAGGGGTTATGCACGTAGACCGTCTCCCCGTTCCTCAAGAGCACCTCGTATACCACGTTGGGGGCGGTAACCACCAGGTCAAGCCCATACTCTCGCTCCAGCCTCTCCTGCACGATCTCCATGTGCAGAAGACCCAGGAACCCGCACCGGAAACCGAACCCCAGGGCCTTGGAGTTCTCCCGGGTGTAGGTCAGGGACGCGTCGTTCAGCCTCAGCTTCCCCAGGGCGTCTTCCAGGTCCTGGAAATCATCCGAGTCCACCGGGAAGATGCCGGCGAACACCACGGGCTTGGGTTCCTTGTAACCGGGGAGGGGCTCCAGGGCCGGCCGGTCCCTGCCGGTTACCGTATCCCCCACCTTTATCTGGCTGACCTCCTTGATCCCGGTGATGATGTAGCCCACCTCCCCGGCTTCCAGGGTCTGGCAGGAGATCATGTCCGGGGAGAAGTAACCCACCTCGTCCACCTCGGCCTCGGCACCCGTGGCCATGAAGCGCACCCGGCTGCCCCTGCTCACCCTCCCCTCCACCACCCGGATGAAGGCCACCACGCCCCGGTACACGTCGTAGGAGGAGTCGAAGACCAGGGCGCGCAGGGGAAGCCGGCTGTCCCCTCCCGGAGGGGGGACGGTGGCGATCACCTTTCTCAGCAGGGCTTCCACGCCCTCGCCGGTCTTGGCGGAAACCCCCATCACCTCGGTGGGGTCCACGCCCAAAAGGTCCGCCAGCTCCATGGCCGTTCCCTCGAAATCGGCCGCCGGCAGGTCGATCTTGTTCACCACCGGGATGATGCTCAGTCCCGCCTCGACGGCCAGGTAGGCATTGCCCACCGTCTGGGCCTCCACCCCCTGGGAGGCGTCCACCAGGAGCACGGCACCCTCGCAGGCGGCCAGGCTGCGCGAGACCTCGTAGGAGAAATCCACGTGACCGGGAGTGTCGATGAGGTTGAGGCGGTAGGTCTCGCCTCCCGGCAGGCGGTAGTCCATGCGCACCGCCTGGGCCTTGATGGTGATCCCCCTTTCCCTCTCCAGGTCCATGCGGTCCAGGTACTGGTCGGCCATCTTCTGCCGGGGAACGGTGTCCGTGATCTCCAGGAACCTGTCCGCGAGGGTGGATTTTCCGTGATCGATATGAGCGATGATGCAGAAGTTCCTTATCCTATCTCTTTCCATTTACACACACCGAGGTAATTATAGCAGTCGCGTGCTCCGCCGGCGGCGGCCCATGCGGGGGACAGGGATTTACCGGTCCCCAGGGTTGTGCTAAAATTTGCGCTGTTTGACGAAAGGAGGAGAGGTCTTTGCCCAACATAAAGCAGCAGGAGAAGCGCATGCGGCAGGCGGAGAAACGGCGCATGCGCAACAAGTCCCGGAAATCGGAGATAAAGACCTATATCAAGAAATTCCAGGCCGCTCTCCAGCGTGGCGACCGCGAGGAGAGCGAGCTCTACCTGCGTAAAGCGGTCAAGGCCCTGGATAAAGCGGCCGGTGACGGCATCATCCATAAGAACAACGCCGCCAACCGCAAATCGCGCCTGATGCGCAAGTTCAACCGGCTCGCCTCCCAGTGAGGACGGCGGGAACGGTACCTTCCCTGGTCCCCGGGAGAGCGGCGTCACCTCTCTTCATCCCTGGGCGGCAGCGGGGACGGGGTCAGCGCAGACGGGCCCCCACTCTCTCCCGCAGCGCCTGCACTATGGCATCCCGTGCCGCTTGGGCTTCCTCCTCGCGCAGGGTACGGTCCAGCGCGTAGAACACGAGGTTGAAGGCCAGGCTCTTCTCGCCCTCGCCAACCTGGCCGCCGCGGTAGAGGTCGAACAGGCGCACCTCGCGCAGCAGCTCGCCGCCCGCGGAGCGGATGACCTCCTCCACCCGCCCTGCTTCCACCTCTTCCCGCACCACCACGGCCAGGTCCATGGTCACCGAGGGGTAGCGGGGCACCTCGCGGTATTCTGGTATCTCCTTCCAGGCTCTTACCAGCGCGTCCACCTCCAGCTCCATCACCGCGGTGCCGGGAGGTATATCCGCCTTTTCCGCCACGCGGGGATGGATGACGCCCAGGTAACCCGCCTCCTCCCCGCCCACCAGGACCGCCCCCGACCTTCCCGGGTGCAGGAAGGGATATTCCCTGCGCGCCAGCGACCAACTTTCCCAGTGCATCCCGTCGGCGATGCGCTCCAGAACCCCCTTG
>Ga0207433_10015832_pt1 | contig 10680 bp, 5 predicted proteins | sample YelNatPaOPGAMG01_FD_187559 | JGI IMG/M metagenome (GOLD analysis project Ga0207433, IMG submission 187559) | Hot spring thermophilic microbial communities from Obsidian Pool, Yellowstone National Park, USA - OP-RAMG-01 (SPAdes) (version 3) | ecosystem: Environmental > Aquatic > Thermal springs >...
CGCCAGACGACCCGAACGGGAGTAATAACTATATTGAACTTTATAATCCAACAGATATACCAGTCGTGTTAGGTTCCGGTTGGTATTTGAGCGATAATCCGTCTTTATTAAATAAATGGGCTATTCCATCAGGAACCACTGTCCCGGCGAAAGGATTTATAGCCTTTAATCAGTTAACTGATTTTGGCATTAATAAGGGAGGCTTTAATCTGTCTTCAAAAGGTGGTATTGTCTACCTAAGTTACATCACCAGTTCACGTGAAGATAGAGTCGTTGATGTTGCAAGGTTTAAAGCGCTCGAGACCGGAAAATCTTGGGGACGTTATCCTGACGGAGCAACATATTGGGCAACTCTTTCAAAATCTTCGCCTGCACAGTATAATGCGCAACCATTGAAAACTCTGAAAATAAGCGAGGTTTATTATCATCCGCCTGAATTTCCTGATGGCTCGGATAATACTGTGGATGAATTTATAGAAATCTACAATCCGCTGGATACAGTCGTGATAATGACAAATGGATGGCGGTTAGATGGCGGTGTTAGTTTCTACTTCCCTGTCGATTTGGTTATACAACCAAAATCATATATTCTCGTTGTTAATTTTGATCCATCTGATTCCGGTAAATTAGAGTTGTTCAAGTCGAAAATGGGAATTTCAAATTCGGATGCAGTAATTCTGGGACCTTATCAGGGGAAACTTGCAAACGATAGCGAACGGGTTGCGCTTGAATATGTGGCTGCCGGAGACCTGACCGGAACAGCATTTGTCATAGCCGATGAAGTTATCTATGCAGACAGAAGTCCATGGCCATGCGGTGCTGATGGTTCTGGGAATTCAATTCAGAGGGTTAGTATGGACGGACATGGTTCAGATCCGTATAACTGGGATGCGCAATTACCAACACCATTTGCCCAAAGATTGCCATTGCCTGCGGGTCTACCGCAAATTATGAGGCATCCGGAATCTAAAATTGTCCCGACAAACGCAAATGTAACATTCAGCGTTTCATTGTGTGGTGCGCCTCCGTTCACTTACCAATGGAGGTTTAATGGAAACAATCTTTACGGTGAAACAAATTCAACGTTAACTTTGTATAATGTCAGACTCGCCGATGCAGGAGAATACTCCGTAGTTGTCGGAAATTCCGCAGGTATGATTACAAGCGCAGTCGCAAGGCTCATTGTACAGTTGCCTCCATACATTATTCAGCAACCTCAAAGCCTTAATGCCACTGGTTATACAACAGTAATTTTCTCTGTTTTAGCCGGCGGAACTGAACCTTTGTATTATCAATGGTTGTATCAGAATTATCCGATTCCCAACGCGACCAATTCAATATTGGTTCTTACGAATGTAAATAAGACAAACGAGGGGAATTACAGCGTTATTGTTTATAATACAGCAGGGAGCGTGCAGAGCGACACTGTAACATTGTACCTTAAAATGCCGCCACGTATCGAGATTCAGCCAAAATCGGCAACAGTCCGCGACGGACTGACAAATATTTTCACAACGCTTGCCAGTGGTGAACCGCCGTTGTATTACCAATGGTACTTTAATGGCGTTCTTATGCCGGGTGAAACTTCGACGAACCTTGCAATTAAGAGCGCGTGGGAGACAAACGATGGAGATTATTTTGTTGTGGTAACCAACTTATATGGTTCTGCTACAAGCGAGGTGGCTCATCTGACGGTGCTTGTCAGACCTTATATTAAAGAGCAACCGACTCCTTCTTTGGCAGTTGTTCCCGTGGGCAGCGATGTGAGTTTTACAATTGTGGCAGGCGGTACTTTACCCATTAGTTACCGTTGGCGAAAGGGAGGAACAACTATTACTAATATTGTACTGGATTCATACGTATGCACATTTACTCTTCGCAATGTGCAGGTCTCGGATTCAGGAAATTACAACTGCGCAATGACTAATATTGCAGGTTCGGCAACCAGATTAAGTTCAAACGCTACTCTTACAGTGCTTTATCCGCCGGCAATAACAAACCAGCCATCATCTGTTATATCTGCGATTGGTTCAGACGCCACCTTTAAGGTTGGGGCTTCCGGTGGAGCACCGCTTTCATACCAGTGGTGGTTTAATGTTACAAATCTGATTTCTGGCGCTACAAATTCCACACTCTCGGTTTCGAACATCCAGCAGAGCAACCTTGGGTTGTATTCAGTGGTGGTTAGCAATCCTGTGGGAGTAGTTACCAGCCAGTTCGCAAGCCTGAATATAGAAGGCGCGCCTGTTATCCTTATACAACCGTCAAATATTGTGGCGAATACAGGCGAGACTGTGATTTTCAAAGTAATTGCGACCAATAATAACCTCTCATATCAATGGCTCTTCAATAATGTTCCGATTGACGGCGCTGTTGGAAGCCAATATCAGATTTCTAAGGTCTCAGTCGGGAATCAAGGTAGTTACCGCGTTATTGTTGCTAATGAATTCGGCGCTGTTATCAGCGATGAAGCCACGCTTACAGTTAATGAAAATGCGCCGTTCAGAATAGCGCGGATTTATATTGAAGATAATAAGGTCATAATTGAATGTGAAACATTCCGAAATTCAGAGTTTGTCCTTGAGGAATCTGTTAACCTAAATAGTTGGACACCGACACAGACTAACACTGCTGTAAACGGTGTCCTGAAATTCATAGACAACAATTTTAACGGTAATACCAAAAAGTTCTATAGAATAAGAATACAATAAAAATTAGTTAAATCATTTTCCAGATGGAGCGGTAGTTTGGGAAATTTTCTGATTGCCTTTGTACACCGGCTTCACCAATAGTTGAAAGATTATACATTCGGGTTCGGAAGTTTTTGGGCTAGTAAAATTACAAAGCCGATGATTCAGACAGCCTATGATTCAGACAAAATTCAGTTTTCTTAAAAATATGCTGGATTATTTAAATTATTTTTGATAATATAGTTTTACGCTAAAAACATCCTGATGTGGTGCAAGGATGTAGATTGCAATATTTGTTAAAAGAAACTAAATTAATATAAGGATTAAATAAGGGTGCGCGCGTAGCTCAACTGGATAGAGTGGCGGCCTCCGGAGCCGTAGGTTGTGGGTTCGACTCCCGCCGCGCGCACCACGTTTTAAATTGTGTTTTAATATTATTATGGTAAAGGATAACACAAACGACCATCTGCAAGTCCCTAATAAGGAGGACAACAAGACACTAAAAAAAGTCCTCATACTGGATGATGACCGTTGGTTTACAGACCTTATTGCCGAAATGCTGGCAACCAAGCAAATGTCCGTAACAACTACAGAAAATGGAGTTGATGGATTAAAGGAAATAATGAAATCAGATTTCGATGTAATTCTGTGCGATATGATGATGCCCGGTTTAACTGGGGATATGTTTTACAAGGCTGTTGAGCGCGCTAAACCATCCATGTGCAATCGTTTTATTTTCATGAGCGGACACCGCGACAAAAAGGAGATTGTCGATTTTATAAACAGCGTAGGCAAAAAAATCCTTTGGAAACCTTTCGATTTATACCAGCTCCTCGAGGCAATTAATACTTTGGAAATCAGTAACCGCGGATAAGTTGTATAGTTTAAAATTCCGAAAGTTACAGCCGCAGAGTTAAAGGGATGATTGTTTTTTATGAAGAAAGAGGTTGTAAAAATGATGAGCCGTCCTCCCATAGCCCGCATGATGCGGATACATGAGGAGTTAAAAAAGAACCATTATCCAAATTGTTATAAACTTGCCAGAGAAATTGAAGTAAATCCGCGAACAATTGCCCGTGACGTCGAGTTCATGCGGTACAGTCTAAACATGCCTATCGAATATGATAAGCAGAGGCATGGTTATTATTATTCGGCACCTGTGCAGAATTTCCCGGCTCTTGCGTTGAGCGAAAAAGAATTGTTTTCACTGTTGGTAGCCCAGAAGTCAATCGAACAATACAAAGGGACTCCATATTACAAACCGCTTGAAGATGCATTCAAAAAAATTACAGGTTTTCTCGGAAATGATGTTTACTATTATGTAAAAGATGTGGAGGATATTATTAAGTTCCGTCCGTTTATGCCTGAAACCGTGGAAGAGTCTTTATTCGAAAAAATCCAAACTGCGATTTACAATAAAAAAGTTGTTTCGTTTGAATACAATAAATTAGGTTCGAAAAACTCCACGAACCGGAATGTTCAACCGTATTGCCTTGTCTGCGCCGATAATCACTGGTATTTAATCGGGTTTGATGAAACGCGTCAGGCAATACGAACATTTTCCCTGCCGCGGATGAATAATCTTTCCATAACAAACCGCAGTTTTAAGAAAGACAAGAAATTTAATCTGGATGAATACCTGAAAGGAAGCCTTGGAATCTTCAAGGGCAATGCGGACTATGAAATTGTTATTGAACTGGACAAATGGGGGGCTGACTTTTTAAAGGGACGGTCTTTGCATGAGTCTCAGAAATTAACTTATTTGCCCGATGGCAGGGCAAGACTGGAACTACGCCTGAATAGTATTGAGGAAATTGAAAGATGGGTAATGTCTATGGGGGTTCATGCAACAGTAGTAAAGCCAAAAATCCTCGCAGAAAGAATTGTTAAAAATATTATTGCCCTCTCGGATAAATACCAACTATATAATCAGCCAATGATGTTGAATGAGCAGTCAGAATATTTAAATTTACCGGGAATAAATATTTCTTAAATATAGTTCTTGTTTTTTTGAATATCTTGCATTTAAAATTGAGTCTATTAAATAGAAGTTTTATTTTAAGAAAAAAGAATTAATCGGTTTAGAATCTTATGAACAATCAAGGTCAAGAAAATACAGGCAAATTTAAACTGCCGGAAGAACAACGACCGCAGGGACCCGGGACATTTAAGATTGTGCTTGCGGTGTTGGCTTCTATTGCGGTCGTTTTGTGTGTCGTTGCAATTGTCCTTAAAAACAAAATGGATACACAAAAGACGGAATATGAGACCAAACTTACTGGCATCAGAAATGATTTAACCAAGATTGCAGGCGAGGTTACTACTCTAAGAGAGGCAAACAATATTCTTTCGGAAAATTTAAGACAAAGCACAAATCAAATCGCCGAACTCACAACAGTCCTTAGCCAGACCCAGAAACTTTTGAAAGAGACCGAAGCCCTTGCAGCAGCAAAAGAAAAGGCACGTCAGGAATTATTGGTTGAAAAAGAGCAACTTCAGCGGATTACAAATGAATTGACTACAAAGATAGTCGCCCTTTCAAATACTGTAGCAGAACTTACCGGGGAAAAAGAGTCTTTGACCAAATACATGAATGAACTTACCAACTCTATCAAGGCTCTTGAAGTGCAGATTGCCGATGCCCAGAAAAAACTGGCAAATTCTGAAGGCGAACGCGAGTTTTTGCTTAAAGAACTTAAACGTCTGCAGGCTGAAAAGGCTGAACTTGAACGTCAGCTAAACGACCTCGCATTCCTTCGGGAGCAGGTTGCAAAGTTGAAAGCGGAACTTGCTAGTAACAAAAGACTTGAATGGATTCGCAAGGGATTATATGGCAGCGAACCACCAAGAGGAGCAGAATTATTAATGAAACTCAGCGCTCCTAAACCGGCTGCGCCTAAGCCGTCCTATGACCTTAAGGTCGAAATGAAAACAGACGGCAGCATGAGCGTACAGCCGGGCTCTACAAATACCGCCCAGCCTTCTCCGCAAAAATAAATTATTTTTCAAAGATTAAATTTGAAATTCAGTAATTTCTCTTCATTTTAAATGAAGAGAAATGAAATTTTGCAGAAAATATACTTTTATTGCAGGATTGTTCGCAATCCTGTTACTTTTTGTCGGATGCGCTACTAAAAATTCTGGTTCTGAAGGGGTTGGATCGTCCGAAGCATTATCCCGCCCTCCGACTAACAAAATCCAAAACGCATTTTCTTACTTAAAGGTCGTAAAAACAAACGATGCCTCTGTTGAACTTCAAGTCGCTGTGAAAAAGTTGGTTCCTCTGAAAGGAAGAAAGCCTGAGATATGGCTTGTGGCGGTTACTCATATCGGGGAATCAAATTATTATTCCGAACTTCAACGGCATCTCGACAAGATGAGTCTCGTTTTATTCGAGGGCATAAGAATGGCTGAAAATACTGCAAAGCCATCTAAACCAGATTCTAAGAAACCGCCGAAAGATTTAAAACTTTCAGAACCGGAGAAGAATCCATCCAAAGTTTCAGGCAAGGCAACGGATTCTATACAGTATAAACTTGCACGCTCGCTTGGACTTGTATTTCAGCTCGAAGCCATTGATTATTCAAAACCCAATTTCGAAAATTGCGATATGAATATCACCCAATTGGAACAAATTTTTTCCAAAGAAACCTCAACTTCGCAGACCGGTAAAGAAGATACCAATCAGGAATGGGAACAATTAAAGGGATTATATCTCGGCGATTCCCTTGCGTCTGTCTTTGCTGATTTATTGTTAAAAGTGGTTGGTAGCAGTCCGAAAATGAGCGCTATGATGAAGATAGTTTTTATTGAATCACTCTCAAAAATAGAAGGGGATTTTGACCGTTGGGAAGGAATGCCGGAAGGCATGAGAGATTTGCTTAAAGTGTTAATCAGGGAACGAAACAATGTAATAATTGCAAGATTACGGGAAGTTTTGCCGAGGCTGAAAAAACAGGATAGCATAGCGCTTTTTTACGGCGCTGCTCATATGTATGACCTGGAATCCCGCGTATGCAGTGAATTTAAATATAAGCCTACGGAAACGATTTGGTTTAAAGCCTTTGGCGTGGATGGAGAACAATATGGAATTTCAGAGTTTGAATATGCCTTTATCAGGAGATTAGTTGAAAACACAATCCGTCAGATGAAACACGGTAATTAATTCATAAGATTTTTAAAAAAATACTTGCCCGTATCATTATTATGAATTAAAGTTTTACTGAATTAGAGTAAAAGTAAAACTAATATGAACCCGGAGGCAACCATGAGTAAAACTGCTAAACTGGAACTTGACGGAAAGGTATATGAACTACCTATAGTAGAAGGCACCGAAGGCGAAAAAGGAATTGATATATCAAAACTCAGGGACATGACCGGTTATATCACCCTTGATGAAGGCTATGCAAACACCGGTTCATGTATTAGCAACATAACTTTCATAGACGGCGAAAAAGGCATCCTGCGATATCGCGGAATACCCATTGAAGAACTTGCCGAGAAATCAACCTTCGTAGAAACCGCATATCTTTTGATTTATGGCCATCTACCGACAGCAAAAGAATTGGAAAGATTTTCAAACCTCCTAACAGAGAATCAGTATCTCCATGAGGACATGAAATTCCATTATGAGGCTTTTCCAGTTGGCGCTCACCCGATGGCAATTCTCTCTGCAATGATTAATGCAAGCAGTTGCTTTTATCCGGGGCTGATGGTCGGGCGTCCGGTACCTGAGCGTTTTGATGTTCATGCAGCCAGACTAATCTCGCAGGTTAGAACGATTGCCGCATTTTCATACAGAAAATCAAGGGGATTGCCAATTATTTATCCTAAGAGAGATTTAAAATATACGGCAAACTTTCTACACATGATGTTTTCAATGCCATACGAAGATTATGATTTGAAACCGGAAGTGGTAAGGGCACTTGACCTGATTTTCCTGCTTCATGCCGACCATGAACAGAATTGCTCAACATCAACGGTCAGAATGGTTGCCTCTGCTCAAGCGAATCTATTTGCCTGTGCTGCTGCCGGAGTATGTGCCTTGTGGGGTCCGTTACATGGCGGGGCAAACCAAGCCGTTATCGAGATGTTGGAACAAATCAGAAAAGATGGTGATGATGGTTCTAAATTCATAGCTCAGGTCAAAGACAAATCCAGCGGAAAACGGTTAATGGGATTCGGTCATCGCGTCTATAAAAACTATGACCCACGTGCAAAAATTATTAAAAAGGCATGCGATGACCTTCTGAATAAACTGCACATCTCAGATCCGCTTCTTGATATTGCCAAGAAATTAGAGGAAGTAGCGCTCCGTGATGAGTATTTCATTCAACGGAAATTATATCCGAACGTTGATTTCTACAGCGGGATAATCATGCGCGCTATTGGAATTCCGACAGAAATGTTCACAGTCATGTTTGCAATTGGCAGAACACCGGGCTGGATTGCCAATTTTAAAGAAATCATGGATAATCCAAAGAGCAAAATCTACCGTCCACGTCAGATTTATAACGGTCCTACTATAAATCACTACGTCCCGATTGAGCAGAGGGGATAATGAAAGATCAGAATAATCTGTAAGAATCTGATTTCTACACAAACAAAACGGGCGGCAGAATATGCCGCCCGTTGTTTTTCAGATATTGCTGTAAGGCGCTTTAGATTTCGCTCGTGAATTCATAGTGTCCAGATTCAACTTCGAACACTGCGTAGTTGTTTTCCATCCGGATAAACTTCACGCCTTTGACATTCTCAATAGGTTTGTTGCTTTCCTTAACGGTCTTTTCGGAACTTGCCGGCACATAAACGAGCGCCTTTGTGTTGCCTGGGATTTCAACCGTCAGCGTAAAACTCTTATCTTTAAGAGACCATGCGCTTGATATTCTGCCGCGGATTGAATCATAAGAAGCTTTGGCATTTGTCAACTGGGCATCCTTTGGCGGAACAAGAGGACGGACTATAATCTTCGAAAATCCCGGCTCAAGTGCGTCAATCCCTGCAGCTTTTGTATAAAGCCATTCTCCCACGCAACCGAGCCAGTAGTGATTAAACGAATTCATCCCCGGATCCTGAAAGCCTTTTTCCGGTGTCCAGCCGTCCCATCTTTCCCACATCGTGGTTGACCCCCAGATTACCTGTTGCAACCACGAAGGATAGGTCTTATTTAGAACAAGTCTGTATGCCCAGTCAGGATAACCGGCTTTTTCGAGGGCAAACAGCACAACCGGCGTTCCCAAAAATCCGGTCGCAAGATGTCCATTTTGTTTCTTAATCTCCCCTATAAATTTCTCGGCGGCTTTCTGTTTCAGGTTTTCTGGAACAAGGTCGAGCGCAAACGCAAGCGCATAAAGAGTCTGACCGGTCTGACCTTTGGAATCTACAATTGAACCATCTTCCTTAATGAAGTTTTGCTGATAAGCGGCTTTGATTTTATCTGCAAGCGCCTTGAATTTTTCCACATCCTCTTTGCGGTCAATCGCAGCAGCGAGGTCAATCATAAGTTTTGTTGTGTAATAGTAATAAGCTGTTCCTATTGCGTCGGAATGCTGTGGACCGGCAAGTCTGAGCCAGTCGCCGTAAGCCCCTGTGCCACGTATGTAATTTTTACTAGTGCGTTCAAGATAATCCATGTATTTGAGCAGGTTGCGATAATGTTTCCGGACAACATGCGTGTCCCCATATAATCTGTACATCTGCCAGTTGCATACAACTCCGGCATCAGACCAACCTGTGTTCCCGAAACCGACGATATTGATATACGGCGCAACATCGCCGAAACCGCCCTGATCATTTTGCGAATCTTCACAAAGGTCAACAAGCCACTTCGTGAAGAATGCAGGGGCATCCATGTTCAGGCATGCAGTCTTCATGAACACCTGTGCATCACCTGTCCAGCCGGCACGCTCGTCGCGTTGCGGACAATCTGTCGGGACATCGAGGAAGTTCCCAGCCTGTCCCCAGATTGTGTTCAGGTGAAGCCTATTTACCAGAGGTTCCGAGCATTCAAAATGTCCGGTTTGCTGTAATCCGCTGTAGACAACAATGCCCACAACGTCTTCCGTCGATGGCTTATAATCAAGACCTGTAACTTCCACATATCTGAATCCGTGGAATGTGAAGTATGGTTCATAAGCGCGTCTTGTTTTTCCTTCGAGATAGTAAGTGTCAGTTGCTTTAGCTGAACGCAGGTTAGCAGTGTATATCGTTCCGTCTGGGTTCAACATCTCGGCATGGCGGACAACAACCTTTTGCCCCGGCTCGCCCTTTGCGTAAAGACGCACCCAGCCAACCATGTTCTGACCAAGGTCAAACACATAAACTCCCGGCTTAGGCTCAGCCAGTTTAATCGCCTTCAATTCCTTCATTCTGCGGATGGGATGTCCTGGATGCGCTTCAAGATTTGCCTGAACACCGCTATCTACAAGCGCTGTCTTCCATTTAGAATCGTCGAACTTCGGGGAATCCCATCCATCAAGTTCGAGTCGCGCGTCATAAACGCAACCCATGAGAAGGTCATTTTCCACTATTGGTCCTGTAGTGCACTTCCATGAGCCATCCGTTGCGATTACATCTTCCGTGCCATCTGCATATTCAATATGCAGTTGAGTAATTAAATGCGGAAACTGACCGTAATAGTGTCGTCTGCCCGTGAATGCGAGATAGCCTGCATACCATCCGTCCCCAACAATTGCGCCAATCACATTTTCGCCTTTGTTAATTCTCTTGGTCAAGTCATAGGCAAAATAGTGAACCCGTTTTGAATAATCAGTCCAGCCAGGTCCAAATACATCGTTAGAAACAACCTTTCCGTTAAAATGGAATTCATAAAGCCCGAGAGCCGAGACAAACGCAATTGCGCGTTTCACCGGTTTAGTAACTGTAAATGACTTCCGGAAAAACGGAGCAGGGTAGAATTGCTGGGTTACGAATTTAACTTCTCCCCATGGTTTTTCGCCAAACTTAGCAATAGCCTTTGCGGGTTGCCAGG
>Ga0207433_10015840_pt1 | contig 10676 bp, 8 predicted proteins | sample YelNatPaOPGAMG01_FD_187559 | JGI IMG/M metagenome (GOLD analysis project Ga0207433, IMG submission 187559) | Hot spring thermophilic microbial communities from Obsidian Pool, Yellowstone National Park, USA - OP-RAMG-01 (SPAdes) (version 3) | ecosystem: Environmental > Aquatic > Thermal springs >...
ATAAATCAGGATTCTTTGTAATGATTTCAATAGCTTTTCTGCATTCCCTTTCCTTTTCCTCTTCACTCATAAGAATTAGACTACCACAAGAGTATTTTAAATGCCAGTAAATTGTTAGTTTTAAAATATCTTCCATTTTTTTCCTCCAGACAAATAATTTCAAAAAATATACCAGTTAAAGAATATTGTAATTTTTTGCTTTTTCGAGGATCCCCCTCAACGAAAGTTTACAGTTCATGACAAAGAGGGGTAAAATTTAGTTTACCTTTAAAATTTGACTTTTATTTCAATGTTTTCAAGACACTTTTTAATTTTCTTTCACAGGAAATACACAATTTAAATGATTTTTTGTCTGTATCAATTATGGAATTGGAGAAATACATTACACAAGTAGGGGATAAACAGTGAGGCAATCCGAAAAGATGTCCTATTTCGTGAACCGCTTCTTTTAAAGCCCTTATTCTGAGCAACTCTTTGTTTTCCATCCTATTGTAAAATTCCTCTCTCAACCTGTAAATAGAAATTATCCCAATCCCACTGGATGGCTCAGCCTGTCCAAATATAAAGTTTAAATTATCAGTATAAAGATCCTTATTGAAAATTCCAAGAATCATAAAGGCATCTTCTGGCTTTTCTTTTTTTAACCTTAAAAGTATTAATTGAGAAAGATACTGTCTTCTTATAGGATTGAAGGCGCTTTCAATCTCAAGATCAATCTCCTTTGGGACAAATTCAAAGGGATAGACAATCTTAAGATTCTCTTTTAAATATTCTACAACCCCTTCATAGTTTTTACCTATTGATACTAAATATATTTTCTTCTCCAACTATCCCTCCTTAATTTCTTTCTCAAAGAAATTGGAAGAAAAAAGCTTTCAAAGGGGGATCTTTCCTATTTGTTCAAGGACATAAGTTCTTATTCTTTCAGGAGAAGGAAGCTCCTTTAATACCCTGCCCCTTTCCATAAAAGGTATAAGGATATCTTCCATTCTGGATCCGCATTCACAGATAACTTCATAATTTCTATTAGGAATAATTTTCCTTCTTCCACATTCATAGCACTTTAAAACCCTTTTACTTCCAGAAAGTTTCCCCCTTTTTGAAAAGGGCTTACCTTCAATTTCAACTATGTCAAGGGAAAAGTCAATCACAGGAGCATTGGATATTGATGTCCCGATTCCATATGCATCCACCAAATCGTTCAATTGAACTATATCATCCTCGTCAATTCCGCCAGATACAAAAATCTTTATGTTTCCTTTTCCCCTCAGGCTTAGCTCCCATTTTACTTCTTCAATTATCTTTCTGAAATTCCCCCTTCTTGATGAAGGAGTATCCAATCTAATAGCGTAAAGTTTTTCTCCCATTTCTTCCGCAACTTCAATTGCTTCGAATTTCTCATCCTGAAGGGTGTCAATGAGGGCAACCCTTTTTACTGCAGGCTCTATTATCTCATCAAAGGCTTTGACTGCAGAAATTGTTGAGCCAAGAATAAGGATTAGGGCATGGGGCATTGTTCCCATTGGATCCTCTCCAATTATCTCTGCAGATTTTATAACTGCCACACCATCACATCCACCTATAAAAGCATTTCTCTCAACCATGGGAGCAATGAGAGGATGTATTCTCCTTGCCCCAAAACTTACCAAAAGTCTATCACCCGCAAGCTTTCTTAATCTCGCAGATTTTGTAGCGATCCCTGATGCCTGGCAGAGAAGTCCAAGAAGTGAGGTTTCATAGACACAAAAGTCAAGATATTTTCCCTCGATTTCAACAACAGGTTCTTCTGGATAGAATACAGTTCCCTCATTCATTGCTCTAACGTTCAAAGGTAGGTCTTCGAGAAGATGAGATAGTTCCTCAATGCCTGCAAGGACTCCCCATTTCCATCCAGAAGGAAGTTCCTTGGCAATAACTTCAGCCTTTACCAGTGGATTTATCCCCTTTGCCTCAAGTATCCTCTTAGCCCTCAAAAAATAGACATCTGTAATCTTTCCTTCTTTTATTTCTTCAGGGTTGGAACCATGAAAAGTTTTCCCTTTCATTCTATTTTTGCTCCTATAACATTTTTCATTATCCTTAAACCCGCTTCATGATCCTCCCTTGAAAGCCCAGCTATACCATCTTTCAATACAATTACATTGTATCCTCTCAAAGATGCATCAGAGGCGGTGAAAAGAACACAGATATGGGTGACACAACCAGTAAGCTTCAATGTATCCACATTAAGTTTCTTAAGAATTTCATCAAGATTGGTATTGTAAAAGCCAGAATATGTTTTCTTTTCAACTATAATATCTCCTTCCTCAGGTTTCAGCTCTTCCACAACTTCAGCTCCTTTTGTCCCTTTCACTGCATGGGGAGGCCATCCAAATCTTTTAAACTCAGGATCCTCAGGCTCATGGGAATCACAAACATATATTACCGGAACCCCTTTCTTTCTTGCATCCTCGATAGTCTTTTTAATAAATGGAATGATCTTTCTTGTATCGGGAACCTCAAGTGGGGCTCCCTCTTTAACAAAATCATTGAGCATATCTATAACAAGAATCGCTTCTCTCATAATTTACCACCTTTCAGTTTAAAATTTAGAACAAGCTATTTCTTTTGTCAATTTTTAAAATTTGAAAAGTTTTTCTTGGAATAGTAAAATTTTAAAGCAATGAAGAAGATTTTACTTCCTATACTATTTTCCTTTTTATTTTTGGAACTTTATGTTAACTTTTCCCTTGATCCCTGCCCCTTCCACTCCTTTGAACCTATCCATTTCTCCAAGAGTAAAATTCTCTTTCACAACTGTGTCTGCCTATTCTTTTTCCTTTTCTTTTCTAATTTTTATATCTTCCCTTTATTCATTTTTGAATCTAAGGAAAAGATAAAGGAAAGAGTTTATTCCTACATATCAATTTTATCCATTGAAGTTTTCCACCCTCCCAAATAAAATTTCCTGACCAATTCTCAAAAAATTTTCCTTAGGAGAATACCATGAAAAGAGCATTTATATCAATAATTTTCTTAATTGTTTCATTGAATTTATTTGCAAAGGAAAAGTTAACAATCGATGACGCAATTTCCATGGCAATGAATTTTAATCCAGAAATTAAGAAGTTTTCAGAAAAGGTAAGAGGAGCAGAGGGAAGAAGAATGCAACTGGAAGCTTATCCAAACCCTGAAATTGTTTTTGGAAGAGAAGGGCTTTCCAAAGAAAGAAATGGAGAAAGTGAGACAAATCTTGGCTTTTTCCAGACAATTGAAATCCCAGGAAAAAGGAGAATAAGGAAAGAAATTGGGGAGACGGAAGAGGATATTGCAAGAATGGAGCTCGAAAGGATTAGGAGAATAGTTGTTGCAAAGTTGAAAAAAGTATATTTTAGAGCGGTTTTCAATCAGGAAAAAATTAAATTGCTCGAAGGAGTGGAGGAAAATCTTAAAGATTATATAGAAGGTGCTACTTTGAAGTATAAAGCAGGAGAAGTCTCATTTTCCGATGTTTTAAGAGGGAGAATAGAGCTTCTGAAGTTAAAAAATGAAATTCTTGAGACGAAGAAAGAGTTAAGGGAAGAGCTTAAAGAGCTTGAAAAGATAATCGGAAAGAAGCTTGATGGAGAGATAGAGTTGCTCACAAATCTTAAATTCACACCCTTTGAAAAAAGTCTTAATGAAATTCTTGAGGAACTTTACTCCCTGCCCAGTATTAGAATAGAAGAGCTGAAACTTCTCGTTGCTGAAAAAGGAGTGGAACTTTCAAAAAAGTCTTTTTATCCTGATTTTAAAATTGGCTTTTACTACCCGAGCCTCAGGAAAGGAGCATGGGGTTTTGAGTTTGGGCTATCAATACCAGTGTTTCAAAAGGGGCTTAAAGGAAGTTTGTTGGAAATGGATTCCTACAGGATAGAAAATCAAATCTCCCTTGAGACAAGAAAAAGGGAGATTGCCCTCAGGGTAGAAAATTTGTATTTAAACTTAAAAGATTCTGAAAAGATAATAAAGAATTACGAGGAATTGATTTTCCCTGAGCTTGAGGATCTATTTTCATCCTCCCTCTCTCACTATCAGAGTGGAGGAATCTCCTCCCTTGAGTTCTTTGATATTTTAAGGACATTCAAGAGTGCAAAGATTGAATATAAAAAGGAAATTCTAAATTACATTAATTTAATAGTCGAAATTGAATCGGTTGAGGAGGAATAAAAAATGAAGTATTGGAGAATTTTAACATTAATTCTTTTGATTCTTTTATTTGCAGGGTGTAAGGAGAGGATTAGGGAAGAGAAGGGAAGTCCTGAGAAATCAGAGATAAAGAGAAGGTTTGAGCTGAATGAAAATTCTTTGAGGATTTCAGAAATAAAAATAGAGAGGGTGGAAAGGAGAAAATTCTCAGAATTGATAAGGGCTAATGGAGAGGTGACATTCAATCCAAAAAGTATGGCAAGCATAACAACTCTCTTCTCTGGGATTGTAAGGGAAGTTTTTGTTTTTGAAGGAGATAGGGTTAGAAAGGGAGAAAAGATGGCAGGGATTTTTAGCAAAGAGTTTCTCTCAGCTCAATCAGATTTTCTTTTGATTCTGAAAAGATATAAAAGAGCTGTAGAAAAAGGAAATGAGGAAGATATAGCCCAATCCCTTCAGATGTTAAATTCAACTAAACAAAAACTGAGGATTTTTGGCCTTGATGATGAGGATATTAATGAACTTTCGGAAAAAGGTGAAGTAAATCCTACCCTCTATTTAAAATCTCCATTGAATGGAAAAGTTATTGAGAGCAATGCCTTTTTGGGAGGCTCTTTTTCAGAAGGGACAACATTGTTTAAAATAGCAGAAGTGGAGAATCTCTGGGTGAATGTAAATTTATATGAAAAAGACTTTAAAAAAATTGAGCTTGGTTCTCTTGCTACTTTAAAGTTATCCTCAATGCCAGGGAGGGAGTTCAAAGGGATATTTAAGTCAATTGGAGATGTATTGAGCAAAGAGACAAGAACATTTAAGGGAAGGGTTGAAATTAGAGATCAAACGGGAATCTTAAAACCTGGAATGTTAGTCGAAGTCTATATAAAGGGTAATAAAAGTGAGGAAGTTCTTTCTATTCCAGAATCAGCAGTAAGAAAAATAGAGGGGAAAGATTTTGTCTTTGTCTCTGTTGGAAGAAACTCCTTCGAACTCAGGGAAGTGGAGTTGGGTAGAAGCTTTGATGGATTCAGGGAAGTTTTAAATGGTTTGAAGGAAGGTGAATTGATTGTAAGTGAAGGAAGCTTTCTTCTTAAATCCCATGCTCTAAAGGAAATGATGGAGGTGGATTGAAATGCTAACAAAAATAATTTCTTTTTTCCTTGAAAATAAATTCTTAACCTTTTTATTCCTTTCCCTTTTAATTATTCTTGGAATACAATCCTTTTTCAATTTAAAAATGGATGCTTTCCCTGATGTGACAAACATACAGGTTGAGATTGTAGCAACTTCTCCAACCCTCTCTCCCATTGAAATGGAGAAATTTGTAACCTATCCCCTCGAAAACTCCCTTAGAGGTATTCCAGGGCTCTCAACCATACGCTCAACAACCAAATTTGGAATATCAGTTATTACAGCTATTTTTAAAGACGATGTAGATATTTATTTTGCAAGACAGCAGGTTTTCGAGAGAATTTCAGGAATTATGGGCAAATTGCCAGAAGGGGTTGATGTTGAAATAGGTCCAATTACAACTGCAATGGGTGAGATTTATCAATACACTCTTGAATGGGAAAAACCTCCTTCAAACAATGAGGTTGAGAATTTAACCAGGTTAAGAACAATCCAGGATTATTTAGTTGCTCCCCTTCTAAAGACCGTTGAGGGAGTAAGCGATATAAATTCTTTCGGTGGATACATTCAGCAAATAAATATCCTTACAGACCCGCTAAAGCTATACAAATTTAATCTTTCACTGAATGACATCTACGATGCCCTTAAAAATAACAATCTGAATGTTGGAGGGGGGATTATATCAAAGCATTCAGAACAATTGATTGTCCAGGGGATTGGTATGTTTTCTTCCATTCAAGATATTGAAAGGATAGTTGTTAAATCCGTTGATGGCATTCCTGTTTACTTAAAGGATGTAGCAGATGTTAACTTCTCCCATGCCTTCAGAAAGGGAGGAGCTATTAAGGATGGAAGAGAGGAAGTTGTTGGAGGAATTGTAATGATGCTGAGGGGTGAGAATAGCAGAGAGGTTGTGAAAAGGGTTGAGAAAAAAGTGGATGAAATAAATAGGGAAAATATTCTTCCTAATGGTTTAAAAATAAAACCCTATTATAAAAGATCAGAAATAATTGAAAAGAGCATAAATGGCGTGGTTAAAGCTATTTTAGAGGGAGCAATCCTTGTTATCTTTGTAATATTTCTTTTCATAAGGCAGTTAAGAGGTGCTCTAATAGTGGTTCTTTCCCTCCCCTTAACAGCATTTTTCACATTTCTGTTAATGAGAATTTTCAATATAAGTGCCAACTTAATGTCCCTTGGAGGCATTGCTATTTCCATAGGGATGATAGTTGATGCAAGTATAATTCAGGTAGAAAATGTCCAGAGGCATATAAATGAAAGTGTAGGTGAAAGATTCTCAACGGTTCTAAAGTCAGTCCTTGAGGTCAGAAAACCATCTATTTTTGGCGAAATAATAATTTCCTCTGTCTTCTTACCAATATTTTCTCTTCAGGGTATGGAAGGGAAAATGTTCTCACCCCTTGCAATTACTGTAATAATTGCCCTCATATGCTCCCTCACAATTTCAATTTTATTCGTTCCTTCCCTTTGTTACATATTTCTGAGCTCCTCGAGGAAAGGGGAAACCTTCCTTGTAACTTTTGCAAAAAGGATTTACCTGCCAGTTCTCCAATTTGCCCTCAAAAGGAAATTCATTGTCATTATATTTTTTATCCTTATCCTCGCTATATCCCTTTTTATTTTTCCTAAGCTTGGAAGGGAATTTATTCCTGTTATGGATGAAGGAGCCTTCGACATGGATTTTCAACTTCTCCCTGGTGTATCCCTCGATAAAGCTATGGAAATTGCAAAGCTTGTTGGCTCTAAAATTATGGAATTTCCAGAACTTGAGACCGTGGTTTCAAAAACAGGCCAGACAGGAATTGCCATTGAGGCAAGGGGTGTTGATAGAACAGGCTTTGTTGGCACATTAAAACCAAAGTCTGAGTGGAAAACTGCAAAATCAAGGGAGGAATTATTTGATAAAATTAGGGATTCCATTTCAGAAATCCCTGGTATTGTATTCAGCTTCAGTCAACCGATACAGTGCAGAATAAGTGAATTGATGGAAGGAACAAGGGCTCCTCTTATTGTAAAAATTTTTGGGGATGATATGGAGATTCTAAAAGAAAAAGCGAAAGAGATCGAATCAATTATCTCAGAAGTTAAAGGTTCAGAAGACATTATGATTGAAAGTATTTTCTATCAGCCATACTTAACAGTTAGCGTAGATAGGGAGAAAATTGCAAGATATGGATTGAATGCAAAGGATGTCCTTGAAAACTTTGAGCTTGCAATGGGAGAGAAGGTTGTAACAAGAATTTATGAAGGCTCGAGATTTGTAAATATTGCCATAAGATTTCCCGAACATCTGAGGAACTCAGTAGATTCAATGGGGGAGATAATGCTTAAAAGTCCAAATGGATACCTGATTCCAATGAAAGAGGTTGTAAAAATATCACTGGTAGAAGGTCCTTCTCAGATAAGCAGAGAGAATGGAAAAAGGAGGGTTGGGATTGAATTGAGCGTTTCAGGAAGGGATATTGGAAGCTTTGTTGAAGAGGCAAAAAGTCTTTTAGAAGAAAGGATTAATTTACCTCCTGGTTACTATATTGAATGGGGAGGGGAATACGAACAACAAAAAAGAACAATGAAAAGGCTGATGGTCATAACTCCAATTGTTATTCTATTTATCTTTATCATGCTTTCCCTGAGTTTCAATTCTTTTAAGAGAGCTCTACTCGTTGCCTTAATCCTGCCCTTTTCTCTTGCAGGAGGTATTCTTGCCATATATATCTCCCATTTCTACATATCTGTTCCAGCTTCCCTTGGATTCATAGCGACCTTCGGAATTGCGGTTCTGAATGGAATTGTCCTTGTCTCTTACATTCAGCAACTCGAAAAAGAAGGAATTCCTTTAAGGGATGCAATATTAAAAGGGTGCGAAATCAGACTTAGACCCGTTCTAATGACCGCCTTTACAACCGCCTTTGGTTTGATTCCAATGCTCCTTGCAACTGGTCCTGGCTCAGAAATACAAAAACCCCTTGCAGTTGTTGTGGTTGGAGGTTTGCTAACATCCACATTTTTAACCTTAATCGTTCTCCCAACCCTTTATGATTTATTTTTCAAGAGGGAAAAACAAAAAAATAACTAAAAGTGGAAAGTTAGATAAAATTTGGAAATTCAGGATTGATGAGAATGCTTAGTGCATATCCAATTTTTTGTAAAGTTAAAGGAATCTATAGCAAGAGGTTCAAGGATATGTTTTTTGATTAATCAGGGAAATCTTAGGTGCATTCAGCAAGTTAGAATTTCATATTATTGTCGAATCAACTATTCACAAGAAAATAATTCCTGTTGATAAAAACGATGAGAGGGACAAATTGCTATTAGAAGATATTAGAACCATTGTAAATGGTTTTTCTATTGAATATAACAGAACTCCTATTACATTCAATCTTTATAAAGAATTAGTTAAACCACCAAAGCCAAAAAGTTTTCGTAATAATGAAGTTGGTATTTTTGCCGATAAAATGATACCTTCATTTTTTGAGAAAAATAAGATTAAACTAAAAATAGTTAATTCTTTTGAAAGATTACGATTGATGGGTTATCCTGATGAAAGGATTGCTGATAAATATGGAAGAGTTACATATTTGGAAGTAAAAGCAACTTCGAGGCGGGATGTAGGTTCACCGAGGGATTTCTTTTTCTTTCCTCTCACGAATTCAAAGAAAAAAATAACAGAAGATGGTCATCATTTATTACTGTGTTTTGATACATTGGAACGAAAAGAAAAAGAATTTATCATTACGGGTTGGTGTCTTATTGATTTGTTTGGCATCAAAGTATCAATGAAACCAGAGTTTAACACAGATAACCTTGAATTATATAGGAAAGAGAATATTTTGTTAGAAGTTAATTTGAATAGGAAGAAGTAAATGGATCATCATAGCCGAGTTACCGCCAAGCTGAACTCTGTGGTTTTCGCTCATTGCTCTTCGGGTTATATAACAACAGATAAAAGGCTTCACTACGCTTCGCCAAAATCCCGTCCTCTATGCTTCCATGTATTATGTGTATGTTTTGAAGCTTATACTTATGAAAACTAAGCAGTGCAAGGGAGAGAAAATTGAAACTATATGGTAGCGCTTGGCGAGGATTAAAGAAAAGGTTAGGATTATAATGCTTAGAGGGCGGGACTTCTTTATCTGCAAATATTAAATGCAATTCGAATTTTTGACTTTTTCAATTTATACTATTATAATTTTTTTCTATGTCTAATTTATTTTGTTCTCGTAGTTTCTTAACCACCCACCACTTTATCCATCACCTTCATTCCCACCATCACGGGGCCTAATTAGGGGCCCCCATTCTATATCCAGAATAATTCTATATTTTTATCCTTTTTTTCTAAGCTTTAAAGGAGGAAACATGGTCTTTAAGAATAAATTTGATATTCCCAATGGATTTAGGGATTTATTTTTAGAATCAGCTCTTAAAAGAAAAAAAATTGAGAGGGAGATCGAAAATATTTTTTTGAAAAAAGGATTCAATCCTGTCATCCCTCCAACTGTTGAGTTCTCTTCAGTTTTTCTCCAGGGAATTGGAGAAGATGGATTTTACAAGTTGCTCCAGTTCTTCAACGATAAGGGAGAGCTTCTTTCCCTCAGGGCTGATTTAACCTGCTCTGTTGCAAGGATGGTTTGCACCACCCTTTCAAATTTGAAAACACCTCTGAGAGTATATTACATTTCAAATATCTTCAGAAAAGTTAAGGCAGAAAATAGAAAATTTATTGAAACCACCCAGGCAGGAATAGAGATAATTGGTGACTCATCCATCGAATCCGACATAGAAACTATTGAACTGGCAATTTTGATTATGAAAAAACTCTGTGGAGATAAATTTTACATCATCCTTAGCCATTCTCAGTTTTTGGATGGACTCTTAGATGAAATTAATCTTTATGAAGAGGAAAGAATTAAAGCTATCGAGATTCTCAAGAAAAGAAGTAAGTTTCAGTGGAGTAATTTTATCAAGAATTTCCCCAGTCAAATAAGGAACAAATTTGATAATTTCCTTGATTTCATTGGTGATGAAAAAATCCTTTTAAAGGGGGAGGAAATTTTAAAAAATGAAAAATCAAAAAGGGCAATTTCCCAACTGAGGGAAATCTATCATTCCATGGGTTCGAAGAAAAAATATTTGTTATTCGATCTTGCAAAGGTGAAAAATTTTGACTACTACACAGGGATTATATTTTCAATAACCTCTCCAAAATTAGGATTCCCTGTTGGAAATGGTGGAAGATATGATGAGCTCCTTAAAAAATTTGGAAGAGATTTGCCTGCAGTTGGATTTTCTTTGAATATTGACCTGCTTGAGGAGGTAACATGATAACAATTGCTATTCCAACTGGAAAACTTATAAATGAA
>Ga0207433_10015841_pt1 | contig 10676 bp, 22 predicted proteins | sample YelNatPaOPGAMG01_FD_187559 | JGI IMG/M metagenome (GOLD analysis project Ga0207433, IMG submission 187559) | Hot spring thermophilic microbial communities from Obsidian Pool, Yellowstone National Park, USA - OP-RAMG-01 (SPAdes) (version 3) | ecosystem: Environmental > Aquatic > Thermal springs...
CGGGGCTGCCAATCTCCGCACCCTACGCCCAATCATGCGCAGCGCCATCTTCAGCGTATCCCACCAGGCATACGGAGCCTGGAGTAGGCATATAGCCTCCGTCGCTGCCCGATAGCCCTGCCATGCATTAGCATAAATTGGATATGGTTTCCCGTCTGGGTCTTGCCACCATTCCCGAATTGGCCTGTACACGTCATACGCTCTACCCCAATGACCAATCGGCCATGTCTGCACCCCGCGTCCACCCGCCTCAATGGTAAACCATATACTGGGTGTCATGGTCTCTGGCGGCCAGCAAGCCAACAGCGCGGCGTGGTCATATTTTAATCCCAGTAGTCGCCACGCAAGTGGCCTGGCCCGCACCAAAACTACGTCACCAATTTGCCACTCTGTGCTGTTCATCTTTTTCCCCCAGCTTAATCGCCAATGTCACTGTAAAAAGCATCTATCATTACCTTAATGACCACAACAATGATGAAAAGCGGCACTACGATAGGGAACAAGATTGACAGAACAACAAAGAATAAAAGCTCCAATATCTTCATAGCTTCCTCCTCGTGGCTAGGTACACCAGGCCGCTTCAAGCGGCCTGGTATCTCTCACTTCATGATTTCATAGAAAAGCTGACTCCACAGCCAGACGATAATCGGCCACACCTGGTCAATCCACGGCGGTAAATTGTTGAGGTAGGGCACAGCAAATGTGGCGACGATTCCTACTATGGCTGCCATTAACACACTAGCGATAGAAGCAACCTTATCCTTCACGCTGGGGAACAGCGCTTTGATGCATTGCAGAAGGAAATATGACACTGCTCCCAATGCGCCGCTAGTGGCTAACCACTGCACAAATTCAACGAAAGTCATTTTCTCACCTCCTTTCTATGTAGTGTATCTGCGCGGCTTGGGGATTGATATGCCGCATCGCCTCTACATTAGCTTCTACCACGGTTATGTCTAGCCACCTTCAGGCAAGGGTTCACCACGCCCGTATCAGCTCTGCGCATTCTCTAAGATTACCTGCCGCCCCAGTTCCACTGCGCGTACAAAATCAAGGAACTGCTCACTAGCCATAACGGTCAATCGAATGGTCACGTTCCCAGACTTGAAGCCGACCATTAGACAATCCTTGTTATGGCACGGCATGGCAAAGAGCACATCATCCACGTCAATCACTGTATCGCCAAATAACATGAGTTTCATATTTTCCCCTATTTGGGTTGCACTACAGACCCCGAAGGGCCTGGCGGGCTGGGTTTCCCAGCCCCAGATGGTTTTGGTAGGGGCGATGGTTTAGGCGGTGGCCTTGGCGTCGGCTTTGGCATATCTCCCTCCTTGTGTCGCTAATTGGGGAAGCGGCAGGTGGCGAGCTGCCGCATTGCGGCGCTTTTGCGCTTGCCTTTTTCTCCACGCTTTGCCGCGAGGATTGTGTGCGCCCGTGAAGCGCCGTTTGCCCACAGGTGCACCGCTGCACCCATAGCGTGGGCGTCGCCATGAAAAACTACTGTATAACATCCCTTACCTTCCTTTCTGTCTTTCTTTGCGATATTGCCCTCAGAACAACCGTCTTGCGTGCGCATCCGCAAGCCGCTCGCGTCCTAATTGTATGTATTGCTCCTTTATTTCCAAACCAATCCCAATCCTCCCTAGTTCTTCTGCTACCATAACCGTTGTGCCGCTCCCTGAAAAGGGGTCTAATACAATGCACGGCACTGGGTCTAGGCTGTACAGCGTACATATATCTGTATCAGAAAAGTCTCCACACGGCGCACAATCACAAGAAGGCCGCCAGCCCACTGTCTTGCTGTATCCGACCGCTTCCCCGAAATCATATTGCCCTAATTCTTCCTGGCTTGCTTTGTACCCTTCCTCTGGTTCAGTGAACCTGCGTTGGGCGTCATGCACCTTCTCTACTACTCGAACCCTCGGTGCGCCACACAGCGGGCAACACCCGCCCTCCGACGTTGCTGCCAAAATACATAGCCTCGCCAGGTCTGGCGGAAATGTGGCAAAATGAGCTTTGCTGTAAGGCCGCAAGGGGATAGTCCATACATCCCGTCTGTTTCGCATAATTTGTACTCCGTCATCCGTGAGTATACGATTGGGCCAGCGCTCATGCCTTTTCGCCCATACAGAGTTAGGAGGCGCCAACAATCCAACCGCATTAGCATACTTAGGGCTGCCTTTCATCAACGTATCATGACGGCCATCGTACTGCGCCCTTTCTTGAACGGCGATGTAGTCATAATAATATTGTGGGGATTTTGTTAGAAGAAACACGTGCTCATGGCTGCGCGTTGGCCTATCTTGTACGCTTTCTGGCATGGGATTTGGTTTTGCCCAGATAATGTCACTGCGCAAGCACCACCCGTCCGCTTGCAGCGCGAGAGCTACGCGCCACGGGATGCCCACCAGGTCTTTTGTCTTCAAATGGTGCGCACGGGCTGCCAACTTGGCAGCCCGTCCTCTGCTGCCATAGTAAGTATCCCCTAGATTCAACCAAAAAGTTCCATCTGAACGCAGCACACGCCAAACCTCGCGGCATATTGATACCAAATGCTCTATGTAGAGTTCAGGGCTTGGCTCTAATCCTAACGCGCCGCGCCATGCTCCACAATGGACGCAAAACTGCCCACAATAATCATTACCCACCGCCTCAAATTGGTGTGTGCAGTCCTCTTCCCCGCCCCAAATCAGCGCGGGGACGCCATAATCACGCATCCCCCAGTAAGGAGGGCTGGTAACCACGGCGTGCACGGACTCGTTAGCCAGTGGTATGTGTTGTGCGTTCCCTAAAACAAAACCCATGCACACACCTTCTGCAAAAGACTAGGAATGGTCAGGGTTTCCTGCGGCCATTCCTGCCCGCAGCGCGAGCAATAATCAGCCTCGCCGAAATGCCCCCGCCGCTCCCTGTGCCCGATGATAAAGCATAAGCAACCGAGCAGTATCAAGCCAATCTCGCCAGTGACATAGTCGCCGTAATCGCGCAGGTTTAAGATGGCATCCACCAATCGTAATTTCCCCAAAGACTTATCCCACAGCGCGCTTATCCATCCTTGAGGGCGGGCGGGCGCGTTATCACTGCGCGGCTTGTAACTAGAACACCCCACCACCCCCAGGTATCCACTCCTTTTCCTACCCCAAACTTGCCAGATAATGCAATCTTTCTGCGCCGCGCAGTTCGCGCAGTCTGGCTCTCCCCATAAGTCTCGAATCCACTGCGGAACATCAGGATTGGGCATTTTTGTTCTCCTCCATTTCCTGCTTTATGATTTAGAGGACGATTCAACGCCTTTTATTCACGGGTTCATGTAGATGCGGGCAAAGCGACGCAGTAAAACATGCAGCATAAGAGAAGAAACGGTAAAGCGATATACCCTGACCTTTTCCCGCTCAATAAGGCTGCTTTCAAGTAGCTTCTTGGCCTGAAAATAAACGCTAATGGGTGGCGCGCTTATCTTGCTTGCTATATCCGCTACAGAGTTCGCCCCCCGCTGCGATAGATACATTATGTGCAGCGCGACCTCATTGCTTAGCGCAGTAAATGTCTCACTAAGAAACTTTATGACCTGCTCGTCAGAGACAGGAACGGCGTCCAAATACCCATGCACGATAAGCTCGTCAATACACTCTTCTATCACCGCTTTTGGCAACTGTAATGGATGCACCAAGTGCGCAGCGATGTTGCTGCTCGACGCCTCTGGCACCAACACTTTCGGATAGCCCGCAGCTATGTGCAACAAGCACTGGTCGGCTATGGTAGGCGCAACGTCATCCCTACCAGGCGTGGGAGAAAACTGCTCATGGACAGCAAGTACCGTAAGCATCCCGCGCTTGGAATATCTAGATTCCAAGCTGGCTGCCATTTCTGCCCCCTTCGCGGTTGGCGTTACCAAAACTTCATTCATCCCCGTTTCCATCTTTATCCTCCTCATCAAGATTCATAACCTCTACTATGCAATCTTCCTCTTCACATTTATTACAACAGAAGTCAGGAACGTTTATATACAAATCTGTGCCAGCTGCCAGTAAGTCGGTGTTTAATTCATACCCACAGCCAAGCACAACATGCCACCCACCGCCCGCCGAGGTGATTGTTATTCCCCTATTGGCAGCATCGTAAATTATTAATAGCTTTTCCATCTATGCCTCCATTCCCTCTTTTAGAAGTACAATCCCTACCCACGGCCTCTTGTTACGCAAGAACTTGCAGCGTGGGTCTGCCATTATCTCCTCCCTGTCATAGATAGCGATAGTTATGTCATCTTCTGTTATGTGTACCCCCGTGTTTTCCATTACATAATCCATAATCTTCCTCACGTATGCCCGCGTAATGCTATCTACGCCGTGTTTTTCAATAAGACTGTTCTTCACCACTCCGTGCACGATATATATCGAACCCTGCCCAGGGTTCATCTCCGTATTCATATCCATACAATTCCACCATCCTTTGTAGCAAGAGTGTAATACCTGCCTTCCCTAGCGCGTGTATGCGCTGGTGGCTTGCGCGAGTCAACACACACATATTCTTCAAGCTATAGCATTTATCTGCCCCTTTCCGCCCAAAATGGCTGCGTGGGATAATCTCATGGACATCCGTGCCTAACTCCAGTGTGAGAATATCGCGGCCTTTATCGCGGGCAATAACCTGGTTACGGCGTAATTGGCGAAGAGCCATTATTCTTTTTCTTTCAGTTTTGCTATTCGTTGGCGCAAATCCACGCCGCCGCATTCCACCAATCTCCCCTCGCTCAGCCGCGATAAGATATATGCTGGTATCTTGTTTTTGTTGTTAAAAGCAACCACAGTCATTAAGCGATTGGCATAGCGGTGATTTATCAACTGAAAGACCTTCTCCGCCGCCCAATCGGTTAAAGATGCCTTATCCAGCTCATCTAAGGCCAGGACGGAAATGGTTAACACCTTATGAAACGCTTCTGGAAATTCAATTTGGCTCTCATCGGAAAACGTTTCGCGCAACTTATCCAGCAAATCTGGCAGCGTCTGATAGAATGCTTGCCGCCGCCTGGCAAGCATCTCATTCACGATAGCCTTGAGCAAGAATGTCTTGCCAGTTCCCACGTTGCCGTAGAGAGCCAAAATGCCACCGACGTCGCAAAATGCGCGGGCCGCCTGCACCGCCTCGGCGCGGGCAGGGATATCCCACAAGTTCTCGAAAGTGCAGGTCGTATCCATGTCGGCCAGCCCGCTAATGCTGCGTAGATATTTATCCACCACCCCGTCATTGTGTGGGCACGGAACAGTTTTCCCAAAATCGTGGTGGCCAGGCGGAACATCCTTGCGCAGCCACCCCAACGTGTTCAGCGGAAAATGGCAAATAGGGCAGGTGTTATCCTGCATTGCAGCGCTCCATCGCCCTGCGCAATTCTGCCAGGTCTTCCTCGGTGATGTCGTCGCCGCGCCACTCCGTGTATAGCCCCCACAACGTGCGCAGTTCGTCCAGGCGCGGCGGGCGGCGGATAGTCCAGCGGCATGTATAATCCTCCCAGAAGGTGGCGAAACCAGCAATTATGTCAGGTGTTGCGTCTGCCCGCGCCAGCGCATTCGCGCACGCCCGCAGTTGAAAACGCACCCGTTCGGGTATAGTGCGCAGGTCTAATTTGCACACCTTTGCACACGCGAATTCCCTTTCCGAAAATGTGGGCTGTTGGTCTTTTTTCATTGTCGTCCTACCGCCGTTTGAGGTTTTTATGTCTTGTGTAGCGCCATCGCCATGCGTGCGTTTCGTGCACGCATGGCGATGTAAAACATCTTTTTGTTTTACATCGCCAATTTGTAACTTAACAGAAGTTGGTAACTTAAGAGAAACGTTACTTGGTACCTCTCTGTTCTTAGTATCTATAATACAATTATTATTAGACTTGCCCAAAGGGAAGAACAAGACTTTCCCTTTTCCCTCTTCTTGTTTTTCTATTTCTGGTTCTTCTTGGGTTGTCTTTGGCTCTAGAATGGCAGAGACGGCGTTCCAGCACACGAAATAATACAATCTCGCGGGGATACCCCGACGGCGTTCTTGGATGAATCCATTATCGCGCAGCGTTGTCCTAGCTGCACGTTGCTGCTTGTAGCTTAAGCCAGTAGCGGCAGCGATTTCTGCGCTGGTGGGGCTTATCCACTCCTCTTTAGGGACATTCATGAGAAAGGATAGGAGCACCGTCGCGTTCAGCCCAAGTTTGGGCAGTAATTGAGGATAAAATGTGAATGAATCAGTCATCGCCTCTCCTTGTGATATATAGTTGGCCTCTGATTACCTCCGCGCACCACAGCCTGCCGCAGATGCACGTATGCACGCCCCACATTAGTTGCCGAACGCGGCGGCGGCTAGGATGTGGTTTGCTAAGCTCTTCCATTAGCGCTTCTATATTATCTTCTGCCGCAGTTCTGTCTAGCCACTCATCAATGCGTCCAGAGTAATCCATGCTTATTCCTCCCCAATTGTTTTGATAGTGCAAGAGCCCCCTGCCCCTTCGTAATAATCGCCTTCCTCAAAGTATGTGGATTCTAGAACGACGTTCCCGCCATTGCGCCACATATGCTTAAACGAGCAGGTGAAGGTCTTGGTAGGTTTCTGCCCGATAAGTTTTTTGACCTCGTTGCGCAATTCATCCCTGGTCAAGCCCTCTTCTTCCGCCTTTTTGAGTAGCTGCGCCTGCATCGGCACGGGCAATTTGGCCACTGCTTCATAGTGCCCCATAGAGACTTCTGTTCGTACCGCTGGCGGTACTCTTGCAGAAATGCTCATATAGTTCTTTATTGTTTGCTCTTTATAGCGGATGCGGAAGATGTCTATAACCTGGGCGTATTTATCGGGCCAGTGTTGCTGGCCGTAGTTGAGCATATCTCCGATAGCAATGGGCAGGGCGACAATCATATCTAGAAGAAATTGGGTTTCTTCTAACCATTGCTCGAAAGTCGGCGACCCAACAATTTGGATTCCTGTCGGCGTAAGCACAAAGTTGGGAGTGTCTTGGCTCATTGCTGCTCTCTTTTTCTATTTAATTTCTGGTAGGGGTATCTGTCCTGACGCGATGCGAACAGCATTCAGAATGGCGCCCATTTCCTGTTTCGCTTTTTCTGTAAGTGGGTAGTCTCCATCCCGCTTTTCTTTCTCTAGCCAGCGCGAGAGCATCGCTCTCGCTTGTCCTTTTTCTGTCATCATTCCACCCCATACCCACTGCAGCGCGGCAGCAATCTCTTGGTCATTAGCTCCAGTTCCTTCCCTCCATTTGCCAATGAGCAAGCCCCACTGCTTGTCGGTGATTTCGCTGGTGTCCGCGAGTCGCTTGGCTTCTTTGCGCAGCTCTTCACGCACTACCTCGGCGAGGGATTCTTGGCTTGGCGGTGGTTCTTCTATGTATTCTGTTTCTGTCGCCGTTCTGAATTCAGGGATGGGGGTAGCGGTGGCAGCGCTTCCTTCTGCCTCTAGCGGCTCGATGGCCTCGTCGGGGACGATAGACTCTATCTCATCGGCCTCATATAATCCCATAGTGGTCTGCGGGGCGATAATCCGCGCCCCCTTGCGCACCACAGCCGCAAAAAGCATTTGCTGCGGAAACATAGTCCATGTGCTTTTGCGCTGCCATTGCTTTATCTTTTCGTCAAAGTAGCTATCCAGTTTTTTCTCCCGTACCTCGGCCATAGTCAAGCGAATGGAGATATTGCGCTTCCCGTCTGCGGAAATAAACGTTATGGCGCATTCCTCGTCGGTCAGTTTCTCGATGCTAAATGTGTTGCCGTGACTGAGGTACATAGCCAGGATGAGGCCAGAGGATGGCACTATCCTGCCCCCAGATAAAGACAAATTTTGCAGAGACTGAATCGGTGGCAAGCCTAGGGGGCGGCCAGCCAAGATGATAGTTGCGATTTGCTCTGGCGTCATTCCACCCTGCTTGCCGCCAAAGCCGCTTTTGGCAATGATATTCGCCAGCTTCATCAATTCATCAATCGTCTGAGGATATAAAACAAGGTCTTTCATGTTCCCTCCCATTTGTTTTTTCACCTGATATATTATACCACATACCTTGAATAAAGTCAAGTTGGAATTACCCGCGCCGATTTTACGTTTGGGTTTGAGATGCTCTGTATGCACACTCACCATTGATGAATATGCTGTCTACCTTATTCCCATAGCGCGGCGTGCCAATGACTACAGACAGGGTAGCTTCCTTGAAGTGTGCATTTGTGGCAATGAACGAATTGCAAATTTTGCCAATCTCTACGCAGGAGAGCCTCTTAATCACACTGTTGTTGATAAGTGCGACTTGCTGGGCGCACATATCGTATAGGATGCAATTATTTACCCTTAGAATGCATGAGCCAGGGGCGCATATCTCGCCCGTGCAATCGTTTATCCCGCCCAAGCTTGATTTCTTGCCAATGTGTATGAAGTTGCAGTTGTAGAATAATGTTTCAGACAAATCCTCTCCTGGCCTGACAAGAACCCGTTGAGTAAAGACTGTCTCGTAGCCTGGCGTGATGATAAATGATTGGACAATTTTATCTAGTCTAGCCCGCAATGCTTGGCAATCCACATTCCATTCGGGCAAGAAACTGGCGCGTAGAATATATTCCCCAAACGGATTTTGAGGGTCTGCTGGCACATACTCGCATGGCTCCAATTCTTCTTCCGCGTATCCCATTGCAAGCGCGAGGGGATACACATCCTTATGTGCGTCGCTCAGGGGATGAACGATAATTCTTCCATCTTTTGCATACAGAAAGCTCAAGTATTCACACATGTTTTTCTCCTTATTCAGCGTCAAAGCCTACGTTAATGACGTATTCAATTTCTCTTTGAACGTCATTGGGATACGGTTTCACTTTTTGTATTGGTCTTGGGATACGGACTCCATTTGCCTGGCAGGAATCTCTCACGGCGCGTATATATCGCTTTCTAATCTGCTTATATGCGGCCTCCAATCGCCTATTCTCTCTGCCTAACGCCTTCAGATAGCAGGAATAGGACAATTCATTTGCCAAGTGTTGTTCCCACAACTCCCCTAAGCGAGCGAAATATGTACCAGCCTCATCCCACAATGGCCGCGCATAGTACTGCAGCCAAACGGGGCGCAAGAAACGGTACAGCCACATTATCTCTTCTGTATGTTCCTTTTTTAGCCAGGTCGCCGTAGAGTGCCAGAGGCTTCCATTCCTGGCGTCTACCTCTGCCAAGACAGTTTCAGTGTCATCTGCCGCAGGGAAGGCTAGGCACAGCGTGGTATGCGAATCAACCCCTGGCATCCATTCCAGTCCGCGACTTACGTGATAGGCGCAAGTGAAGAAGTTGCACATCCTTCTCCCTCCATTCTTTATTTTTGCTTCCCAAGACATAGCCGATTATGCAGCACGCTACAGAGTCACAAACGTCGCCAGTTGCCATTTTTTTGTGCGTTTATAGCAGCGCATTTTGGCCGCGCCGTATCTAAGGCGGATTACATCCACAATAGCTTCGGCGCGGTCTAGCGGGCATTCTAGCAGCAGCGCGGCTCCATCCATTTTGCCTGGCTCGGCATTGACAATAATGCGGTTGGGGCACACTGGGGCGAGAAGGAATTGCCCCAGCACGGCATCTTTGAGCAAGTCGGCTATGTTGATTGCCACCACATGGTTATCTTTTGTCTTTTTTATGTTTGCCTGCAAGTCGGAGTGCGTAATTTGTTGTACAATCGGGGCAGCGTATAATCATTTGTCCTTTGCGTTTCTTGTTGGGCTTAATTAGCCATCTGGAATTGTCATCCAGAGAAGTAGTGCTTCTACCACACTTCCCGCATACAAAAATCGTAGTCATTCTTTGCCTCCAACCATTACTTGAATATAATTTCTGCTCCACGGGATAGAGCAAGTTTTGCCCGTGTCCAGGCGCAAGGAAGCCAAGACCGCGCCGCTCCAAGCGCGCCAGGCACACTGCTGTGGAGACGTGCGAGAGGGCAATATAATTCCCGTGAGCTTCTGCCCTGGGGTAAACTTCCCCCAGGGCTTGATGAAAACAACCGTGATTCTTTGATTAGGTGAGACTCTCATTTTGCCTCCTCTACTTCATATACCTCTACAGCTTCTATCTCGGACAAGACGCGATTTGCATCCGCGTTATTGGCGTAAAGGTTGAGGGCTTGCCTTTCTGCCCTTTCTTCCGAGTCTGCTTTGACCACATAGGCTAGGGTTGTGGTCTGTGTAATGAACACCTCATACTTTTTCATTATCTTCCTCCGCCCAGAGTTCTTCTTCAAAAGAGCCTTCCTCAATATCCATATCGTTCACGGGATTAGACATATCATCATAGGGCGCATACGCACCTTTGGTGGCTAGCGCAATCAGAATCATGACTAAGAGTAAAAAAACGGTTATCATTTGTCCCCCTGCAACGACTCTAGCAAATCTAGCCCATGCTTTATCTCGCGGATTCGGTCGGCCTGCTCTTCGTATTTAGAGAGAAGCTTCTCGCATTTTTCGTAGAATTCCTGCACGGAGCAACCCTGTGCGCTACATGTAATGCGCAGAATTGTGTCTCCGCTCTCGCTCTTTGTGAGCCGCCCCGCGAGTGGAAGTTGGTGTTTGTGCTCTTGGAACAGGGCGATTGCCAAATCTGACATATACACATCGGCGATATGTGCGGTTGGCAAGAAATCAAATCCTGATACTTCTGTATAGACCTTG
>Ga0207433_10015842_pt1 | contig 10676 bp, 7 predicted proteins | sample YelNatPaOPGAMG01_FD_187559 | JGI IMG/M metagenome (GOLD analysis project Ga0207433, IMG submission 187559) | Hot spring thermophilic microbial communities from Obsidian Pool, Yellowstone National Park, USA - OP-RAMG-01 (SPAdes) (version 3) | ecosystem: Environmental > Aquatic > Thermal springs >...
CCAGAACAGTCAAAAAAGATGGCACCTTCAGCTTCCTGGGAAATATTTACAAACTGAAGCACCTGGCAGGAACCAGAGTTACAGTAGCTCTAATCCCAAAGCAAAAAATCCTGGTATTAAAAGATGGGCAGAAAGTAGCCGACTTTCCAATCTAATTTTTTTCCCCTAACGTCTACTTTTGATTTTTACAAAATGTATACTTTTGATTTTTACGGAACAATGAGCCGGAAAAATATTGACAAATTAAGGATAATTAATTTAAAATTAAAAATATGAAAAAAAAGAGAGTCCAATGAAAAAAATAATAATCATAATTTTATTTCTAATTCTTTTGCCTCTTAGTGTTTTTTCTCAAGTGCAGGGCAGAGCTCGGATAAAAGGTGTGGTTAATGACGAAGAGACGGGTGAGCCCATTTCTGGAGTCACGGTAAAACTTTATAATGTTCAAGCAGCTGCTTTTTTCCAACCTTCTCCAGTTACAGACAAGGATGGCAAATGGTCTGTTTACTATATCAGAACTGGCCGTTGGGAGTTAGAATTTGAAAAGCCTGGATATCAAACTAGGAAAGTCAGTTATGACGTGGTTTTTTCATCAGAAGCTAAGCCAGGAACGAAGGAAGAATTATTGATGGTTACCATGACCAAGATTAAAGGTTTGGTCATCCAAGAAACTGCAGTGGAAGGAATGAATAAGGGGAATAAACTTTTCAATCAACAAAAATATAAAGAGGCTAGAGCTGTATTTGAATCTATCCTGACTGAAAATCCAAATGTTTATATAGTCAACAAGAACATCGGTAACTGCTATTTTGCTCTTGAAGACTATGATAAAGCAATTGAATATTACTTAAAAGTTTATGAAAAGAATCCCACTTTATCCGATGTTATCCAGGCTATTGCTAATGCTTACAACAACAAAGGAGATCAAGCTACGGCTGCCGAATGGTATCAAAAGGTAAAGGCTGAAGATATCCAAGATGTTACCACTGCCTTTAATTCTGGGGTTTGCCTCTTTAATTCAGGTAATCCGGATAAAGCTGTGGCTTATTTCAAAAAAGCAGTAGAAATTGACAAGACCTTTGCCGATGGGTATTATCAGCTGGGGATGGCCCTGGTAGCTACAAATAATACCAATGAAGCCATTGAAGCCTTGAATAAATTTTTAGAATTAGCTCCAAATTCTCCCCAGGCACCGGTAGCCAAATCTGTATTGGAGGTTTTAGTTAAAAAATGAGAAGAATAGGAAAATACACCCTAAAACAACTAGAAAAACAATATGAAAATGATATTTTTGATGATTTCCTTCCTTTTATGGATAAATATGTCGTTGATAATGAATATGGCGGTTTTCTGACTAATGTTGATCGCGATGGTAGTCTACATAATACTATAAAAAATACCTGGTATTGTGGACGGGGTATCTGGGTTTATTCTTATCTTTATAACAACCTTGACAAGAATCAAAAATACCTTGATATTGCAGAAAAGTCGGTTAAATTTGTCTTAAAGCATGAACCCCAAGGAGATAATTTGTGGTCACCTGAATTTACAAAAGAGGGCGAACCCATTACCATAGAAGGTCAATTTATAGGCGGAAAATATTATCCAGTTAATCAAGAAGTCTCCGGAGATTTGTTTATCGCGAACGGATTGGCTGAATTTGCCAAAGCTGCTGGCGATTTAAGCTACTGGTATCGCGCTAAAGATATTATTCTCAAGTGCGTCAGAATTTTTGATAAGCCTGATTATGCACCCGCAGCCCCTCAGGTTTATTTAGGGAAAGATGCTCCCCTGATGCCTGGGGCCCGGATTATGGGCGTTTCTATGCTTCTGCTGAATATAACTCAACAGATGCTGGCCTACAAGGAAGATGCCGAAATAGCTGCAATCAATCAAAGGGCAGTAGAGGCAATTTTGAGCAAACATTATAATCCAGAATATGATTTGCTGAACGAAGTCCTGAATCATGATTGGAGCCGGCCGGACAATATATACCGTAATCTGGTTTATACGGGTCATGCTATTGAGACCATGTGGATGCTTATGTATGATGCTGTTCGGAGGAAAGATAGAGAGCTATTTCAGAAAGCCGCCTCAATTTTTGAACGCCATGTGGAAGTGGCCTGGGATAGAGTTTTTGGCGGTTTTTTCCGCGGGCTGAAGGATGTTTATGCAAACATTTGGATACTGGATAAACCGCTTTGGACTCAAGAGGAAGTTCTGATAGGTACGCTTTATCTTATTGAACATACAGGGTCGGGATGGGCAGAAGAATGGTTTGCCAGGACCTTCAGTTTCGTCCAAGATAAATATTCTTTGCGCCAACACGGTTTTTCGCTCTATGATGATTGGCCAGATCGCCTGGTTACTTTTATACCCCATCATTCCAGAGTTGAGATATTTCATCATCCCCGACACCTCATGCAAAATCTGATCATTTTGAGGAATCTGATCGCTCGGAAAGGCAAGCCCTCTGGCTTCTTAAATGTTTGACTAGGGCTGCTGGAGGATGAGGAATAATCTGAAAAGATATGCTTTCGGCCTAATAATTTTCTTTATTTTAAGCGTAGTCTTAGTTTTCTTCCTTCCTTTTATTTCGTGCCGTCGCCCGGTTCAAGATCAGAGTCGGATGGTAAAAATATCCACCCTCTGTCTTTTAGACGGAGTAGAATTTCAGAATAAGAGACATGTTCTGGAGAGTCTGGAAAAGCTGGAAAAATCGCCCTATGAACATTTAGCCGTCTTGCCTTTTACTCCTTTTTTATCAATCCATGAAGGAAAGGAATCGGAAGAACTAAAGGATTTCTTGAAAGCGGCCCGAGAGAAAAAAATCTATCTAATACTCGGCTTAATTGAACAATCTAAGGATGGCTCCAAATATTATTCTTCTTTCATCATAAGCAAATCCGGACAGGTTTTGGGCAAGTATAGAAAAACTCATAGGGTAGCTTGCGATGAGGATTTTGCTCTTGGGAATGATCTCCCCGTCTTTCCTACTCCGTTTGGTAAGATTGGGTTGACCATAACTTCCGATTTTTATTTTCCTGAAATCTATGAAGTCTTGAGAATGAAAGGGGCAGAAATTCTGGTTTGGCAGCATTTTCCCGAAAGACTACGAGAGCATTATCAATGGTTTCCGCTGCTTTTTGCTCGGGCCATGGATTCTCATGCTTTCTTGGTCACAGCCCATTATGCTGATCCCAGAACCTATATTACTAATAACTATGATTATGGGATGAGAGGTGCGGCCTTTGGCCGAAGCATGGTCATTGATAGGTCGGGTACAATCCGAGCTGATACTGGTTATCATTCAGGAATAGCCAGTGCTATTCTTAATCTTGCTGAACGCAAACTTGATGTCTATCCTATGACCCCAAATTTTGAGAATCTTTTCTATGTCCCGAATAACGGAGGCCGGGCTGTTTTGCTCCCAATTGCCCAACCCTGGTGGAAGCCGGTTGTGCCCAAATATCAAAAAAGGAAGGCCCGGATTGCAATTGGCTATGCTGGAGCTGAAGAAATGTGGAGGGATGGCCAATATCCCACCTCTATTATGGAATTATTAGGCGAGGCTCGTGAAATCAAACCTGATTTGATTTTGTTTTCTGAAAATCAAATCAGGGACATGAATCATCCAGAGGTTAAACGAGGTTTGAGTGATATTGCTAAATGGGCCTCCAAAGAGAAATGCTATGTGGTTATAGGGGGACTTGGAGACCAGAAATTTCCCAATGGCGCTGTCAGGATCTGGGACAGAGATGGCCGTTTGGTATATAGCCAACCTATTTATTGGATTTCTGGAGCGGAGAAACTTGAAGTATTGGATACAGATTTTGCCCGGATAGCTACCCATACTTGTGGAGACCTTTTTCAGTTTCCTATTGATCGGGTCTTAGCTCTGCAGGGTGCCGAATTAATTCTTGATCCGAGTCAGATGTGGGGACCCGATGGATACCATAATGAGCTTTTACTCAGGGCCAGAGCAATTGATAATGCCTGTTATTTGGCTTGTGCCCATTGGAACACTTCTGATCCGGGACTGAGAAGTGTCATCGTTGATCCTTATGGGGGATTAATCGCTTCCTCTGGTTACAAAAAGAAAGGAATTATTTATGCCGATATAGATTTTTCTCAAGAAAAAATTTATTATGCCGGGTTAAGTGCCAATCAGCCCAAACCGGGTAATCAGGATATACCAAACTATTTTACTTCAGATCTTCCTCAAGTTTTTCAGGGCTGGAAAGAGATGATCTTTAAGAACCGGAGACCAGAGCTTTATTCAATGATTCCAACTGAAAATGAAATTACCCGACGTTATATAGGCAAACATCTTCAAAATAAAAGGAGTGATCATGAGTGAATTGGGCATTGGTGTTATTGGCTGTGGTTTCATGGGCAAGACCCAGGTAGAAACCATCATTAAATTCGTTGAAGGAGCGACAGTCAGGGCAGTTTATGATGTTAACCAAGAAGCGGCCCAACAGTTAGCTCAGAAGTACGGAATAAGTGCAGAAAAAACCTTGGATTCTCTTCTGGCCAGAGATGATATCGCAGCAGTTTTTATTGAGACTCCCCATTTTCTGCATGGGGAGCAGGCTTTGCTGGCAATAGCTGCTGGTAAGCATGTGATGATTGAAAAACCCATGGCTCATTCTGTTGAATTATGTGATGAGATTATAAGGCGGGCTGAAGAAAAGAGGGTGCTGGTTTCCATCACCTTTTCTCAAAGAAGCCGTGATTGTAATCTGAAGGCTAAGGAGCTTATTGATCAGGGTGCAATCGGCCGAATTCGCCAGATTGTAGAATATCATTTGTTGGCTGGGGGATTGATAAAGTTTCCTACTTGGCAAAGCCAGAAAGAAAATCTGGGAATTCTTTTCGGACATGCTATTCACTGTCTCGATAGAATCAGGTGGTTAACGGGTGTTGAGTATGCCACAGTCTATGGCAAATGTATGAGCATGGATCCCAAAGCAGTGGTGGAAGCTTCTACCATGGCTCTGATGACAATGACTGATGGAACCGTAGTTACCCTCTGGAGCTCAGGAGAACTGCCGCCCCCTCCATTTCCCAGAAGGGAATTTTCAGCCATGATTGTGGGTGAAAAAGGTCTGATGGATCTAGATCCCTATGGAGAACTATTAATAAATATTAGCGGGAAGTGGGAAGTAGCAGCCAAGCAGGAACCAGTAGATTGGGCAGGAAAAGGATTTCTTGACCCGGTCAGACTTCAATCATTCCGGCGGCATGCTCAAGGATTCATCAATGCTATAAAAGAAAATAGACAACCTCCGGTGACTGGATGGGATGGAAGACAAGCCGTAGCTGCTGCTCTGGCTATCTATGAATCAGCGCGTAGTGGCAGGGAAATTGTCTTGAATAAATGAATTTAGTTTAAAGCTGATAGGGGTAAAAGAACCTAATCTGGGCGATATAAAAGTCGTTTCAATATCAGGGGATTGAATGGCCCAAGGAGGAAATAATGTCAGGTAAAACAATTTTTTTCAAGACAGGTTTATTGGTTTTGGCTCTTATCATGGGCGTGTTTTTATTATTTTATAATCAAGTGAATAATAAAAACCGCTCATTAAGGGCTGGCCAAGAATCTTTTGGTCCATGGTGGATGAAAGAAACGGCTATGACTAAGGACGGTAAATTAGATCTTAGGGGCAAAGAATGGTGGCCTAAGGCTTCAAAACTTAAAGTGGGCGAAAGTTTTGTGATTGAAAAGGGTGAAGGGGCAGGGAAGATGCTGGTCAGGAGGGAAAAGATTGTCAACAGCAGTGGAAAAGAATATGAGGCTATTGTTTGGGTGTTGGATGATGATGAGGATGGGAGTGTCCTGAAAGGTGGTGACAATGACTCCGATTGTTATGTGGTTGATTGGGATGGCGATGGTCTAGTAGATCGTATGGTTGATTATCAAGATCTTGATGGCGATGGTCGTCCTGATGAAATGGACATTCGCTATTTTAATAAGGGGCAGCTTAATTATGCCTGGTTTGGAATTGATGTTGACCATGATGGCCTTATGTTTAGTTTGAGAGGTTATGAATATGGAGGAGAAAGTTATTTTGAAAGCGATCCTTATGGGGATAATATTTTCTATATGAATAAATTTAACCCTCAAGAGGGAGTTTGGTCTCCTATTTCTGAGTGCCCCTTTGCTTTCTATGATACCGATAATGATGGTTTCAGCGAAGTTGCGGTCAGGGTAAGTGCTGTGCCTTTAAGTTATGACCCGGCGATTGACCCGGATTATGCCAATAGCGCTTATGCCCGGAAATGGGAGCCTCCCATGGCCGAGATGGGTATTGTGAACATAAGATATAGTTTTGACATAGACAGAGGTAGTGGACCAGAAAGACCGCTTCACTATGATTGTGGTTTCAATCTGGTTGGAAGAACTCCGTATAAATTTCCAGGTATGAAGCATTTAAACCAGAAAAGAAGACCGCCGCAAACTACAATAGTTATTCCGTGGAAATCTGTTAGACAAGTTGCTGATTCTTATAGGGCCAGAGAAACTGGTTTTTCCTGGAATGAAAATTTTGATGATACCACAGCCATAGGTTTTGCCAATTATAAGTCTGAAGATTGGCGATGGGAAGGTGTGTTCTGGATTTGGGAAAGAAGATTCATGGAGAATACGGGGGGACCGAATCAAAAATGGAACGTGCGGAGAGAATGGTCAGACACAGCGACTGACCGGCGCCGGTTATATTACAGTGAAATTGACAAAAGGATTCACCTCTTAAATGCTAAGGAAGGGTGGATTCAAATTGGTAATTTTAGCGGTCTCGGTCCAATTGGGGAGATTCGGATGTATGACACTGACCATGATGGCTATTTCGACCGCTGGGAAGTATATCTTACAGGTCAAATGGAACCTGTAAGGGTGACCCAAGTTAAGGATGAAAGGGCCCGACTACTAGAATTTAATCTTGATAAGTTATCTGATTTTTACACCAAAAGTGTTCTGCCCAAAGCTAAGGTAGATAATGAAAGGCTGATGGCTGCCATGTCAGAACTAAGACCATATGAGATACCAGAAGGGCTCAAGACGGCGATGATGGTAGGCCCAGAAAATTATCGTCGCTATGCTCAGGATGTGGCGAGAGAATTGGAGTATCTTGATTTTAGAAACCATTTTCAGCAACAAGCAAATACCATCTTGCTGGCTGATAGCTCTGATAAATCAGGAAGGGAATTTTCAGGTGATTTGCGCTGGATAAAAAGAGCCGGGAAAACGCCTGATCCATTGCTCTCTACAGTTAATTCTCATACCGCCTGGAAACTAGCTTTGTTTCTGAAAGATCTGGATGTCGCTTATGGCCAGGGTGATTATGAAGCCGCCATTGCTGCGATAAAAGAAATTAAAAAACTTGGAATCTTTAAGTAAGTCTTAGGGCTTTGAGCCAGCTACGGATATCCTTAAGAGTTGCCATTTTGAGCCACCATTGAAGGCCTCTTACCTGAAAGAGTTGCCAGAGTTAAACCAAGGAAAATGAAAAATAAACTAACTCCCCCATTAAGGGCTACAGCTCTGGGTGAGGCCTTTTGTAAGGCAATTACTAGGGTAATGAACCCGATCACTATTCCATAGGAAATAACAGCCAATCCCACCATAAAAAAAGGAGACTTTCTGGGCTTAATTGTCCCGGCCTCAGGGAAGCTGGCTCTTCTCATTCTGGCGAAAAACTCTTTAATTCTCTTTTCTTCGTCTTCGGACGGATGGTAACGGGCCGATCCCAGCCACAAACCAATTATGGTGAAAAGGATATTTATTCCGATTGAGGCTGAATTCCAACCTTGTTTGAGCCAGTAAGATAAAGTGGGATTAATAGCTAACTGCTCTTTATAAACGGATAAAAGAATGGCATTTATAATAACCAGAGAAACTCCTGAAATAGTGCCTGTAATTATCCCGGTAATTGCTCCCCGCGAATTGATCTTTTTCCAGAGCAAACCGGCCAACAAAGGCAGCATTATGGCCGGACCAAATGCACCCATTATTTTTACCAGAATATCAAGCAGGTTGAAGACTTCTTTTAAATATTTTAAGGTAAAAGCCAGCAAGGTGGTCACCAGACCTATGGCGATGGTATTTATCCGTCCTATCTTAACAAGATTTTTCTCTGAGGCCTGAGGCCTGAGTATTTTCTGATAAAATTCTTTGGTTAAGACGCCGGAAAGGACGTTATATTCATTCCCAAGGGTGGAAAGAGTGGCACTAAACATTCCAGCTACTAAAATTCCCATAATACCAATTGGCAATACCTTGAGAGCCATAAGCACATAGACTTCATCGCTTCTTTTAAGCACTTCGGGGCCCATTATCTTGGGAAGAAAAGACCTGGCGGCCAAGGCCGGAAAAAAGAATAAGAGTGGACCTATAAAACTAAGAACCGCCACCCCTAAAGCAACCTTTTTAGCATCTTTTTCAGTCGGAACGCAATTGTATTTCTGCACTAGACCCCAAGAAGCGTTGTAAGAAAGAAAACACATCACCGCGAACATAATCCAGTAGAAGAAATCATAGGGTGGATTGAAAAGATTAAAGAAATGTTGGGGAGGCTCCGGCCCGACTTCAAGTCCTGAGATTAAGCCCTTAAATCCTCCGACAGAAGAATAAGAAAGACCAAACATGGTTAAGGTGGATGTGATTAAGATGATGAACTGAAAGAAATCAGCCACCAAGACAGCCCATTGTCCGCCAATAATGGCATAGATGATCATTATCATGCCAACAGCTAAGATGCAGAGGTTTAGAGTAAACCATTTTTGGCCAATAGCAGGAACCAGAAAAATAGAAGTGGCCAGGATTCTTAGAGCATTATCCAGAAGTCTTAAAGGAAATCCGGTCCAAACAAAAATTTGGTGAACCAATCGGTTGAAACGCTGTTCAATAAACCCCAGAGGAGTAACTACTCTGGCCCGGCGCCAGCGGACTGCAAGATAAGAGGCGGCAAAAATCATAGCTGGAACAGGAGCCCAGGCAATCATGAAGGCTACGGCTCCATACTTAAAAGCTATTTGAGAATAGATTACAAAAAAGGTGGCGCTGAAAGAAGCCATCCAAAAGGAAACGCTTGAGAGCCACCAGGGAACGGATGAACCAGCAGCAAAATAATCCTTGGCCTCAATTATATATTTCCGGAAATAGGTTCCGATGAAAATCAAAACCATAAAATAGCCAAGCAAGATAACATAATCCAGGTGCTGCAAAATTTGGGCTTCCTTCATGGTCATCCTTTCGCCAATATGAATTAGCAAGAATAATTAATTGGCACTCTTAAATTCCATCTTGAGTGGGCAGAGGAGCTTAGTACTAAGGTCGCTAATTTTCTTGAACCAACCTGAGGCCTGGGGAGGCTCTGGTGCGGCGATTCCTTGATGCCAGCCTCCGACGATCCAGAAAGTCCTTTTCTCCCCTGGAATAGTTGATAACTTGACATAACGGTCCAGATCATTTTCTGCAAAGCCCACATATTCTTCTGACCTGAAAATAAGTGCCAAACCAACCTCTCCAGCTCCCGGGGCACCTTCGCCCCAATTGGCCAGGTAGCCTTTTTCTTTGTTTAGGATGAATTCTTCCTTCGCCAACTTCTCGATTCCAGGGCTATAAATTATCTGAGCTTGATCAGGTGAAAAAATCCAAATGTCCTGTCGAGAATAAATATTATTGACAAAAGCTGACATGATCATAGATATCTTATATTTATCAGCAGCAGGATTAGTATTCTGAATATCGACTCGCACTATTGATCTGACCGGACCGGCAGAGATCACTTTTCTTGTATATTGATTTGTCCCTTTCCCAGCAGGGTTGATTGTTGAGATACGGGTTTCGCCTTCCCAGATGCTGATACCTCCCAACCCGGAGGCATTACCCACGTGCAGTATATCCATACCCCAATCTTGCATTTCATGATATCCATAATCTGCCGTAAAATTGGCCATTATCAATCTTTCATCTAATTTGCCAAAGGCCTCCAGTTGGCCCCAATAAAATCTGTAGGCGGCCCGGTTTGATTCCCAACCGATATTAGCGTCAGCTGTTTCCCAGGCCAACCGGGCATAAGTTCTTACAGGAAAATTATTTGGCCTAAGAACATCAGTTCTGTAGTTGCAGATAATTTGGTTCTTTCCCGGATCAAGATTGACTAGCAGGGCTATTTCATCAGGTTCCTTATCGCCATTTAAGTCATCAACCTGGAAGGCTACAGGTTTTTTTTGGCCGTCAAGAAATTCACAGTTTAAAGGGTTAAAATCAGCAAAATGTTTTTTGATCTGGCTTATTTCCAAAACTAAAGCGTGGTCTAATAGAGAATAAGATAAAGGGTTGGTTAATTCAATAATAAAATGGTCTTTTAGTTGAGAGGAAATCTCTGTTTTGTTCTTTTGACAGCCGCTGAATAAAAATAAAATAGATAAAGCTATCAGCCAGTATCCAAGTCTTTTATAATTTTTCATCTTTCCTCCAAAATATCTCAAGTATAATTCAAAATAATAAAATCTTATTTCTTTGTCAATAAGGTGTTTCTTTCAGGTTCAGGACATTAGTGACACTTTGGTTTTCTGATTTCTTTTCCATTGCTGATAATACTGATAAGGGGTTAGATAATCAAGAGCCTGATGTGGTCTGATGTAGTTATAAACATATTCCCACCTTT
>Ga0207433_10015843_pt1 | contig 10675 bp, 9 predicted proteins | sample YelNatPaOPGAMG01_FD_187559 | JGI IMG/M metagenome (GOLD analysis project Ga0207433, IMG submission 187559) | Hot spring thermophilic microbial communities from Obsidian Pool, Yellowstone National Park, USA - OP-RAMG-01 (SPAdes) (version 3) | ecosystem: Environmental > Aquatic > Thermal springs >...
TGATTCTCAGCGCGGCCGACCTGAGCCTCTGGTGGTCGTCGTCGCTGAGGGTCTGCGCGGGGGCGACGACGATGCTCTCGCCCGTGTGGATGCCCATCGGGTCCAGGTTCTCCATGTTGCAGACGGTGATGCAGTTGTCCGCGCCGTCCCTCATCACCTCGTACTCGAACTCCATCCACCCGAGAACGCACTCCTCCACGAGCACCTGCCTGATTCTGGAGTAGCAGAGGCCCAGCGAGACCACGTGCTCGAGCTCCTCCTCCGCCCTGACCACACCGCTGCCCGTGCCGCCGAATTGAAGCTCGAGCGAACCCGACATCACCTGCACCAGCCCGCCTGATTTATTGTTGAATGTAACCGGCATCCCACAAATTCCTAAACTGTTCTTTCGGAATAGGCCGGAGTTGTTAATGACGGCGCTGCTCTTGTCGGTTATAAATGGTTGGCTGGAATTTATATCATAAACTCCGCCCGCGAGGTTATTAAGGATCGCGGAGTTCGCAAGCGTTATGACATCGTTTGTATGCGTGATGCTGCCTGAATTATTGAACACCGTACCGTCGATTATTTTCTGCGAGCCGGGAGTGATGTTAAATGATCCCTGGTTGTTGAACCCGCCCGAGCCTCTCAGCGTTCCGCCATACCAGTTGTAGCTTCCACCGAGCATATTGAACGTGATTCCGCCCGCGTCCGCGCGCAGAATCGAGTTATCATGCTGTTCTACCACTCCTGATCCCGAGCAGGTGAACGTGCCGGAGTAGGTGTTATTCTGGTCGACGAGGTTCAAAATTGCGCCTTTAGCCGCGTTTAATGTACCGCCGGTAGCGTTTCCGCCCATGCCGAAAGCAAGATCGCCGGACAAGACCTCAACCGTTCCTCCGGTGTTGTTGAATGGGAACGGCAGAGTGCATAAGCTGGTAGAGTATTGCTTTGTAAATGTGCCGGAGTTGTTGAATACGGCGCTGCTATTCGAGCCGAGAATAAACGCGTTATCGGTCTTCAGATCGTAAGATCCATCTGGCATGTTGTTGAATTCACAGTAATGATCGAACTCCAGTGGACCGCTCGAATGCGTGATTTTACCGGAGTTGTTGAACGTGGTTCCATCCAGGTATTTAATGCCGCCATTCATCATGAAGCTGCCATTATTTCTAAAACCGCCAGGGCCTTTCATTATGCCGCCGCTCCAGTTGAATGTCGTCATGTAGCCGCCCGACATGTCGAACGTGATACCTGATGAATCGGAAAGAAGCGTTCCCGTCAATTGATTGACCGCTCCTGCGCCGGAACAGGAGAAACTACCTGAATAGACATCTGTTTGGTGATCAGTCAGCTTAAGCGTAGTCTGATATGATGTCTGAAAAATACCATTCGTGCTGCGACCACCTTGATGCAGTGTCAAATATCCAGCCTGCAATTCCATTACACCTGAGTTGTTGAATGGTACCGGGATGGTAGTCGTTCCCGCATTTGAGCCGGATACAGCATACTTTCGCATCGTTCCAAGGTTATTGATAAAACCTGAGTCGGGAGCCTGAGCTGAAAAATCCGCAGCCCCTTGAATATCCAGGTAGGCATTTTTCTGATTGGTAAGCGTGCTCCCGTTAAAGAATTGAATTGTGCCATCTGCAAGAGTCATCATCCCATAATTACTGAACGATGTCGCGGCGAGCACCCGCTGTCCGCCGCCTGTGACCGTGCATGCGCCTGTGTTTCTGAACCCGCCAGGACCGGTGAGAGTTCCCCCCGACCACTGCAATCCACCCGTGGGAGTGCAGGGAGCCGTGCTTCCTGTCACGTCGAAGCAGACGCCGCCATAATCGGAAAGCAAAGTTCCGTTCTTAAGCGTTACCCCTCCCGCTCCTGTGCAGGTGTAGCTTCCTGGGAACGAATTATAGTTGCTAAGGTCGAGCAATGCTCCGTATGCGATGTCAAAAAGCCCGCCATAAGAAGCGCCGGACATAATCGACATATTCCCGGATTGAATATCGACATAGCCGCTGTTAGTAAACGGGGCATTAATGCTGAAATTGCCCTGCATGCCTGTCGCGCGGAGTGTACCATAATTGTTAAATGCGCCTTGGCCGTATCTGGCTTCGATATTGATATTATCACGCATCTCGATCGTGCCGGACGCTAAATTATTCAATACGGCTGATTGATCGAGGTAGAGTGGGATTTGTGTCAGTACCATACTACCTGCATTATCGAGAGTGGCGCCGTCGATGGTCCTGGTTCCCTGAGTTGTGGTAAAAAGTCCGGTGTTATAGAAGCTGCCCGTTCCGGCGAGAATTCCGCCAAGCCAGTTGAAGCCGCCACCGGTCATATCCAGGGTGACCTTGCCCGTGGTCTGAAGCTTACCCTGTGTCAAATTTACTGCTCCGGCTCCGGTGCAGGTGAAGCCGCCGGAGTATGGGCCGTTAAATAGGTCGAAATTGAGAGCCGCGCCGTTGGCTACGCTGAACGTGCCGTCTCCCCCTCCATTTGTGACGCTGAGATAGCCTGACAGAACCTCGGCAAGCCCGTCATTATTGAACAGGCTCGTGATACCGCATTTCGCCGTACCCGCTGATTTACGGAACGTGCCCTTGTTATTGAATGCCGAGGAGACACCGCCGCCGATCGGGCAGTTATCGCGCACATCGTAGAGCGCTCCGGGTTCGTTATTGATAACTCCGGCTAAGCCCATGTTGAAATTATCCGTGGCTTTTTGAGTAATCTTACCGGTGTTATTAAGCGTGCAATCGAGTGCTTTCGCTCCACCGTCGAGTATTATAAGCGTGCCGGTATTGTTTACCGTGCCTCCGCCGTTTATCTCGCCCACGCTCCAATCAGTGTATCCGCTGAGTGTCAGCACGGAGGGTACCAGTGTTCCGCCTGAAATCGAAAGTGATCCGCTTACCAGCGACAGCGCCTTGAGCCTGAGTAATCCTCCCGCCAGAAAGAGCGTATTCGAGCAGGTCAGAGAATTGATCTGGTCATCTCCATATCCATGCGTGACCCTTACCTGGGTTGGAGCGCTGATGATCACGTTGTCATCCGCTCCAGGCAGATATGGGTACGACGACCACATCGAACTGTTCTGCCAGCCGCCATCATAAAGACTGGTCCACGAGACAGTCGCCGCCTCCACCGGGCAGCCGCACGCCGCCCATATCGATAATATCAGTACTACAAGCAGTAACCTTACACCCATCACCATCTCCTATGGCCTCGCCTGATTAAGGTGGAGCTGGCGAGCTCTCATAGTATGTAGGATAGCCTATGATGGTGTCTTAGTCAATGAACATAGATAAAAATAGGCACAAAGAACTATTATCGTAATATACAAAAGGATTATCCAATACTATTGACATTCTCATCTGTTGATGTGTGACGAACACGGGGGTAGTGAGGGTGAATCGTGACGTAATTGCGAAGTGATGATATGGTTACTGCTGCGATACAGGTTCTTCTATATCCATAATATCCTCGAACCCGGATATCAGGAGCACCCGGTAAGGGTATGCTGCCTTGTTTATAAGTACCTTCAGGCGTTTTCCTTTCTTTAACAGTGCGACGCCCGCTATTGCAAGGTCCTGCACTACCGCCGTATCGATAAAATCTGCTTTGCTCAGGTCTACTGTTATAGCTTCGGCGTCTTTCGATGCCGATATAAGCCCGTTATGGAACTCCTTATAATTGGTAAGGTCCAGCGTTCCACTGCCGGTTATGGTAACATTATCTCCGTCTCGCATAACTGAGGTGTCAGCAAGGTCGCTCATTGTTACTCCTCTTCTCGCTGCTTTACTTTAGGCGATCTTACTCCGTGCCGGCGATCAACCGCTCGGAACTTCACGTCGTTTCTTCCCGAATATGAGCATGGGTTGAATAGCGCTGGATTAAACACGATGATCGAATATGTTGGGGGATTATAGCACTTCAACTTATTGATTGTCGAGCTTGTTTCCTCGAAAATCGATGCGCATTGACACCGCAGCAGGCGATGGATTACGATGAGGTTAATAAGTATAAGGGGAAGGCTAAATGGCAATTCTCGGCATCGATATCGGTGGAACGAAGACTATGGTCGGTGTGGCGGAGGCGTCGGGGAAAATGCTTGCGTATAAACGCATCGAGACACCCTGCGCGTTCGGGCCTGATGTAAATATAAAAGCCACGATCGCCGCCGCGCGAGAGGTAATCGAGCTGGCACGGGTAATTGTCGATGTTATCGGTATCGGCTGCGGAGGCCCGCTAGATCGCAAATCCGGCACGCTTCATAAGGTCTCGAATCTTCCCGGTTGGGAGGGTATTTGCCTCACAAAGATATTCGGAGATGAATTCGGCGCCAGGGCATATCTGGATAATGATGCGACCGCCGCGGCGATGGGCGAGGCGATGTTCGGCGCGGGCAGGGGAGTGGATCATATCGCCTATTTCACCGTATCCACCGGCATCGGCGGCGGAATCATAATAAATGGCAAGCCGTATCGCGGATACGGCGATAATGCGGGTGAGTTTGGGCATACGAAGATAAGCCCGGACGGTCCGAGGTGCAATTGCGGCGATCATGGCTGCCTTGAATCGTTCGCATCCGGCACGAGCATAGCCCGCATCGCCCGCGAAGGATTGAGTCGCAACCCGCATACCATTCTGCTTAACTGGATACCCTCGCCCGATGAAGTGACCGCCGCGCTGGTAGCCAGAGCCGCTGCTGAAGGTGATGAGTTTGCGTCCCGGATATGGTCGGAGGCGATGTATAACCTCGGGCTCGGTGTAGCAAATGTGGTGAACGTTCTTAACCCCGGGCTTGTAATAATAGGTGGAGGTGTGGCAAATGCCGGCGATCTGCTCTTCGAGCCGGTGAGAAAGGTCGTAAGGAAACGCGCGATGCCGGCGCTCGCCGCTGATGTAGAGATCGTGCCGGCGGCGAATGGAGACTTTACAGGATTGATGGGCGCGTTTGCGGTGGCGATGGAAGAGCCTGTTGCCTAACCCGCATTTTCCTGGTACCATGACAGTTGAGATAGTCATTTCGGAATGAGGCGAAGAATTGATTGCCATTATCGATTATGAAGCCGGGAATCTGACCAGCGTGAGGCTGGGGCTGGAGTATATCGGCGTCGAGTGCGAAATTACCAATGACCCCGTCAAGATCGCATCAGCTGAAAGGGTGATCTTCCCGGGGGTGGGGGCGGCCGGAGCGGCGATGGAAGGCATTCGGCAGACGGGCTTATTAGAGCCGATCAGGGAAGTTGTCGCGTCGGGCACGCCGTTTCTTGGAATTTGCCTCGGCACTCAGATCATATTTGAATTTTCCGAGGAAGACGGCGGTACCCCGTGCATTGGCCTTATCCCCGGTTCAGCGAAACGCTTCACCCCGAGCGATCCGATGTGCAAGATCCCTCAGATGGGCTGGAACACGGTTGAAATCAGGAGGCCGCACCCGCTTTTCGAGGAGATTGAGGACTCCAGCGAGTTTTACTTCGTCCACAGCTATTATCCCGCCCCCTCCGACCCGGCTTATATAATAGGCGAGACCGAATATGCGGATGTCAGGTTCGCATCGGCCGTAGGTAAGAATAATTTGTTCGCTACCCAGTTTCACCCCGAGCGCTCCGGCAGGATCGGTCTGAAGCTGCTCGAGAACTTCAGCAGGTGGAACGGCAAATGTTAAGCAAAAGAATTATCCCATGCCTCGATGTTCGTAATAAGAAAGTCACCAAGGGCGTAAGGTTCCAGGGCAATATCGACCTCGGCGACCCTATCGAGATGGCTGTGGCTTACAGCGACGGTGGCTGCGATGAGCTCGTATTCTACGATATCACAGCCTCCGCCGAGCGCCGTCCGATCGATATCGAGATGGTGCGCGAGGTGGGCCGGGTGATCCATATACCGTTTGCGGTCGGCGGTGGGATCGAGACTCTTGATGATATGTACAGGGTGCTTCTCGCGGGCGCGGAGAAAGTTTCCGTGAACTCGCTCGCGGTGAAGAATCCGCCGATTATCGCGGAGGGCGCGAGACAGTTCGGTTCGCAGTGCATCGTGCTCGGAATGGACCCGGTCCGATGCGATGATCCTCGCTTTCCGAGCGGCTACGAAGTCACTATCCGCGGTTTCAGGGAGCGCACAGGCATCGATGCTCTTGAATGGGCGAAGCGCGCCGAAGACCTCGGTGTGGGCGAAATTGTTGTAAACTCGGTCGACGCCGACGGCACCCGCGACGGCTTCGAGCTCAGCCTCACCCGAATGATCTCCACCAGCGTCCGTATCCCCGTAGTCGCATCCGGAGGCGCCGGAACTCCCAAGCACCTTATCGACGTCTTCAACGAAGGCGCCGCCGACGCAGCCATCATCGCAAGCATGATCCACACCGGCGAATATACGATCGGGCAGATCAAGGATGAACTTGTCAGAGCCGGCGTGCCGATCCGCAGAAAATGGTAGACGCGAGGTTCTGGCAATTTCTTGATGAGCTAATTGCCACGCATAAACTTGTAATCGACCGTCCCAGGGGTTCCGCACATCCACGGCATCCCTCTCTTATCTATCCTCTCGACTACGCTTACCTCGAAGACACGACTGCGGCTGATGGCGCGGGCATAGATGTTTGGGTCGGCTCTCTTCCTGATAAAACCCTTAATGCCATTGCGTGCACTGTCGATTTACTGAGTTTCAGGTAATGTAGTGACAACCCGGCAGAAGGCTTTGTGCTCGATCCGACCCGCCAGTACGTCACATCATTATGCGAGTAAGCAGGACACCGAAATAAAGCTCCTGCTCGGCTGCACCTCAGAAGATGTTCAACTGATCATGGAGGTGCATAACTGGGGGCGGATGTCGGCTGTTATTCATTGGCGAGAATCTTGCTGTTAAATCCCATGTGAAATCGTCACATTGCATGGAGGATTTCCCGGCTGCCAGTCTAATTCTACTTGTGGAACATTTCACAATGTTACTCCCAGTCGGCGCATGCCGGCTTTGCACATTCACCGCCGCGGTTTCAACCGCCAGGACACAGGAGGAGTATATTTATGGCACGTGTATACAATTTTAATGCGGGACCCGCGGCTCTGCCGCTGCCCGTGCTCGAAAAGGCGCAATCCGAAATGCTCGATTTCGCCGGGACCGGGATGTCGGTTATGGAGATTTCGCATCGTTCCAAAGACTTCCAAGCCGTGATCGACGCGGCTGAGGCGGGAGTGCGGAAGATGCTTGGCGTTTCAGATGACTACGCGGTTCTCTTCCTGCAGGGCGGAGCGAGCCTGCAGTTCGCCGCGATCCCGATGAACCTCCGCCGCGAGGGCAAGACCGCCGATTATGTCGATACGGGCAGCTGGGCGTCGAAGGCGATCAAAGAGGCTAAGATCGGCGGCAGCGTGAACGTTGCATGGTCGGGTAAGGAAGAGGGTTATATCCGCACCCCCAAGCAGGACGAGCTCAAGCTTACTCCGGGCGCGGAATACGTGCATATCTGCTCGAATGAAACGATCGGCGGTATCCGCTATCCCGAATTCCCTAAAACCGAAGCTCCTTTGATTGCGGACATGTCCAGCGAGATCATGTCCCGCGCGATCGACGTGAACAATTTCGGGATGATCTACGCCGGAGCTCAGAAGAACATCGGTCCATCGGGCCTCGCGCTGGTAATCCTTCGCAAAGACCTGATTGAGCGCACTCCCGAGAGCGTGCCGATCTTCCTTCGTTATAAGACGCACGCTGACGAGGGCAGCCTTTACAATACGCCCAACACCTGGGGGGTTTACATCCTCAAGCTCGTGATGGACTGGATGGAGAGCATCGGCGGAATCGCTGCAATACAGAAGATCAACGAAGAAAAGGCCGCGAAGCTATACAATGCGATCGATTCCAGCGATTTCTGGCGCTCTCCGGTCGAGAAAGAAAGCCGCTCGATAATGAATGTCGTATGGCGGCTGCCGAGTGAAGAGCTCGAGGAGCAGTTCATAAGCGAGGCGAAGAAAGCGGGAATGATAGGCCTCAAGGGTCATCGTTCAGTAGGCGGCATCCGCGCAAGTATCTACAATGCCGTTCCCAAAGAAGCTATCGACGCGCTGGTTTCGTTTATGAAGGACTTCGAAGCCAGGAACGGGTAGAGCGATTGAGAATGAATTGATAGCTGTCTCTATATCTGTCAGCTATCAGTTAGTGGTGTACTATCACAGGACAGCACTTACTGTCATTCCCGCGAAGGCGGGAATCCAGGTTGCAGCAGCGTAAGTTTCGGGATTTTCGGGTTGGGTTGGAGGCTTAGTGGATCATCCGTTAGCTCTGTTCTACAATCCTCAAATCCCGAAACACCACATAAAGTACGATGGTCAAAGAGATTACGATGGTCCGGGATTTGCAATTCCGGACGAGGTATGAGCGGGTTTGTAACCCGCACCTCTTTTCATCTGCAGTGGTGTAACCTGTTATTCCCGCATTTATTGTCATTCCAGCACATACTGTCATTCCCGCGAAAGCGGGAATCCATTCTGCAGCAGCGTAAGTTTCGGGATTTTCGGGTTAGGCTGATGGCCCGGTACATCCTCCGCGCCATCCGCGATTGAAAAAGCATAACGGTACATACTACCTTTTAAATCACTGGCAGTTAAAAAGATTAAACTCGTCAGCTTCTATCTCCAAACTCCCTCATTTTCCTGTCAATGTAGCTGTAAAACTCCACATTTGTGCATTCGCCGTGGTCCAGGACCATGGGGGAATAGGGTTTGTTGGTGAGGTAGGAGAGGTGGCTTTCGAGCGGACACTGATCGAGGCGGCGGTCTACCTGGAGCATGTGTCGGAGAGAATCATCGGGAAGCTTACCTTCCATATCTCTAGGAATGGCGCATAGATAGGCGAGATCGGCGGCGTCTTCACGAGTTAACTCGACGTGCTTTTCAATATAATCGCTCAGCCCCGAGTCCTGATCGCTGTAGATTGGGACGTACTTCTCCAGCGTATCCACCGCATCGGCGAGAAAACAGCCTATCGCGGCTGAAAGTCCCCAGAGCTTACCTGCCATTATTATCGCCGCATCATCCGAAGCGCCGGGGCCTGCTTTGAATCGGACATACATGTAAGCTACGTGCCCGTTGCCATTATGCGAAAAAAGCCCGGCGTCTTCGAAGCGCTTGATGTCCTGTTCATGAGGTTTACGCGCGAGGTCATATCCGTCTATTTCAAGCTTGCGGAGCACGGTCTGGTCGACGAGGTAGCACTTTCCGAAGCCCATCTCTACCCCATACTTTTTGTTGGCAATGTCGCGTATCTCGGCTTCGTCTCTGAGGCCACCGGCGTAGAGACCGTTAAGGAAACCTTTCGGTTCAATCTCGATGTATCGCAGGAGCCCACATCTCATCAGCGGATCGCCATCTGGGTTGCATGCGACTTTCGGAGCCTCGCCCGCGACAATGCGGTCCGCAAACTCCTTGACTTCATCGATAAGGAGCTGGCGTTCTTCTTTGACATCCGAGGGGTTAAGCCTGAGAGCGCGGGCGACATCGTCGATCGTGGTATTGGGGAATGTGCTACCGTGGAACTGGCCGTGACCCATATGAGCATGGCTTTCGATCGATTGCAGAAGAAGCAGTTCTTCCACATCCGAGGAGCATCGCAGGAGTGTCTTCGCGTTGAGGGCGGCATAATCTTCCCGGAGCATGTCCGGCGGAGCCACACCCTCGAGCCTCGGTTGTTTCATCATCGCCCTGATGTGCTTCATAATGACTTTATAACCTCTACCGCGGCTCGAATATCGACAACGCGGTTTTCACCGATTTCACGCTCGATAGTGAAGTAGCCATCGTAACCTATCGAATCGAGCGCGGCGAAATATTCGCTGAACGGGACCGACCCCTTACCCACAGGCATCTCCTCGCACGAGCCGTCCACATAGCGGATAGCGTCCTTTACATGCGTGTGGACTATCAGCTCTTTTCCGACAAGCACGCCCTTTACAGGATTGATGCCGTTCATAACCAGGTTTGCGGGATCGAAATTGAGCTTGATTGCTTTGTTGGGAAGTTCATCGATGAATTCGCGCATCAGTTCGATTGTTTCCGGTCCTGTTTCGCTCGCGTAGACTTTTCCTCTGTCTTCCGCGTAGCTTCCGAGCTCGATCATCGCTTTTCTCATGCAAACCCTTGCGGGGTCGTTCGGGTCTTCGGATATCGTTCCCACATGCCCGGAGATGACGTATACGCCGAAGTCGACCGCCAGGTCTATGACAGCCTTCGCTTTTTCCAGATGAACTTCGACTGTGGCCGGATCGGTGAATCCACCGACTTCGGCGCATAACGCAGATATCTCCATCCCATGCGAGCGTATTTTATCGAGCAGCCTTTCTCTCGCATCTTGGGTGAGCGATCTCGCGTCGTGTTCTCCGCTCACGTTCCAAAGCTGGATCCCGGTGATGCCCATCTCTTTCGCAAGCGGGAGCATCTGATCGAAGGGCATATTAAAAGAAGTCGATGTAACGCCGATTTTCCTGTTTGCCATGTTGTACCAGTCCTTCCCAAGCCGCACCATTGCTGCTCAGATTGTTCATACGTGGGAATTATATCACAATGTAGGAAGTAGGCAACAGGTCAGTTAGGGGGAATGGGTACATACCTAATTTCTGGTGGAAGGGAATCGCGGAGGCGCGGAGATACGGAAGGGAGTTAATTCTGAATACTTGTATGGTGGTAGCCTG
>Ga0207433_10015845_pt1 | contig 10675 bp, 8 predicted proteins | sample YelNatPaOPGAMG01_FD_187559 | JGI IMG/M metagenome (GOLD analysis project Ga0207433, IMG submission 187559) | Hot spring thermophilic microbial communities from Obsidian Pool, Yellowstone National Park, USA - OP-RAMG-01 (SPAdes) (version 3) | ecosystem: Environmental > Aquatic > Thermal springs >...
CAACAACAATTGAAGGTATACCACTTAAAACATCTGTGAGAAATCTTAATAGCAGACCAAATTTATTATTACCAAATTCAGCTAAATAAATTCCAGCCATAATTCCAATTGGCAATCCAAATAAAGCACCAATTCCAACCAAAATTAAAGTTCCTACAATTGCATTTGCCATACCGCCGCCAGGTTCGCCTACAGGTTTTGGCATGGAAATAAAGAAATCAATATTTAAGTGAGTTATTCCTTTTGAAACTGTGTAATAAAATATAAAAGCAAGAGGGATTATTGCAGTCAATGCAGAAATAAAAGTTAATCCCATAATGATATGACTTATAACCTTACGATAAATTAATTTTCTTTTATAATTCATAAAACTTTTTTCCATTTAGATTCCAAACTCCACATTAGAAAACGTGCTGCAGCATTAATAATTATTGTAATAACAAAAAGTATTAATGCTAATTCAATTAAAGCGCTCAAATACAATTCTGAGGTAGCTTCTGTAAATTCATTGGCTATAACGCTTGCCATAGTATAAGCCGGGTCAAAAAGTGATGCAGAAATTATTGGTCTATTTCCTATGACCATAGTTACAGCCATAGTTTCACCAATTGCTCTGCCTAATCCAAGCATAGTAGCTCCAAGAATACCAGACTTAGAATTAGCAAGAACAATTTTAGTTGCTTCCCATTTTGTAGCTCCCAAAGCTAAAGCTGCTTCTTTTTGAATTGATGGAACTGATTTCATAATATCACGAGAAATAGATGTAATTATTGGCAAAACCATAATAGATAAAATTATTGAAGCAGCAAGCATTCCAAAGCCATACATCGGTCCTCTAAAAAAAGGAAGAAAGCCTAAATGTTCATAAAGAAAAGGTTGAACGTTTTCTCTTAACCATGGAACTAACACAAATATTCCCCATAAACCATATACAATACTTGGAACACCAGCTAATAATTCAACAAGGAATGATAATGGTTTTTCTAACCAGCGAGGTGCTAATTCAGATAAATAAATTGCAACACCAATACTAAATGGAACTGCAATTAATAATGCTAAAAAAGATGAAACAAGGGTCCCAAAAATAGAGGGCAATGCACCATAAATTTCTGCAACCGGATCCCATGTTGTTTCAGTCAAAAACTTCCAGCCAAATTTTGAAATTGAGAGTTTAGAACCGACATACATTTCATAACCCATAAGAAAAACGAGAAGTAAAACAATAATTGCAAAAATCAAAGTCAGCTTTTCGTAAATAAAATCACCAAAGTTTATTTTTTTAGAATAGCTAAATTCATCGGCATTAATTTTTTTCAATTTACCATTTATAATATCATTGACTCTATTGCTGTTTATATCAACTTCTTTTTCCAAAGTTAAAGCCTCAGATTTTATTTTACATTTATAGGTTTACCATTGAGTGTTAAAGAGTTAATTTTCTTTTCGTTTAATTTAATAACTGATTTTGGAAGAGGAGCATAATATAATTCTTCTGCATAAGATTGACCTTTTTCCATTGCCCATCTTAAAAATTTTACAAGTGCTTCTGCTTTCTTTTTATCTTTCATATCTTTATAAACTAATAACCATGTGAAGCCGGAAATTGGATAGGAATCTTTTCCATCTGCATTTGTAATCATTGCTCTTAAATCATCGGGCATATTTTTAGAAGCTCCATCTGAAGCAGCAGTAACAGTTTTAAAATTAGGTTCAATAAAATTGCCGGCTTTGTTTTTTATAAGTGCATAGGGCAAATGATTTTTAACTGCATAAGCTAATTCTACATAACCAATTGCACCAATAGATTGCTTTATAACACCTGTAACACCTTCATTACCTTTCCCACCCAAACCAACTGGCCAATTTACAGATGTATTGCAGCCAACCTTTTTTTCCCATTCAGAACTTACTTTTGTAAGATAATTTGTAAAGATATATGTAGTTCCGCTTCCATCAGATCTATGAACAACAATTATACTTCTATTAGGAAGTTTTACTCCCGGATTTAATTCAGCAATTCTTTTATCGTTCCACATATAAATTTTGCCAAGAAAAATATCTGCAATTGTAGAACCATCTAATTTCAATGGCTGCTTAAGTTCTGGTAAATTATAGCTTAATACAACAGCACCAAGAACTGTTGGGATGTGAACAATTTCTGTTCCTCTTTTTTGTTTTGCTTCCTGTAGTTGTTGGTCATTCATTGGACCATCGCTTGCACCAAAATCAACTGTTCCTTCGATGACCTGCTTAATTCCCCCACCACTTCCAATAGATTGATAATTAATTTGTACACCTGTCAATTTCTTAAATTCATCAAACCATTTTGAATAAATCACATAAGGAAAAGTTGCTCCAGCAGCATTTAATTGAACCTGCGCTCTGGTAATTGATACTGAATATAATATTAAAAGTAATAGATAAATTATTTTCTTACTCATTTTTGCTCCTTTTATTTTTTATTTGTTAAAAATTTTTTGAGCATACAACTTCATCAAAATTCCCAGAAAAATGTTAATCTTGGCACCACATCATTACTTCCTTTATAATATGTTTTTATTTCACAATTAGGAGAAAGATGAACTTTAGAAACAGGTTTATAATCAAACGCAAAAAGAATTAATGAATTGTGGTCAAAATTTTCAACGGTATTTGGGTCATAATAATCATATCTTCCAACAATATTAATTTTATCATTCAAAGAATAATAAGCCCACATTGATATTCCATAGGAGTCTAAATTTTCTAACTGTGTAATCTCTGATTTTTTATAACCATTTTGAATTGTCCTGTAAAATGTTTCAATTCCGAAAGAAATTTTTTCAAATCTATAACTGCCAAAAAAAGAAACTACAATACTATTATGCTTTTTAGAAGTGTTGTCTGTTTTATCAAAAACAAAAGCATTATTTGAATAATCAGCATAAGTTGTTATAATCATATTTTTATATGGATGAAATTCAAGCAGTCCATAAAATCTTTTATATCTATTATTTTCTGGACCGCTATTAGCATTGTTGCCAATTTTTATCCAGTATTTTATGTTACCATCAGCAATCAAATTACCTTTTAAATCAATTCCCATATCTCTGCTTGAAACGATTCCATAATAATCCATAATTGTTTTTTCAAGAAATCGATTATTCCATACTCGGGTTGAGATTTCAAAAGCTGGTGTGGGTGAAATTCCTATAAATAAATTTGAGCCTTCAAAAATATTGACCCATTCCAGATAAGCATCTTTTACCCAGACATTCATTTTGTTTGATGATGTTTTCATATCATAAATATTGTCTGCTTCTAATCGAAATCTTGAATTGAAGTTATCTGCTATTTTGTAATCTGTCGTAATAAAAATTCTTCTGAACTGAAATCCATTCATTCCTTCATAATTTGAATTGTTTTGTTTGAGATTATAAAAATAATCTCCAAACATAAGCCCACTTAACTTAGGTAAGTTTTGAGCAGATAAAAATGAGCTAATAAAAAAAAACACACAGATTGGTGTGAAAATAAATTTCATTGTAATCTCTCTCCTCTACGACAATAAAAAGAAAAATTTATCAATCAAAAATACATTTTGTAGATAATTGTTAATGTTAAGAAAATGTTAATTTTTTATATAAAATAGGTGCCCCCTTTTGAAGGGAACACCTTTTGAGAGAGAGGAGAGAGAGTACTACAATTATTTCATCAAGGTCATTTTTCTTACTGCAGTGAAATTGTTTGCCTCAAGTTTATAAATATAAACTCCTGAAGGAAGATTTTCTGCATTCCAATTTATAAAGTATGTGCCAGCATCTTTATAGCCATCAACAAGTTTTGCAATTTCCTGTCCCAATGAATTATAAACTATCAAATTCACATAACCTGACTTTGACATTGTGAATGAAATTGTTGTATTAGGATTAAATGGATTAGGATAATTTTGATACAACTGGAAATCTGCAGATATATTTTTATTATAAGTATCTTTAACATCTGTTAAAGTATAATCAGTATTTTGCGGGTCATAATTTGTCCAGCGTTCATCCCATCTTGGCCCATTTGGATTGAATGCACCAATATAATTTACTGGTGTAAAAAATTTATCTTTTAATCTATCGTTATTAAAACTTGCATTTGCTGCAGCATATGAATTAGAAAGAGGAATTGGATTAGGATTTGTGAGATTAAATGGGTCAATTAAACCAACATCACTACTTTTTTCAAAAGTTTTATTACCAAAATCAGGGTTATTAAACCATGTAACAACATCAAAACCATTAACATTGGTAGTTAGATTTTTACCTGCTTGTGCACCTGCAATTATAGTATTTCTTATTTGTAAATCATTAGCGATTGCTCCATCAGCAGAATTTTGACCATCAATTAAAAGTCCAACTGGATAACCCATAATTATAGAATTATAAATTGATGTAAGAGTTGACCTTCTTAAATGAGCACCTCTTTTAAAATTAGAATTAAATTGTGTAAAATCTGGTGAAGGAAGAGGTCCAATTAATGTAACATTAGAAAAAATAGGTTGTGTTCTTGGTGAATTAAGTGTACCTGTACCATCATTGTCAGATTCAAATCCATTGCTGCCACTTATGTCTGCAATATTAGGATCTCTTAGGCCAAATAAAAATTGACATTTCCCTCTATAACCAAAGTCAGTATCAAATTCATCATCCAAACCTCTGTAAGCAATTAAGTATTTACAATTCACAGTTCCACCAAACCATTCAAACGAATCATCTCCACTATAACTGACCTGAATATATTCAATTACAGTTTTTCTTCCAACTCCACCCAGAGTTAATCCATTAATTTCATTATCAGGAAGAAAAGCTATACCTGGGAATTCAATTCTAACATATTTAAGAACACCACTGCTGTCATCATCATTTGGATTATCTCCTCCACCATAAACTGTGCCTGTGCCGCCCTCAATAACTGCTGTTCCACCAGGCACATTTATTCTTGCCCTACCTGCAATTATAATACCGCCCCAATCTCCTGCACTTCTTTGTCCTTTGGGTTGCTGACTTGTAAATACAATTGGTCTATCAGGCGTGCCGATAGCAACTATTTTTGCACCTCGATTTATTATTAATGAACCTTTTGAAGATTTTTCTCCAAAAATTATTGTTCCTGCTGGAATTGTTAAAGTTGCCGGTTCATTTACATTAACAAATCCTCTCAACAAATATTTTTTATTTGCATCAAGTACTTTATCGGAATTAATATTTCCTTCTAAGACTTCGTCATATGGAGCAAGTTGAGCAAATAATGATGTAAGTGAAATTAAAAACAGTAAAGAAAATTTCTTGAATAATTTTAACATGTAACCCCCTTTTATAATTTGTATGATATATTAAATGAAATAGATGAATTATTACTATCCAATCGAGCTTTTTTGCTTCCCTGCATAAAAATTTTATTTTGTGCTAAGATATCTTTAGCGGTTAATTTCAAATCTATATTTTCTGTTAGTCTATGATTTACAACAAGGTCAATTATATCTCGAGGTTTTTCAATAATATCATCTTCATAAGCAGTTGCTACTTCGACTATTCTTTCACCAATTCGATTATATAATAAACTTATTGTCGTGCCTAAATCTTGTGAATTATAAGTTAACGCAATATTAACAACATAAGGTGATTGTCCTTGAAGTGGTCTTCTTGTTCTTGCAATTGTTGTTTCGGTTGCTTTTACCGTAACAGTAGAATTTATTAATGTGATATTTGAATTAATTGAAAAATTAGATAAAAGATTACTTACTCGATTCAATGATAATCTCCCTTCCAGCTCAATACCATAAACTTTTGCAATATCTGAATTCATAAAAGTTCTTTCTGAGCCTAATGCACTGCCGGAAACAACGACTTGTTCTATAGCATTTTTAATATCTTTATAGAAGATACTTGCAGACAATAGTTCATTAATGCCTAAATAAGTTTCGTATCTGAAATCATAATTTTTTATTAAGGCTCTTTTTAAATAAGGATTGCCACGCAAGGATGTTTGTGTATAAAAATCAAAATATGCAAATGGTGCAAGTTCTCTTAATTCGGGTCGATTAACAGTTTGATTAGCTGATAATCTTAGATTAGTATTATCAGAAATTTTATAAATGATATTCAAAGATGGAAGTAAATCCAAATCCTTCAATTGGTAATTTAAATCTATCTGGTCAGATAAATCTCTTGAATTAATTGTTTGTTTAGAATTTTCTAATCTTGTCCCGGCAATTATTTTCAATTCTTTTTCAAATAATGAAATACTATGTTCAAACATCAAATAAGCTGCAATGTATTCCTGCTGAGCTTTATAATTATTTGTTCCATTAAGATATTCCTGAATTGAAAAACCATTTCTTCTGTAATTTTCTGGAGAGAAAATTCTGTCCATTGGCAGATATAATAAACTAAAATCAGTATAACCATTGCCGGGTGCATTAATAATAGTTCCAATTAATCTCGATTTAAAATTTCTATTTTTATTTTCAATGCTTCCGCCGAATTTTATTTTCACTGAAGATATAGGTAAAGAAATGTCTAAGTTTATTCCTTTTGTATCTTCATCAAGATTAGAATAAAATCTTCCGCCATTTTTTAAATTCACTTGTGGTCCAAGCAAAGCAGCAAATTGATTATCACTTCCAATTTCTCTTGAATAAATCATTCTTCTATAATCTGGTTCATCACGATGAGAAATAGAGTTATATAATTTCCACTCGAATTGAAGATTGTTCAAATTAGAAAAGTAATGTTCCCCGCTTAATTGTCCTGAATAAACACCTCGAGATGTAAATCTTAAAGAAGATAATATTTGCTCTGTTCCGGAGTCTGTAAATTGATTTCCCTTTAGTTCAGAAACTTCATCATCGGATGTATGACTGTAAGTATTTTTGAAACTAAATTTATGATAATCATTCAACTTATAACTAAGGTTTAGTATTCCTCCCCATAGAGTTGAGTAAGTAAATTGTTCACCTGAGTAATTAAATCTTGGCTCGCCGCTTGCCTCAAATTCATTCCTTTCAAGGGAAATTTTGTTAAATTGATTTCGATATGATAGTGCAGCAACAAATCCAAACTTAGGACCAAATAGAGTAACTCCATCGCCTAACGAAATCATAAATCCACCATTCAATGGAGCTTTTGTTTGTTTGGTTGACCAGTTATTTGGTAAAGATTTTGCAAATTCTAAAATTTCATTTGATGAATAATTCCCTTTACTTAAGTTAGAAGGTATTGTTGAAGGAAGATTTCTTGAACCATCATCAATTCCAAGAAAATCTAATTTACCACCTTTATATGTTTTGAAGCTCGCAAATGTAATATTGTTTGTATACGAACTTGTTAATGATATGTTAAACTTTAGTTTATCAGGAAAATCTATTGTATTAATATTGACCAATCCTCCAGCAAAATTTCCTGGTTTGTCTGGAGTATAAGTTTTTTCAATTATTGTGTTATCAAGTAAATTTGATGGAATAAGGTCAAAAGCAAATGATTTTTTATCGGGTTCTGTGCTTGATAGCGGGGCATTATTAAGCATTGCATTACTATACCGTTCACTTGTGCCTCTGACAAAAACAAATTTATTTTCTACAATAGATACTCCTGTTATTCTTTTCAGTGCTTCACTTGAAGTTGCATCTGGAGATTTTTTAATTTGCTCAGCACTGATACCATCACTAATTGTTACTGAATTTCTTTGTTTATTCAATAATGCAGCTTCATAAGAATTATCAGCTTTGCTTATTACAATTACTTCTTCAACATTAATTGCTTCGGGTTTCAAAGCAACATTAACAATTGATTTTTGACCTGCTGTAACTTTAATATTTGGAATTCTTGTTTTAGCATACGAGATGTAGCTTACAATCAAATCATATTCACCGGGCTCTATATTAGAAATTAGATAATTACCATCTAAGTCACTTGCAGCGCCATAATTTGTATTAGCCAAAACTATATTTGCCCCAATTATTGGTTCACCTGTTGATTGGTCAATAACTTTTCCACCAATTGCTCCTTTTGTTTTAGTTTGTGCTGATATGCTTACATTCACAAGCAGAAATATTAATAGTGATTTAGTTAAGAATTTCATAACTGTTTTAATATTATTGTATAAATTGTACATCTCTTACTCCTCTTGTTAAATTGCTGCAACAAAAGTAAGATAGAGATGTTAACTCATCATTAAGAGAGTGTTAAGGAAATGTTAAGTTTTTTAGATGTGGTAATTAATTAATGTAGGTGAAATAAGTATAAATTATTTAGAGGAAATTTACTTTTATATTCAGATAAAAATTATAACTGCTCTTTTATCAAATCCTTTCTGTTCCATTCAATAAACTTATTTTTAATAAACTCAATTACTTTTTGATGTTCTTCAGAGCCATTTCCCCTTATTCTTATTGGTTCGCCAAAACAAATTTTTACTTCCTTTGATGGATCAATTTTTCCAAAATCTTTTATAAACTTTCCATTGCCCCACGCATCAGTTAAAAGTGCTATTGGAATTATCGGGACATTATTTCGTTTTGCTAATTTTATTCCTAAAGTATTAAATCCAGAAGGATTTAAATAAAGCGACCTTGTTCTTTGTGGAAAAATTATAATTGATTTACCATTTGCAATTTTTTGACTGCCTTGATTTAACACAGCGATTAAATCTTCCCTTGGATTTTTTCTTGAAACAAGTATTGGGTCTCGTGCTGCAGATACAGGTCCAAATAATGGAAATCGCACAAGCTCTTCCTTCATTACATACACAATTCTTTTAATTGGATGAATAATCACTGGAAAGATAAAAGTTTCTAAAACACTCATATGATTTGAAATAAAAATTACAGGTCCATCAACTTTCTTAAGATTGTTCATTCCTGTTATATGAAATTTGATTCCAGTTTTTTCAAGACCCCTCATTATATCCAGTGAAGAATAAATCCATTTATCATCATCATAAATTCCTTTCACAGCCTGGCGATTACAATAATAAACTATACGAAGTAAATGACGGAAATAAAAATATAAGGATGGAAATAGTTTTCTGCGATAATGATTTGTAGTTATATATTCATCTTGTTCCGCAAGAATTATATTTGAATGTTTCATAAAAAATATTTTTTTATTCAAATGAAAATTATGAAAAATAATGATTAATTTTTTTCACAATAAACAATCATTTTAAACAAAACTTTTCAATTTTTTTGAACATCTAAACAGAGCAAAATTACAAAAACAAATCAAATTGAATTAAGGAGGTAAACTTGGGAATTGAATATTCTTTTGTTAAAGAAATTTCTCCTGAAGATGTTGCAAATGTATTTCGGAATTCAGGAATTAGAAGACCATATAACGATTTGAATAGAATCAAAAAAATGATAGATAATGCAGATATAATTATTACTGCTTGGGATAATAAAAAATTAGTCGGTATCGCAAGAGCTTTAACAGATTATTCATATTGTTGTTATTTATCAGATTTAGCAGTTGATAAAGATTATCAAAAAGCAGGAATAGGAAAACATTTAATAGAATTATTAAGAAACATAATAGGCGAAGAAGTAGCTTTAATATTAATATCTGCTCCCGAAGCTATGGATTACTATCCCAAAATTGGATTTGAAAAATGTGAGCGTGCTTATATTATTAACAGGAAGAGATAAATTTTTAATGATAATAAAAATGAAAAAGTTACTAAATATTATCCGTTAATTTTAAAAGCATAAAAATGTGCAATATTATTAAATGTATCTTTTTGATCTCATAGTTAAAAAATTTTTTGTGACCCCAACGGGAATCTCCCGAAGGGATTCCTTTGGAAGAACCCGTATTTTCTCCTTGAAAGAGTGATTAATTTGGAATTGAATTCTTCAGAAATGTTTTTGTGACCCAACGGAAATCTCCCGAAGGGATTCCTTTGGAAGAACCCGTATTTTCACCTTGAAAGAGTGATTAATTTGGAATTGAATTCTTCAGAAATGTTTTTGTGACCCAACGGAAATCTCCCGAAGGGATTCCTTTGGAAGAACCCGTATTTTCTCCTTGAAAGAATGATTAATTTGGAATTGAATTCTTCAGAAATGTTTTTGTGACCCCAACGGGAATCTCCCAAAAGGGATTCCTTTGGAAGAACCCGTATTTTCACCTTGAAAGAATGATTAATTTGGAATTGAATTCTTCAGAAATGTTTTTGTGACCCAACGGAAATCTCCCGAAGGGATTCCTTTGGAAGAACCCGTATTTTCTCCTTGAAAGAATGATTAATTTGGAATTGAATTCTTCAGAAATGTTTTTGTGACCCCAACGGGAATCTCCCAAAAGGGATTCCTTTGGAAGAACCCGTATTTTCACCTTGAAAGAATGATTAATTTGGAATTGAATTCTTCAGAAATGTTTTTGTGACCCAACGGAAATCTCCCGAAGGGATTCCTTTGGAAGAACCCGTATTTTCTCCTTGAAAGAATGATTAATTTTGGAATTGAATTCTTCAGAAATGTTTTGTGACCCCAACGGGAATCTCCCGAAGGGATTCCTTTGGAAGAACCCGTATTTTCTCCTTGAAAGAGTGATTAATTTGGAATTGAATTCTTCAGAAATGTCTTTGTGACCCCAACGGGAATCTCCCGAAGGGATTCCTTTGGAAGAACCCGTATTTTCTCCTTGAAAGA
>Ga0207433_10015847_pt1 | contig 10674 bp, 8 predicted proteins | sample YelNatPaOPGAMG01_FD_187559 | JGI IMG/M metagenome (GOLD analysis project Ga0207433, IMG submission 187559) | Hot spring thermophilic microbial communities from Obsidian Pool, Yellowstone National Park, USA - OP-RAMG-01 (SPAdes) (version 3) | ecosystem: Environmental > Aquatic > Thermal springs >...
TCCAGATTTTCCAGCACCGTGCGATCCTGCTCCACAACTAACCTGCGGATAGGCTCATAGCTCTGGATGTCCGCAACATCATTCTGTATATAGAAAATTCTCTGCGAAAAGGCGTGCCATGCGTCGGCATGGAGCGCCTCATCCTGATGGCGGCTGTGTGCAAGGCAAGAGGCTCGAAGTATCTCGCGAAAATCCTCGGTACTGTAATTGCGGCGAGCCGCTCCAACCATCAAGAGTTCTTCAGGAAGCTGCTTTTCAAGATAAAGGTCGTAGAGCGCCGGGAAGATTTTGCGGTTTGCAAGGTCTCCTGATGCTCCGAACACAATAAACAGAGCTGACTGCGGAGAAAAGCGAGTCGCGTCCAATCGGCAATATGGCATGTCGGTTGTAATATTCATATTCTATAATATACAAAAATCATCATCGAGAAGACGAGCCGGAAGCGCGGCTCTGGCGATGCTCATTCGATGAGATCGGCGCGTTTCCGCCCCCCTTTGCAGCACCCGCGGAAAACCAATTGAAAAAAATGGTCTCCTGGCCAGAAACAATCATTCGCACCGAGGTCGGCTCAATACCAATCGCTTCGCCGAATTCTTTATCCGCTGACAGAAAGCCACATTCCCAGCCGGCGTCGAGATAGCGCTTCAGCATAGGGCTCAGTTCTCTGTAGAGCGCGCGAGCTTCGTCAGGGCTTGCGAGGCGCTGGCCATAGGGGGGATTAGCAAGCATGATCCCTCGCGTACTTGCAGCCGGTTTGGAAACAGCCCTCGGAGAAGCTGCCCCGGCTGTCATTATTTCGGATTGAGCCAAATCGCTGCGAATTGCTCCATTGCGAATCGCAGCTGCCGGGGGCACCAATTCCCTTGCATCGACATTGGAAAACTTGATGAATTCGCTGATTCCCGCAAGCGTGGCATTCCTTCGCGCCAGCTCGAGCGCCTTTGTGTCGAGATCTGAGGCGCGAATATCGGTCCTGATGTCTCTTCTGACCTGCTGGCGAAAAAAGAGCCTCATATCTTCAATTTTATTCTGATCCATCTCGGGGAAATTTTCGAATGCAAAATGCCGTTTCAAGCCCGGTGCTGCATTGCAGGCATAGAGGGCAGCCTCGATCGGGATTGTACCTGAGCCACAGAAGGGGTCAATCAACGGACGCGAACGGCTCCATCCGGCAAGAAACAACATCGAAGCAGCGATCGTTTCCTTGAGCGGCGCCTCGTGAGTAAAGCGTCGGTAGCCTCGCCTTGAAAGCGCCTCACCTGAAGTATCGATGACAATCTGCCACCAATCATTGTCGCCATAGATACGCACCTCGAGCGTCTGGCCGGTTTCCGGCATGGTCCTCATATGAAAATGCTCCATCAACGCAGCATACACCGCTTTCTGCGCCATAGATTGAAGCGTCGCTTGCGCATGCAGCTTGCAGCCATTCGTACGAGCTCGCTCTATCAGAACCCGCGTATCCTTTACGCAGAATGCCTCCCAAGGAAGAGAGTAAATACCCTGATAAAAGCCATCGAAATCGAACGCCTTGAATTCACCAACTACGAGCAGCACCCTATCCGCAGTCCTGAGGCCGATATTCGCCTTTGCAAGGTCTTCCGCCAACGCATTCGTTGACACATTGAAGACTACCCTCCCCGCACTGCGCCCCACTTCCCTGAAACCGAGATGCGCCAGATCCCTTGCCAGCACCTTTTCGAGCCCTATCGCGCACACCGCAATCGCACGCATTGTTGTTACCACAGGCTAAAGTATGTATGCCAAAGCTGAAAAATAAAAGGGGTCAGACCCCATTTTTTAATTTTTAATTTTGGGGTCAGACCCCCTTTTAACTTGACATTTTAGGCCTTTCCGCGCTAGTATGCCAACGCATTTCGGGGGTGTAGCTCAGTTGGCTAGAGCGTATGAATGGCATTCATAAGGTCAGGGGTTCAATTCCCCTCACCTCCATGATATCGGCTGTCCGCAAGGGCAGCCGATTTTTTATCCACTCAAACTGCTTTACACAAGGTTGAGAACACTAAGATCGGCTTCCCCTTTAGCCTCTACAAATATAGAATAGATGCGGAGGCCATTATGCAGAACTTCGAATGGTTCACACCGACAAAAGTCTTTTTTGGTACTGGGATACTCGACAAGCTGGGTTTCGAGACTTCTCTTTGGGGTAAACGCGCATTGTTTCTATATGGAAAAGGGAGCATCAAAACAAGTGGGCTGTACGATACCGTAGCAGCGCAACTGCGCAACGCAAATATTTTCTTTGTCGAACATGCTGGCGTCCAGCCGAACCCCCGAATTTCGCATGCTGCAGAAGGTGCCCGCAAAGTAAAGGAACACGATCTCGATTGTATTGTGGCGGTTGGTGGCGGCAGCGTTATCGATGAAGCCAAAGCGATCGCGGTTGGTGCCCTTCATGATGAACCATTGTGGGATTTTTATACCCGAAAGGCTGTGTTCAGGGACGCACTTCCCATAATCGCGGTTCAGACATTGCCGGCAACCTCATCCGAAATGAATGGTGCCTCCGTCATGACGAACGATAAGACCCATGAAAAATTCAGTATCCGCAGCGAAATGCTGTATCCGAAACTCGCCTTTCTCGATCCTTCGTTGACCCTCAGCATCCCAGTTCAATATACAGCATACGCATGTACTGACATTCTTTCGCACCTCATGGAGGGATATTTCACCGCCACTGCGGATTTCCCCTTACAGGATGGCATGGTGGAAGGCGTCTGCCGCGCGGTCATGGTTTCTCTTGAAACAATTCTCAAAACCCCTCGCGATTTCGAAGCGCGCTCAACAATTATGTGGGCAGGCGCCCTTGCGTGGAATGGCCTCCTTAAGGCAGGCGTTGAGGGTGCCTCGATCCCGAACCATATGCTCGAACATCCTCTGAGCGGCATGTACGACATCGCACATGGAGCTGGGCTATCGATTGTCATTCCTGCATGGCTCAAATATATGAAATCACACATCGCGCATCGAATTATGCTGTTCGGCCAGCGCGTCATGGGTCTTGAAAAAGAGCTTGAAGGAAAACCGGCGATCGAGGCTGCCGATAGAGTCATAGAAGCGCTTGAAGCATGGTACCAGCATATTGGAACGCCCATCAGGCTGAATGAGGCTGGTATTCAGACCCTCGATATGGATGCCTGCACGAAACAGGCCATGGCGCTGAGCAAGCTCTGGGGCGTGCCTGGCTACACCGAAGCTGATATTCGAGCAATATATCGCCTGATGGCTTGAACTGCGTTTTCTCAATATCAGGAAACAGAGCTCAGTTCTCGATTATAGTTCGACATTAATTCCGATATTGATATGCAGCGCTGAGCCGCCAGAGTTTTGAGCCATAAAAGCCCAGGCAGCTTCAACAGAGAACATAGTATGGCTCGTCGCTGCCATGCCAGCAAGAATAGCCAAGTCGAACTCAGCGCGGGCAAAGGCAGAACAGAGCACTGAAGGTGTGCCATCAATCTCGAGCCCTGCGCCTCGCACTCCCGCTCTGCCAATAATCCGCCTCAATCCCAACGAAGGAGACAGCGGCATTCGAAGAACCCATCCAGCTTCGATCGAAAAAAGACGCAGGTCGACTTCTCCAAATGCATACCAATTCGAAAGAGATATGAGCGTGCTGTACTCCCGATAACCCGGATATGGCGCTTGTACTGCAGACGGCATAATGCTGGTTCCCGAAACCAACAGGCGAAGCGCAGGCGAAAACGCCACGCCGCCAAACGGCGCATAGGCACCATAAGCTGAAAACCCTACTCTGCCAGGAACTTTGATAGATCCATCGATAGACAAGCCGCCAAATCCGCTTCGACTTGCCACTTCGTAATCCACCCCCGCAGCAAGCGCAAAGCCATATTGGTCATACGGCGGCCTGTGGGACTTGAACAGACTTTGATATTGAGCATCGAGGCCGATAGCCCAGGATGTGGAATCAGGGCTGAGCTGGAACACTCCCGCCAAAGGATACTCATCCTGAAAGCCGGCATAAGTACCGTGCAGATCAGCTGAAATGGTACGGAAAATCGGCACAAATGAATGCTCCCATTTGAGTCCGGCGCTCAATGACGATACGCGACCAAGAGATGCATATAGTATAGATTGATCTGCCGCTGAAAATAAAACATGCCATTGGCCCGCTCCAATCTGGATCTGCGCGCTTTCCGAAGGCCGCCAATTCGAAAAATCCCAGCCGGCAAAAAGCTGCCAGGCGGCTCGCTCGCTCAAATCGCTGCCAACCAGCACAAGACCTGCTGCATTCCCTTCTGCGTACGGGATGCGGCTTGATGAAAAAAGCGCAGGGAAAAGCGTATCCGTCTTTCTGATAGCAGCGGTTTGTTCAGGCTTCTGCTTTGCTTCGAGGCCATGAAGCTGAACCCATCCTCGTGCATCCTGCCATTCGACTGGAACAGCAGAGAACGATGATGAGGCTGACGCAGTTTGCTTGTTGATTTCTCCAAGGTGAAGGACATTGAGAGCTTTGAGTCCATTCTTCTTTGATGACAAATACACAAGGTTCGTAGCATTTGCATATACAGGCTGAAAAATGCCGCCCTCAGGCGCCTGGTTTTGTACCAAGAGCGACAAACTGCCATGCTCTTCTTCGAGGATTCCGAGCCGCGAAATTCCATTTTCAGAGACAAGGCTGAGCGCAAAGCGGATTCCACTCGATGCAGTTGTTCCTCCCGAGTCGAGAAGAAATCCCGGCGAAATCCAGCGCACTGCATAACCGGGGATGTCGATTATTTCAATTCTGCCTTCTGCTGTTCTTCTTGCAGGCAGAATTGTCGAGCCTAGGCGTACAAGCCCATAGTCGATACCACTTTCCGGATCAGTCCAGGGGTCATAAAGGAAAATATCGTGCGATGAACCATTTTGAGCCGCAGCAAGAGCTGCTCCCGCAGGAGGAATCGGCAGGTCGCGGATATACGATAAGGTTTTTGTTTCGAGATCGAATTGATAGCGCGCCGGAATGGTTCTTCCGTTAGGGAGAGAACGGATCCAGTCAATATCCAAAACATGAAATCTTACGTTAAATCTAATGTTACGTAAATTTTCATCGGCGGCAAAAAGCAGCCTCGGCTCAGAGCCCTGCCCCTTGGATTCGGCCCCTTCCCCTCGCATCTCAACACCGCCCACCCCCTGCCCCGTCAGAATCGCTCGAGCATACACCCCCCTCTTATCCTCATCGAAATAGTACACAGCCCCCTCGCCTACATCAAAGGCCCCAATATATCCGGAAAAAAGCTCGACCGCGCCTCCATCCCCACCTGCCTTTTCCATCCCCGAATCAATCCAAGAGAGAAAATCAGACCAAACAATTTGGGGTCTGACCCCTGTTTTAGCTTCCAGAATACCCTTGCTCAGGGCTGTTCCGTCAAAGCCGCGAAAGATATTTCCGCCAGCTGCCGCATACCAAAGCTGTCCAAGGGTCTCCGGGCCAAACCGCTCTACAAGGTAGTCCGCAAACAGCCCTCCATATAGGTACGAAAGGCTCCCAGACCCATAGAAATCTGCAAGCCCCGACACATCCCAGAGCGAGCGATTCTGCCCCTGCTGGCGTTCGATGCGCACAAACTGCAGGGCAGCAGGATCATTCAACCGCCCGCTTTTTGCAATTGTCTGGTTTTCTTTGCCTATGCCTGCCCTAGCATCCTCCGCCTCACCTTCTTCTGCCATGCCAATCTCTACACTGCTCTTTCCTGCCGCCCCATTTTTTGCACCTAACCTGCTTTCCGCCCACACCGCAGTGCCTTCCACCATCGCCTGCGGCATGATCCACCCTTCGGGTGCAACCCAATCCCCTCCAAGCCAGGCCAGTGCCCGCCATACGGCATTTCTTTCGTTCAGCGTGACGAAATGCACAAGCTCATGCAGAAAAACCGATTCAAGTTCATCCGCCATCGAGGCGAGCTGACTGCGCGGGTCCGCCGACGCGAGAAAAATGACGATGCGGTTCGATGGGAGAAGGGTCGAATAGCCGTTGAGCGAATGTTCGATGTTGGTAATTAGGACTGGAATGCGGTGTTTCGAAGCTTGGGTATTGAAAAATTCATTCAACTTCGAATATATCGAATCCGCGAATGAAGAAAGCCGCCAAGCTTGTGCCTCAAGCTCGTGCGGCGCATAGATATCGAACCATCGCGTCTGCACATGCAGAAGCGGCTCAAGATTGCTGATTGCTTGCGCCTCAACCGGCAAGCTGGACAGGCTCAGCATCGCAATCACTAAGGCCAGCTCCATCAAAACCCGCCTGCCATGCATTCTGTGTCTGCGCATGTTTTACTCTACCATATTCGAACTGTTCCGCGAAACGTTCAAGATTAATCCATTTTTCTGCCAGCGCCCACAATGCGTTGCCTTGACCAGGACTCGCAAGCCCGGCTACTATCCTGCTTGCGCTATGAAAAATAATGAATCTCTTTCCCAAAGCCTTCACCCCATCGCCTCGCTCACGCCGCAGGAAGCGCGCGCAATCCGCTATGTGCTCATGGATATCGATGACACGCTTACCACCGACGGCAAATTGCCGCCAGAAAGTTATGCTGCGCTATGGGCTCTCCACAAGGCAGGCCTCATTGTGATCCCGGTAACCGGCAGACCCGCAGGCTGGTGCGACATGATTGCGCGCGAATGGCCTGTCGATGGTGTCGTGGGGGAAAATGGCGCATTCGTGTTTTGGGAAAGCGAAGGGCGCCGCCTCAAATCCATGACTCATCCGGATGCAGTCCCGAATTCTGACCAGCGCCTTGCTGTGCTCCGCGATCAAGTGCTTGCACAAGTTCCTGGCGCTCGTCTTGCCCGCGACCAATTCTCGCGGCTCTACGATATCGCGATCGATTTTGCCGAGGAGGAGCCAATCCTGCCTCTTACCGCAGCCCAGTCAATAAAGACCCTCTTCGAAAATGGCGGTGCGCACGCGAAGATTTCTTCCATACATGTCAACGCATGGATAGGCGAATACGATAAGCTTTCCATGGCAATTCGCTATCTTTCTGCCCGATTTGGCTATGATGATGACCGCAATCGCGCAGCAGTTGTCTTTGTCGGCGATTCACCCAACGATGAGCCCATGTTCGCGCATTTCCCAATGGCGTGCGCTGTCGCAAACATCCTAAAATACAAGACATTGATACATCATTTCCCGCACTTTGTGACCTTGGGGGAATCGGGTGCAGGCTTTGCTGAATTTGCTGCTACGCTGCTTGAGCGCCGCGCTGAAAAAGTCTCACCTTGAGCCATTTCCCGACTGCTTCTTTCCCGTTCGATTTGCATAGCAGTACAGACACCCTCTCGGGCATGTTCCATAGCTGCCGATATCGACGCTCTCGATGCATTTGCAGGCCTTGCGCTGGTTTTTATCTTTGCGGGATGAAAAAGGCTTGCTCGTCAACTCGGAAATGATAGCTGAATCGATACAGCCAAGACCGAGCGAAGGCTGCACCTGCCAAAGCTCAGGCTCCGCGCAAAAAGAAACAGAAATACCTTCCGAAGCCGCGATCCCAACAAGTTCTTTTACGAGCAATTGATAATGCGCGCTGCTGTATTCGCTCGCATCCTCATTGCCGCTTACGCCGCGTAGCGGAAGAAACCCTGCGTTTTTGAGCCTCGCCTCGGTATGACGGTATGGATCATATATGCTGATAACACAATGCCGCACATGTCCCGAAAGTTCCCTGGCTAGCCCAGCAAAATTCATGATATGCCAGTTGGCATCGTACTGACCTGCAAGCAAAACCGGATCGTAACGCCAGATGACTCGATTCTGCCCGATCTTACCCACAAGTAGCTTGAGCATTTCCACCGCTTCGCGCGCTGGCGGTCCGAGCGGCTCGAGCGGGGCGCCATAGCCGATAATTGTTATATGAAAATAAAATGCATATGGCTCAAGTTCATCCAGCCTGGACAGCATAGGCTGCGCATCCCGGGTCCAGAATACGAAGCAGGCCACCGACTCCGGATCCAAGGAAACGTGTCGTATTTGCTTCGGATTGAAAGGATTGCGCACATCGACAAAACCTTCCATCAGGCGCTCAAAGAACCAATCAGCATGGAATGAAGGAATGTCTGTCCGCCTGCTTGCGCTTATGATTACTGCCATAAATTGACACCTGCCGCAAATGCTTCTATAGTGATTATTCGGGAAATATATGGACACCATCAAGAGCAAATATGCCCATCTTATCGGCGAAATTATTGCCCATGTCCCCAAAAACGCCCATGTTTCGGAAGACAATGTCTACCAAGAGGGCATCTCTGCGTTGCTGCCCTACATTGACACTATCATTCGTGATTATATCGATGATTGTTCAGATATAGAAGGAATCGAAAATCTCGCCTCGCTCCAAGCCCATGCAAAGCGGGGTGAATCCTGCCTGTTGCTGATGGAGCATTACTCGAATTTTGATTTGCCGGTATTCCATTATTTATTGAGAAGGTCTGGTCAAAAGGGGGAAGAAATCGCTTCGGACATCGTCGCGATTGCGGGTATCAAGCTCAACGAAGAGAATGCTGCAGTCCACGCCTTTGCCAGAGCATACTCTCGCATCGTTATTTATCCGTCGCGCTCTTTGCAGATAATCAAAGAAAAATACAAAGACCCGAAAGAGCTCTATCAGGAAATCAAGCGGAGCCTTTCCATCAACCGCGCCGCCATGAAAGCGCTCAGCGCAGCAAAAGAAAGCGGCAAGCTCATTCTGGTATTCCCTGCCGGCACACGCTACCGCCCCTGGGATCCTTCGTCAAAACGCGGAGTGCGCGAAATCGCCTCGTACATCAAGTCTTTTTCCAAATTCTGCCTCGTCTCGGTCAACGGGAATATCCTTAGAATCAATCCATCCGGCGATATGGAAGACGATATTCTTCAAAAAGACCGAGTGATTTACAATGTAAGCCCCGTCCATGACAGCAAGGAGTTCCTGGCTTCCGTGAAGTACGATCTACACTTCCGCGATGATAAAAAGCAGGCAATTGTCGATACTATAATGGATTTGCTCGACGCCATGCACAAGGAAACCGAGGATCGGTGCAAAGGCTGAGCGGCATTGGAATCATGATAAAAATCAAGTCCTTCGGCGCAAACAAAAACCTACGATGCGCGCTGAACCTTCAGACAGCCCGTTATTTCTCCCTCAGCCTCTTGAACGGATTCATTCCCAACCGCACAGGGAAATAGGCAGCCCCGGCAACAAAACCTGCAAGGTGCGTGAGGTGAGCTACAGAGCTCGCAGCCCCCAGCAGCGTAAAAACAATTTCGATTGCAGTGTAGCCGATGACCATGACTGGCGCACGAATCGGAATGATGCCATATACATACACCATAGCTTTCGGATACAGCACCCCGAATGCGAGCAGCAACGCAAACACCGCCCCCGAAGCGCCTAGCAGCATTGTGTTCCATGCGCCAGAAAATGCATAAATCGCGAATGAGGCAATGCCAGCGAACGTACCCGAAAGCAGGTAATACAACAGAAACTCAAAGCTGCCCAAGGCGCGCTCGACCGGCATTCCAAAGAAGAAAAGCCCCAGCATGTTCACAAGGAGGTGCGTAAGGTTCGCGTGAGCAAACATATACGTGAACACCTGCCACACCCACCCCGCCATGACTGCCTGCGGACTGAGGGCGAGCGCGTAGGTCACCATGGGCCAGACATATCCCAGCGCAAAAATAAATACATTGACTGCGATAAGGTACAGCGTCGCATTGAAAAACCGGAATCTGAAGGGCCGGCGCAAAATCGAATTCATCTGCATTGCTTAAAAGTATAGAAATATGCGCGAGAGAGCAAGGCTGGGGAACTCGGTATGCCAAGCGGGACATCTAACAAGCGAGCGCAAGGCTGAGGTGCTCGGTTTGTTGAGGGCGGCGCTTAGCGAGCAAGAACAAGGCCATGGAACATGCCGCGCACACGTTGCACATCACTCTCTTTCAAAAACAAAGCCGCCCGGGCGTATCCGGGCGGCCTTTCGGTTTTGCTCTGCTTCTGTCAACCGTGGGTGATAGTCACCGTAATTGTGTCGGAATAAGTGCCAGCCTGGTAAAAGTCATTGGAAGGGCCAAACATTATGGACAGCGCATAGACGTTCCCTGTTTTAGCCGTCCTCCCAAGCATGCCGCTGGTCCACTTCGTGGAAAGCGATACATTGCTTGCAAGCGATCCCAATGTCACCGTATAGGGAATATATTCCGGCTGGACAACAAGATCACCCGGCAGAACGAGGTTGCCCGAATGTGCACTTTCCAAGCTGATGGACCAGTTCTTTACATTGCTGTTCACGACAACATCACCGATGTTCCATGTTTCTGCGGTGGAGCCATTCTTGATGTCATTCTTGTATGTATCCGGCACCTTGAGCGAGAAAACCTCGGTCAATGTTCCACCAATTGCAACATTCGCGCTCGTACCATACACAGGAGGCAATGGCCCACCACCAACCGATGGATCGTCCGTAACCGGCGGCTCAACCGGAGGTGTGAGTGGCACAGCATAACCAAAGCCAAAAGTAACAAGCGCTAGCAGAGCTGCCAACCAAAACTTTTTCATACTTCTTTCCTTCCCCGCAGCTTATCCAATCCGCGGACACATTTATGTTTTCAGCGGCAAAGCCCGTAGACTTCGCCACTGCACATTCCACTGCAGAATATCGGCACCGAGAACG
>Ga0207433_10015850_pt1 | contig 10672 bp, 8 predicted proteins | sample YelNatPaOPGAMG01_FD_187559 | JGI IMG/M metagenome (GOLD analysis project Ga0207433, IMG submission 187559) | Hot spring thermophilic microbial communities from Obsidian Pool, Yellowstone National Park, USA - OP-RAMG-01 (SPAdes) (version 3) | ecosystem: Environmental > Aquatic > Thermal springs >...
TTAAAGAAAAATAACGATGAGAAACCTTAAACTGAGATTAGCAACAACCGCCGCTAATAAGTCATCAATCATTACCCCCCAGCCCCCTTTAATCGCTTGCGCCTTTCTAATCAAAGGTAATTTGAAGATGTCAAAGAATCGGAATAAAAAGAAACCAGTCAATAGCACCGCAATCAATTTTCCTAAGGTAACTGGCAGAGTAATCAAAAAGAAGGTAATTAGCATTCCTGTCCATTCATCAATCGTAATCTTCCTTGAATCTTTGCCCCAGATTTTTTCTAAGTCATCGGCAATCAATACCCCAATAAAGAAAAAGGCAATTGTCATAATCAAATAACCAATCGGTGAGGAATTGAGCACAAGGATTAAAGGAATAATTATTAAAGAAGCAAAAGTGGCTGGGGCAAAAGGGATAAAGCCGGTACCAAGACCCGTGCCGATAATAATTTTTAGCGTTAAAATTATCTTTTGCATCAACATTTCCCCGACTTTGGCGGGCAAAGATTTGAGGGGTTTCCCCTCAATGTTTTACTGGCTATTCCGCCGGTTTAAGCTCTGCGGCGCCGGCTGGGCATCCATTCTTCCCATTGCACGACCAGTTGGGCAACGATAAAGATTGAGGCATAAGTGCCTAATAGGATACCAAAGGTCATTATCATCGCAAAATCTTGAATTGCCGGCGCCCCGAAAATCCAAAGACAGATTGATACTAAAATCACACTTGAGGTAATTATGGTTCGGGAGAGGGTTCGGTTGATTGCTTGATTGACGATATCGGGGTAGCGTTCTTTATGCATCTTCCTGGTATCTTCGCGGATTCGGTCCGAGACGACAATTGTATCATTAACCGCATAACCGATAATTGTTAAGAAGGCAGCCAGGATTGGCATTGTGAATTCTCGACCAAAGAGGACTAAGATACCCAAGGCAATCAACACATCGTGGAATAGGGCAAAGACCGCCGCAACGCCGTAACGGAAATCAAACCGCACCGTAATGTAGATTAGAATTAAAATCAACCCAACGATTACCGCTAAAATTGCCTTGCCTCTCAATTCCCGCCCAATTCTTGGTCCGACGGTCTCTTCGTTGTGACCAACCACGGGATTATCCGGAAATTCTTCGGCAAGAATTTTAAGAACTTGCTCGCCAAAATTTTCTATCTTACCCGCTTCAACCCTAATTAAAAACTCATCACTCCCCCCAAAGGTTTGAATTGAGGCATCAGCCTGGCCAATTTTGCCTAATGCCTTGCGCAACGCCTCGGTTCGCATTGGGTAGGTGAATTTTACCTGGAGTTGGGTGCCACCGGTAAAATCAACCCCAAACTTTATTCCCTTGATTAAAACCAAGGCAAGGCTGGCAACCATTAAGGTAAAAGAGATGGCATAAGAAAAACGGCGGAGCCGAATAAAATTGATATTGACATTAGTTAAAAGTCGCATTAGCCAATCCTCAGTTTTTTAATATCAAATTGGGCTAAGGCAAAGTCATAAACCGCTCGGGTTAAATAGACCGCGGTGAAGATATTGGTAATAAGACCAATAATTAATGTGGTGGCGAATCCTTTAATGCTACCCGAACCCCAGATATATAATGGAATAACCGCCGCAATCGTTGTTAGGTTAGAATCCATAATGGTGACAAATGCCCGTTTGTAACCGTTTTCAATTGCCGCCCGAACCGTCTTGCCCCACCCCAATTCTTCGCGAATCCGCTCAAAGATTAAGACATTGGCATCAACCGACATCCCAATGGTTAGGGCGATTCCAGCCAAGCCACCCAAGGTTAGGGTTGCGCGAATCCCAGCCAAGATTGCTAAAAGGAAAAATATATTAAAGAACAATCCAATGTCAGCAACAACTCCGGCTAAACTATAAACCAAAATCATAATGATAAAGACAATAATTGAACCAATCAAACTTGCTCTAATTCCTTTGCGAATTGAATCGTGACCGAGCGAAGGACCGACAGAACGTTCTTCAATAATTCTCACTGGTGCCGGTAGCGCCCCTGACCGGAGCACAATTGCCAAATCCCGTGCCTTATCCGGATTCACATCACCAGTCGTTATCATCGCCTCACCGTTCGGAATTCTTTCTCTTACCACCGGTGCGGATTTAACCACGCGGTCTAAGACAATTGCTAACCGTTTCCCGACATTGCGACCCGTAACCGATGCAAATTTAGCTGCATCTTTGCGGGCTAATTTAAGTGAGACAATCCAGCTATTTAAAAGATTAGGGTCGCTACCAGCATAAGGGCTGGCGTGCGCCTCGGCAATGCTTGAGCCAGTCAACTCGGGTTCTCGCTTTACCAAATAAAACCGGCGAACAGTGCGACCTTGATAGGATTCACTTGGTCCGAAGAGAAATTCATATTCGGGTGGGACTAAAGTATCAGCCGCCAAAAGCATCTTTTGGAAAGTGGAAAAATCAACTTCCTCAACTCCAAAATCGGTCTTTTCAATGGAAATAACATAATCTAAAAACTTTCCTTGTTCTTTAATTAGAGTATCTTCGCCAGCCAATTTCCGATAATGGTCATCAATCTTTTTTAAGACCTCATCCGTTTGTTTCGCTTCAGCAACCAGTCGGAATTCTAACAAGGCGGTCTGACCAATTAGATTCTTTGCCCGGGTGCGGTCAACACCAGGCAATTGGATTAAAATTCGGTCCTCACCAATCTTTTGGATTACCGGCTCAAAAACCCCAAATTGGTCAATTCGGTTTTGAATCACACCCAGCGCCCGGTCACCAGCATCCCTTGCCTCTTCTTTAGTCAGTTTGGATTTATCCACCTCTAAGGTGAGATGCATCCCACCAACCAAGTCTAAACCCAAGTGCAGCGCCTTTTTATGAATCCGCGCCTTTGCCTGTTCCAATTCGGATAATTCTAAATTGATTCTTAAACTATCATCATGACTCATTGCCTGACTCAGTTGTCTTTGGAGAGTTTGTTCTTTAGCCGGAATTTCTTTGTAAAGTTGATAAGTTGGATATAAGGAATAAAGCCCTAAGACAATGGCGATAATAAATATGGCAATTTTTATTCGGACGCTTTTCATTGATTTATAATCCTTTTCATTTCCAAAACAGCATTTTGCAAACCAACCAAAACCGCTCGGGCAATAATTGCAAAGCCGATAGAAAAGCCGGTTATTTCTTTGATGGTTAGAATATCAATAATATTTTTATAGTCAAGACCATGACCAGCGTGGACAATTAACCCTTCCCGCGCCGCAAATTGGGCAGCTTCAATAATTTTCTCTAATTCCTTCTGCCGTTTCTCTTCTTGTCGAAAGCACTTGGTATAAGTATCGGTATTAATCTCAATCAAATCCGCGCCCAATCGCAAGGCACTCTCAATCTGCTCGGAAGCGGGTTCAATGAAGACACTTAATTTTATCCCCGCCTCTTTAATCTTTTGGGCAAAAGGCATAATCTTATTTAAATTTTTGGTTAAATCCAAACCGCCTTGGGTGGTAAGTTCTTCGGGTCGTTCAGGCACCAAAGTGCAAGTCGCCGGTTTAATTTCAGTGGCAATTTTGGTCATCTCTTTGGTTGCCGCCATTTCAATATTCAATTCGGTTTTGATTGTCTCCTTGAGCAGAAAGACATCCCTTTCGTTAATATGCCTTCGGTCAAGCCGTAGATGCACGGTAATACCATCGGCCCCGCCCAATTCGGCTAAAACTGCAGCCTGAACCGGGTCTGGGAATGATTCCTTTCTTGCCTGGCGCAAGGTAGCAATATGGTCAATATTGACCGATAATGTTTTTAAATCTTTTGAGTATAGCATTAAAATCCTTCTCACTTTACAAAAATTTTACCCAAAGTCAAGTGGATAATTATACTAATGGAAAATTATTAAATTGGGATGTTAATTAGAGTAAGTCCGCTTGAGGCGGATTATTCTCTTTTTGCTCGGATGTCCAGTAGCGCCGAGGCTTGTCCTCGGCAACTAAAAATTATTGTTTGTTTCATTTCACTCGGCACACGTTTCGCGTTGCGGGTTGAATCCCCAAAAGGAGTGCAAGGCTTTAGCCTTGCTAAAGGGGGAGATGAGGGGTTTCCCCTCAAATTCTGTGTTGACAATAATAGGTTTAAGGTTAGGATAGTTTTATATGCCAATTGGACAAAGGAGCCTTGCTAAAAAAAGGAGATGCAACCCTGAAGGGTTGCCCTACGACCTTGGGGAGATGACCCGATTCGGGTCATCTTTACGCCTTGCCTTTGGGCTACTTTTGGTGTTTATCCTTTCTGACGCCTTAGCGATTGAAGATTTTGTGACCCCACTCATTCCAACACAAAGGGGCTTTGCCCCTTTGAATCCCCAGAAAGATTTTTTCTTAAAGAACGGGGAGATGAGGGGTTTCCCTTCATCAATTGAGGATACAATCATCATCAATGATTGGTTAACTATTGGTCCGTTTCAGGCTGGTGTGCGCGAGCCCGGGATTGCTTATTTGCCGGACAGCGAAGATTTTGTCCCCTACGAAGGGTTAAAACACCAAGATATCCTAACGCCAGGCGGTGAATTGACCTGGCATTGGGTAAAATCCGAAAATGGTAAAGTAAAAATAAAAGGCGATAGTGTTAATTATGATTTTATCGCTGACCTTTACGGTATTGCCGGACTGCTTGGCGTTAGTTATGCCTACGCTGAATTTGAAAACCAAGGTGAAAAAAGAGGTTTAGTTATTGCTGAGGGTTGTGCTTTTCGACTGAATGGGAAGGGTTTTATTGGTGACCCATATTCCGCTGATTATGTCCGAATACCAGTAATATTAAAAGACGGTAAAAATAAGGTCTTAGTTAGTGTTTCAGGGTTTGGTGAGAAAGATTTCACCTTTAAAATTATTCCGGCACCAAAACCAGTTATGATAATTAGCAAAGATGCCACAGCACCAGATATAATTTATGGGGAAAGCCTTGATGCCTGGCTTGGGATTCCAATTGTCAATACTACCCCTAAGACAATAACCAATGCTACTCTTACCTTAGGTGATAATAAACTTATTCAATTGGTAGAAGCGGGTATTACAAGAATTGCGCCCTTGTGCGTTAAGAAGATGGCAATTGCCCTAAAGACCGTTCAGCCAATATCCGAATCAATCCCGGGCGACACGATTCTTGTGCCCATTGCCTTGCGTTATAAGGATTATGTTGATTCTGGTGTAATCAAAATTAGATTGCGCAGAACGAATCAATCCCGAAAAGAGACTTTTCTATCCGGAATTGATGGTTCGGTTCAATATTATGCCTTACTGCCACCGGCCAATTATGATTCAACCAAAAAGTATGCGCTAATCCTCACCTTACACGGGGCTGGGGTTGAAGCGGTTGGGCTACCTGATTCTTATACTCAGAAAGATTGGGCATTTATCGTGGCACCAACTAATCGGAGACCGTTCGGTTTTGACTGGCAGGATTGGGGTAGACTGGATGCCTTAGAGGTCTTGGATTTGATAAAGAAAAAATATCCAATTGATGAGAATAGAATTTACCTAACTGGTCATTCAATGGGTGGGCACGGTGTCTGGCATATCGGTTTGGTCCATCCTGACCTCTTTGCCGCAATTGCGCCCTCTGCCGGCTGGAGTTCATTTCCCATCTATATCCCTTGGTCTTTGCAGAAATCGCTCTTCTTTGGTCATCCTGACCAATTAGGCATAAGAGATAAGGTGTTAAGAGAAGATAATCCCCTAAACTTGCTTTGTAACGCACGAAATTTACCAATCTATATCTTACAAGGTGGCGATGACGATAATGTCCCTCCAATCCATGCCCGATTATTTGCCAAATATCTAAAAGCGGATGCTAAATTGAGAAAAGCGGAATTCATCTATAAAGAGGTGCAAGGTATGGGACACTGGTGGGATAACGATACTCTACCCGGCACAACTTGTGTTGACAATCCCGAATTAATCCAATTCCTTTTTAACCATACCCGCGACCCTTATCCCAAGCATATCCATTTCAAGACAACCGATTTAGGACAGAACAATAAACATTTTTGGATAACGATTGACCAACTTGATAAACTATATGAAGATGCGGTCATTGACGCTTATGTTCAAGACCAGACGATTAGGATTGAGGCTGTTAATATTAACCAATTTACCCTAAACTTAAACGAAAAACTTATTCAGAGGGGAAAGGTTTGTATCTTAATCAATGACCAAAAAATAACCTACGATACCCGCACTACACAATCCGCCTTAGGCGGAATAACCTTTACCCGAGAGAGAGACGGCAACTGGAAAATCAGTCCAGGCTTTAAGCATCCGAGAATTAAGCATAATAAGGTCTATGGTCCAGCGAAACAGGCTTATTTCTCACCATTTGTTTTAGTCTATGGCACCAAAGGCGATTCAGCAATGACCGATTTACTATTACACCAAGCCCGAATTCAAGCCTTAACCTGGTGGATAAGAGCGAATGGATTGGTAGAAATTTTACCTGATACCGAGGTAAACCAATCAATCATTAAAAATTATAATTTAATCCTCTTCGGCAATTTCAAAACCAATTCTTTAATCCAAATGGTGCAAAGCCAACTACCAATAAAAATCCTTGAAGACAAGGTTCAACTAAATAAATCTAAAGCGATAGAGCATATTAGTGGTGATTTAGGGATAATTTTTGTTTATCCCAATCCATTAAACCCCGAAAAACTGATTCTTATCTATGGCGGAACAAATGAAAAAGGACAGAAATTATCTGACCGCTTTGGCACATTATATTCCGGTGCAGGGTTGCCTGACTTTCTTATTTTATCCGAAGAGGTAAAACAGAAGGGTTGGGGCGGGATTAAAGTTGGTGGCTTTTTCACTAACCTCTGGCAACTGGAATGAAATCATAAGTAGCGCCGCAACGCGAAGCGTCCATCAAGCGAAGCGAGATGAACCTTATCCTCGGCAAAATGCTTGACTTAAGTAAATTATTCCATTATACTTAATAATTGAAAATGGCGATGAAAATAGAAGAGAAAAAACTATACAGTCTGATAAAAAGAGCGGTTGACGAGACCTTTAAGAAGCATCTAAAAAAATAAGAATCGCTCTTATCCCTTATGTTGACGAAGAAGAAATGAAAGAACTGAGGGTCATTTTTGGCTCTCCAGAAAAACATAAGAACCAGAAATTTTTGCGAAAGAAATTATAGGTGTGGCAATACGAATTCAGCAAAGAAGCCGAAAAATCACTTGATAAATTAACCCCGAAAATTAAAAATTTGATTAAAAAGCGAATCAAAAATATTGGTGATTGGTTTGAAGGTAAAAGTGAACTTCTTGCCGACATTTAAAAATTACGCGGCGAATGGGAAGGTTATTATCGGCTTCGCGTCGCCCAAATAAGGGTTCTATTTAGTATTGATGAGGAGAATGAGATAATAAGAATACATGATATTGGCTATCGCGGTGATATTTATAAATAAAAACTTACCCTTACATCTTACTCTAATCCCACTATAACTTCAAGAATATAGGCAGTTTTCTGTAGGGCAAGGCTTTAGCCTTGCTAAAAGAAAAGAAGATGCAACCCTGAAGGGTTGCCCTACAACCTTTTTTCGAGTTTTCTTAATTTCGTGCTTTCTTGGTTCCGAATTCTTAAAATTTGATATTGACTTTTAGGTATAGTAGTGACATAATATATGGCAAGCGAAACTCCACCTAAGGCAGATTGGTTACACCTCGGGTAGGTTAGAAACAAAATTTGGTTATTAGATATGAAAGTGGCGATATTTATTATCACAACGATTTCTGGTATTGGCTATAACTAAAAGCAATACTGAGTGCAAACTACAACTAAATCGCCAATTCGGAAAAATGTAGCATTGGGGCTTGTCCCCAACATCTAAGCAACCAGGTTCCTAACGCTCTTATTAACAATAAGTTAATAAATTTAGTTCAAGCAATATATTGATAAATTAATATAACATCTTAAAAATAAATATATTAGAAATAGGGTTTTTGGAATGTTAAGAATATATGAAAATTTTATCTTAAAATATGGGATTTTTTACAATAATATATATAGAAGGGAGGCAAAATGCTTAACGATAACTTAAAAAACGAATATTTTGAAACCATCTGGGAACTGTTTAATCTCCTCACCCAAAGAAGTAAGCAGTTGCGAGCGGATATTGATGGCGATTTTGGCTTATGTAGGATTTCCGGCAAAAAGGAGAATACCAGTGACGAAAATACGATTACCGCCCTCAATCAACAAATCCAGCAGGTTGAAACAAATCTAATGACGATTTGCCAAAAGGCAAAGGAATACAGCATTGAAATTCCCTTAGAGAAACTTGCGGAAACTTATAACTTAACTTGTGAAGAGAAATATATCTTGGCTGGATTATTCTTAAGTTCAATAAGTGCCGTAACAATTGAAGATAAACTGACCGGTGCCGATTTACTCCTGCTCTTAGGTTATAAGCCAAAGCAATTTATTAACAAGGCTTATTTGTTAAAGAGTTTAATCAAAAAGGGATTGATTGATACCCCATCCCCTGGGTGGCGCCGAAGGAACAGTGTTTTTGAAATATCCTTCAGTTTGACCAATGTTGCCTTAAAAGGTATTGCTGGTGACGAAGTGCTGATTGAATCTTTAAAGGAGCCCGAAGAATTTGATGATGCGATGGAAAACTTAATAGTGGTGCGAGACCCCGTAATGACTTTTGACCAGATTATATTTGACAATGCAACGAAACAGGCGATTGAGCGGGCATTATTTCAAATTGAAAATGCCAAAAGATTTTTAACCGAGTGGGGTTTTAATGAGACGGTAAAATATGGCAAGGGCGTGACAATGTTATTCTATGGTCCACCCGGCACGGGCAAAACTGCGACTTGTGAAGCGATTGCCAACCGATTGGGTAAAAAGATTGGTATTGTCAGTTACGCTCAAGTTCTGGGTAAGTGGGTCGGCGAATCGGAAAAGGCTTTGGTCAGGATTTTCCAGCAGGCAAAAGATAAAGACCTTGTCCTGGTCTTTGATGAAGCGGAAGCCTTGTTTGGAAAAAGACTTATTGAAACTTACAGCACCGACCGGATGCACAATTATATGACCAATATCTTGATGCAGGAATTGGAAAGATTTGAAGGCGTGGTCATTCTCACTACTAACCGCGAGATAGTTTTAGATGAAGCATTCGCCCGTCGGATATTACTAAAACTGAAGTTTGAAATACCCAATGCTTGTATCCGAACAAAAATTTGGCGTTCTTTCTTCACCGAAAAGGCGCCTTTGGCGGAAGATGTTGATTTTGAAGAGTTGGGCAAACGATTTGAACTTAGTGGCGGTGAGATAAAAAATGCGGTATTGAAAGCAGTCAATGAATGTGCTTTTTCGGGCGAGCGGATAACAATGGCAATCCTTACTCGTTTTGCTAAGGACGAATTAGTTATCGCAGTTAAGAAAAAAGTAGGCTTTATTGCCTGATTATTTGGGGCGGGCCTCAAAGAAACTTGTGCAATAATCTAATTTGCTATTCCGCAACCGCTTTAGGCCCGCCCCTTGTCACATTTTTGCTGTAAACACTTGCTGAATATAATTTAACCAACAAATTGTAGGGCAAGGCTTAGCCTTGCCAAGGAATTATGCAAACGAGATTTGTCCATTTAAGGCGGATTAGTTTATTTAGCGATAAAGAAAACGAAGTTGTTGACAGATTAGATTTTATGGTTTATAATCCAACACGGAAATTGACTATTGAGAGTTGGAAACTTAAGGTATAGTGAGGGATGAAACTTGACTTGTATGAAAACAAGTGGCGGCAAAGTCTTCTCTAAACTTTCTCGACAAAGTGGCGATGAATCCAAAATTTCGATCTGAAAAGAAAATTCTGGTTCAGCCAGAGTTGGGATATCCGACCCAGGTGCGTTTATACCTCTGATTTGGAAGGATATCCGAAATTAGTTCGGTTATAAACAAGTTATATGAAATGGCAATGATAATAAAGTGAGGTGAAAAAAATGATTCCAGACTACCAAAAGATAATGCTTCCTCTGCTAAAATATGCTGAAGATAGTCAAGAACATCACATTCGTGATGCAATAGAGCAACTTGCAGATGAGTTCAAGTTGTCAGAAGAGGAGAGAAGAGAACTTTTACCAAGTGGTCAACAAGCAGTTTTTGATAATAGAGTAGGTTGGGCAAGAACCTATTTGAAAAAAGCCGGCCTACTAGAGTCAACCAAAAGAGGATATTTTAAGATTACTGAGAGAGGATTAAAAGTCTTAAAAGATCGACCAACCGAAATCGATGCTAACTATCTTGAACGCTTTCCAGAATTTGTTCAATTCATTAAAACTACAAAGGTTGTCAAAGAGGAAATCGAGGGTAAGGAATTAGGAAAATATGAAGAGAGTACACCAGAAGAACTAATGGGAATTGGGTATCAGAAATTACAAAAGGAGTTGGCTTCCGAGCTGTTAGACCGTATTAAAAAGTGCTCACCAAGTTTCTTTGAAAAATTAGTTATTGAACTTCTAGTAAAAATGGGTTATGGAGGTTCCCGGGCAGATGCTGGTAAAGCAATAGGGCGAACAGGGGATGAAGGAATTGATGGGATAATAAAGGAGGATAAACTTGGATTGGATATTATTTATATACAAGCAAAGAAATGGGAGAATCAAGTCAGCAGAACCGAAATACAAAAAT
>Ga0207433_10015855_pt1 | contig 10670 bp, 12 predicted proteins | sample YelNatPaOPGAMG01_FD_187559 | JGI IMG/M metagenome (GOLD analysis project Ga0207433, IMG submission 187559) | Hot spring thermophilic microbial communities from Obsidian Pool, Yellowstone National Park, USA - OP-RAMG-01 (SPAdes) (version 3) | ecosystem: Environmental > Aquatic > Thermal springs...
GTCGTTTGAATAGAAGTATTCGATAAGAAGCGGGTGTCATACACGCTTCTTTCAGGCATCTTCCTCCCTCATCTGGTCCAGCATTCTTTTCAGCGGCTCAACATTCGCCTTTCCACCGCCGCTTCCAGCAAGGTCAAATATGCTGGGGCTTTTCCTTATCACAGTCATGCCTTCCTCCTCAAAAACTTCAACTCTGGAGCCCTCCTCTATGCCGAACTTTCTCCTCAGCTTCACAGGTATGGTTATCTGTCCCTTTCTGGTAACTGAAACCTCAGTCATACTTCGCACAAATAAAACTGAAAAAAGTACTACTTGTTTCGCGCGAGGCTTATGGCATTGCGCCACGCGCAGGATTTGGATCCGCTTGATGAGGCTGAGGCTTACCAGGCGCTTCAGGGTTTGGGTTACTCGCTGACTGAAATAGGCAGAAGGCTTGGGAAGAGCAGACCGTATGTTTCGCAGAGGGTGAAGCTGCTTAGGCTTCATCCAAAGCTTAGGGAGGCTGCGAGGAGTGGAAAACTCACACCGGACCATGCTCATGCGTTGATGAGGCTTAAGGATCCTGAACAGCAGCTTGCCCTAGCCCAGGAAGCCAAGAGGAGGGGTTAAGCGTTCATGAAACAAGGCAACGTGTAAGGGAAATGCTTGGTAAAAAGCTTAAATGGCAGCTTGTACCCATAAGGTTGGACTTGGAAACCTTTGAAGCCTTGAAAAGGATAGCGCCAAACGGAGACGTGAAAAGGCTAATAATAGAAACCATCGAAAAGCTAATACAAACCTAGCGTCACTTTTTTCTCTCAACCATTCTATTTTCTAGGCTTCAAAATAGGTGAGTCATATTGTCTACTTACTGGAAACACCTTCAATATGACTGCCTTTATCATTTTCCTTAACTGGTCTACACGTTCTTTTAATTCAGCAATCCGATAACATAGTGGTTCACTTTTCTTTTTTTATATGTTCATACTTTGATCGGTTCCAGTAAACGTTAATAGACACGCATTAACTACTTCTAAAATTAATAATCTGTAAGCGGTGTCCAAATTGAGTCAGATGCGTGTGAAGGCTGAGGATTTATTCGATTTCTGCCTAAGCGTTCTTAAATGTGTGGGAGTGAAAGAAGACGACGCGAAGATAATTGCGGACAATCTGATTTTAGCAAATCTAAGGGGTGTAGATTCACATGGCATTGCAAGGCTGCCAATTTATGTTGAAAGAGTTATAAGGGGGTACATCAACCCGCAAGGCCCCATAGAAATTGTAAGGGAGCATGGGGCGATTGCACTTATAGATGCGCATAACAATTTTGGTCAAGTTGCAGCGATGTACGCAACTAATTTGGCCGCTGAAAAAGTTAGGAGGTTTGGGGTATCATCCGTTGGAGTTAGAAACGCGAACCATTTTGGCATGGCTGCATACTACGCGCTTAAGCTTACCCAACGGAAACTTATTGGCATAGTTTTATCAAATGGTCCACCGGCTATTGCTCCATGGGGAGGAAAAAAGCCTATGATTGGCACCAACCCGCTTTGTGTAGGTTTTCCAGTAGACGGGGAAAATTCAGTCATTTTAGATATGGCTGTAAGCACTGTTGCTCGTGGGAAAATACGGCTAGCGGCGTTGAAAGGTGAAAAGATACCTGAAGGATGGGCTTTTGATGAGGAAGGAAATCCAACTACTGATGCAGCAGCCGCTCTCAGAGGGTCGCTTGCTCCGATAGGCGGACCTAAAGGTTACGGCTTAGCTCTGGCGTTAGACTTGCTTTGTGGGTTGATCACAGGCTCAAATTATTTGGAAAATGTTAAAGCTCTCGACGATTTCAGTGGCCGTTCCGGAACTGGGTTCTTTATTGAAGCCATCGACGTCGAGTCATTCATTCCTTACCAAGAGTACAAAGAAAAAATTGTTAGATACATAGGAGAGGTTAAGGATTGTCCTAAAAGAGAAGGGGTGAATGAAATATTTTTACCAGGGGAGATTGAAAAAAGGGAGATGGCGCTTAGAATTAAACTTGGTATACCGTTAGATAAAGAAGTTTTGTCGGCGTTGAGAAAACTGGCCGGAAGATTTGGTGTAAAGCCCCCAATTTAAAATGGAAATATTTTACTCGCATAAAGATAAGAAGGGTATATATCTTCAAATTCCAAGCTCCTTCAATTTTTCCTCTGATGGTTTGCCTTCCGGCGCCCATCCTCTGATCTCGTAGTACTCTTTTAGCATGAGATCCATATTTGGAACATGTTGCGAAGTGCCACCGTCCTGTGGTTCTAACAGCCTTTTTGGAAGAATGTCATCGCTTGATGATATTCTCCATCTGCAATTAAGAATTCTTTTTAAATTGAAGCTTCGTTCGCCTACCTTCATAAGGTCGTTTACGCTTACTTTCTTGCCAGTTACAAGCTCAAAAAATGTTGCAATCTGTGTGAGGCTGAGGCCAGCTGATGATGCATATTTACATATCATTAGTAAATCGTACAACTCCATCATGTCTTGCATTTTCTTGACAGTTGCGGCTTTGCCCTTTGATTCAAACCTGTCGCCCTGCACTGTTATGCCGATTTCAGGGGCGAGTCTCCCCCTATCTGGATTATGAGGCCAAGCAAGGTGGCAGCCACCCCTGTTCATTGTTGCATAGCTTAGAGCATGACCGAAGAAAGCTCTTGGATTATGCGCAGCGACTTCAAGGCCCTTAACGTGAACGGCGAACTCTTCACTTCCGCGGTTTAACCGTTTTGACGCCTCCTTCACCCCTCTAGCTAATAAGTCGCCTACGCCCCGTCTGTTTGCTATAAGCTCTATTAACTTTACTAGATTGTGGGAAGGCCCCCATGCCAGTTTGAGCCCTTCAGTGTCGTCTTCTGTTATTATTCCTTTTTCATAAGCTTCTATGGCAAATGCTATGACCGCACCTACGGAAATTGTGTCCATCCCCAATCTGTTGCATAGATCGTTCATTTTTGCAATGAGCGAAAGGTTATCATTGAGCAGGTTTGATCCTAGCATGCAGAGCGTTTCGAATTCTGGGCTGTCCGCCCTTAAACTTGCATAATTTCCTTCTTTCACGTGGATTGCCCGCTTACAGCCAATAACGCAATTACAGCACGGAGTTATCTTGTCTAAGATTGTCTGTGTTATTTTTACCCCACTGATTTTTTCCACTTTTTCCTCTTCCCAAATGCCATCTCTATGGTTTCTTATAGGCATATTCCCCATGTGATAATACGATTCCAAGCCTCCCCCTGTGCCATATTTGCGGAGACCTTGAGCTGCGGGGCTTTTAGCTAACTGAATCTGCACTTCTTTTGCTAGATCTGATAGCTTACTTTCATTTGCAACTGGGATTTCCTTTGTACCTTTGACAGCTATAGCCTTTAGGTTCTTTGAACCCATAACCGCGCCCATTCCTGATCTTCCAGCCTTCCCTACACCAAAAATAATGGATGCATAGTACACGCATTTTTCGCCAGCAGGCCCTATTGCTCCTATTTCGACCGTGTTATCTTTAAGCTCGTTTCTTACCATGTTGTATGTTTCGTAAACATCATTTCCCCACATTTTTTTTGCATCTAAAAAGGTGACAGCTTCATCGTTTATGAACAAGCAAATCGGAGTTTTTGCCTTCCCGCTAATTACAACCATGTCAAAACCAGCCTTCTTAAGTTGTTGACCAAACAAACCCCCCGCATGAGATTCGCCCCAAATTCCAAGCGGGGACCTTGCGCAGATAGAGAGTCTTCCAGAAGATGGTACAGCCGTGCCAGTTAGAGGTCCTGTAGAAAATATCAGCAGTGCTTCAGGGCTTAGGGGGTCAACCTCGGCTGACATCTCATCATAAATTATTTTGGCAGCTAAACCAGAACCGCCTATATATTTCTCCCGAAGATCTTGAGGTAGGTTTTCAACTTTTTCTTCCTCGTTTGTAAGATTTACCCGCAAAACTTTACCTATGTAGCCAGTCATTTTAGGCCCCCAATTAAACTTGAAAGTATTAAGCTTACTTGGACATGTGAGATTCGTTTACCTTTTAGCTCTTTGCCTTATGCTTTTTTCATCTCCTGGAGGCGTGTAAACCCACAAGAAGTGAAGTTCCTCTTCTCCCGAATTTTCCATGGTGTGTGTCTCTTTAGGCGGCAAGTAAACTAGATCGCCTGCCTCGAGAGTTTGTTCCTTTTTCGCACTTGAAACTTTGGCTTTCCCTTTCAAAATGAAGATAGTTTCTTCGCCTGTATGTGAATGAGGGGCGCCTTTCTCGCCTACAGGATAAACTGTGAACCCTAAAGCTATATGCTTTGAACCTAAAACAGGGTCCATAAGTATTCTAGTTACCTTTCTAGATGGAGGAGGTGCAGGAAATATTGGAGCCTTATCTTTCTTAACAACTATCATGTTCTACACCTTTGGCGGATTTTCAAGCGGTGAAACTCCAGGAGGATATTTTCTCTTAAGCTCTTCTATAAATTCGCATAGTTTATTGACCACAGCATCCACTATCTTTTTGCCCTTTTCCTTTGTTGCCTTTGTGGCGTCTCCAAGGATGCCCAGCTTGTAAACGTCAACTTGGAAGTAGGAAGCTGTAATGTTGTGGTGTGGGATGCCGCCTTCCTGTGGAATTGTTCGTGTCGTATGACCGAACCATTTTCTGTCAACAATGGTTGGTGCCGACTCTTTGCTTGCTTTGCTCATGTCTACAAGTTCCGGATAAAGCTCTAGAGCCACCGAAGTTTCCGTTTCATCCGCATGTACAAATGGGGTTTCACAGACCTCTTCTATGAGTTTCGTAACGAGCTCCCACCATGTGATAACAGCGATGAATGCCTTAGTCTTCAAGGCTAGTTCATGTAAGGCGCCGACAAAAACCCACTGTTGCCCATGCCCATTAAGTATTATAATCTTTTTGAAGCCGTTTTTTACAAGCCCAGTTATAACATCTTTTGCAAACTGCTTAAGTACATCTGATCTGATGGGCACAGTTCCTGGAAAGCCATATTGCATGTACATGTGGGCGCCATACCATATTGGAGGAGCAACAAGCACCCCTGTTTTTTTCGCCACAAGTTCCGCTATTTTCTGGCTGTTTAATGAATCTGAACCTACAGGGCAGTGGGGGCCATGCTGCTCTATTGAGCCAACAGGAACCAAAATGATATCGCAGACCTTCACTTGCTCAACTATTTCTGGCCAACTTAACTCCTGGTACCAAACACTTTTATTTTTTGACATTTTGCTTTTGCCCTTCACTTTGGAATTGCTAAGCCTTTGGCTCCCTTCTTGGATTGAACAGCTTCTGGATAATACTTTTTGACAATTCGGTCAACAAGAATGGCTTGGATAGCCATATTCACGCCTTCTGCTTTGGTTGTTGGTACACCGTGGCTTACAAGTGCTGAGTTTCCGGTTTTTAAATGTATGGGTGCACCTATTCTTACCATTTCTGGCGCTTCGTAGGTTCTGATCATTCCGCCAGTGGATGCTGGATTGTCCACATGTATGTCGATTGGCACCTTCACAACTTGTCTTATAGCAGCGATCATAGGCAAAGTTAAATCTCTCACAGGGTTTATAGAATCTGCCCCTAGTGATTCTAACACTTTAAATGACACTGGGTTTCCATGGCCACAGTGGGCGGACAGCTTAAAGCTAACGTCTTTCGGAAGCTCCTCATCTTTTCTCATTTCATTTAACAACCATAAGAGGCCTTCGTCGTAGACTAGTATTCCTCTGCAACCAAGCTCTACAGCTCTTTTGACATCCTCAACGGCCCTGACAACCTGCTCCATCCCTCTAAGCCTGTAGCCAATTCTGCCAGCTTCAGCGGTGCCCGTTGCCCTTTGAGGGCTTAAGTCATAAGCCGCCCTTGGACCTACCGACAAGTTAAGTTCAACTTTATAATTCTTTGCAAGCTGTATGTACTCTTTCAATTCTTCATCAGTATGGCGCATGATGCCACGAGTTTCATCAATTCTGTTAATTACCACGCCATATTTTTCAGTTGTTTCAAGAATAGCCTGCATCGTTTCAGCCGAGTTAACGGTAGGCACCTCTAACCTATATTGTGCACCATCAGGAAACCTCAGCTTTGATTCCGGTAATTCGTAAAGGTCATGATCTGGAAGACCTTTACGTCTTAAATATTCGCGCGTCTCTTTACCTACAAACATAAATCTTACCTCTTTTGAATCGTTTGTATGCTTTAGGTTATGGGATTCTATTTAAAGTTTATGCCAAAGGCCAAAGAACACGGATATATAACGAGGCGCATTTTTGTTGTAGACTCAGTATAATGCTTAAAAACGCATTGGCATAAGCCTTTTTTAATTTCAATACTTCAAAGACCTTGTTGATAAAGTGCTATACCCTTATCTGTGAACCACGTTGTAAAAGTGTGAAGCAAGTTTCAGCATGATGTTCTTGTAATTGGGTGAATGTTTAGGACTCAGTTGAAATAACGTCCATAAAAAGGTAAAGGTTAAGGTTTTATGCTTTTACTAGTTCTATCGCTTTGGCTGGGCAAATCATGGCGCATAGTCCGCAGCCTATGCATTTGTCAGAAACCATGATCTTGTCGTCTTTCACGTAGAGTGCAGCACAAATATTATCAACGCATGTTCTGCAGAATGTGCACTTGGTTTCGTCAACTCTTGCTCTTGCATTTAGATCTACAGCCTCATCCGCTGTTCTTAGTTGTTTAATTCCAACTTTTCGTATTTCTTCTATGCTGTCGTAGCCTTGCTCTTTCATGAATCTTTTAATAAATTCAAGCTCAGATTTTAGAAGTCTAATGCCTTTGAAGAAGACGGAGGCGCACTGTCCTGTAGCCTTCGCTCCAAGCATTACCATTTGTATTATATGTTCTGCATTCATTAGACCCCCCATAGCTAGTACATCCAACTCTGGCACAAAAATGCTTATAGCAGCAACATGTTTGCGTATAATTGGCCTCAATGGCTCGCCTCCGTATCCAATAAGTGGATTTCCATCAGTGAATGGCAATGTCGTTTTCCCTTTATTGTAAATGTCTGGCGGCGGAATAGTTACGCCCATGTTGGCAGTGGTAATGAAGGATGCTCCAGCATTTTTTGCCCGTCTGGCAATTTCTATAACCCTTGGAAATCCTGTTTCTGGCGTGAGTTTAACTCCTACTGGGATGCTTACTTCTTGAGTAACTTCTTTAACTACTTCCTCTACAAACTCGGGAGAGTCGCCCATAATAGCGCCCATATTGGAGAATATGAATTTTCCGTCCAGAAACGCGTTTATGTTTCCTCTAACCGTGGCGAAGAATGGACATGACACATTCAGCTCGATCATGTCAAGACCTGCCTCCTCTGCCTTCTTTGAAGCTATGCGGAAAGATTCCGGATCTCCTGCGGCTTCAATATTGGCAATTAGCGGAACATCTGGAGGCTTTTTTTTCTTTAGCATGTTGATGATCGGCATTTTAAGCTCCAATGATTTTGAGAACCCCTCTATTGGAATGCCATACGGCGTCACAGCCCCCAGCCTATGTAGGAAGCATCCTTCCCCATCCTTCATCCATCGTCTTACTGGCCTACCACCAAAATGTTTCCGTATAATCTCTCGCCATTCCTGCGATGAAACTTCCTTCTTCTTCTTTTGGACATATTCTTCTGGAAGGGAGCAGAGCGCTCCCACTGTAATGTATCCTGCTCCAGCTTCAGCGGATTTAAGCAATATTCTCGCAACATCCTCGTCTGGTATCGAACTGCCCATAAACGTCGCTATCGCACCAATACCTATCGGACTTGGAAGCTTTATTCCCGCAAAATCCACAATTAATTTTTCATCTCTTTCCATAACACATCCCAAACCCGTCGTCTAGAATAAAATTAAGTCATATATATTAACTTTATCAGCAACTATAGGCTTGTTGCATCATTAATTTATAAAAACTGAAAATGACATTGTAGCATAAACATAAGCATACGTTTAAAGGTGCACTCAGTTGATTTCAGAGTTCTTCTGTTTTAGTATTCGACAAACAACTTTGCATGTTAAAGTTAGTTTGAACTTATAGCCGAAACATTACACGGTTCTACAGGCCCAAGTACGCTTTTTTAATGTAGTCATTTTCCAGAAGTTCCTTCCCGCTTCCGCTTAATGTGATTCGCCCATTTTCAATTACATATCCTCTGTGAGCTATTTTCAGTGCGAAATGGATATTTTGTTCAACGAGTAAAATGCTGACGCTTTGGTTATTTAACTCCTCTATGACTTGGAACATTTTAGACACTACCTTTGGAGCTAAACCAAAAGAAGGCTCATCTAAGGTCAACAATTTCGGCCTTGACATTAATGCTCTACCGATTGCCAACATCTGTTGTTCTCCTCCGCTCAATGTGCTGGCTTGTTGATCTTTCCTTTCCTTTAATATTGGGAAGAGCTGGAAAACCCACTCTAACGTATCGCCCAATTTTTCTCTAGCTTCTTTCGTGTATGCGCCAATTTTCAAGTTTTCCAAAACGGTAAAGAATGGGAAAAGACGTTTGCCTTCAGGAACATGTGATAGTCCTTTCTCCACGATTTTAAACGGTGGTAAGCGATCTATTCGTTCTCCCATAAATTCTATCTTTCCGGAGGATGGCTGCATTAAACCATGTAGTGCTCTAAGTGTTGTTGATTTTCCACTTCCGTTACTACCAAGGAGGACTACAATCTCTCCCTTGTCAACATGCATCGATATATCCCAAAGGGCTTGAAGATCACCGTAAAAAACATTAATATTACTCACTATGAGCATAAGCTTCACCCAAATATGCCTCAATAACTTTTTTATTATTAGCTATCTCTTTAGGTCGGCCTTCGGCTATTTTTTCTCCATAATTTAGCACAATGATGCGGTGGCATTTTGTCATAACTGCTCTCATAACGTGTTCAATCCAAAAAACGCCTATCTTCAAATTTTTCCAGATACTTTCAATCATATCCATTGCCTTCAGTGTTTCTGTTGGGTTTAATCCTGCGATAACTTCATCTAGCAAAATCAACTCGGGCTCAGTGGCTAAGGCTCTAGCGATTTCAAGCCATTTTCTATCAGCCAAGTTAAGACTTCTAGCTGGTATATCCTTCTTGTCACGTAATCCGACAAAATCCAGCCATGCGCGCGCGCATAACACTAACAATGTTCGTGGTTGAGGAAAAGTGAAAGGAATCGTGGTTCTTCCTTTTATCTAGGATTTACTTTACGGTCACTCCAGGTGCGCCTCCGAGGTCTTCTTCTTTAACAATAATCTTATAAGGCATAAGGTAATACACGAAAAGGTTCCGCTTGCGTGATGGTTGGGATGTCGAAGACCCGTTATGAGAGAAGCGAAGTGATAGGGCTGGAAGCACGCGAAACATTGGCTTTCAAAATTTAGAGATGCTGAAATTGTATGTCGCTCCTTGCACATAAACAGGTATAGGTATACCTCCGGAGACCGGTATTAGCGCCCCAGTTACAAATGAGAATAAATCTGATGCTAAACATAAGGCTACACCAGCCACATCCTCAGGCAGTCCATATCTTTGTAATGGAATACCTTTACTTATTTCATTCCAGAAAGAAGCTAAGTCACTAGCATTCTTAGTTAAATTGTTCCAAAACTCCGTGCGAATAGGGCCTGGCAGTATTGCATTTACATTTATGTTGAAAGGCGCCAATTCAAAGGCCAAATCAATTGTTAAACCTAACACTCCTGCCTTAGCAGCATGATACCCAGGATTTGGGCGGCCCGCAGCTATAGCTCCTATAGAAGATATGTTAATAATTTTGCCATATTTTCTTGACTTCATGTAAGGTATGACAGCTTTACAGCATAAAAATACGCTTTTTAAATTTAAATTCAGCAAGCTGTCCCATTCTTCTTCTGTCTCGTCTATGCCAACTCCAGTACGCGCCACGTAAGTTCCACCAGCGTTATTTACTAAGATGTCAATTTTACCAAACTCGTTAATGACCTTTTGAACCATGCTTTGGACTTGATCGAATTTTGTAACATCGCATTGTACGAAAAGTGCTTTTCTTCCACTTTTTTTCGAAATCTCTTCACATACTTTTACACCGTGGTTTGAATTTCTTCCAGTTATAATTACTAAGCAGCCTTCGCTTGCAAATTTTTCTGCAATACTCTTTCCAATGCCTCTTGTTCCTCCGGTTACAATAGATACTTTATCTGCGAGTAACATTCTAAGCCCCATAATTCATTTTGTGTTTATGATATATTTTACCTGACACATAAAGTTTTTGGCGCAATGTTTATATTGAGTATTTTTCCAAATACAAAGAATTGAGGCGTTGAAAGTTGGTATATTCGGCTCCTCAATTTTTCTTACATTTTTGTGATCCAATGAGACCTTTCGGCGTACCACAAATGATCTATCAAGGGAAGGGTTGCATTCAAAAAATTCCTGAAGTTTTAAAAGGAGAGGGGTGGAAAAAAGTAATGTTAATTATTGACCCCAACATGTTAAAGACTGATATAGATAAACTCTTTAAAAATATATTGAGTGAAAGTGAAGTCGAATACTGCATTTTTTCAGAGATTAAACCAAACCCACAAGAGACTGACATTAAAGAAATTGGTATCCCCATGTTTAAGGAGTCACAGGCTGAAGCTCTAATTGCTGTAGGTGGTGGAAGTGCGCTTGACAGTGCAAAGGGTATTGCAATT
>Ga0207433_10015856_pt1 | contig 10669 bp, 21 predicted proteins | sample YelNatPaOPGAMG01_FD_187559 | JGI IMG/M metagenome (GOLD analysis project Ga0207433, IMG submission 187559) | Hot spring thermophilic microbial communities from Obsidian Pool, Yellowstone National Park, USA - OP-RAMG-01 (SPAdes) (version 3) | ecosystem: Environmental > Aquatic > Thermal springs...
AGCAAACTAGAGCTTATAATTACTCAGGGTTTAATAGAAGATCCTGAGGATAAAGAGGTTATGGTTAAGCTAATTGAAGATCTTAAAACAAAAAAAGAGGTTAAGGGAGGGATAGTATGATAAATGATTATACGCACTATAAGGATATAAACTTAACTAATGTAACTACTAATGAGTTAAGCAGTACCCTAGAGGGTACTACTGAGGAAACTAAGCCTGTAGACTTAGACAAAATAAAGGAAAAATTGTTATACGAACTTAAATTCTATGGTACTAACTTCGGTGAAATAAACTACAGGTTAGCTAAGGTATTATACGAACAAACTAAAGACTTAGGCTTTACAGATACCCATAGGATCTATAGTTTTGTAAGTGATTACTTAGGTATTTCATTACACACTATAAAGAATTTGGTTAGGATCTACAAAAAACTAGAGAAATTTACCCTATGGCATAAAGAGACAGGCTTATTTAAGCTTAGGCTATTTCAGTTAGCATATTATATAGACAAAAATACTAGTGAGACAGACTTAGTTTTAAATAAAGCCTATACTGAAATGATAAATGATTTTAAGCTAAGGGTTTGGTTTGAAAATAGTAGTTACAGGGATATCTTAAATTGGTTTAAAGAGAAATATAAGACTTACTTAAAGGTCTTTAAGCCTAAAGTAACTTTTACAGCAGTATGTGATATTTGCCATAGAGAGCTTAAGCCTGAAGAATTTAATAAATCGTGGGCTTACTTACCGATTTGTTTTACCTGCTATGATATGTTAAAAGAGGAAAATAAGGATAAGATAGCTATATTAAAGCATACCATAGCTAAGAAACTGAGTGAGACCAATATAGAAGACTTAAAGAGAGAGTTAGCAGAAACTAAAGCTCAGTTAATTAAAACAATTGATGAATTAGACAACATAAGGTTAGCTAAAAGTAAAAAGTACAAAAAGATAATAGCTAAGATAGAAGTATGAGAGATATAAAAGAATTGATAGATAAAATAACCCTTAATAAAGAGAAATTAGTAGAAGTTAGAAGAAACTTAAGAGATCCTAGAAATATACCATACCTAGAGCATTTGTTAAGACAGGTAGAGGGTTTTTTAGCATACTTAGAAAAAGAGTTTAAGCAATTAGATAAAGAATTAGAAGAAGATTAAAGGAAAACTACCTTAATAAAAATAGTACCTATTAAGCCTAGAATAAACCAAATTAGCTTAGATTGGGATTTTAATTGTTGTTTGATTATTCTAAGCTCTATTTCAACATTAGTTAGCCTGTCACACAATTCTGTTATCTTAGGGTCTTTTTTTCTCATACTAAAACACTATCTTATAGGTTATCATTAAGGTTTGACCTGTAGAAATGTCAATTCTAGGATCTACTTTAGTCCTATCAAACAAAACTTTAGATCCTTTAAACAAACCTACTAAGCCTATTTCATTAATATAGCTATTGGTCTCATAGTAGTATGATCCTGTGATTTGTATTTCTATCTTATCTTCAACTTCAGAAACTGTAATGTCTAAATCTGTTAAGACTACTTCAGGTATCTCTAGACAATAGTTATCATAACTAGGATCAGTTGTACCTCTTCCTAATTGTATTTCTTTTAAGACTAGATAACTACTAACCAAAATGTTTTTATCATAGGTAATTTCTGTATTTGTTAAGTCTCTAGTGTTTTCAGATTTACCTAGAGTTAATAACTCAGCAAATGCTCTTTTAAACCATCTAGTGAGCATAATTATTATTTGTTAGACTAAATATTAATTATGCCTGAAAATCTAAATGTTAGTCTTAACCCAATTGAAAAGGTTAAGTTAGACCCACCTGAGTTTTTTGATATTTTTGAACCATTAAAAAATTTTCTTAATTGGTTAGTCTCTCAGATAACAAGCTTAGGTAGTACTATTTTTAGTTTTGTTAAAGAGAATATAGTAACACCTTTAGTAAATGCTATCAGTTGGGTTATAGATAAAATAGTATCAGCAATAAAAAGCTTTTTCAGTACTATAGTAAGCTCTATAAAAAGTTTGTTTTACCCATCAGATCCTGAAAAAGTAGTTAGCAATTTACCTATTATATTAGGATCTGTATCTGTAGTATCATTAGGTCTAGGAGCATTACTTACTTCTATAGGTACTAAAGTAGTAGGTACAGGTGTAAATGTAGGGCCATTAAGTAAAATGGTATCTAGTCTATTTAGGCCTGATCTAATAATTAGCTTTAGCTTAGGTACAATTTTAGGCTATGCTATAAGGTTACCAATTGGATATTGGACTAAAAAAGCATTTAGACCTTATAAGCCTGATCCTGTAACATTATTCAATTTGTATACTAGAGGCTATATAACTAAAGATCAATTAAAAAGTGAGTTAGCTTATGTGACAGGTTATCCTGATATTTATATAGATGGCCTAATTGATATCTTCAGTTATAACCCTAGTCTATTTGATTTGTTAAGAATGGCCGATTATGTTGAACTGTCAGATGATTTTATTAAAAGGTCTTTAATGATCTTAGGGATTAAAGAGCCTTATTTTAGTATCATAGTAACACTAATCAAGAGAAGACCTGTAAGAGAGGAAATTAGATATAATGTTAATCAATTAATTGAAGCATATTCTAAGGGCTATATTTCTAAAGATTTCTTAACCCTATCATTTGATAGTTTAGGTTTACAGTCTCAGGAAAAAGCTTTAATGCTAACTTATGCTGAAAATAAAAGGACTTATGAAATGATAGATGAAAGGGTCTTTATTCTTAGAACAGCATTTCAAAAAGGTTTGATAACTGAAGAAACACTTAGAAGTGAATTAACTAAGTTAGGTTTACAAATTGAATGGGTTAATCTTATTGTAGATAGAGGTAAGCTATATAGAAAAATTGAATTACCTGTACCTAAGGTTACTAGAGGCTATTCTGTAGAATTGCCAATAACTACTAGTTATTCTTACACTATTTCATAAGGTTTGGGATATTTCTTTAAGCAATTGTTTAGCCTTAGCTATATGCTGACAATTACCCTCATCTGTAGAAACTTCAATAATGAATTTCCAAATCTTTTTAGATATGTCACTAGTCTTAGCTATTTCTGTAGTTAGGTTTGTTGGTACTATATTCTCATTATCTGACATAATGTATATTATAGTAGGAAAACTTTAAATTATAAGAAAAACTAATTTTATTTAATAAGTGTGAGTGTCTTTAACTCACACAATACCCAATTAGTTAGAGCTAATCCTCTAGAAAAAATATAGAATTTGAAAAATAAAAAGATGGTGGTGTAATTGGTTAGACCACAAGTATATAGAATAAAGAAATATCAAGGAAAAGTTACAGGAGATGTTGTTAAGGCTAGGTTTGACGCCTTAAAAGACACTATGACAGAACAACAGGAAGCTAGGTTTAGTGATCTAGTAAATCTAGAAAACACAGTTAAAGGAATAGTAGAGCCTCAGGGTGTGGCTACTATAATGATACCACACTACCTTAATTTTGGTAGAGAGCTTTACAGTTTGACAACTAGGTTTTCAGGGACTACTTTAGATAATGAGGCTTTATTGGTCTTTCAGAAGTGGAAAGCTAGAGGGCTTACAGTAGCAATTCTTAAGAGCATAGGATCAGCATTTGGAATTGATACTTCAAGTTGGTCTTAAATACTGAGCCTTAACAATTAGCTAAAACTTAGAAATCGTATAGCCTGAAGACTAGACAACTTTTTCTTTTTTCTTTTTTATAATTAAAGTATGAAAAAGATAACAGACCTATTTTTTTCTAAAGGTAGGCTAAAAGATAGAGTTATAGAGATTAGACAAGTAGTAGATTTGTTATTAAAAGAGTTAGATAAAGAGGAATGGGATTTGTACCTTATAGCAAACTATGTTTTAGAATTATCAGGACATATATCTGTAGTATCTAGATGGGTAAGAAAAATTAGGTTAGATGAACTAGAAAAAGAGAAAAATAATAGGGAATTAGATAAGAGTAGGGTCTGAAAATGACACGACAAAGAACTAAGAAAAGCCGATATAGGACTAAGAAATATAGAAAAAAGTACATACCTAGAGAGGTTAATATAAGGTTTAAAGAGGCTCTAGAATGGCAAATACCACAGGTAAACTTAGGGACTTACTTAAGGTTAGATAACATAGTAGAAGATCAAGTTACCAAACTACTTTTAGTTAAGGGTATAACAAATAATGAGCTTAAGCTATACTTAGCCTGTTATAGAGACCTGTTAGAAGTATTTAGGAAATTTAAAAATCAAACTTTAGAAAATGAGCTTAGCATACAAATAGAGAAATGGTTAACTAGAGGTTTGGATAAAGAAATTATTGATATAATAGTAGATGAACTAAGGTATAAATCTCAAGGTTGGTATCTCTATGATCAATATCAGGAATTTAGCTTAATGTTGGATTACTTAAGAGTTAAAGTTTTTGGCACAGTAGAATATCCTAGAGTAACTTACACACCGATTAGCTATATTTTGATCTTACCCATTTATCAGAAATTTACTTATACTAAGCCTGTCAATTACCAAACCATAAAGACTATAACATTACCTAAGACTTATGATCCTGATAAGACCATTAGATATCAAACTCAGTATAAGGTTAATAATCCCAACAGAACACTAAGCAATTTTATATCTTACCAACTAAATATTACATATGAGTGAAAAGGAAAATAAGCAAATTCCTGTTAAAGTAGAACTATCTGTTAAAGTAGATGGTAAAGAGGTTTTTAAGAAAACTGATGATCTACTAACCAAATGGTTTAACAGGTTTATGACAGTATTTATTTCTACAATTAAGTTATCATTAAAAAAATTAGATGGGACAGATGTAAGCATTCCAAGTATAGCTTATTATACCGATTTTAGAATATTCAATAAAATAGCTATAGGCTTAGATAATACTAGTCCTACAGGCTCAGATTACAATTTGAAGAATACATATATGACAACAACAACATTATCAAATAGAGTAGTACAAGAAACTGATAATTACATTATATTAGATAGCTCAGCTAACTTTAGCTTTACTGAAGACAAAACGATTTATGAATTTGGATTAATAGGTTATGGTGCTGGTATTGAATTTTTAGCTTGTAGAGATGTTGTACCTGAGGGTATAAGTGTTTCTAATGGCCAAGTATTGACAATTACCTACAGGTTTATCATAGGTACATATCCTTAAGATCTAAAAAATAATTATGGTTAAAGCTCATAGACATTTAGTAACTCATAGGATCTTTAGGTATAAGGTTAAGCAATTACCTAATATTATAGCTAAGAGGATCAACACTTATTTACCTAATGCTAAGGAAATGTTAGCATTTTGGTTATCATTTCTAGATATAATAGAAAAAGTAACATTACAGGTATTACAGGAATATGGTATAACAGGTAATCAAATAGTCTATTGGTTAGCCTATGCCAAAAAGTTAGTAAGAGAGGGTAAGGTAACAAACTTTTTAACTATCCTGATAGAATATCAAAATGTCTTAGACTATATTATTAAGAGAAACCCTAATTTTTCAAATTATCCTGAAGTACTAGAGAAAATACAACATCAGGTTAATAGAGAGATAGGCCAATATATTCATTTGTGGTTTGGATTTTATGATTTAGCTTACTATGATATCAGCATTTATTTAGAATAATTCAAACTATTAGTTATGAAAGTCTGTAAAGATTGCTTAGTACTGTTATCTAAAGAGGCTACTTATTGTACTAATTGCGGGTCTAGTAATATAGTAGATTACTTAGAGTAAGGCTAACCAATTAACATTAACATAAGTATTAGCCCTTTTCTTAATAACTTTTACATTTAAAGTAAAGCCTGTAGTAGAAACATTACTAACCCAATAACTGATATCAACATCAGGATCTAAGTTTTCTACAGTTAGGAAAACAAAAGGGTTATTAGTGAATTTTTTAGCAAATGTAATGTTATAGGTTAAAATTGTGTTATTAATAGTAGGTATATTAGTAACCTTACCATATTCTAAATGATCTAGAAGATAGTTAATTCTATTTTCTAGGTAACTCTCTATATCTTCTAAGCCTGTAATTATTTTGTTTATAGTATCGGATTTAATAAGATCTTTAGGGTGTACTTTATCAGGCTTAGTTACAAAACTCATAATTTAATATAGGTAAAAACAAATTATAATTATGGTAAGAGAGAGTACTTTAAGGCTTAAGAAATGGGATAAGAAAATAGATCCTGCTATTGTACTTCAAAGGTTTTCTGCTTTAAAGGATATTTCTGAAGAACAATTAGACCCTTATCTTATTCAAGTTACAGGTTATGAAAAAAGGGTTAAGGAATTTCTAGAGGCTAAAGGTATAACACCTACTTTAATAGCCTTTTATTTAGCTTATGCTCGTGAATTGTTAGGTAAAACATTTGGATCTATTAGCTCAGAAACATTAAGAAATGAGGAATTAGCTATAAGGTCTAAATGGGTTAATAGAGGTTTAGAAGATAGCAATTTACAGGAAATAGCTAAAATGTTTGGAATAGATCCTAAACCTTTACCTATACCTGTAGAAGTGTTTAAAATATTTAATGATATTGAAACTACTGAGGATTTAGCTAAATTAAATGTATTTGTACCTAGTGGTATAGCTTATGAGTTATCTACTGAAAAAGCTTATAATGGTACTCATAGCTTAAAAATTTATTCAATTAATGGGTCAGATATGGATTTTAGGTCATATCCATTTGAACAATTACCAAGCTTAACTTTTGATATAGATTTATCAAAATATAAGGAAATTCAATTTAGACTTTGGACTGATACTTCAGGTTATATAAATGTATATGTTGTTGGTTATGATAAAGATAATAATATAATTTTTGGTCAAAATTATGATATAGGTTTTTTAGGGGATATTGGCTTTATTACTCAGTATTGGGGTTATTTACATTTTTCTAAAGAAGCATTTGTTAATTTTTATGGGCTTGATCCTAGTCTATGGGATTTATGTGTAAAACTAAAAATAATGATTTGGGGTAGTTTCAGCAATAGGATATATATTGATACATTTATGGGTAGGTTGGTGTAAGATATGCTAAAAGATTATAGAGATGAGAATAATAGGAAAATTTTTGGAGCCTTAATTAGAGCAAAAAGGGAAACTAAAGAGAGTTATAGCATAACAAAAATTAATTATGATACTTCTACTAATCAGTTTGTTATTAGTGTAAATGCTTCAGATAATTTTCACAATAAAGCTATTTCTTACTTATAGAAAACTAAGAAAATATTATGGCAAACAATAACCAAACTGTTAAAAATCCTTATGAATTGAATGAGCCACCTAAGCCTGAATGGTTAGATCAAGCTATAGCTAAGTATGAGAGTAAGTTAGATTTTGTAGTATTGGGTACAAAACTAGAAGAAAAAAAGCCTACTATGGATCTAAACTTTAGCTCTCAGACCTACAACTTAGATTGGGCTTTAAGAAAAATTATGTTTAGCTTAAATAGAAATGGCATACTGTCAGAATTTAGGGCTGAATATATAGCTTATGGTCTAGAGGTCTTCAGGGTATGGTTAAAGTTTAGACCTCAGGTTTGGAAATGGCTAACAGACTATAAGAGAGAGCTTAAGATCATAGCTCAGAAATGGGTAAATAGAGGTCTAAAAATTGAGGTAATGAGAGACATAGCTATATTACTTAATGCTAATGAAATACTAGAATTCCTTTAAAATGTTTCTTCTTCTTCTTCATCAAATTCCTCATCATAGTCTTCATCATAGTCTTCTTCAGTATCCTCATCATAGTATTCTTCTTCTTCAGTATCTTCTTCTTCTAGATCCTCATTTGACATACTTACCCTAATTCTGTTAAGTGTTTGTTTATTAATAATATTAACTCATTCAAAATAGCCTTAACCTTTTCTTTTTCACTATCTGATAGATTTCTATTTTGTGTAATTGGTAGGTTAAGAATTAGTCTTAAGCTTCTAACCTTAGCTTCAAATAAAGACAAATCATTAGCAAACTCTCTTATTGCCATAATTATATTTTCATTATCTAGGATAATAATATTATATATACAGCATTTTTGATGGTTTTTTCAACTGTTAGCATTAATTGTAAAATGTTTGTTTTACTGTTGGGACTTGGGTAACACATAACCCTTTTAGCTTTTTTACTCACTAACAACTAGAAAACATTTCTGATAGCCCTTTTAATACCTTTTCAGCAATTAGCCTAGACCCTTAAAGCCTTAAAGTAAGCCTGAAATCGTGTCAAAATGCTTTTCTTATAAAGTGTTGGGACTTGGGTAACAGTAAGACAAACAAATAACAAAACAAACTAACTGAGTGTATAATATAATATAGATAGCTAAAGAGAGGATAAGGTAAGCCTTTTATTTCTTATAAAACCCTAATAATAATTATGGCAGACGATAATAACCTATGGTATCTTAAGAGTAAGGGTATGTGGGCAGGAATGCTTTTAATAGCTTACAGCATAGTAGAATGGTACTTAACAGGAAATTTTGATCCTACTAAATTCTTAACAGGTCTAGGTATCATAGGGATTAGACACGCAATTGAAAAACAGTCTCAGTAAATGGCAATTGAAAAAGCTTAGAAGAATGTACTTTAAGAGGTTTAAAGTAGGCTTTATAACATACGATGAATACCTAAGGAAACTTAAAGAGCTTAGATCTTATTCTGAGCAAAACCTGTAATAAAATTCCTCACACTCTTTAGAACAAAACCTATTCTCACTAGGCTTTAAGCAAACAACACAATACCCTAAGCTCATAAGGAATAAATAGTTTTCTAATCAATTAAAAATTAGCCTATATAGGCTAGACGCTGTCTAAGAGCTAATGTTATAGCTATGACAATTAAAACTAAAAAGGGGGGATAGTATGAAATTAGCAAACTTAGAAAATGTTGAGAGGTTTCTATCTACTTTACCATACTATGAGCTTAAAGATGTCTATATAGATGGTACAAAATCTGAAAAGTTTAAAGCAGTAGTCTATAAAGGAACTTCTAAGCCTGTTGCCATAGTGAGCAATAAGTACAAATTAGCACAGCATAAGACAGTATTCGATATAGTACTAGAGAGAGTTAAGGAAAAAGTAGGATCAGAAAATGTAAAAGGGTGGGTACAACACACTAGTACTAAAGCCTATCTATTCTTAGCATTTAAAGACATAGAAATAGCTAACGATAGCAAATACAACACAGGGCTATTAATAACAAACTCAGTAAACACACAACTAAGCATTTGGACTAATCTATTTCTCTATAGAGTGATCTGTAGTAATGGGTTAGTACAAAAAGAGAATATCTTAGCAATACAGAACAAACATTTAGGATCTAGTGAGTTTTGGGATAGATTTAAAGATAGACTAGAGAGGGTATTAGATAATTTCAACAATTACCTAGAGAGTGAGTTTAAGTTTTTAGAAGACATTAAGACAATAACATTAAACCCTAGTGAAATTCTATCTAAGTTAGAAATGAGCAATAAAGCATTAATAACAATAAGTAGACAACTAAAGCCTACAGACACACTATTTAATGTCTATCAGGCTATAACAAACTACTATACAAATACCCAAACAATTAACATATCTTCTAGGGTACAATACATTAGAAAAACTAGAGAGCTAATTAATAACTATGTTAGGACAGTATCTTAAAGAGGGTATGAATATGACAGATATAGAATTTAATAAAGACCAACTACAGCAATTTAAAGAAAAAATAAAGGGTAAAGTAGTAGTACTATATGGTCAGGCTTGGATAGGTAAAAGTCTCTTTAGCCTGACACTAAGTAATCTTTTCACGCACACTAAAGTTTTCTTAATAGACAAAAATTTCCCTCAGGATTTCTTTAAGATAAACCCTAATGCCAACATAACAGAAATAGATAATCCTAGACAATTGGATCTAATGCTATCTAAAGAGACTAGTATAGAAGATAAGTTAGTGATCATAGACAGCATAACAACACTACAAACTAGTTTTATAAAAGACACTTACTTTAGCCCTAGAGCATACCTAGAATACAATAACTTTAGTGACAAAATAGCTAAAAAGCTAACAGAATTGACACCTAAAACAACTTCTATTCTGATAGCTCACGAGAAAATAAAAGATTGGCAAACTCAAGATACAGTACCTAGAATAAATTGGACTATGCTAAGAAACACAAATATGTTAGTGAGAATGTATAAGGAAAACGATAAGAGGAAACTAAAGATAATAGCAGAAAGAGAGTTACCTAAGAAAGTAGAATGGTTTTTTGAGTAGGGTCTTAACCCTACTCTTATTATTTGGTCTTAGATTTGGTCTTAGGTATGAGTGAGCTAATAACCTATGAGTATGTTAAAGGTATTCTAGATAATGTTAGCCTAGACAATAAGCTCACTTTTATACAATTCCAACAAATATTATCCTACCTATATTTAAAAAAAGAGATATCCTTAAGATTAGCTAATAGAAAATCTATTATTAACCACAACTCAAGCCTAGTTAGTGATATTATGAGCAAACTAGAGCTTATAATTACTCAGGGTTTAATAGAAGATCCTGAGGATAAAGAGGTTATGGTTAAGCTAATTGAAGATCTTAAAACAAAAAAAGAGGTTAAGGGAGGGATAGTATGATAAATGA
>Ga0207433_10015860_pt1 | contig 10667 bp, 6 predicted proteins | sample YelNatPaOPGAMG01_FD_187559 | JGI IMG/M metagenome (GOLD analysis project Ga0207433, IMG submission 187559) | Hot spring thermophilic microbial communities from Obsidian Pool, Yellowstone National Park, USA - OP-RAMG-01 (SPAdes) (version 3) | ecosystem: Environmental > Aquatic > Thermal springs >...
CATCAACCACACCAGCATCATCAGCCCCACACGACCACGATCAAGCCGCCACGCCGCCAAACATCACACCAGTATCACAGGCAACAGGCTGAATGGTTACCATTTCTGCGTGACCGACGAGAATTACCGTATCCGGAACTACACGAGGACGAGTGGAAGCGCGCAGACCTTATGAAACAAGCACACGACCAGCAAGGCTCTCCACCTTACCCCTAACCGTGCAACTGAATCACGTTGCCGTAGCTCGGCTTCGGGCGACCTGGGACGTTCGCCGGGGCTGTCGCTGTGGTCGACGCGGCTATCAGCGGCTTACTGCCCCCACGCGGCGGCTGATCTTTTTCAACAAGGGGTTTCCGCTCGGCGGCATCCATAACATGTCGACCGCCCTGGGCCGCGTTCACATCGAGGCTGGCAGGACTGAACCTGCGACCACTTGACCGCCAGCCACCGGCGCTGCATGTCTGGATACCCGCCGACGCTCGCTGACCTGCTGCTTCAGTAGTCGGCGCGCTGCTGGTCGCGCCGAGACTCATTGGGGTAAGCCGACGCAGTCGCGAGCGTGGCGCAACTGGCAGATGTGCGAAGGTGGCGATTGGATGTTGCCGGGCGCGTCGAGTCGGGATCGACGGACACCGGCTTTACGCTGCTTTTGGCCGCGCGAAGAGACGCGGCGCAGCACGCAATCCTTGGAGGATTCATATCGGAATGACACCGCCAGACGAAGGGAACGTCCACATACGGGGAAGGGGCACGGTTCGCTTAACCTATACCGGGCCGCCCTCCAAGGCTGGTGCGCTCGCAAGTGAACTGGAAAGTCGCGGTCTCACCGTGGACTACCAGCCTCCGATCGAGACGAAAGACCTCGCGACAGCACTGAATGCCGTCTCGTTGTTCTTTTCAGTCACCGGCAACATCCAAAACGTCGTTCTGGGAGTTCGTGCGTTCAAGGCACGCTTTCCAGGCACACAAGTCGAGGGTCTGCCTGAAAACGAGGGCTTGAGCATCCAAGAACGGCTCGCCCGCCTCGACGATCTGAAGGCCGATGGAACGATCACTGCAGAGGAGCACTCCGAGCAACGCGCCCGCATTCTCGGCGAGCTATAAGACGCTCGGTGATTAGCCATCACGACTCGACGGCACAAACTCAACCGGGAGAGGCGAAGGTGCACCAGCGCGGATAGCCAATACGAAACTGTCCCATTTCTTGCGCTCTTCTTCATCCCGTAATGGCTGATTACCGCCGACAGGAAAGGTTTGCCGCTGCTCCCCCTCAACGAAGGTGACCCGGAGATCCACCAAGCAAAATTCGCCGTTGTCGTAACGGTTGAAGTCCTCTAGGCGTGGTGAGAACCCACCGAATTGCAGTTTGCTAATCGTAGCGAGCGGTCGCGTCCACGCCTCTCTTAGCTTCGGAGCCACGGGTTGCGCCCTCTCTCGCTGTCTAACCTCCTGTGCCGTGGAGTCGTAGCACTCTTCGTCGTATTCGATCTCCACATGCGCGAGCACGGTCGATGTCACGACCCAGATAGACCAGCACGTGGGCTTCGCATAGTTGTATCTCACCTGGGATGCCACGATCCGGTCCGCCGGGTCGATCATCGCCGCGAACACAACGTCGACATCCAACGGTGCCCTAGCCGGAGGTCGTCCGGCCAAATCGGTTGACTTCACATACGGTGCCATCGTCTCCCACCATTCCAGGGTGATCTTCATCGAACTTCCCTCCCGGATAATCAACGCGCCGACCACGTGTAGCACCATCCAAGCGTCCAGATGGGGGGCACGCACACCACCGCTCACCTAGCGGGTCGTAGCGGCGCAGGAACGGGCGCCGGAACGTCAAAAAATGTCGTAGCGATCGATTAGCATCCCGCGCCATGGGGGCATTCAGCGACTTATTCGCCCAGCTCGACCCAGATCCGAGGGTCCGAGGCAAGCAGTTCGAGCACGTCTGTAAGTGGTTTCTGGAAAACGACCCGTACTACCGGGATACCGTTCGCAAGGTCTGGCTCTGGGATGACTGGGAGCACCGGTGGGGCGGTGACGCCGGAATCGACCTCGTTGTCGAGGACAGCGACGGGAAGCTCTGGGCGGTCCAGTGCAAGGCGTACGACCCGGACCACGCCGTCACCAAGAAGGATGTGGACAAGTTCCTCTCGGAGTCGTCGAGGAAGTGGTTTTCCTACCGCCTGCTCATCGCCACGACCGACCGCCTGCATCCCGTCGCCCAGCGGACAATCGACGACCAGGAGAAGAAGGTCGGGTTCATCGGTCTGGCCGACCTACTAACCGCCGATGTCGAGTGGGCGAAGTCGCCGGATCGTCTGCGCCCCGTAAACCCCCCAAAGCCTGCCAAGCCGCATGACTACCAGAAAGAAGCAATCCGCAAGGTTGTCAAGGGGTTTCAGACCGCCGACCGTGGTCAGCTCATCATGGCTTGCGGCACCGGCAAGACCCTCACGAGCCTTTTCATCATGGAGAAACTGGACGCCAAGAGGACCCTCGTTCTGCTGCCGTCGCTATCGCTGCTGAAGCAGACGATGGCGGTGTGGAGGGCCAACGCCGAGACGCCGTTCGCGGCGCTGCCGGTCTGCTCCGATGAGACCGTCTCCCAGGGCGACACGGCGATAGCTCACATCAGCGAGCTGTGTCTCCCGGTCAAGACCGATCCCGCTGAGATAGCTGATTTCCTGAGGCGGCGCTCGGGTCCGCGTGTGGTGTTCTCCACCTACCAATCATCCCCGCAGATTGCGAAAGCCTTCGCCCTCCGGCGGGTTCCCGAGTTCGACTTGGCAATCGCCGATGAGAGTCACCGGGTCGCCGGGGATGAATCAACTGTGTTCGGGACCATTCTCGACGCCGACGCCATCAAGGCGCGGCGACGGCTGTTCATGACGGCGACGCCCCGTTACTACACCGGACGCGTCATCAAGGCGGCGCAGGAATCCGAGATGGAAGTTGCATCTATGGATGATCCCGCGAAGTTCGGAGTGGTGTTCCATCGGCTCAGCTTCGGTGAAGCTATCCGCCGGGGACTGCTCACCGACTACCAAGTTGCCATCATGGGCGTTGACAACAGGACCTACCGCGAATGGGCGGAGAAGGGTGTCCTCGTCATACGCGACGGCAAGACCACCGACGCTCGGACCCTCGCAAGCCAGATTGGGTTGGCGAAGGCGATGCGGAAGTACGACCTTCACCGGGTGATCAGCTTCCACTCCCGCGTGCTGCGCGCCAAAAGGTTTGCCGCGGAAATGCCCGATGTAGTCAATTGGATGTCTGCATGGGAGCGCCCATCTGGACCCCTGTGGACTGGGTTCGCCTCCGGGGAGATGAGCGCTGGGGAGCGCCATGTGCGGCTCCAGCGGTTGCGTCAGCTCGACGACGGCGAGCGTGGTCTGCTAACGAACGCCCGCTGCCTCAGTGAAGGGGTTGATGTGCCGACCCTCGACGGAGTTGCGTTCATCGATCCGCGCGGCAGTGAGGTCGACGTCGTTCAGGCCGTCGGTCGAGCCATCCGGCTGGCCGACGACAAGACCGTCGGAACGATCGTTATTCCGGTGTTCATCGACACCGAGACCGACCCGGACACGGCTCTCAACGACTCGTCCTTCAAGGCGGTGTGGCGAATCATCAAGGCCCTCCGCGCCCATGACGAGGACCTTGCAGAACAGATAGACACCTTTCGCCGGGAACTCGGGCGCAGGGGCGGCCATGCACGGATTCCGGACAAGATTCACTTCGATTTAGCCCGCTCCGTTGGCAGGGCATTCACTGACGCCTTTGACATCCGCCTTGTCGAGAAGACAAGCGCGCGTTGGGAGTTCTGGCTGGGGCTTCTGGAGCGGTACGCCGATGAGAACGGCACGGCGAGGGTCCCCGTCGATTGCGTGGTGAACGGCTTAGCGCTCGGGCAGTGGGCGAGCGTGCAGCGAGGCTTGTATGCGAAGGGCACGCTGAGTGATGACCGCAGGGAGAAGCTGGAGAGGCTTCCCGGCTGGATCTGGGATGTCCTGGTTGACCAATGGGGCATTTGGATGGGTCTCATGCGCCAGTTCGTCGCCGAACACGGCCATGCGAATGTGCCGTTCCCGTACATGGTCGGCGAGTACAACCTGCGGAGCTGGGTCGCCACTCAGCGGGGACTTCACAAACGTGGCGAGCTGTCCGAGGAGCGGGTTCGCGAACTTGAAGCACTACCGGGGTGGGTATGGGACATCCTGGATGACAACTGGACCCGGCACTACGAAGGGCTGAAGAAATTCGCAAAGCGTGCGGGGCACGCACGCGCCCCGCAGCGGTATGTCGCGGACGGTCTGAAACTCGGGCAGTGGGTGGCGGTCCAGCGCGCTAATCGTGACGAGATGTCGGCGGAGCGTAAGGCGCTTCTGGAAGCCTTACCGGGCTGGTCGTGGAACCCCTTCAACGACCGCTGGGAACAGGCATACGCCGCACTGGTGAAGTTCACCGAACGCGAAGGGAACGCCCGAGTTCCCAACTCCCACATCGAGGACGGCCTGAGGCTGGGCAAGTGGGTCACCCATCAGCGCAGCAAGAGAGATGAACTTAGCAGTGAACAGCGGAAGCGGTTGGAATCTCTGCCGGGATGGAACTGGGACGCCCGAACGGACATGTGGCACCGGAAGCTGGAGCTTCTGCGGCAGTTTGAATTGCGGGAGGGGCACGCTCTGGTCCCGCAGGGGCATGTCGAAGACGGAGTAAACCTCGGGAGCTGGGTGTTGGAGCAGCGGAATAACCGAGCGAAGATCAGTAAGGCGCGCCGGGCGCTGCTGGAGTCCGTGCCCGGATGGACATGGGACCCTTACACGGAGTCATGGGAACGTGGTTATGCCGCGTTGATGTCGTTCGCCGAACGCCAGGGGCACGCGAAAGTCCCTCGTAACTTTATTGATGGTGGAATCAACCTCGGCAACTGGGTCGCGGAACAACGGGGCAGCCGAGCGAAGATGACGGACGAAAGGCGACAGCGTCTGGAGGCGGTACCCGGATGGAGTTGGAATGCCGTCGAGGATTCCTGGATGCAACACCTTGACCTGCTCCGTGCCTACGCCGACCGAGAAGGGCACACTAATGTCCCGGTTGATTACGTTGAGGACGGTCTGAAGCTCGGGCAGTGGACCCGGCTTCGCCGGCGTGAGCATAGGAAGCTCGGCCCGGAGAGGCAGGCTCTGCTTGAGGCGATTCCCGGATGGTTCTGGGGACGCAAAGCCGATTACGTCTGGAACCAAAAGCTTGCGTTGTTGAAAAAGTTCGCTGATCGAGAAGGGCACGCGCGACCGAGTTACGGCCACATCGAGGGGGGCGTGAAACTGGGTGGCTGGGTGGTCGAACAGCGGGCGGAACGTGAGAATCTCTCCGACGATCGGAAAGCCGCGCTGGAAGCACTGCCTGGTTGGACTTGGACAGTGTCCAAGGACGCGTGGGATGAGAAGTACGAGATGGTAAAGAAGTTCGCCGCCCGCGTAGGGCACACCCGGGTCCCGCAGAGTCACGTAGAGGAGGGTGTAGCAATCGGTTCTTGGGTGGCCGTACAGCGTCAAAAGGGGGACAGACTCACGTCAGAACGAGCGGCAAAGCTTGAGAAGCTGCCGGGGTGGACCTGGGACCCGTACGCCGAGCAATGGGACCGGACATACAACCTGCTCGTGGAATACACGAAGGAGCACAAGACCAGCCGAGTACCGTACGACCGCATATTCAAGGGCGCAAAGCTCGGCCACTGGGTCAGCATGCAGCGAAGTAACTATGTCAAGGGCAAGCTGGACCCTGCCCGACAGCACCGGTTGGAGAAACTGCGGGGCTGGGAATGGCTGGTGACTTGAACGCTGACGATTAAGGCTGGGCGCGCCGATTCAAACGACGAAGCGCGTCTGCACCGTCTCAAATCCTTAGTTTTGCGACGCTAGGGGCACGTTTCATGGTTAGACTCTGTGCCGACATAGTTGTTGGCATGTTTGCAATCACAGTCCGAGCCTTAAGTACCGATGGGGTGAGCACTACATGCGGTTCAGGAGCTTGAAGATCGAAAATTTCAAGGCGGTTCGCCTATTCGAAGTCGAAGACCTCACAAATTTTATATTGATCGCCGGCCCAAACGGTTGCGGCAAATCCTGCGTTCTTGATGCTATCCGCTTGCTCAAATCGGTATACGGCGGCTACCAGGCTAACGAGTGGATGCAATGGTTCGGCGAGTTTCAGATCGATTTGAACGACCGAGAGCAGGTCACGCGATTATTCCGAGATCCCGCCCGGGCAATAAAGATGTGCGCCACGATCGAATTGGACCAATCAGAGAAAGATTATCTGGCGTCGAATGCAGAACGAGTTGTGGAACCAATGGTGTGGGCAGCCATAACCGGACAGCCGATTGATTCTGTTAACTTCTCGACAACCGCGATCGCCACGCAATATAGGCAGCACGGCGACCTTGCGACGCAAAACATCGCCGCTGCTGCTTCGAACCTACGGACAACCTTAACCGCCGACACTTTTCCTTTGGCGCTGACGATTGAACCCGATCTCCGCCTAACTCCTGAGCCAAACCCGACCATGGAGGTGATCTTCCAAACCTATCTTCCTGATCACTTGGGCGTAATTGAGTATCACAGTGCTTCGCGAAGCTACCAACGTGAAGTAATTGGTGGAGTCAACCTTGATGCAAAGCAACTAGATTCGCAACGAATGACACAGTCACTTTACAACTGGCAGCAAAAATACACGAACGTGAAGACGCAACTAGCCACAACATATATACGCGAGCTTGTTGCACGCGAGTCGGGAAAAACCACTAATGAATCTGATCCAAACGAAACACTTAAAGAACTCTTTCAAACTTTTTTTCCTGACAAAGAATATTTGGGTGTAGAGCCCGATCCCAATGGCGGGCTCCGATTTCCAGTGCGAACTAGAGGTGGACAAGTACACGACATAAACGAGCTAAGCTCCGGCGAGAAAGAGGTCTTGTACGGCTACCTGCGGCTGCGGAACTCGACCCCAAGGAACTCCACATTACTGTTAGACGAGCCAGAATTGCACCTCAACCCAGGGCTTCTCCGCGGATTTCCCGACTTCTATCACAAAAATCTCGGTAAAGCGAGAAATAATCAATTGTGGCTTGTCACACACTCTGACACCCTACTCCGTCAGGCTGTCGGAAATCCTAATTACAGCGTATTCCATATGACCACGGCCGACACCGATAGCCCGACTAGCAATCAAGCCGTCAAAGTGCTCGCCCAGGACGAATTGGAGCGAGCCACCATTGACTTGGTTGGCGACCTCGCGACTTATCGACCGCAAGGCAAAGTTGTCCTCTTCGAGGGCGGTGGCGATACAGATACAGATGTACGGATAACGGAAAGACTATTTCCGGCGTTTGCTAAGATCGTGAACCTCGTAAGCGGCGGTTCGAAGCAACGAGTGAGAGATCTATATGAGGTTCTGGCGGCCACGGCAGAGCAAGTTGGTATGGCGGATCGATTTTTTGCAGTGACCGACAAAGACTCTGGACCTTGGGAAACGCCTCCTGCCGGCGCCCATCAACTAAGCTGGGACGCTTATCATATTGAAAATTATCTCTTGGAACCCTCGTTTGTCCGCCAAGCTGTAGAGGTGCTGGTGGGCGAGGACCGCTTCGAAAATGATCAACAGGTCTTTGACACGCTCCGAGATGCCGCAGCGGAGACCTTGCCAGAACTTGTATCTGTGCGTCTAAAAAAGATCGTAAACGACATGATCGTTAGCTCGGTTCATCTTGGGGGCAACCCAAGAACACAAGATGCAGCGGAGGCACTAATCGATTCCGTGAACGCAACGTTCGTCCGGCTCAATGCTGCACAATCCAAAATAGACAGAGCGTTCCTCGATTCGCAGGCCACAATAATAAAAGACGGCCTGTCTAATGCGCTGAATGACCGTACTTGGGTTAAAGAATTTCCGGGCCGGTTCGTACTGCAGCGTTTCGCTGCGAACGTACTAGCAGGGAAGGGAAGCTACGAGGGCTTTCGGAACGTCATCGTGGATCAGATGGTTGACGCTGGATTTGAGCCGACGGGAATGCGCCAGGTAATCGACACGATCATGGCGTCCAATCCCCCTGTCGGTCCGCCTGCTTGACACGAACTCCGCGATTCGCTCGCCGGGTCGCCGCGGACGCTCTGCCCCTCCTCAGGGAAGATCAGCGCAGGGGGTAGTTCAGAATCCCTACGCGGCGACCACCCAGCGACCCTTCGTGCACCATCGCTGGTGGCACGAGTGTTGGAAAAATGTGGCAATCGCGTGGCACAGCAGCGGCAACGGATCTAACGCGATGGTGTTTGCCAATGTCCAGATATTCAAGCCACAACGCTTGTGCTCCACCTCGTTTTCCCAGGTCGCCAGAGCGTTAGGTCATGGCTAGGGAGAGAGTATTGGGACCTGGATAGGCGGGTCAGCTTCTACACCGCGGCTATCTCAGACGCCGGCCGATGTGAAAGGCGTGGGCCGACCTATAGCTCGAGTCCGTAGCCGTGGTTCCGTCCGCGGCTGCGTTCACGCCCGACGTGTTCATGCCTGGTGGCGCTGAGCCGTTGGAATGCGGCTTCGCGTGCATGGGTTTGGGCAGCGTGTTGGCGGCACGCTTGTGCCCGGCGGGCTCGGCGGTCGTCGTTGCGGTCCAACAACGTCGCCACGCGGTCGGGGAGGGATTCGCGATCGGTGCGTGCGGCGACGGTGTGCATGGTCCGGGGGCGGTCGTCGTTGGCGGCCACGATGTTGTGCAGGGCCTGCCCAGCAGCGCCTCTGGTACCGCGGCGCATTTGATCGATACCGGTGTCATGGCTCTGGTGGACTTGGGCCTCGTTGGTGACTGCGGAGTAGATGGCGAGGTGATTTTCGTCGCGGGCGCGGGTCATGGCGACGTAAGCCATTGCCCGGCTGGCACGATCGGACAGGATGGTCCAGCAGACGCCCGCGGTGTTGGAGTTGCCGATCGTCATGCCTTGAGCGGAGTGCACGGTGCTCGCGTAACCGAGGGTGATGTGCTCGCGCAGATAGTCGGCGTCGAAGATGACGCGGGCCTGATCGGTGATTCGTTCGGCGGCGATGCGTCCCCGTTGCGTGTCGACGCCAGCCACGCGCCAGCGGTTGCCGTTGCGGACCTGGTCGACCTGCGCCCCGCGGCGGTGCTGCGTGCTGGGTTTGACTTCCAGGGTGGCGTCGTTGTGGTGGCTGATGATGAGATCCCCGGCGCGGACCTTCTGATCGCGGGCCACACGCACACTCGGAGCATGGGGATCAATGAAGTGGTCATGGAGGCGCTGGTTGATGGCATCGGCCATTTCCCATGTGTCGCAGAGGATCGCGACGTCCTTGCCCTCGGCGCGGGCGTTCATGTAGGCGGTGGTTGCATCAGCGGCCATAGTGACCGCATCCCCAATGCGCACGCGGTCGTGAGTGCGATACCAGCTGACGGCTTTGCGCAACCTGTTGCCGCGTCCACTGCGCAGCGCCAACGAGGCGTCGCGTTCTTCGGGGTCGCGCATCCGCCACACCTCGGACAGGCGCTGCGACCATGGCAGGTCGTCGCAGAGCTGCTCGAACATGCCGCCGCGGGCTTTAACCGGGGCCAGCTGGTAGGCGTCGCCGACCAAAACGATCTTTGTGGGGCCGGCAGCGCTGGCCTCAAGGAGACGTCGGAGTTCAGGTGTGCCAACCATCGCGGCTTCGTCGACCACGATCACGGTGCGCACGTCCAGGTTCAGCTGGCCGGCATCGAGGAGCTGCAGGGCCTTGGCGACGGTGAATCCGCGGTCACCGGCGTCCTCGCGCAGCGCCTCGTCGACCGCTTTACCGGTGGGCGCGAGCACCAGCACCTCTTTCGCGGCGCGGTGCGCGGCGGCGCGCAGCGCGCGCAGCGAGTGCGTCTTGCCCGCGCCGGCGCTTGCAGCGGCTGCACCAAATAGGGCGAATGCCCGATCGCGGCGATGGCGCGCGCCTGAACCGGCGACAGCGACTCGAGGTCCTCGGCGCGCACCCCCAGCCGCGCGCGGTTGTCGACCGCATCCACCAAAGCGAAAACGCGCTCCTCCTCGGCAATCACCGCGTCCACGGTGAACATCTCATGGCCCTCGCGGTGATGCGCCTCCCGGTGCGCGCTGACGCGCACCCCCACCGCGTCGACCACTTGCTCGATGCGCGCCCGCGGATCCCCCGGCGCGTGCACCGGCAGCAGCGCGCCCACCCACTCCACCAGGTCCGCGCGCGTGCACGCCGCCTTGTCGATTCCGGCGACCAGGCGCGCTAACTGTGCGCTGTCGGTCAACACCCGCGGTGCGGCGCGCCGCACCGCGCGCGCCGCCAGATGCGCGCCGCGGTCCAACGTGAAGCCGCGCGCATCGGCGCGCCACTGCTGTTGCAGCGCGGCCCACGAGGTGGATTCCGGTTTGGCCGGCCGGGTGGCTTTCTGCGCGGCCGCCAGCTGCTGCGCGCTCGCCGCTCCGTCAACCAGCACCAGATTCTGGCGCGCCCACTCGCGCAGCCGCGACGAGCGCCGCGACCACGCCGTGACGCACTCCTTAGTGGTCTGACACGAAAATAGAAGTGACCACAAGCCGGTGAGCGCAGGTAGGGGTGACCCGCCGGCGCTGTCGATGGGGTTCGTGAGCCCG
>Ga0207433_10015861_pt1 | contig 10667 bp, 14 predicted proteins | sample YelNatPaOPGAMG01_FD_187559 | JGI IMG/M metagenome (GOLD analysis project Ga0207433, IMG submission 187559) | Hot spring thermophilic microbial communities from Obsidian Pool, Yellowstone National Park, USA - OP-RAMG-01 (SPAdes) (version 3) | ecosystem: Environmental > Aquatic > Thermal springs...
ACCCAGCTACGGCGGGTGAGCGCGCGCACCTCGGCGTCTTCGGGGTCGACGATGCAGCGGCCCGAGCCGTCGTCGAGCCAGAACTGCGCCGTGCTCACCCCCTGCTGTTGCGTCTGCCAGTGGCTGGTCTTGCCTTCGCCCTTGCGTTCCTCGACTTTGTAGCGGTACCAGCAGCACGGCGTGCGCGTCAGCGGCGACAGCAGCGGCACATCGGGCGCCAGCGCCTGGCCGATGAGTTCCACATAGCCCTGCGCCGCCGAGCGGATGCGCGACGTCGGCGTGTCTTCCATCACCCGGCGGCGACGCTGCAGGCGGAAAAACTCCCACATCCCCACCGCACCCACGCCCAGGGCGAACAGCAGCACCTGCAGCGGTGCGGCAGCGGGAGAGCCCGTGCTCAGCATGGCCGGCTGCCGGCGGGCGTCACGGCGCGGCGAACAGGCCCTTGAGATCGACGTCGGCGCGCTCGGCCGAAGCCACTTTGAACGGTTCCGCCGGGCCGAAGGCCATCAGCCGCGCGACGACGACGTCGGGAAACTGCTCGATGCGCACGTTGTTGGCGTTGACCGCGGCGTTGTAGAACTCGCGGCGGTCGGCAATGCTCTCCTCCAGCGCGCTGATGCGCGCCTGCAGATGCTGGAACGTCTCGTTGGTTTTCAGGTCGGGGTAGGCCTCGGCCACGGCGAACAGCGCGTTCAGCCCGCTGCGCAGCGCGCCTTCGGCACGGCCCAGGCTGCGCACGTCGCCCGCCTCGCGCGCCTGCTGCACCTGCGAGCGGGCGCGCACCACGCGTTCGAGCGTTTCCTGCTCGAAATGCATCGACTGCCTGCACACCTCGACGAGTTTGGGCAGCTCGTCGTGGCGCTGCTTGAGCAACACGTCGATATTCGCCCAGGCCTGCGTGATGGCGTGCTTGAGCCCGACCAGGTTGTTGTAAATCATCACGCCGTACAGCAGCAGCGCAACGAACAGGGCAATGGCAATGAGGGTGACGATCATGGGCGTGAAGGCGTGCAACCGGATGTGTCGCAGTGTACCGGCGCATGGCGCCGCCCGGCGCGGGCGCGGCGCGTGCGGTCAACTTCTCAATCCTCTGCCGAGGGCTTGCGCGACCGCGCCGCCCGCCGCAGCGCCTTGTTGCTCTTGCGGTGCGCGCCGGCCTTGCGCTGCAGCGCAGCGGCCACCAGCGGGTTGCGCGGCACCGTGGCGGGCAGTTTGACGCTGCGATGGCGCTTGCGTGAAAGTTTCATGGCATCGAGTGGAACGGCCGTGACGGCTGCGATATGCTCGAACCCTGCGGGATGGTGGCCTCCAGGCGCCGCATTCCCGCACCAGCTTCCGGGATTGTCCGCCATGTCCCCGCAAACCCTCCGCAAACCCGGCCTGTCCGAAGCCGACTACCTGGCCGCCGAGCGCGACGCCGAAGTCAAGCACGAATACATCGACGGCGAACTCTACGCGATGACCGGCGCCAGCCGCCGCCACGCGCTGATCGTCACCGCATTGGTGCTCGCGCTCGGCCCGCACGCCCGCCGCCGCGGCTGCCAGCTGTTCACGGGCGACCTCAAACTGCGCCTGCAACTCGCTGGGGCGACGATTTTCTACTACCCCGACCTGATGGTCGCGTGCGACCCCACCGACCAGCCCGACCCCTATTACCTCACCCGCCCCTGCCTCGTCGCCGAAGTCTTGAGCCCCAGCACCGAGCGCATCGACCGGCGCGAAAAACTGCTCTCTTACATCTCGCTGCCCAGCGTGCAGGAAGTGCTGCTGGTCGCGCAGGACGCGCCGGCGGTCGAAATCCACCGCCGCCGCAACGCCTGGCAAGCCGAGGTGCACACCGACGGCGCGCTGCGGCTGGACTGCCTGGATGCCGACCTCGCGGTGGCCGACGTCTACGCCGACGTCGCGCATCTGCCGCCTGCCCAGGAAGGAGCCGCGCGATGAGCCCGCACCCTGCCGCCATACCCACCCTCAGCGCAGAGGAATACCTCGCGCAAGAGGATCTCGCTGCGGAAAAGCACGAATACATCCGCGGCGAGGTGTTTGCCATGGCCGGCGCCAGCGACGCGCACGTCACCACCGCCGGCAACCTCTTTGCTGCCTTCAAATCCCACCTGCGCGGCAGCGCTTGCCGTGCGTTCATCGCCGACATGAAACTGCGCGTGCAGGCCACCGACGCGTTTTTCTACCCCGACGTGTTCGTGCTCTGCGGCGAGCCCGTGCCCGTACAGCCGCAATTCAAAACCGACGCCACGCTGATCGTCGAAGTGCTCTCACCAGCGACCGAAGCGTTCGACCGCGGCGGCAAATTCGCCCACTACCGACGCTTGCTCAGCCTGCGCGAATACGCTTTGGCCGACCCCGCCACCCGCACGCTCGACCTTTACCGCAAAGGCGGGGACGGCCTCTGGACCCTGCACCCTTATTCCGGCGACGACGTGGCCGACTTTGCCAGCATCGGTCTGCGGCTGCCGCTGGCCGAGGTGTTCGAGGGGGTGGGCGAACCGACGGCAGGTAACGGTGGCTGAGCGCTGTGGGCAGGGTGACCGACGGAGTGTGACCGCCCCGCGGTCGTCGCGCGGCATGGGTTGGGCCGACGTGGCAAGGCCGACCGCACATGCCGGTTGAGTCCTTCATTCGCCGCCTGCTGCGCTGGCGCCCTGGCGGCCTGGCCCGCGACGGCGCGCGCATCCTGCTCGGGCTAGGCCTGCGCACGGCGGCGCAGGCTGCGCTGGTGCTGCTGCTGGCGCGCTGGCTGGGGGCGGCTGGATACGGGGCGTTCGTTGCCGCGCTGGCCGTCGCCAGCTTTTTCACCCCGCTGGCGGGCATGGGCATGGCGGCGGTCATCGTGCGCGACGGCTCGGCGGGTCGCGCTAGTCTGTTCGCTCTTCGGCGGCGAGCCTTGCGGCTTTGGGCCATTGCCGGTGTCGTCGGCGTCGGCCTTGCAGTCGTGGCGATGCACTGGAGTCTTCCGTCCGCCGCGCCCCTTGGCGCGCTGTTCCTGCTGGCGGTGGGCGAGGTAGCAGCCGGGTCACTGGTCGAACTGCTCGCCCGAATCGAACAGGCGCAGCACCGGGCGATGCGCTTTGGCCTGCTGACGGCTGGCCTGCCGCTGGCGCGGCTGCTGGCGCTAGCCGTCCTGCTGTTGCTCGCCACGCCATTACCCGCGGCATGGATGACCGCCTACGGCGTCAGCAGCGTGCTCTACGCCGCGGCGCTGGCCACGGTGCAGAGCGCATCCCTGCGCGCAGCCACGCGGCAACCGACGCCGCCGTTGGTGCATCTGGTGCGGGAAGGGGCGCCGTTTGCCACCGGGGCGCTTGCCGCCCGGCTGCAGACCGAATTCAACAAGCCCGTGCTCGCCCACCTCAGCTACGCCGACGCCGGCGGGTTCAACGTCGCGCAGCGGCTGGTCGATCTGGTCACGCTGCCCCTGGCTGCGTTGCAGGAAGCCCTCTGGCCCCGGGTATTCGCGGCAGACGATCCGCGTAGCCGCATACGGCGCAGCGGCGCCGCGCTGCTGGGCGCGGCACTGCTCGGGGCCGTCGTGCTGCTGCTGGTGGCACCCCTGCTCCCCCGGGTTCTCGGTGCCGATTACGCCCCGGCCGCGCATGCCTTGGCCGCGCTGGCGCTGCTGCCCGCGCTGCAACTTGCGCGCAACCTTGGGAACGCCTGGATGATGTCGCAGGGCAAGAGCCATGCGCTGCTGGCGGTTTACCTCGTTGTCGCCGCCGTCGGCGTGTTGTTGACCCTGCTATGGGTGCCCCGATATGGCCTGATCGGCGCCGTCTGGGCGGTGTACGCCAGCGAGGCAGCGGGTGTGTTGTCGCAGGCGACGCTCGGATGGCTGGCGGGTCGGCGCAAGCGGTGAGAGAACAGGCGCCGCGAGGTGCTGTCTACGGGGAGTAAAAATGCAACCAAAATAGTCCCAAATCAGATGACTGCTTTGATGCCAACCACGATGACCTCAAAAAACATCCCGGACGACCTTCGCGAGCGCCGGCGCGACGCGGCGCGATTGCACCGCCGCAGCGTCGACAGCGAAGCCATCGTTGACCTAGAAGTAGCGCTGTCAACGAACAAAGGGCTGCCGGCCGATCGGCTGGGGCGCGTCCGGAGCGTGCGCGCCGGTCTTGGCGCGACCTTCGGCGCTGGAGGCATCGACATGCTGAAGCGGCAAGGCCGGCCATGACCGCCGTTGATACCCGTGTTCCGACCCTCCTCTACCTGCCGGGCGAGTACGCGGCAGCGGCCGAGGCGCTGTTGCTTGCTGCAGCACGATGCGGGTTAAACCGTGTCCATTTTCTAGCGCAGCGAATTTCGCAACGTTCGGTCGGGGATGATCTGCCGCAGCCGACTTACGTGGGAGCAGGCATAGGCCCAGCAACTCGGCGCAAAACTCCTGACGATGGACGGCAGGGGGCTTCCAGCACTTTTTGGCGTTGCCGTGGCGTTGATGGAATGGGAGTCCAATTGAGACGGGGCACAGTATCCGCGTTATGGCAGGGCTCCTCACAACGTGGCGAACGAGAGCCGGACAGGACAATGAAAAAAATCGCTCGGCGTGACCCCTGCGGCACCACCTCCGAAAGCTATACCCGCGGAGGCACGGTATGAACTGGCGGCAAAGATGGCAACGCGGACGCCTGCGGTTGGCATACTCAATTGGTGCATTGCTCTATCTCGCGTTGAACGCGCTCGCACTCGCAGGCATGCGGCCGAAGCCGCAGCCGGGCCGCGTGGCCGTCGTTTTTCCCGATCCGCTTGGCGATGCGGTGATGTGGCTGCCCTATGGGCAGGCGCTGGTCAAGCACTTGCAGCGACAGGGCAAGCAGGTGATTGTCATCTACGACGCGGCTAACAGCGAGTTGATGCAGGCGGCGCTGCCCGGCTGCGAGTTCGTGGCTGAGCGCCGCAGCGACTGGCGTTTCTCCCGCCCCGAGAGCCGATTCAAAGGGCTCAGGCGGTTGCGCGCTCTCGGAGTGGAGGAGACCTTTTATACGTCTCACCCGAGGGGCTGGATAGTGTGGGGAGAAAGTATTGTGCAAGCGCTGGGGGCGCGTGCGATAGGGTTTTCTGCATGCATACGCGACCGCCCACGCTGGGAAATCCGCTGGACTAACCGCTGGTACACCCAGCTCATACAGTCCAACGGAAAAATCGATGTCCATGTACAGCGCCGGTTTGCCGATTATTTACGCGTCCTGGGTGTCAATGCCGAGGTTGTCCCTTTGGACTGGCCGCGAAGCAGCAATCCGCTAGTTTCCGGAAAGTACTGGGTGCTCGCTCCTGGTGCGAGTAAGCGTTACCGCGCGTGGCCGCCTGAACGATTCGTCGCAGTGGCTCGCCACCTCTTGACGCAGCGCCCAGACTGGTACTGCGTGATCGTTGGCACTGCGGGCGAGTGCGCCCTGGCTGAGCGAATCACAACGGCTTTGGGCGATGGCGTAGTCAATCTGACAGGGCAGACCTCGGTGCTTGAGCTTTTTGAAGTCATCGCTGGCGGGCAGTTGTTCCTCGGGAATGATTCCGGCGCGGGGCATATTGCGGCGGCGGTGGGCATCCAGACGGTCATCGTCAATGGCGGAGGACATTGGGACCGTTGTTATCCCTATCCCGAGGATTCAACAGCGATCCGCCGCCCGCCGACAGTGGTCGGGCACCCGATGCCCTGTTTTGGCTGCGATTGGTTGTGCGCTTACACCAGCCGTCAGGACGCACCCTTTCCCTGCATCACAGCTGTGACAGCCGACGCAGTGATGCGGGCTGTTGATCGGGTTTTAGCTATGCCGTTCACGCCTGCGTCGTTGCCATGCGAGGAGCCAGCCGCGCACGAGCCCGATCAGCGGGTTGAGACTGCGCTGCCGCATCGTGCGCAATAGTGCACGGGCAGGAAGGCTCAGGCAACGCCCGCCGAACAAAAGCAACTGATCAAGCGGGTTTCGCGCCAGCTTGTGGCCCAATAGCCAGTGTCCCGCCGCGACATGCATTTCGTAGAACAGCGACCCGTTTCGCGCGGATGCACTGGCTTCGTGTTCGACCAGAATCTCCGCGACATGGGCCATGCGCTGTGTGCCCAGGCGCCAGCCGAGCATCACGTCTTCGCCGTACATGAAAAAGTCTTCGTCGAGCAAGGGTGCTTGAGTGCGGTCTGTTGCGACCAGCAGGGCGGCGCCGCTTGGATAGGGAAAACTGCCCGGCATGGGTTCATCGAAACTCAGCAGTGCGAACAGGCGTTGGTAGTGCATCGTGCCTAGGACACGTTCGCCGTGCTTGATGCGAGGATAGGCAATGACGGCTTGGGGGTTGGTACATAGTGCTTGAGCAAGTTTGTCCAAGGCGGACGGGTCGATCACCGCGTCGTTGTTGATCAAAAACACCCAGGCACCGGGCCAGCGTTGAGCGATGACTTCCATGCCCCTGTTGACGCCAGCGGCAAAACCGAGGTTTCGCTCGCTGACCACGATCTGCACCGCGGGCTGTGCGGCGAGGGATTGGCGTAGAGCCTGCGCCGACAGTCCGGCGTCGGCAGAGTTGTCCCAAACGAGAACTCCTTTCGCACCGGCAGCCAACAACGAGTCAACACACCGCTGCGTGCGAACCGCGTCACGATAGTTGAGGGTAAGCGCAACGATGGGCGGAGGTGGCGCGTTGGTCGTCATGCGGGCCAGTCGCGAGTGCGCGATAGAAAGGTCGCAGCGTACGTGTCGACGTACCCGTCGAGCATGGCCGACCGCGAGAATTTCGCCACCGCATTTTGTCGCGAACGTGAGCGCATATCCAGCCAATCGCTCGGCCTGCTTTGCAACCTCCGCGCGGCATCGGCAAAACACGCCACTGCATCTTTTGGGCACAGCCAGCCGCTTTTACCTGGCTCGACCAGTTCGGGCAGCGATGAGGTGTTGGCAGCGATGACCGGAAGGCCACAGGCCATCGCTTCGAGCACGCTCAGCGGTAACCCCTCCAACCGGCTCGGAAACAGCAGCGCATCGGCGGTCTGATAGGCGCGCACGAGGCCTTCGCCACTGAGGCGGCCGATGCAGCGGGCGTTCGGCGGCAGCGCGTAGCGAGTGTGGCGGCCATTGCGGTCAGCGGTGTAGTGCAGCTCGAAGTCCGGGCCAAGCGCGCGCAGGATCGGGCCGAGCAGATCGACACCTTTGCGCGCGTCCCAGTTGCCGACGTAGAGCAGGCGGAACGGGCGGTTAGGCGCGGTGCGGTCGATGGGATGGAACTCGGCGGTGTCCACGCCGTTGTAGATCACCTCGATGTCGCTGCGGCCAAAAACGCGCCGGGCCATGTCGGCGGTGTAGCGGCTCACCGCCACCACGCGGTCGGCGCGGCGCAGATGAGCGGCTTCGACGCGGCCAATCCACGCCGCGTGATACAACGCCTTCGCCGGGCTTTTGTACGGACGCAGCGCCGGATCGTGTACGCAGGAGTGCAGGGTGGTGACGACCGGTAGGCGCGGCGGCAGAAAGCGCGGGTGCAGCCAGGAGTTGGCGTGCACGACGGTGGCCCACTCGGGCGGGCGCGGTACCGGCACGCTCCACGGCGCATATTCGGCGCGCAGCGGCAGCCAGGTGATGTCGGCGCGGATGCCCTGCGCGTTGAGCGCGGCGCACAGCCGCTCGGTGAACACATCGGCGCCGCTGTGCGCGCGCACCGCGGGGAACCAGACGGCGGGTTGATCTCGTGTGTCGCTCATCGCAGGGTGAGCCTCGCTCAAACGTCAGACGAGGCGATGAGCTCGACCGGCGGGAGGGAGGTACTCGCGGTAGCGGCGGGCATCGCGCGTGAGTCTTCCAGCGCGTCGATGGGGATGTTGGTGTCGACGAGCAGCATCAGTCGTCACTGCGCAGCAGGCGCATCAGCTCGTCGGTGCGCCACTTGACGGTGGCTTGGCCGCGGGCGGCGTCAAAGCGGTCGCGCGCACGGCTGCGGCGGCTGCGCGCGGCGGGGCGCAACACGACTTCGCCCTGCGGACTGATGGCGAACTCCACTTGTGCTCCGGGTGCCAGCCGCAGCGCGTCGCGCACGGGCTTGGGAATGGTGATCTGGCCTTTGCTGGTGGGGGTGCAGGTCATGGCGGCGGCCTCGGTATGACGTCTTTTCGAGTGTAAGACCTGCAGGCGCGAGGCGGCCCCCAGCACGGTCATTCATCGCTTGTTGCGCAGCAAAGCGTCCGCGACGCGCGCGCCGAACCGCTCCCACGCAAACTCGGTGGCGAAGGCGCGCAGGGCTTCGGCGCTGGGCGGCGCTTGCAGCGTGTCGATGACGGCCTGGGCGAAAGCGGCGGCGTCGCCCGGCGGCACGAGGCGGCCGCTTGCGCCGTCGCGCACGGCATCGACCACGCCGCCGGTGGCGTAGGCCACGGTGGACAGGCCATGCGCGGCGGCCTCGACCGCGACCATGCCGAAGCCTTCAGGGTCGTTGGGCAGGGCGCGGATGGGGAAGACGTGCACGTCGGCGGCGGCGTAGGCGTCGGCGAGGTCTTGCCCGAACAGTTTGCCCAGAAAGCGCACCCGCGTGCCGACACCGGCCGCGTCGGCAGCGGCCTGGATGGCCGCGGGCGTCTGCGGCTGCGCGTACAGCGCGTGCGCGGGGGCGTCGCCGACGATGGCGAGCAGCACGTCGGGGCGCTGCGCGGCGATGCGCGGCAGCACGTCGCGCACGAACTCCAGCAGCCCTTTGCGCGCGGTCAGACGTCCGACTGACAGCAACAGCGGCGCGTTGGCAGCGATGCCGTGCGCGGCGCGAAACCGCGCGCGGGCGGCGGGATCGGGCGCCGGCAGCTCGACACCGGGGTGAACGATGGCGATGCGCGTAGGCACGATACCGATGCCCTCGGCCAGCGCCGCGGTGGCGCGGCTGTTGGCGACGACGGTGCCGATGCGCCGCAGCGCCGGGCGCCACAGCGCGCGGTACACCGGGTGCGGCACGACCAGGTCGAGCCCATGCACATACGCGGCCGTGCGCGCGCCGCACGCCCGCGCCGCCCACAGCGCCGGCGGCGCGGTCAGCCCGCTGCCGGCCAGCACCACGTCGGGCCGCCAGGTGCGCGCTTCGGCCCGCGCCCGCCGCGCGGCGTGCCACAGAAACGCGCGCAGCGGTTGCAGCGGCGCTTCGCGCACGGCCACGCCCGCCGGAGCATACCCAGCGGCGCCAGCCGGGCCGACGACCCGCACCTCGTAGGTCTTGGCCAGCTCGGCGGCCAGATGCCAGTTCAGCCGCTCCATTCCGCCCCACAGCGGCGGAAAGTTGCGGGTGATGAGAAGAACACGAGGCGGTTGGCTTGACGTCATGTCACGCCAGGACGTCGATGCCGAAGGCCGGCATGACGGCGTCGGTGCTGACCAGCGGCACTTGTTCCATGCTCGCCTGGGCGGCCAGCATGCGGTCGAACGGGTCGCGGTGTGGCGTGTTCCAGCTCCCAGCCTTGAGCGCATGCGCCGTGGTGATCGGCAACTCGGTGGCTACAAGTTCACGTAAAACGTAGCTGTACTGCGCGAGAAGTTGCGTGGCACCGGGCAGCTTGCCCAGGCGATGCTTGGTGGCAATTTCGAATGCCGATGCGGCGCTGACCAGCAAGATGTTGTCCGCGTCCTCGAGCAGCGCGCGCAGGTGGGAGGGCAGTCGCTCGGGTTCCATCGCCGCCCAGAGCAGGATGTGGGTGTCGAGCAGCAGCCTCATGCTTCCCAGATTTTGAGTTCCTCGTCTGGCAGCGGCTCGAAAAAGCTGTCGTCAACATGGCCCGGCACCACACCCAGCCGACGCTTGGGTGGAGGTGCCAGCGGCATGAGTCGCGCATAGGGTTTGCCGGCTTTGGCAAGGATGATCTCTTCACCCGCATGTGCCTGGGCGATCAGACGCGACAGTTGGGTTTTGGCCTCGTGGACGTTGACGATCTGCGGCATGGCATGGGCTTGGCTAATGTGCTTAGTCCATTGTAGTGCGGCATGCCGAAATTGTTACTCTTCACGCTTGTACGTGAGGTTGGTGATCTGCTCGGAGATCAGTCCGATGAGAAACACGATCACCGATGCGCTGAACAGCAGCGCGCTCATATTGGTGAACCGCCCTTCGGTGTGGAAGGTGTAGCCATACCAGCCCAGCCCGAGCAGAAAGAAGCCGGCTGCCACCGGCGCAAACAGCTTCAGCGGCGAGTAAAGGGTGGCGATTTTGAAAATGATGAGCAGAAAGCGCAGGCCGTCGCGCAGCGGGCGGATGTGGCTTTTGCCGATGCGCTTGTGCGCGGTGATCGGCACATACGCCACGGCGTAGGCGCTGCGGAAAAACGCCATCGTGCACGTCGTGGGGTAGGAAAAGCCGTTGGGCAGCAGGTGGAGGAACTCGCGGAATCGGTCGGCGCGCGCGGCGCGGAAGCCGCTGGTGAGGTCGAGCACCGGATGGTGGGTCATCCAACTCGCCAGCCGGTTGTACAGGCCGTTGGCGATGCCGCGGCCCACGCTGGCTTGCGAACCCTTGACCCGCGCGCCCACCGCCATGTCGTAACCCTCGGCGATCTTGGCCAGCAGACGCGGGATGTCGGCCGGGTCATGCTGGCCGTCGGCGTCCATGAACACCAGCACATCCCCGCTGGCCGCACGCGCGCCCGCCTTGATCGCCGCGCCGTTGCCCATGCCGTAGGGGCGGCGGATGACCGT
>Ga0207433_10015868_pt1 | contig 10663 bp, 9 predicted proteins | sample YelNatPaOPGAMG01_FD_187559 | JGI IMG/M metagenome (GOLD analysis project Ga0207433, IMG submission 187559) | Hot spring thermophilic microbial communities from Obsidian Pool, Yellowstone National Park, USA - OP-RAMG-01 (SPAdes) (version 3) | ecosystem: Environmental > Aquatic > Thermal springs >...
ATAGAACGACCTGGACACCCTAAAAAGTTGAAACTCGCAGTAATAGACCTTGGAAAATGCAATTTCTGTGGCGCCTGTGTAGATGCCTGCAAAAGATATCAAGCAATAGTCATTGAAAAAGAAGAAAAACCAGCGATGGACATCTCACAATATAAAGGTGTCTGGGTCTATGCAGAACAAAGACACACAGAAATTTCACCTGTTGTGTTTGAACTTCTAAATGAAGGTAAAAAACTTGCTCAACAATTAAATGTTCCACTAAGTGCTGTACTTATCGGAGATAAAATTGAACATCACGCTCAGGACATAATTTATCATGGTGCTGACAATGTATATGTAATTGACAGCCCTGAATTTAAAGAATTTCTTGATGAGCCATATGCGGAAACCCTTGCACAACTAATTCGTGAAGAAAAGCCAGAGATTGTTATAATGGGTGCAACTAACATAGGCAGGTCTTTTGCGTCAAGGGTAGCTGCAAAAATTGAGACAGGTCTAACTGCTGATTGTACTGGCTTAGCAATCGAACCTGAAACAAGAAATTTATTACAGACAAGACCGGCTTTCGGCGGAAACATAATGGCAACAATTGTGACTTCAAGACACAGACCACAGATGGCAACAGTCAGACACAAGGTCTTTAAAAAGGCAGAAAAAGACACAACAAGAACTGGAAAAATTATAAAAAAACAAGTAGACACATCAAAAATAAAAAACCGTACAAAATTTTTACAATTTGTTGCTGATACAACAGCAAAAGTTAACCTTGCTGAAGCAGATATTATTGTTTCAGGAGGAAGAGGACTTGGCAAACCAGAAGGTTTTAAACTTATAGAAGAACTGGCAGAATTGCTTGGTGGTGCAGTTGGTGCATCACGTGCAGCAGTTGATGCTGGCTGGATCCCATATTCACACCAGGTTGGACAGACAGGTAGAACAGTTGCACCAAAACTATATATCGCCTGCGGAATTTCAGGACAAATTCAACATCTTGTTGGAATGGGTTCTTCTGATATAATAGTTGCAATAAATCGCGACCCCGAAGCACCTATGATGAAAATAGCAAACTTCGCATTAGAAGGCGACCTGTATGAAATAATTCCCTGTATAATAAAAGAACTTAAGAAATCTTGACCTTTCCTTTATATAATCTCTTCGTAAACTTTAACAGAGTTGACACTCCTTAATAATTTTTGTATCATAATATTGTTGAAAGGTATATATTGCAACATAGATTTCAATATTACAAAGACAATTGTAGTTGCCAATTTTAATTGACGTTATATTGACATCTCCATAACATGATTTCTGAATAAACTTTTGACTCTTTAATCTTTTAATCTCCAAATCTTTAATTGAGATATATATGCAAAAACTAAAAATAAAAATAAGAAAACAAATCGACAAAATAGACCGGGAAATTCTTAAATTACTTAACAAAAGAGCAGAACTTGCTATCAAAATTGGAAAGTTAAAACAAGAAACTGGCGAAGAGGTCTACATTCCAAACAGAGAAAAAGAAATTTTGTTGAACTTATTAAAAGAAAACAAGGGCCCTCTTCCAAAAGAAAGTTTACAAAATATTTTTTCTGAAATTTTACATGCAGGGCGAACTCTTCAGTCCAAATTGAAAATTGCATATCTTGGTCCAGAAGCAACATTTACACATCTTGCAGCAGTTAAAAATTTTGGAAGATACTGTGAATATGTACCCCTAAAAACAATAAAAGATGTATTTCAGGAAGTTGAGAAAGGTAGGGTTGACTATGGTGTTGTCCCAATAGAAAATTCAACAGAAGGAGTTGTAAATCATACTCTTGATATGTTCATGGAATCAGACCTATTGATTTGTTCAGAACTAAATCTCCCTATAGAATTGTGTCTATTGTCTAAATTTTCAGATATAAAAAAAATAAAAAGATTATATTCTCATCCACAGGCGCTTGGTCAATGCAGAAACTGGATTGAAGCAAATTTATCTGAAGTGGAGGTAGTAGAAACAACTTCTACTTCTAAAGCAGCAGAACTTGCAAAAAAAAGTAATGTTCCTTCAGCAGCAATTGCATCTTCTATTGCAGGAGAAATATATGGACTGAATATAATAGCAAAAGGTATTGAAGATATCTCTGAAAATTATACAAGATTTCTTGTAATTGGGAAACAATCTTCTGAAAGGTCAGGACATGACAAAACATCTATAATGTTTTCAATAAAAGACAGAGTCGGAGCACTTCATGACATCCTTGTTCCTTTCAAAAAACTAAATATAAATCTTACAAAAATTGAGTCAAGACCAACAAGAAAAAAAGCGTGGGAATATGTATTTTTTCTGGATTTCCTTGGACATATCAAAGATAAAAAAATAAAAAAAGCACTCTCTGAAGTATCTAACCAGTGTGTTTTATTGAAAGTCCTTGGGTCCTACCCACGAGCAGAATAATTAAGTGATTAAGTGATTAAGTGGTTAAGTGGTTAAGTGATTAGGGAAATAAAAATGGAAATAGAAAAACTTGTCAGAAAAGAAGTTTTAAATTTTCAACCATATATACCTGGAAAACCCATTGAGGAACTGAAAAGAGAATTAAAAATAAAAGGAGAAATTATAAAACTTGCATCAAATGAAAATCCTCTTGGCCCTTCAAAAGAAGTTATAAAAGCAATTAAAGAATCTGCAAGAAATGTATATATTTATCCTGACGGCTCAAGTTTTAATTTAAGAAAAATAGTTGCAAAAAAACATGAACTAACACAACAAGAAATTATATTCGGCTCAGGAACAGACGAACTTATAGAACTTATAGGAAAGACATTTTTTAATCCTGAAGATGAAATAATTGTAAGTGAACATGCTTTTATCAGGTACAAAATGGCAGGTGAGTTAATGGGTTCAAAAGTTATTTCTGTACCTATGAAGAATTTTAAACATGACCTCAGTGCAATGGCAAAGGCAATAACTTCTAAAACAAAGGCAATCTTTGTTGCAAATCCAAACAATCCTACTGGTACTTATAATACAAAAGCCGAGGTTGAAGAATTCTTGAAATCAGTTTTCAGTTCTCAGTCCTCGGCTCTCATTGTTTTTGATGAAGCATATTATGAATATGCGCGAGTGGAAAGAGATTATCCTGAGACAATAAATTTTTATCGCAAATACAAAAATATAATAATTTTAAGGACATTTTCAAAAATATATGGACTTGCTGGACTTAGGGTTGGCTATGCAATAGCAAATCCTGAAATTGTAAGTTTTATAGACAGAATTCGTCCGCCATTTAATGTTAATTCAATTGCTCAGGCAGTTGTTGAAAAAGCACTAAAAGATACTAAAAACTTGAAGGAATCACTTAAATTAGTTGAGGAAGGGAAAAAATATTTATATTCTGAACTTGAAAAAATTGGTTTGAAATTTGTTCCTTCTTCCGCGAATTTTATTCTAATAGATGTCAGTCCAAATAAAGGTTTTGATATTTTTCAGTCACTATTAAAACTTGGAATAATTGTCCGTGCTATGGATGAGTATGATTTCCCAAATCACATAAGAGTAACTATTGGAAAGCCAGAAGAAAACAAAAAGTTTATAGACGGGCTTAGAAAGGTTTTGAAAAAATGATACTAAACTTAAAAACAGGTATATCTGAAAAAGAAATTGAACAAGTAGTTCAAAAAATAAAAGAACTTGGATTCACTCCACACATATCAAAAGGAGAAGTAAAAACAATAATAGGTGTAATAGGTGAAAATGCAGTTAGAACAAAAGAAATATTTGAAGCAATGCCACAGGTTGATTCAGTGATGCCAATTTCAAAGCCATATAAACTCTGCAGTAGAGAATTTAAAAAAGAAAACACTGTTGTTGAAATAATTTCTCAAAAACAAAAAGTTAAAATTGGGGACCAAAAGATAGTTATTATCGCAGGTCCGTGTTCAGTTGAATCAAAAGAAAGAATAATAGAAATTGCAAAAATTGTAAAAAATGCAGGGGCAAGTTGTTTAAGGGGTGGGGCTTTTAAACCAAGAACAAGCCCTTATTCTTTTCAGGGTCTTGGTGAAGAGGGATTAAAATATCTTCAAGAAGCAAGAAAAGAGACAGGACTTCCTGTTATTACTGAAGCAATGAATACTCAAACAATTGAACTTGTCGCAAAATACGCAGATGTAATTCAAATAGGTGCAAGAAACATGCAAAATTTTGATTTATTGAAAGAGGCAGGTAAAATCAAAAAACCAGTTTTATTAAAAAGAGGACTTGCTTCAACAATAGAAGAACTTCTTATGAGTGCAGAATATATAATGTCACAGGGAAATTATAATGTAATCTTATGTGAAAGAGGAATAAGAACATTTGAACATTCAACAAGATTTACTCTTGACCTGAATGCCATACCTGTTTTAAAACATTTAACACATTTACCAGTGATTGTTGACCCTAGCCATGGTGTAGGAGTAAGGGAATATATACCTGATATGGCTAAAGCAGCAATTGCATGTGGGGCAGATGGACTTTTAATTGAAGTTCATCCAGAACCAGAAAAGGCACTTTCTGATGGACCTCAAAGTTTATTGCCACATCAATTTGAAAAACTTGTTAAAGACATAAGTTTAATTGCTGAAGTCGTAGGAAGAACTATTTAATGAAAAACATAACAGTTTCAATTATTGGCGTTGGACTTATAGGTGGTTCTTTTGGAAAAGCAATTAAAAATTCAAAATTAAAAATTAAAAAAGTAATTGGGGTTGGCAGACATATAGAAAAATTAAAAATTGCAAAAAAAATTGGTGCAATAGATGAATATACAACTGACTTTATTGAAGGTATAAAAAATGCTGATATTGTAATGGTTGCTACGCCAGTTAATACAATTGTGCCTATTATTAAAAAAATTTTACCATATATAAAGCCAGATTGTTTAATTACTGATGTTGGCAGTGTAAAAAAACAAATTGTCAAAGAGATTAAATATCAGAATTTCGTTGGAGCACATCCTCTTGCTGGCTCTGAAAAAATAGGGGTTCAATATTCTTCACCTGAAATTTTCAAAAATGCTACTGTTGCTATTACTCCTTTAGAAAATACATCTAAAAGTGCAATAAAAAAAGTTTCAGAATTATGGAAATCAATTGGAGCAAAAATCTTAGTGATTTCGCCGGAAGAGCATGACTATATTGTAGCAATAACAAGTCATTTACCGCATATTCTTTCATCTGCATTTGTCAATATTGTATGGCAGGAAAATACAAGAAACAAGAACATATCAAAACTGTTGGCTGGTTCTTTCAGGGATTTTACAAGAATAAGTGATTCAGACCCTTACAACTGGTCAGAGATTTGCTATTATAATCAGAATAAAATAGAGAAGCAATTAAAAAAATACATCAAAATCTTAAAAAATCTTAAAATTAAAAATTTATTGAGTTTTTTCTCACAGGCTAAAAATAAAAGATGGCAACTTTTACAGTCAAACCAAAAGAAAGAATCAATCACACATTAACTGTCCCCGGAGATAAATCAATAACACACCGTTCAGTAATGCTTTTATCCCTTTCAGAAGGAAACTCTATCATATCTAATTATTTGAAAGCAGATGATACAAATAGAACAATTACTGCATTTAAAAATATGGGAGTAAATATTACAGAAATTTCTGATGACAAACTTTTAGTTGAAGGCGTGGGTATAAAAGGATTAAAAGCACCACACTGCGCTATTGATGCTGGCAATTCAGGTACTACAATTAGATTACTTTCAGGAATATTAGCAGGACAAAATTTTAGTTGTGAAATTTTTGGAGATGAGAGTTTATCTAAAAGACCTATGAAAAGAATAATTGAGCCATTAAGACTTATGGGAGTTGAAATTTCCGCAAAAGATGACCAGTATCCACCTCTAAAAATAAAAGGTAATCCAGATTTAAAACCAATAAAATATACAATGCCGGTTGCAAGTGCTCAGGTTAAGTCCTGTATAATATTTGCAGGAATGCAAGCAAAAGGAGAAACTCATGTTATAGAACCTGCACCTTCCAGAGACCATACTGAAAAAATGTTAAAATATCTCGGTGCAAAAATAGATGTCTATGAAAACAAAATAACAATTGAAGGCCCTACTACTCTTAAAGCAAAAGATATTCATGTACCAGGCGATATTTCTTCTGCGAGTTATTTTCTTGTTGCTGGACTTTTGGTACCAAATTCAGAAATAGAAATAAAAAATGTTGGATTCAATAAATACAGAATAGGATTTCTTCAAATTTTAAGTAAAATGGGGGCAAACATACAGATAAAAAATATTGAAAATGTCTGCAATGAAACAGTGGTAGATATTGTAGCAAGTTCAAGTGAACTTCATGGACTAAGTGTTGACCAAAACCTAATACCATCAATGATAGATGAGATTCCTTTACTTGTACTTGTTGCAACTCAGGCAAAAGGGACAACAATTATTTCAGGTGCAGAAGAACTCCGTGTAAAAGAAAGCGACAGAATCAAAACAATCACTACAGAACTCAATAAAATGGGTGCAAAAATTACAGAACTCACTGATGGCTTTGTAATAGAAGGGAAAACTTTACTTCACGGGGCAGAAGTTTATTCTTACAATGACCACAGAGTTGCAATGACACTTGCTATTGCTGGCCTCATTGCAGATGGAGAAACAAAAATTAACAATTCTGAATGTGTTAACATTTCTTTTCCTGGTTTCTGGGAAATTCTTGAAAAAATCTAAATAGAAATGGCAAACAAAAAACTATCCCGAAAATTTTATCTTGTAGATGGAATAACTCTGGCAAAAAAACTTCTTGGAAAATATATTGTTAGAAAACTTGATTCAAGAAAATTTATAGGAAAAATCGTTGAAACAGAAGCATACATAGGACCAAAAGATAAAGCAAGCCATTCTTTTGGTGGAAAAATCACACCAAGAAATCAGGCAGAATATTTAGAAGGAGGGCATATTTATATATATCTATGCTATGGTATGTACTGGCAACTGAATATAACTGCAAACAAAAATGGAAAACCAGAATGTGTACTTATAAGAGCAGTAGAACCAATAAATTACAGTTCAAAATTAAAAATTAAAAATGTAAAATTATTAAGAAAACTTACATCTGGACCGGGAAAATTATGTCAATGGATGAAACTTAACAAATCATTCAATACAGAAGACCTAACTAAAAGTAAAAGAATCTGGATTGAAGATAGAGGGGAAAAAATAAAAAGTTCTCAGATAGTCAAAGCAAAAAGAATTGGCATTGATTATGCAGGAAATTTCTGGAAAAATAAACTCTGGAGATTTTATATCAAAGACAATCCTTTTGTCTCAAAAAAATGAAGTTGTCGATGAGGTAAAGAACCTTACTTTTGCCTTCGGCAACAGTGTCAAATAATGAAAAATTCAAAAAAATATATTATAGCAATTGATGGACCTGCTGGAGCAGGAAAATCAACAATAGCAAAAATAGTAGCAAAAAAACTTGGATATCTATATATAGATACAGGTGCTATGTATCGTGCATTGACATACAAAGCATTGCAGAAAAAAATTGACCTGAATGACCAAAAAAAATTGACCAAACTTGCAAAAACAACGAAAATTGAACTAAGACAAAAAAACGGCAAACTTAAAGTATATCTTGACAAAAAAGATGTTACAAAAGAAATTAGAAAAGAATATGTATCAGTAAATACAAATACTGTAGCATCAATTCAAGGAGTAAGAAAAATTATGCGTTCTATTCAAAGAAAAATTGGAAAAAAAGGTGGCGTAGTTATGGAAGGAAGAGACATAGGGACATGTGTTTTTCCAGATGCAAATTTCAAATTTTATCTTGATGCATCAGCAGAAGAAAGAGCAAGAAGAAGATACAAAGAACTAAAAATAAAAGGAGAAAAAGTCAACTTTCAACAAATTAAAAAATCTATAGAACAAAGAGATTATCTTGACAAAACAAGGGGAATAAATCCTCTGAGACAAGCAAAAGATGCTATAAGAATTGATTCTACAAATATGACATTAAAACAAGTTGCAAACTTTATTTTAAGGCATGTCTCTACCAATAGATAAATTTCTATATTTTATTGGCTGGGTTTTTTACAGAGCAATATTCAAAATCTTCTGGCGACTGAAAGTTTCAGGCCTTGAGAATATTCCTTCAAAAGGCGGAGTAATTATTGCTTCTAATCATTTAAGTTTGGCTGATCCGCCATTAATTGGTGCTTCTCTTCCAAAGCCAATATTTTATATGGCAAAAAAAGAACTTTTTGAAATACCTATTTTTGGCTGGATTCTCAAGAAAGTAAATGCTTTTCCTGTAGATAGAAACAGTAATGACTTAAAAGCAATGAAAACAGCAAAAAAAATACTTCAAGAAGGTAAAACGCTTTTGATATTTCCCCAGGGAGGCAGGCGCTCAGAAGAAAATTTAGAAGCAAAAAATGGAGTTGGAATACTATCTTGCTGGGCACATGTTCCAGTTGTGCCATGCTGTGTAATCAACTCTAATAAACTTAAAAAATTTGCACGACTTAGGGTCTGTTTTTCAAAGCCAATTTTTCCACCTGATATTTCTAATAAAAAAAACAATAAAGAAATCTACAGAGAAATCACACAGAAAGTTATAAATGAAATAAGATGCATAAAAGAAAAAATGACACAATAGAAATTATTTTAGGTAAAAGGGCAGGTTTCTGCCCCGGGGTAAAAAAAGCAATATACCTGGCTGAATCACTATCAAAAAAATATCCGAAGCCAATTTATACATCAGGACCTTTAATACACAATCCTCAAGAAATAAAAAGATTGTCAGGATTGGGTATAAAACCAATACAAAACCTTAAAGAACTAAAAAAAGGAACCCTCATAATAAGAACACATGGACTGCCGAAAGAAACTTTGCAAAAAGTCAAAGAAAAAAATATTAATATTGTTGATGCTACCTGTCTTTTTGTAAAAAGGGTACAGAACCTTGTAGAAAATTTATCAAAACAAAGATATAATATAATTGTAATTGGCGAGAAAGACCATCCTGAAGTTATAAGTCTGGTTTCTTATTCCCAAACACCAGTTGAAGTTATAAATAAAGAAGATGAAATAAAAAATATAAGAATAAAAGAACCAATTGCAGTTGTAAGCCAGACGACTCAATCTGAAAAAAAATTTAATACAATTGTATCTGAATTAAAAAAAAGATATAAAAGAATAAAAATCTTTAATACCATTTGCAGTGCCTCAAGTGAAAGACAAAAAGAGACAGAACAAATTGCAAAAAAGGTTGATTTGATGCTTGTAATTGGCGGGAAAAACTCTGGGAATACAAGGCGACTTAAAGATATTTCTTCTAAATATGTAAAGACATATCACATAGAGTCAGAAAGGGAAATAAAAAACAAATGGTTTGAGAATATAAAAAAAATTGGAATTACTGCAGGTGCATCAACGCCTGAATGGCTAATAAAAAAAGTTATAAAACATCTAAACCAGATATTTGGAATAAAGGAGCAACAACCATGAGTGAACAAAATCTTGAACAGGATATAAATTTTGAAAAAGAAATTGAGAAAATTCAAAAAGTTATACCTGGGGAACTGCTCAAAACACAGATTGTGACAATTACAGAGGAAGGTGTTCTGGTAGATTTAGGCACAAAAACTGAAGGCATAATTCCGATAAATGAATTTGGAGCAAGGGGTATTCCAAAGGAATTTAAACCTGGCTTAGAAATCTCTTGTATAGTAAAACCAGAAATAAGAGATGGATACAGAGTAGTTTCTTACACAGAAGCACGAAAGAAAATTGCATGGAGTTCTTTGTTAAAATCATACAAAAACAATGAGCCAGTAGATTGTAAAATTGTAAAGAAAGTCAAAGGCGGTTATATTGTTGACATTGGAGTAGATGCATTTCTGCCTATTTCACTTCTTGACACAAAATCTTTAAGACAAAAACCAGATTTAATAAATACTGAAATAAAAGTCCTCATCAAAAAACTTGACGACAAGGACATTGTTGTTTCTCACAAAGATTATGTTGAAACTGAAAAGAAAAAAAATATTGAAAAAATTTTCTCAACAATAAAACCAGATGAGATAGTAGAAGGAACTGTTACGGAAATTACTAAATTTGGTGCTTTTGTTGACATAGGTGGAATTGAAGGTTTAATTCATATAAATGACCTCTCATGGATAAAAATAAAAAAAGTGACAGATGTAGTAAAAATAGGGGAAAAAGTAAAAGTCAAAATTCTCAAAATTGAAAAAGAAAAAAATAAAATTTCGCTTGGATTAAAACAACTTCAGAAACACCCATGGGAAGATATAGAAAAAAAATATCCGGTCGGGAGTTCAGTGAAAGGGAAGGTTGTCTCTATAACAAAATTTGGTGCATTTGTGGAACTTGAACCTGGTATAGAAGGTCTTCTGCATATCTCGGAACTTTCCTGGACAGATAAAAATCCTGACATTAAAAATATTATAAAAGTCAACAATGAATATCAACTAAAAGTCATAGATATAAACAAACAAGAAAAGAAATTATCTCTGTCGCTTAAAAGAACTCAACCAAATCCATGGGAAAAATTAAAGAATGAATTTCCAAAAGGCACAAAGATCAAATGTAAAGTCATTGAATTAGTTCCATTTGGAGCATTTGTTTCTTTGCCTGAAG
>Ga0207433_10015874_pt1 | contig 10661 bp, 12 predicted proteins | sample YelNatPaOPGAMG01_FD_187559 | JGI IMG/M metagenome (GOLD analysis project Ga0207433, IMG submission 187559) | Hot spring thermophilic microbial communities from Obsidian Pool, Yellowstone National Park, USA - OP-RAMG-01 (SPAdes) (version 3) | ecosystem: Environmental > Aquatic > Thermal springs...
TGACAGGAACTGTTCCCACAGAATGTAAAATGAAGGTTAATTATAAACTGTATGCCCTATCAATGAAACGTTCTATAAAGATTAGATTATTAAATCGGAGTTTCCTGGAACGTTCTTTGTCTGAAGTAGTATGTTATTGCAGAAACGGGGGTAACTATTAGAAGTATTATAAAAGCTGCTGCATATCCTGTGGAGCTCCTCTGCTACTATAAGGACAAAACCGGTGAAAAAATTTATTGTAATTAAAGAAAAATAAGCAGAAAATATCCATAATTCTCACATAGAAATTGATCAACGTTGACAACTGCCATTGTAAACAGAATCAACGATGTATCAGCTGAATTGCTTCAGGAATTCATCCAGTACTGAGAGAAACTGTTCAGTTTTTTCCAGATACACTGGATGCCCGGATCCTTTTACTATTTCCAGTTTTGATCCCTTTACTGCTTTTGAATACCCTTTTCCAAGGTCTACAGGAACCACCCTGTCATCTGATCCCCATACAAAAAGTACTGGTTTTTCAAGTGCCTTCATTCTATGTTCTTCTTTTTCAATCCATGCAGGTGCCACAGCAACAATTCCATCGATTTTTTGAGGATACTCAAGCGCTGAAAGTATGGCTATACCGCCTCCCATTGATGCGCCCAGAAGAAATGCATGATCCAGCTTCGAAGATGAAAGGTAATCACTCACAAATTTCGGTCCTCTGGCAAGATCCCCCCTGTCTAACCTGTATTTTTCGGAAACCGGAGATTTTCCAAAACCTGGATAATCTACCGCATAGGCATTAAATCCTAAACCCGCAAGATGATCAAAAATTCCAACATCTTCCCAGTTTTTGGATGTGAAGGACCATCCATGGATCAGCACCATGTTTTTCTTGTTTAAGCTGCTGCTGTACTTTCTCTGGAATACAGTGGCGCCAGAGACATCTATCTCTTCCTCGGTTACTTTAACGTTCATACCCAAATATTCAATCCTGGTTCTAAAATATAACTTAACATCATGCAATATATTACAGATATATATGTAAAACTCTACAATCCAGTTAAATACTGTGTCTGCATGTAATTTAACCAAAAAATAAAGTCAATTGACGAATATTTGAATCGTAAATTTTATAAACATCCCATGGTTCATTTTGACTATGAAGGGGGTGAAGCTTCTGGAAAAAGGAAAGTATGAATGTTCAATGTGCGGAGTGGAACACGAGAGAGAAATAGATGCCATACAGTGTGGCTGTGGCTACGATTAATTATTTTGAATAAAAAAGAAGTTAATTTTATAACTTCATCTCTTATCTATTGGTACGTATTCTATATCAAGTTTTCCGGTGTAGTTGTCAAGGGGCCTGAAAAGCCTGTTGTTCTGCCAGTATTCAAAAAGATGTGCAGTCCAGCCCACCACTCTTGCTGCGGCAAAGACAGGGGTGAACAGGTCGGATGGTATGTTCACCGCAGTGTATAATGGGCCAGAGAAGAAATCAATGTTTGGCCATATTCCTTTGGTTTTGCTGAGTTTTTCCTCCATGAGCTTCTCAGATCTCAAGGCAATTTCCAGCAGCCTCTCAATGGTTGGATCGGTTGTTTTTGACATGAATGTTTTGAGATAGTTGTAAACAATTTTTGCCCTGGGGTCGTATGCCTTGTAAACCCTGTGCCCAAAGCCCATTATTCTCTGCTTCCCAGCCAGTGCATCCTCAATGTAAGTTTCTGTGTTGTCCGGGTTTCCGATTGCTCTCATCATATTCAGGGCAGCTTCATCTGCTCCTCCATGTAGAGGTCCTCTGAGTGTCGATATGCCTGCAACAACTGAGGCGTAAACATCGGCAAGTGTTGATCCTGTTACCAGAGTTGAAAACGTTGATGCATTGCTTCCATGCTCTGCGTGTAGCATGAACATCAGATCCATAAGTTTTGTTGATTCGTTATCCGGTTCAACACCGTTAAGCATGTAAAGAAAATTGGCTGCATGGGAAAGGGTTGTTGATGGCGCCAGAAAAGGTTTTCCCCTTTTGTACCTGCCAATCATTGCAACTATGGTTGGAAGTTTTGCAGTGAGTTTTATTGCCCTTTCCAGGTTTGCTTCTACGCTCTTGTCATTCATATCCACGTCGAAGGCGGGAAGAGCTGAAACGCATGTCCTGAGAACATCGTTGGGGTGCATTCTTCCAGTAAATGTCCTAATTATTTCCTTAACAGATTCAGGGACCTCTCTTTCGGAAATCAGTTTCTTCCTGAAAGTTTCAAGATCTTTCTTTTTTGGAAGATTGCCATAAAGGAGAAGATAAGCAACCTCTTCATAATTTGATTTCTCTGCAAGGGTTTCAATGGGGTATCCCCTATACCAGAGTTTACCATGTGCGCCGTCAATCTTGCAAAGTGTGGTGTTTGCTATGTATATTCCTTCAAGTCCTTTGCTTATGTTTACGTCGTTATCTGTCATGCTACAGGTACTGTTTCCACATAATTATATGTTTACTTCCATCTTGTTATCAAACGCAAAGTTCCATAATCGCTCATTATTTGCTGAAACACACCATAAAATTCCAGTGAAATAGATTTTTGTGGTAATAAGGCATTAAGTGTGGGACTTTCGCAGCGTTTCAGGTAAGAATATTGTATATCATTGGCATTAAGGGATATGAAAATTGCATTACCTGAAACCGGTGGAATAGTAAGTGGTCCCGGAGAGGCTGAAGTAGTCAGCATTTATGAAACTGAACCTTCAATAAAGCTGATAGAACAATACGAAAACCCAGCACTTACTGCACCTTCTGCAAGGGGAATATGGATGTTGAGATCAGCACTTGACAGGGGAGCATCAACCATAATTGTATCAGGTATCGGCTCACATGCATTTGAATTCCTGGAGGGAAAAGGGGATCTCTATATAGCTGCGGGCATGGGCATAGAGGAGGCAGTTGAAAATTTCAAATCTGGGAAACTCCCAAGGCTTGATCATCCAAACCATCAATCAGGCCATCATCACGAACACGATCAATAAGAAGGCATTTTGAAGTATTTGTTTTATTCTCTTTTTTTATTTTTTCCAGTAAAAGGGAGTACGTCATGAATCATAGCCATATGGTTAAGTCTCTGTGATAATGCCATTTACATGTTTCACATTGAAAAGATTTCACAGTGGAAGTTTTTTCCAATCCATCAAATCATCGTTGTTCAATGACCTTATTTCCAGTTTTTCAAGAAGATCCACAAACAGGTCATCTTTGATTTCGTCAGAATAGACTTTGTCTAAAGAGTGGTGAAAAAGGGTTGATTGAAGGGCGCTAGTAGTGATTGCTGACTGAAGGTTTATTGCATTTTCGGCATCATCCTTGATCTGCCTGGAGAAATCTCTGGATACATCCTCTTTCTTAAGGTCTTTCATAAAATCGTCAACGGTACTTTCCAGTTTTTTGTTATGTTCCTCTTTCATGACAATCCTAACCTTATAAGTGGGTACAAAGTCTATTTTGTCGTCATTAACCTTAAACCAGTTCAGTGCATCTTTTTCAAAAAATACTTGTGAAAGGGCTTTTGCGACTGCCTTCGGTTTGGAGAAATCAACCCCAGCAGTTAGATCGTAAGTAACTAATGATCCATCCTGAGACACTTTTCTTGATTTTTCAATAACTGATTTTAGTTCATCTTCTATGGACATACTCATGTATTGCAATTTAGTCATTTAAGGTTTTTATTAAAATGCGAATGTGGCATCCTCCCGGATGACACAGGGGCTTCGCTTTTCATCGACTGGATTTGCCACATCAGTTATCTCGAAGAATCCCTTTCTCCTATCAAAGGATATGCTGTATGCAATATCTGAGTACATTGCATTTTATTGTATATCCATTCATGAAGCACCACTGCTTTAACTGACCTATCTGATTCTCCAAGTCGTTTATCTGTTTTTTTGTGGATACCCTTGCATAAATGACTGTTTTTCTCTTAACATCACTGTTCAGTAATTTATAAACAACCTCATCACTGTAGTCATAATAACCATTGGGCATAACTGTATATCTTATCTTTCCTGTTGCCGCGTATAAATTGAGAGTCTTTCCAGTAATACGCAGAAGTTTGAGAACCTAATTTGCTTCCATCGATAATACCAAATTAAATTATAAACATAAAGAGTTACTGGAATTATTTACTATATAAAGGACTTGAATGCATAAGGTAAAATTATTAAAAAACAGAGCAATCCTGCTAAAGAAATGGATCTAAATTTTGCAGTCTTATTTGCAGCACTGGGCATAACTCTTCTTGAAATGTCTGAGGCTTCTGCTGTTGGAATCGCACTTCATGCAGATTCAGGCAATTTTCTCCCGTATTATGCGGTGACCCTGGGTGTTATAACCATTATGATCCCAACAGCAATTGCCGGGAATTTCATAACTTATTTTCCAATATTTTACGTAAGGATATTTTCAGCAACACTCCTTCTTTATTTCGGACTAAGGCTGTTGAAGAGTGCACGAAGATCCATGAAATTCCAGAGAATTGGTTTTCCATCATCAAAGCACAGCGAATCAGGTAAAAGCATTGTAAGTACAGCCTATTCTGTTGGGGTAGTTGAAGCGTTTGAAGCTGCCATTGTTCTTGTTGCTCTTTATCCTGAGAACTATGACTCTACTGTGATAGGTCTCATAATTGGAATAATTTTTGTTGTATTGGCAGCCTATGTGCTCAGAAATCAGATAAGAAAGGTAAAACAGGGTTCTGTAAAGGTAACGGTATCTGCGCTTCTTCTTTCATTTTCACTCTTCTGGTACATTGAATCCGTGGTAACCATCAACGACATATTCCTGATTCCAATTTTTGCCTGTTTCTTCCTGCTTGTTTATTTCCTATCAACAAGGAATCTCCCTTCGAAATTAAATGCTGATCCCCAGATTCAATAAACAGGTATAATTATGGTTAAAAATAGTCAATCAATGTTACTTTTTGCTGGCAAAATATAGCAGAATCGAACTAAGAATAAATCCGAATTTAAATTTTATCTGATCCATTTAAAATAGTGCTCCGACCGGGATTTGAACCCGAGTCGTCGGCTCGAAAGGCCGAAATGCTTGACCGGACTACACCATCGGAGCGTTCCTGCGTATAACGTTAGAAATTATATTTACCTTTTCATTTCAAAAATTCCGGAATATCTGGAAAATTATTGAAAATTATGCATGCTGGAAGTCCCGTTCAGGCAACCGGTATCTTAAGATTCCACAATATCCCCCAAAGCTTTTCACAACATTTCCGGGGTCGCTGTGGGAGCTGAACACATGTACGTTTGATCCAGAACTCTTCAATTTCTCAAGTACTCTTCTCCCCTCTTCTGTTTTGAACGCATCTTCAGAAAGGAGCAAAGTTTCTATTGCACCGGATTCAATGGCCTTTTCAACCATTTCTTTGCCATAAACAGCAAGTTCATTGCTTTTAAGATTCTTCAGGAATGTTTCCATAAGTTTCTGTTCTTCCACCAGCCTCATGGATGAGAATATGCTTTCACTGTCCTTGGATGCAAGGAATTCATAGATAGCTGCTTCATCTGATCTGTTGGTTGGGAATGTGACAATTTTGACATTTAGTGCTTTTTGTCTTGCCTTCAGATATTCTGCCAGAGATTCCCTGGTAAATCCCTGTCCCAGAATCAGGAGGAATTTACCGGTCACAGATTTGCTCATAAGTGTTTCATATATCTCCTGGAAATAGTGATCCTCATTGCCAGTTGATGAATAATCCTTGCCCGATTTCCCAGATCTGATCCTTGCAACAACCTGAATACCATAGTTTCTCAGAACGGATATTATGGCCTCCTCATCATCAAGGCATATAATGTGGTATTTTACTTTGTAAAGCCCCTCTGTAGCTTCAGTCAGCATTTTCCTCTGCTGATCTGACCAGTAATCTTTCCTGATATATACTGTGTCTTCCAGACCGATCTGAAATGAATGGTGTTCCCCCATAATGCTGTCGTCTCCCCCTACAATTTTTCCCAGAATCTTGAGGTTGCTGGAGAACTCCTGGAACTGTATGGTCTCTACGGAAATGGTCAGGGTCACTGGTTTCCGAGCAGTCTCCTTTGATCTGGTCATATCGTCCTTCTTTTCCACTCTTCTCAGAGTGGTCATTCTCACAAGATCTCCCGAAGTAATTATGTTCTGAAGATACCATAGATCATCCAGATCCTGTATGTAAAGAGCGGTGAATCCATCCTCTTTTCCCTGTTCACTGATTCTCATTGTGAATAATCTCCATTATAGACCTTAATTTTATCTCAATACTTTTTCTATGGGTTCCATTCCAGTAACTTTTGCGGCAGTTTCTGCACACATACACATCCAGTCTGCGATCGGCAACACTTTCCGGTATCACCAGTCCCTCATAGGGAGGGCCCACTGGATCCAGTATTCCATTGCATACAGTGCATCTTGTAAAAAATTTTGAAGGTTGTGGAGGATATTTCCTGAAAAACTCCAGAAGCTGTTCATCAGATCTGTCGCTTTTTATAAGTAAAGAATGATCAGATCTTATTGAAAGTTCCCTGTCTCTTGTAATAAGTATTCTTCCTGATTTTGCAACTTTATGGAGAATATCTGTATCGTTCATTGTTGAATCTGCATAGCACGTGTCAAATCCGCATATTCTGATCCATCTGGAAAGTTTCCCCAGCATTGCGTCCGCAAGGAAAAGATATTCATCCACTTCTCCACCTTTTCATAAGGGTGTTTTCAACTCCCATGAGATCCAGTATTCTTGAAACGACAAAATCTATCATCTCCTCTGAGGTTTTTGGCCGGTTGTAGTATCCAGGTATTGCAGGTGCAATTATGGCTCCGTCTCTGGAGAGCCTTGCCATATTCTCCAGCACTATGGTGCTGAGAGGCATCTCCCTTGGAACAAGGATCAGGCGCCTTCTCTCCTTCAGTGCAACCGCTGCGGCCCTTGTAATGAGAGTATCAGAAATTCCAGAGGATATCTTCCCAAGGGTGGAAATGGAACACGGCACTATAGCCATGGTGTTGAACCTGAAGCTTCCGGAGCTGATTCTGGCAGCAATGTCTCTGTCATCATATGCATATGAGGCCAGGCTTTTCACATATTCTTTTGTATAATCTGTCTCGAGATCAATTACCCTGAACGCACTTTCAGATATTGCAAGGTGCACTTCATAATCCCTGAGATTCTCCAGCAGACGTATTCCAAGTACACTTCCGGATCCTCCAGTAATCCCGACCACATAAACTTCTTTCATTTTCCGCACCTGCGTATGAATAAAAGAATATGTCTGCTGTTTATTTTAGGATTGGGTTTCAATGGCGAATCCGGCTGAAGGAATCAGGTAATAAAATTTGTGGATCCAGTATCAGTGTTTTCTGTTGAATACAAAGTAGAGTATGAATGTCACGGCAACTATCCCCACAACAATTGCAATGTTTCTCTCAGTAACAGCCATCGGTTTTACGGCTGGTGTGGACCAGGAGAATCCAGGATAGGCCCCTGTATCAAGCGCTCTTATATTTGTGTAGCCGCTTACCTGGGAAGAATCATTTGCCACCGCCCAGAATGCCTTTGTCATGTTGGCAACTGTTGGAGAACCGATGCTGGAAAGTGCAACCACAAGTGAACTGCCGTAAACATTCAGACCGGTATATGAGAGATCAAATATGATAAGATCCTGCGTTGCATTCGCGCTCCAGTTATATGTAACAATTGTCCTGTTGTCCAATACATCTGTAATGAAATTATTCCAGTCCGTTGAGGATATTGTATAATTTTCTGTATTGTGGTAGTAGTAATTTATGGATGGCAGGGTTGAAGGGGGTGCTGAAAGAGGTGGAGTTGACGCATAAGCAACTGGCATGATAAATAGCCCTGCAAGGACGACTGTCAGAATAACACCTGTTAAATATCTACCTCTATCCATTGGATTATCAACTACTCGATTTGGGTCAATGCAAACAGGTAATATAATTCTTTTGCGGATCAATGCTTCTTAATGAAAAGGTTGCTGTCCAGATCCCTGTCAAAAGATATTTTCCCGGCAGATGCCAGTTTCGCTGCAGCTTTCTTAACAGCGTATCCAGGGATACCTGTGTTCCTTCCAATCTTCACAATCTCTTTCATTGATCTCCCTCTGTTATTGAGAACCAGATCAATCCCAGCCTTAAGTTTCCTTCTTATCCTGAAAGTTCTTACGGCAAATACGCCAGCTATTGCCAAAAGTGCAGCAGCCTCCGGAATCCAGCCCACAACCAGAATTTTTTTATTTACCTCCAGTGTTTTTCCGTTGTAGTAGACCTTCAGTGTTACGTTACTGTAACCGTATGGAAGATTCAGGTTAATTGTGCTTGAATTGCCCTCATACTTTCCATTAAGATACCATGCAAACTGCAAATTGTCTGAATAATTCCCCATTTCCAGGCTCTCCAGCTGTGCAGAGTTCCCCACAATGCTGATTCTGATCTCTGATACAGATATGCTGTCGTAATACTTTACGGAAACATTCTCCACCGTTGAAGAATTAAAATTTCCGCACATGTCCATTGCAGTGATGTAAAAACTGTAATTCCCGTTATCTGCAAAATCTATTTTCAATGTTCCAGAGTCGTTTCCAGCAGGGAGTTCCTCAGATATGTTATTCTCATGCAGAGTCAGGCTTTCAAGAGGAACGCTGTCATTGACCTCGTAATGTAAACTGGTTAAATTGCCATAAACAAGTTTCTGGCTGGAAATTTTCATTGATATAACGGGGAGATCAGAATAGAAAACCACAACCATTTGAGAACTGGCATGGTTTCCGCTCCTGGTGTATGCAGTGAAATTTATGGAATATATCCCCTGGCCTGCATTCAGCTTAAAAGTCTTCCCGGTAATATTCTCACTTTTAAGTGGCATTCCGTTGTGGGTTATATTGGCAGAATATTCCAACTCTCCAGCAATGTTAAAGGGCAGTTCTATGCTGCTCTGGTTGGTGTAAGTTGTGGTTGTGAACGATGGTAACTCTGGAACTGTATTATTAACGTTTATGGAAAAAATAGTGGAATTTGAAGTACCGCTGAGGCTTTTGGATTTTATCAGGAATCTGTATATGCCGTTGGAATTGTATGGGAAGTTTCTTCCTATTGCGATCTGGATGCGGGAATTTCCGGTGAGGCTTAAAAAACTGGTTCCATTGGGAAGAATACCCTCAAGTGTAATCTCAGATGTAATGTTGGAAGTGGCAGACATATGAAAAGTGGAATTCAAAGAGTTTCCATGGAATGAATAGTAGGTCTCATTTTCCGCCTCTATTATAACCTGTGGTCTGTATGTTATTACAGTTATATTGGATCTGCCAAGAATTGTGCTTATGCCATCCCGCAACTGGCCATTCATTACAACTGAATAATTACCATTGGGAAGGGTCACATTCAGTTCAGAAGATGAAGTGGTGAATGTTTCGTTCAGGTTACCACTGAATTTTATGGAATAATCCGTTATGTTTGAAACCGGCACCCACATCAGGCTTAAATTGTCTGATGAAAGGTAGTTCTGTGAGTTCAGGTTCCATGAAAATCCATTGACGTTTTGGTTCATTACAGTGAAAAGAAAATATCTTGTAAAATTGTGACCAAGATCGTCCATTATAAAGACAGTGACGTTCAGGTCGCCAGTAAAACTGTAAAGTTCCGGGGAGACAACAAAGTTGCTGGCATAGTAAGTTACTGTGCTGTTGAGTATTGTAACATTTACATAATCCACTGGTACGGAATCAGTTATTGAAACATTGAAAGAGGCATTCTGCGGTATATACGAATCAGCAGAGGGGGTAATGTTAACGGAGGGTATTCCGTTGTCAACAACGAAACTGTAGTTGTAATAGAAACTGTATCCAGCCGTATTCTGGATAACACTTTCCAGCACCTTATGGCCACTGCTGGCATCTGTGAGATTAAATGGCAGAAAATCATTTTCACCGGTAACGAAGGTCCTATTTCCAAGGATGCTCATGATGTTGTAAGGGATCATGGAAGTTACATTGAAAACAAATCCCTCATCCTTGTAGGTGGTTACTCCGTTAATCCTGTCATGGCAGTCTGAGAAATAATCTGTATCCACATGATAAACGGTAATTGTGTCGCCAGACATACCCAAACCAAGAGTCCCGTTAGATGAAAAATAAACGGTTTCTGTCCCAGAAGGCAGTTCTATATTTGTCCCGTAAGTTTTATTTCCCATAAGGATGAATGAGGTTGTTCCGTTGCTTAAGAGTGTGGAACTGCTGCCGGAACCCATGACGCTGAAACCTCCGGGAATGAAGTAAGGGTGTCCAGCGGGAGTAAGAAGATCACCTTTAAGGTTCAGTCCGCTGGGTTGAACTATGATCATGGATCCAAAATTGCCTTCCACATTGCCAGCCAGCTTAAATCCAGTCCAGTAATTTCCAATATTGGTTTGTTCGGTTACAGAAGTGGAAAGCGATGGCAATGCAACCTTATAGTCAATTATTCTCTTACCATTGGTTGAAGAAATGTCAAGTGAATCATTTCCCTGTGATGCTGTCATAACAGTATAACCATTGGGAAGTACCTGTGCTGAAAATATGTCTCCAGGTTCAGATGTATTGATGACATAAATGTAGCCTGAAGAATTGTAGAGGATTGTGCTGTTGCAGGAAAT
>Ga0207433_10015875_pt1 | contig 10660 bp, 8 predicted proteins | sample YelNatPaOPGAMG01_FD_187559 | JGI IMG/M metagenome (GOLD analysis project Ga0207433, IMG submission 187559) | Hot spring thermophilic microbial communities from Obsidian Pool, Yellowstone National Park, USA - OP-RAMG-01 (SPAdes) (version 3) | ecosystem: Environmental > Aquatic > Thermal springs >...
GAATGCCGTCGGCGGTCGCGAACCGATGACCGTCGAGACGCTCAACCAGGACGGGACTCCGGCGCCGCCGCAGCAGCGAGGCGAAGCGCTTGTCCGCCACACGCTCGAGGAAGGTTCGGAGGCTGGCGCGCGACGCGTCATAGTGCCGCAGGGCCATCCAGAGCCCCAGGAGGGCTTCCTGCTCGAGATCCTCGCGATCCGCAGCCGTCGCCCGGCCAGTGGCCACCGCCGCGGCAGCACGCACCTGAACGGCGCGCAAGGCGAAGGGCAGAGCCTGTTCCAACACCGGTTCATGCATGACGCCGCCCTCCAGCCATCTCGATCTCCATGGAGAAGGGCAGCCCATGCTTGACCTCGAGCGTCCGGATCTCGCCGGCGTCAACCGAGCGCACGTACTCGAAGAACTCCGCGACCTGGGGCTTCAACAGGAAATCACCGGAGGTCGCAGGCCTCTCCCAGGTTGAACAGAACTTCACATCGCGCACGCAAGTGGGCCACGGATCGAGCAGGATCTCGCCGTGATCGATTCGCAGGAATTCGAGACGGCCAAAGCCGAGTTCCTGCATGGCATCGACGAGCGCGCGTTCACTGGGCAGGAGCTGATGTGTGGATACCGGCGCGAGCTGAGCGCCTTCCCGGTTGGAGTTCGTTTTCAAGTTCGTCTCCCGCCCTCTTCTGGCGAAAATTCGCAGGCCAGACGTGGACGGTTAAACGAAGACTCGCTCCGGAGACGCTATCTGCTTGGATTAGAGGTGGTTACTGACCGCAAGAAATTCAGAGGGAAAACCAAAGTATTTTTGGGTGCCTGCGAAAATTCGCAATAGGCTTACCTGGGGGCCTCGAGCTTCAGCTTCATCTGCCACCCGACACCCTTCCGGTAGTCGTGGAAAGGGCTGTCCGGCATGCCGAAGTACTCTTGCAGACGTCGGCCAAGGAGTTCGACTTGCTTCTTCCACTTCCGATTAGCCGCCGAATTTGACCAGGTAAGCCGCCCCCCGTTTTTCGCCAGGAGCTCCAACAGCTTCCACTGGGCCGTCGGATTGCCGTTTCGACCGTCCTTCATGTTCATCTCGGCGAAAGTGCACCGTACGGTTCTGCCGTCGAGAACTATGCTGACGGTGTGCCCGTCGAGGAAGCGTATCAACAGGTCCGGCCATGTCGTACCCGGCGGCGTATTGAAACGATACGGCTTCTGAGGCGCCTTACCGTCATCATGAACCGCCTTCATCTCCCGGATGGTGCCGTCCGCAGCCGTCCTGTACTTCTCTGGGACCGCCAGGATAATGGCGCATGTGCGCGGGAGGGTTTGAGCTACAATCTGGGCCGAGTGGTGGGCAATGGCGCTCTCAAGCACGCCTCCTACTTCGGCAGCATGCTTCTGATGAAGCCGGACGATCCGGGCCGCAACGTCATCCGCCGTGAGCGGCTGGACGTGTCGCAATACGCGGCTCATCTCAGGGAAGCTCTCGGCCAACTGCAACTCGTTTTTCGTCCGCATGCACACCGCCGTCCGGATGAAGCTTTCAAGCAAGGTTACGTCTAGGTCCTTCTCGCGTTCGCCGGTTAGAAGGTCCACCTTGTACATCTCGGCCGGATCATGATCCGCGTATCTGCTGGCCAGAGTCGCGAAGCGTCGGCTGATGCATTGCGAGCACACGCCGCAGTGGGTGAACAACTGCGTCATATCCCGTGTGTGCGTGCAACTGACGCTGTGCTGTATCAGGTCTTCGCACCCGGCGTCACCAATGAGATCGACAACCTCGCCCTTCGTGTGCCATAAGAACGGGTTTTCGACCTGGAACTCACCACCCGTGAGCAAGCCGAACAGTGAAGCGTACCCGTTCAGTACCTGAGGATGCGTCGTGCGAGTCGCGCGGCTACCAACCACCTGCTCGCTGATCGGAAGGTTGAGACTGACAACTCCATTCTCATAAAAGCGAATTCGACGAAGGCCAAACGCGCGCGCCACGACGAACGCCAATGCCGCGTAAAGGAAGGAGCGGGTCCGCTGTGTGTACTCCCGGTCAAGAGCCTGACCCTTCTGCACCCACACCGGAATGTGGAATGGCTTTGGCCCTGCGCAGTGGGAGCGCAAGTCGCTGACCAGCAATTTCTGTTTGCTGTTGATTTTCGGATTGGCGCGATGGCTGACTAACGCGACCCGCCGCCTATCACGGACGGCCTCAACTACGGCACCCCCCAATGAGTCGAGCCCGCCCGAAAAAAGCAGGACCTCGTCCAAGCCGTTCGCGGATTCACCATCGGGCGCCAGTTCCAGGTACGCCTGCATCGGCGCGGGCGCCCGCTGTTTGAAGAAGTGAAATTCGTATTCGTCCTCGGACAGGAAACCGAGAGTATTGCGCAGGGCGGCCAGCACAGGTTCCGAGCCCCACAGCTCAGGCTTGCGAACGGGAACATGGAACGAGAACTTCCGCCGCCAATTCCGGCCGAATGCGACTACCCCGTCCCCGCCACGAGTGATCGCCTGATCTGCACAGTAGATATAGCTGGCCAGTTCCACCAGATCGGTGAGTTCGTCGGGCAACTCGGACGACAGACGGTTCGTGATATCTGTGATCCTCAGCTTCACATCGTCCTCGCCGCTGCCCAGGCGCAACTCCAGCAGGTGCTCGCGCTTGGCGCGAGGCGGCTTCGGCGCACCGCCGCAGAGGATGATACGATCAGCGACCGGCATCCTCCGCTCCCTTTTCCAGTTCCTTCCGGAGCTTGGTCAATGCGACGTGAACAAAATTCGCCGCCTTCCTCGGTGTGATCCCTCCTTCGTAGTTCGTTTTCGAATACCAACTGCCAGCGAACTCTTCGACGATCTTCGAAGCCTGGCGGCAGTGTACCGACAGGGCCTCGCGGAACTCGCGGTTAGCCTCAACGCTCTTGAACTGACTGGACGTCTGCCGGCTGAGGAAATAGCCGAGGTATCGTTCGGTGAGGTTGGCGAAGAAGTCGCGGGCCAGGACGGAGAACTGCTTCTTGGTGGCCAGGGCCGCGAGCTGCCCCTGAACCATCTCGGGCGTGGTCCCAAACAGGCTCTGAGTGCGCTCCCGGAGAACGGCAGTGAGACTCTCCGCCGCGCCCATCTGGGCCATCTCCCCCAGGTCGGTTCTGCCACCGGTACTGCGGACGTGGTTGTCAACGGCGTCAGCGAAGCCGCCGACCAGCTCCATCAATGTCGGTGTCGACGGGACGGAAATGCCGACTCTCTTCAGTTCGGAGACGAAATCCTCCGCACGGGCACAATGCGGCAGTTGAGTCAGCAGCCAGAAGGAATGAACGAGCGCAGGATCGCGAGCGGCCTCTTCTAGGCCACGTTTCGCGGCATCGAGCGTCGCCGCCGCGATCTGGGGCATGCCAGCCCCGGAATCGGGATCAAGAAGTGCGACGACCTGCTGCCACTTTCGCGTTCGCGGTAAATTGCCGAGCCGGATGTGCCCCATGCACCCTCACGGTTCGCTCATTCCCGGCTGAGGACAGCGAGAAAGTAAGCCTTTTTGTTTCTAACAGATCAACAATACTGACGGCAATCGCTACCAAACACTCCTACCGAGGCCAGGAAGCCCTGTTACCCGCTCTCGTCCCAATCCCGGCACAACACTTCCGCCTGTTCCAAGACGAGTTCCGTTGCCCGGGCTTGTTTGTCCGGCGGATAGCCGTATCGCCGTAGGATTCGCTTCACCATCACCCGCATTTGCGCGCGCACGTTTTCGCGGGCAGTCCAGTCGATTCTCACGTTTTCCCGAACGGTGCGCACCAGCTCTTGCGCAATCGTGCGCAGCGTCTCGTCCCCCAGAACCTTCACGGCGCTGTCGTTGACTTCGAGCGCGTCATAGAAGGCAATCTCGTCCTCGGTCAACCCTAAGTTCTCGCCGCGCCGGTCCGCCTCACGCATGTCCTTCGCAAGAGCAATCAGTTCTTCAATGACCTGGGCCGTCTCGATGGCCCGGTTCTGGTATCGCCGAATCGCGTCTTCCAGAAGCTGTGAAAACGCGCGCCCTTGCACGATGTTCTTTCTGCCGCGGGCCCGGATTTCGCCTTCAAGAAGCTTGCGAAGCATCTCAACCGCCAGGTTCCTATGTGGCATGCCCCGGATTTCCGTGAGGAATTCATCGGACAAGATCGAGATGTCGGGCTTCTTCAGCCCGGCAGCCTCGAAGATGTCGATGACCCCATCGGAGGCCACCGCGCGCGACACGATCTGCCGAATGGCGAGTTCCAGATCCTCGGGACTGCGCCGGCCGCCGGTTGCGCCCTTTGTCAGAACCGTGCGGACGGCCTGGAAGAAGGCCACGTCATCCCGTATTTCCAGCGCCTTGTCGTGGGGTACCGCCAGAGCGAAGGCCTTGGACAAATCGCTGACAGCTTTTGCGAAGCGGTTCTTCCCGTCTTCCTGCCTGAGAATGTGTTCCTGTGCGGCAGGCAGCACGGAGAGGCGTTGCTGCGGCGTCCCTGCGTTCCACTGGGAGCGGTCAAACCCGTGGAACATACCACAGCACACCTCATATCTTGAGAGCATCACGGCGACAGCTTCAGCCTGGTCCACGGCCGTCTGCCCCTTCCCGCCGTTCTCGGTATAGTTGGCCAGCGCCTGCTGGAGCTCGTGGGCCAGGCCGAGATAGTCCACCAGGAGACCGCCGGGTTTATCCCGGAACACGCGGTTCACGCGAGCGATGGCCTGCATGAGGCCATGGCCTCGCATCGGCTTATCGAGGTACATCGTGTGCAGGCAAGGAACGTCAAACCCGGTCAGCCACATGTCCCGCACGATGACGATCTGGAATGGGTCCTTCGGATCTTTGAATCGCGCGGCCAGCCCTTCGCGCCGTTGCTTGCTGCGGATGTGGGTTTGCCAGTCCAGCGGGTCGGCGGCCGAGCCGGTCATCACAATCTTCAAACAGCCCTTGTCGTCATCCTCGTGATGCCAGCCGGGCCGGATCTTGGCGATGGCATTATAGAGGGCCACGCAGATACGCCGGCTCATGCAGACCACCATCGCCTTGCCTTCCATCGCTTCCAGGCGCCGCTCAAAATGATCGACAAGATCCTGTGCGATCAAGGCGATGCGTTTGTCGGTGCCGGCCAAGGCCTCCAACTGCGCCCATTTGGTCTTCAGTCGTTCCTTGTGCTCGACCTCCTCGCCTTCGGTCAGTTCCTCGAATTCTTCGTCCAGTTTTGGCTTCTCGCTCTCATCGAGCGCCAGCTTCGCCAGGCGGCTTTCATAGTAGATGGGCACCGTTGCGCCGTCCTTCACGGCGCGCTCGATGTCGTAGATGCTGACGTAGTTGCCGAAAACCGCCCGGGTGTTCTTGTCTTCGAGTTCGATCGGCGTACCCGTAAAACCAATGAACGAGGCGTTCGGCAACGCCTCGCGCATGTGGCGCGCGAAACCGTCGATGAAGTCGTACTGGCTCCGGTGGGCTTCATCGGCGATGACCACGATGTTCCGCCGGTCGGACAGCAGTGGATGCTGGTCTTCTCCCTCGGTGGGGAAGAACTTCTGTACCGTGGTAAAGATCACACCGCCCGAACCCGTTGTGAGCAGTTCGCGGAGGTGGGGCCGGTTGAGAGCCTGGCTCGGCTGCTGCCGGAGCAATTCGTGGCAGCGGGCGAACGTGCCGTAAAGCTGGTCATCCAGATCGTTCCGGTCGGTGATCACCACCAGCGTTGGGTTCTCCATCGCCGGATGCTGCACCACCCGCCCGGCGTAGAAGGCCATCGTCAGGCTTTTCCCCGACCCTTGCGTGTGCCAAACCACGCCTGCGCGTCTGTCGCCGCCCGCGCCGGCGGCCCTCACCGTAGATTCCACGGCAAGGTTTACCGCGTGGTACTGGTGATAGCCGGCCATCTTCTTCACGAGCGCGCCGCCGCCGCTATCTTCGAACACGATGAAGTAACGGATCAGATCCAGGAACCGCCGCTTGTCGAACACCCCCTCCAGGACGACCTGGAGCTGCGGAAGCCGCGTGTCGGCGAGGTCTTCCCCCTCAACCGTTCGCCAGGGCATGAACCATTCCCGGTCAGCGGTCAGGGTCCCAATGCGCGCCTCGACGCCATCGGAGATGACGAGCGCCTCGTTGAACAGGAAGAGCGACGGGATGTCCTGCTTGTACGTTTGAAGCTGGTTGAACGCCGACCAGATCGTCGCGCCGCCGGAGACCGCGTTCTTGAGTTCGACGACCGCCAGCGGCAGGCCGTTGACGAAGATCACTACGTCCGCGCGGCGCTCGCGGTGATCTTCCACCACCGTGAACTGATGCACGGCGAGGAAGTCGTTTTGCTCCGGACGTTCATAATCGAGGACCCGCGCCGCATCGCTGCCGATGGACCCGTCCGGCCGCGTGAACTCCACGGGCACGCCCTCGACGAGGTACTTATGAACGGCGCGGTTGTTCGCGACCAGCGAGGGATATTCCGGCCGTGTGAGCTTGCGGTAGGCCTCCTCCAGCACGTCACTGGAGAATTGCGGATTCAGGCGTTCGAGCGCTTGCCGGAGCCGCCGTTCGAGCACCACCTGGCGGTAGTCCCCGCGCTCGGCTTGCGGTTCGTCCGGGGCGATTTCCGGCCCGGCAAGGACTGCATACCCGAGGCTTTCAAGCCACGCCAGCGCGGCTTGCTCGACAACGGATTCGGTGAACGTTCCGGACGTCATTGTGCCTGCTCTCCTTCCTCGCTGGCGACGCTGTTCACTTCACCACTTCCAAAGTCCGCAAGCAGGTCGCGATAGGCTTCCTGGTCCACATTGAACAGCACCTCGCTGGGCCGGTAAGGTGGCAGACTCAAGATCTGTACCGGGACGCATTGCTCGTCGATCCATTCGTTGAAGTCGGCATGGTCGTCATACTCGAGCCGGGGCGTTCGGGGTTTGAATAGATCCTGACGATGAACGCTGTAGAGAAAGCCGACGATGGCGTCGGCGGCCTGTGCCGCCAGCGTCGCATGGATGGCCTCCATGGCCGGCCGCGGGCTGGCGCTGCCATGAGAAGCGAAGCCGAAGGCGTTCCTCAATTCGCATACGCCCTGTAGTGCGGTGTTCAGCCCGCTGAGGGTCTGCTCAAGACTCTTCCGTGCGGTGGAATCGCCCCCCAGTGAAGGGGGCAGAAACGGCACCACCTGCCGGGTCATCTTGAAGAGCTTCGGCAGGTCGTCGTCCTTGTCGAACGAACCGCCGCGCTCGGTGAGGATGGTCTTGCAGGCGCTCTCGATCAGCGTCTTTGCCAGGTCAAACGCCAAACCTGTGTTCTCGACGACTGCCAATTCGATCGCCTTGACCTGCTCTTCGATGTGCAGCATCCCGCCAGCGACCGCGGCGCGGGCGCCATGCATCACGAAGGTGATTTCGCTGGCTTGTGTTTCCATCAGGCGCACCTCGCAGCGATTCGTTCCGCGTCGGGAACGCGCAATTCGCCGGAAATCAGCTTGGGCAGCAGGGCGTCGCGAAGGGCGGCTAAGGTGCGCGATTCATGCTCGCTGGAGACGAGCCTTGCGAAAAGCGGCTTCGCAAGGCGCTCGAAGGCGGCAAAGACCTCGGGCGGAGGTGCAATAAGCGGGATCGGCCGAAAACTCGACTTGCTGATCTCAAGAAAAGTCGAGCCGTTGGCTCGGCTCACGATTTCGTCGTGCGCGGAGCGCGCCCAAAATAGCAGGTAGAGGTTCGGCACTCCGAGTCTGGGCTTCATCGCAATGAAACCCTGGTTGATCGCTAACGGCACTTCGGCGATCGCCAAATACCCGATTGGCGCTCGGGATGACAGCAGAACGGTGCCTACTGGAAGGAGACCGGAGCTGATTTGAGCAAGTCCGTCGTCAGTGATCTGCCGCTCGGTTTCGAGGAGTACTGGCACGGAGAGCTTTGACAGATCCTTGGGTGTCGCCCAGGCATGGGTGCCGCCCTCCCAAAAGGCAGCCTCCGTGGTTCGTGGAGTACTGCCCCCGACGATCTCAGCCAGATCGCCGATCGTCTTCACCGCCCACCCCTTCGGAACCTCGCCCAGGTCGGAGTCCTCGAAGCTGTCGGGGAAGAGGCGGGCGATTTCGGGTTTCAGCTTGGGGCAGGCGGCGCGGCTGACTTGGTCGTCGGTCCATTTTGGATGCTGGCGGCGGACGGCGGCCTTGGCGTGCACCGGGTCGAAGTCGATGAACCAGCTCTTGAAGATCGCCCGCGCCATCTCCTCCAGCGTCCGGTTCATCCGCCGGTTCAGCTCGATCTTGTCGTCCAGTGAGCCGAGAATGCAGGCGATGGCGCGCTGGTCGTCTAGCGGCGGAACAAGGAAAGGAACCGCCTCCATGATGGAGGTGTTCAGATTGGGCATGGTTGCCCCAATCGCATGGCGGACAATCCAGGTCCGAATGTCTGGATGGCCCAAGAAGTAGGAGGCATAGTAGGGGTCAACTCCCCCGCTTCCGAGCCGAATCTTGAGACACCCAGTTCCGCAGAGCCAGCCTTCTTGTTCGGGAAGGACTAACGCCCGGCGTTCCACATCGCCGCGGCGGCTATAGATGATGTCGCCAGCGCGAACGCGATGTCGACTGAGTCGATCTGCGTCACTCTCGCTGACGCGTGCGATCCCATCCTCGACCAGGCGGTTGTCTCCAATGTTGACTGGCATAATCGTGGGAACACCGACAGCCACGTAATCCGACGCGTGCAGCTGACTGCCGAAAGGGCCGGTCTGAACGTGGCCGCCGCCACGCCGCACGATTTCACCAAGCGTGGTAGCCTTCCAACCACTGGGAATCGCTCCGGTCAAGAACTCACCCCCCATACCCGATGTCCTCCAGGTTGGCCCAGATGATCTTGTCGAGTTTGGTGGACTTCTTCGTCTGCTCCCGCAGTTCCGCCGTCAGGCGCGCCATCTTCTCGTCAAACGGTTCGCCGTCGTCTTCCTCGGCCGCCGCCCCAACGTACCGGCCCGGCGTCAGGATGTGGTTGTGCTTCCGGATCTCGTCGAGCGTGGCCGACTTCGAGAACCCCGGCACGTCCTTGTACTTCTTCTTCGAATCCTTGTCGCCACGCCAGGCGTGGTAGGTGTCGGCAATCGTGCGGATATCGTCGTCGGTCAACTCGCGATGGACGCGGTCGATCAGCGTGCCCAGCTTCCGGGCATCGATAAAGAGCACCTCGCCGCGACGGTCGCGAAAGCGCCCGTTCTTCTTGTCCCGCGCGATGAACCAGAGGCACACCGGGATCTGGGTTGAGTAGAAAAGTTGGCCCGGCAAGGCCACCATGCAGTCCACCAGATCCGCCTCGACAATGTTCTTCCGGATCTCCCCTTCGCCGGACTGGTTGGAGGACATGGAACCATTGGCCAGGACGAACCCGGCCAGTCCCGTGGGCGCGAGATGATGGATGAAGTGCTGCACCCAGGCGAAGTTGGCGTTCGAGGCCGGCGGCACGCCGTACTTCCAGCGCTTATCATTCTTCAGAAGATCGCCGCGCCAGTCACTGTCATTGAACGGCGGGTTGGCCAGAACGTAGTCGGCCTTCAGATCCGGGTGCAGGTCGCGGTGGAAGCTGTCGGCGTGTTCTTTGCCAAGGTTGGCGTCGATGCCGCGGATCGCCAGGTTCATCTTCGCCAGCCGCCACGTGGTGTGATTGCTCTCCTGGCCGTAGACGCTGATGTGGCCCTTGGCCTTGCCGCCATTGCCGTTGCCGTTGGCGTGGGCCTCGACGAACTTCAACGACTGGACGAACATGCCACCGGAGCCGCAGCATGGGTCGTAGACTCGGCCCTTGTAAGGAGCCAGCATCTCCACGAGCACGCGGACGACACAGCGGGGCGTGTAGAATTGGCCGCCTTTCTTGCCCTCGGCGCCGGCAAACTGCGAGAGGAAGTATTCGTAGACACGGCCCAGGACATCCTTGGTGCGGTGTTCCTTCTCGCCCAGGCCGATGTTGCCGATCAAATCGATCAACTGCCCGAGGCGCTGCTTATCCAGACGCGGATGCGCGTAGTCCTTCGGCAGCACGCCCTTGAGCGACGGATTGTCGCGCTCTATGGCGAGCATGGCGTCGTCCACGATCTTTCCGATCGTTGGCTGCTTGGCGTTGGCCTTGAGATGCGACCAGCGCGCCTCCTTTGGAACCCAGAAGATGTTGACGGCGCGGTACTCGTCGGGATCTTCGGGATCCGCGCCCTTGGCGCGGTCAGCCTCGAGTGACGCGTGGTGCTCCTCAAAGGCATCGGAGATGTACTTCAGGAAGATCAGGCCGAGCACCACGTGCTTGTACTCGGCGGCGTCCATGTTGGAGCGGAGTGCATCCGCAGCGCGCCAGAGGGCATTCTCGAATCCCAGCGTCGCGCCGTTCGATTGATCCGCCATGTCAGATCCCTTCCTTGGTGAAGTACTTGGCCCGCAGGTCCTGGCCGTTGTCGCCCAGCCCCACGAGCAAATCCTCGATTTGTTTGAGTGCGAGGGGCGATGGCTTCGCACGGCCATTCTCCCAACGGTTGATGGTCGGGAACGTCACCCCGAGGCGCGCCGCCATCTTCTCCTGGGTGAGCCCCAGGCGCTGACGCAGATCTCTGACCAGTTGCGCCGTCCCGCCGCGCTTGCTCATAGAACGCCTCCTGGGCACCGGTCCAGCCGAAGCTGATTCATAGTGAATGATAAGTCATAAGCTATATCAAGCTGGGCAGGCCACGTCAAG
>Ga0207433_10015877_pt1 | contig 10660 bp, 10 predicted proteins | sample YelNatPaOPGAMG01_FD_187559 | JGI IMG/M metagenome (GOLD analysis project Ga0207433, IMG submission 187559) | Hot spring thermophilic microbial communities from Obsidian Pool, Yellowstone National Park, USA - OP-RAMG-01 (SPAdes) (version 3) | ecosystem: Environmental > Aquatic > Thermal springs...
CGCCCAGCTCGGCGAGCACCGGGCCGAAGTCGATTGCCGGTGCCGCAGTAGGCCGCCCTCCGCCGCTCTCCAGCACCGCAGCCTTCACTGCGGCAAGCACGTCGGCCCGGCCGGTCGAGCGCGCCCAGCCCCAGGCGAACAGCGTGACGTGCGGCGCGTTCGACGCATCGTCCACCTCGAACCCCGCCTTGCTCAGGATACCGAGCAGGGATCGGATGTCCTTCCACTGATCCTCCGTGGGCAGCCCGCCCATGGCGTCGATGAAGATCTGTTCCGAGTTGCTGTAGGCCATCACGCGATTCCCGCCAGATCGAGCGCTTCGAGCTGCGCCATGGCGGCGCCAGCCCGTTGCAGCCAGGACGTCAGGGCCAGCCTGTAGCCGAAGGGCAACGGCCTGCCGTCAATGCCGGTAGCCAGCACCTCATGGAACGGGCGCCGTCCGATCATCACCGTGAGCTGGTCGTTGAGTTCGGGCAGTTCCGCCTCCTGCCAGGCACGCTCCTCGACCAGCAGGTGGCGCAGTTCGTCGGCATCCCACAGCAGGAACTTGTCCGGCGAGCCGAAGAACAGGTTCTTGACAATCATGCCGACCTCGTAGCGCGCTGCCATGTGGCGCAGCCGGTACTGCAGCGCACGGATGCTTTCCTGGGTGCGACTCAGCATCCAGACCGGGATCGCATTCGCTTCGCGCAGCACCTCGCTGACGATGTGAATCGAGCCGTCGAAGGCGCGGGTGCCGATCTGGGCGGGCATGTTGATGATGACGCGGTACTCCGTGTCGGCCGCCGCCGTGGCGGTCATGGCCACGCGCGTGCCCAGATCGATCCAGCCCGACTCGGTGGACAGATCGAGCAGCGCCGTGCTCATGATTCCGCCTCCCGCCTTCAATCCGCCGTCCCCGCAGACGTCCGGGTTCGACAGGTCGGCGTCGTAGACGACCAGGCGCGGGCGCTGGCCGTCGGGCAGCGACAAGTAATGGTGCACCAGGGCACGGGCGGCCAGGCTTTTGCCGACGCCGCCCTTGTCGCCGTCAATGATGAACGTCTTGAGCATGATGGATTCCTTTGCAGTGGTGGGTTAGATGCTGTGCCCGTCGATGAACTTGCGCTTCGCCTCGGGCGGGCCTTCGAGGTGCTTGCGCAGCGCGTAGTCGGCCTGCGACTCATCGTCCCGGCGGTCAGAACCGTCGGCCCAGTCCGGCAGGCCGGGGATCGTGGTCGTTGATACAGACTGCGTTTGCTGTGTGGCGGGCGCAGTCGGCCGGATGGATTTCGGAACCGGACGGTTCGAGACCGGAGCGGTGCCGCTGGGCTTCGGCGTCCCCTGCCTGGTCGCCGATGGCGGGGGCGCCGACGCGGTGTTCAGTCGGTAACGCTCCCGCACCTGGGCGAGCGCATAGCGCAACTCGGCAGGCGCAACAGCCGGGAGGCTCTGCTGCAGGATGTTGAGCACCACATTCGGAGAGGCGCCGGTGTCGAACAGATCGAGGATGAGCGGCTCCAGCCCACGCACGCTCTTGACCGCGAATTGGCGCGCTGTCTCAGCGGCTGCCGCCTCTCTGCGAGCCTTGATGAGCGCCAGAAGCGCGGCTTCAGCCGCAGGCACCTGCGCCGAGGCCGCTCGTGCATCGAAGGGCTCGGCGGGCTTGTCGTCTTCGCCGTTCATGGATTCTCCAGGTTGCGGCCCCAGGTGCGGGGCCGATGCCTGGACTCTGCGGGGCGGGCCCGCAGGCCGGATCGGGTGCGACAAGGGAACCGCGGAGCATCGAACAAGCCCGCCCCCGGCAAAGACCGGCAGCCGCAGGTGGCATTCGGGTGTCGGGCGGAGCCTGACCAAGCGGCGACGGAGCACGTTTGGAAGCGAAGCGGAAAACGTGACACGTCGCCTTACCTTGTACCGATTTCATGCACACGACCGATTCCGGATTCCAACAGGATGGCTCCGGCCCGGCGCAGGACTGCACACGACCGATTCCGGATTCCAACAGGATGGCTCCGGCCCGGCGCAGGACTCTACCGAAGAAGCACCGGAATCCTCCGGGCCCAGCCCGCAGAGTCACGTTATGGAAGACAAACCCCTACGTACCCGCTGGGTCTCCGTGCGCTTCACCACCGCCGACCTGCAGGACTTGTCCACGCAGGCCCGGCAGGCTGGCAAGTCGCGTTCGGCCCTCATCCGGCAGCGGGCACTGCAGCAGCCTGTGCTCAGCAGCACCGACACCGACACCGCCGACAGCATCGACCAACTCGGCCGCCTGTTCAAACACCTTTATCCGAAAGACAAAGGCTGGGCCACCCCCGAAGACCGTCGCAAATTCTGGCGCGTCCTCGAAGACCTGCAACGTACCGCAGCCGCCCTGCGCCGGAGAACCCCATGCTCGCCAAAGTCATCACCCTGAAACACTCCGCCGCTGGCAAAGGCTTCGAGGATGTCCTGCGCTACGCCCTGCGCGCATCCAGGGACAGCACGCTGCCCGAAGGACAGACCCTGGACTGCGGGCACCTGAACATCGACAACGACGATCTGTACTGGGACGATCCTGGGGACACGGAAGAATTCCGTGGGGCTTACGCCATCGCCCTGGCCAGTGTCTGTGACGCCAAAGCCGATGCGTGCCGACGCAAGGGACGGTTCAACGGCAACCCGGTCTATCACGTCGCCATCAACTGGCAAGAGGGCGAACATCCCACCCCGCAGCAGGCCGAACACGCCTGCCGCCATGTGATGAAGGAACTCGGCTATGGCGACCACCAAGCCGTCTGGGCGATCCACCGCGACACCGACAATGACCATGTGCACCTGGTCATCAACCGCGTCCACCCCGACAAGCTCAACGCCATCAGTCCGCCGTTCAAGAAGGACTACTTCATCCTCGACCGCTGCATGCGCGAACTCGAAATCGCGTTCGGCCACCAGCGCGCAAACGGCCCCTTCATCACTCTGGATTCCGCCGCCGGCCCCAAGATCGTGCGCATGAGCCGGGCTGAACGCCGCGAACGAGGACTATTGAAGGACGATGGGCCGAGACTCAGCGAACGCGCAAGGCGGGCCGAAATAAATCTCGGCGCTGAACAGTCCTTCCAAACCTGGGTCGCCGAAGCCCCCGCCGACGATCTGCGCAAAACCCTCGATCAACCTGGCGCCACTTGGGCCGATGTGCACGCCACCCTGGCGACGCATGGCGTTGCCATGCAGGCCAAGGGTTCCGGTCTGGTCGTCACCACGCAGTTGCCGGACGGTCGCACCCTCGCAGCCAAAGCCTCCCAGCTCGGCCGCTGGGCGAGCAAGGCTGAGCTGGAAAAGCGTCTGGGGCCCTTCGTCCTCCCGCAGACTCCACTCGAACTGCCGCAGCGCTACGCCGCGCACGTCGAAGCCACGCGCCGCCAGCCCAGAACCGGCGAACTGTCAAGGGGAGCATTGGCGAACCTCGCGGATCCAGACACCAGGGCGGTGCGCCGCGCTGAGCGCGCCCAGGCGCGCGCCGCGCTGGCCGACCGCTTCAAAGCCGAGCAGGAATCGATCCGGCAGAACAAGTCCCGCCATCGCGCCGAGCTGCGCGAGCGGCACCAACGCGAACGATCTGCCCTGCAGGCGGAGCAGCGCAAGGCCAGGGCACAGATCTACGCCGAGTCGCGCAAGTCAGGGACACCGATCGCCGTCGCGCAATCCCTTTGGGTCTGGCAGGCCGCGCAAGAACGCGAAACCCTGCAAAAGCGTCAGGCCGAAGAACGCAAGGCGCTCTCGGCGAAACTCCCCCGGGCGGAGGTGTGGCGCAAGTGGCTGGAGCACGAGGCGGAGCAGGGCGACGAGGCGGCACAGGCCGCGCTGCGCGGCATCCGCTACCGGGAGCAGCGAAAAAACAAACGGAAGCGCGACGGCATCGAAGGCGAGGAACTCGACCCGCTGCGCAAACTGGTACTGGCCGGACTGGACGCCCAGATCGACCGGCGCCGTCAGCAGGTGCGCTACCGCAACGTGCAGGGCCGCGAGGTGTTCACCGACACCGGGCCGCGCATCGAGGTGCACGACAAGGCAGCGGAGTCGCTCGAGGCAGCCTTGCGCATCGCGGCACAGAAATATGGCGGCCAGGTGGAGATCACCGGCAGCGCCGCATTCCGAGAACAAGCCGCCCGCCAAGCCGCGCGGCTTGGCATCCGTGTGGTCGACGCCGACCTGCAAGTCATCGTGGCCGACGAGCGCCAGCGCGGGCGCCCGCTACGACCCGGGTTGTCCACAGCATCTGTGGACGAAAAAGCCGGAAAACCGGGCAAGTCCTTAAATCCTCAGGCGCCTGGCGATATGCCCGCGCAGCAGGCAGGTCGCGAGGACGACAAGTCAAGGCCATCGGCTATTGAGCGAGCGCTGGACGCCTGGACACGCGCCGCGACCGAGGCCCAACGCAGCAAGGCAGCGCAACAATGGATGCGTGCAGTGGAGAACGCGCAAAAGGCAGGGGAAAGCGTCGCCCAGGTCAACGACACCACGCGGCAAAGACTGGGCAAGGGCTACGGCGCGCTGATGCGCCAGGTGGGGATTGAGCAGGAACGAGGACGCTGAGAACAGTTTTCCCGAAATATTTAACCTCATAAACGAAGCGTGCTGGTGCCTGTGGTCGATGCTGTTGCGGGTCCACCCCGCAGAGTCCAGGTATCGGCCCCGCACCCGGGGCCGCAACCTGGAGAAGACATGGCCACCTCCGGCAAACTCTATGTCGTCGAACTCGGCGATCAAGCCCACCTCGTTCGTGCCTATACCCAGCGCGGCGCGGCCAAGGGCCTCATCCGCGCCCTGACCGAGACGGCCCTGACCGGCACACGGCCCGCCAGTCAGGATGACATCCTGGAACTGGCAGGCCGTGGCATCCGCCCAATCGACGTCACCGCTTCCGAGAAAGCGGAGACGACGGACGGAGAAACAGCGGGCACCGAGGACGCGGCGTGAACACCTCTACACAGCAGGTCCACGCCCGCCAGTCCGAGGCCCTGCGCCGGGCGATGGGCCCGGAAATCCTTATCCCGCTCGATGACCCTCAAGTCGTCGAAATCATGCTCAACCCCGACGGCACGCTGTGGGTGGATCGCCTCGGCGCAGGTATGGCCTGCACAGGCCGCATCGACGCCGTGCGGGCGCTGACCATCGTCAACACCGTCGCGGCCATGCTCGACACCGTCGTGACACCTGAGCGTCCCATCCTCGAATGCGAGTTGCCGCTGGACGGCAGTCGCTTCGAGGCCTTGATCCCACCCCTGGTCGAACGCGCCAGCTTCGCCCTGCGCAAGAAGGCAACCCTGGTCTTCACCTTGGAAGACTATGTGGCGAAGGCGATCATGACCGCAGCGCAGCGCGCCGTCATCGAGAGTGCCGTCGCAGCGCGGCAGAACATCCTCGTGTGTGGCGGCACCGGCACCGGCAAGACGACGTTGGCCAACGCGATCCTCGATGCCGTCGCCCGGGTCGACCGCGAGCACCGCGTCGTCGTCATCGAAGACACCCGCGAGCTGCAGGTCAACGCCGAGAACGTCGTGTTTCTGCGCACCAGCGACAACACCGACATGACGCGGCTGCTGCGCGCCACCATGCGCTTGCGTCCTGACCGCATCGTCGTCGGCGAAGTGCGCGACGGCAGCGCTTTGGCACTGCTCAAGGCCTGGAACACCGGCCACCCCGGCGGGGTCGGCACGGTGCATGCCAACGATGCCAGCGCCGCGCTGATCCGTGTCGGCCAGCTCATTCAGGAAGCGGGCGTGCCACCCAACCCCGAACTCATCGCCGAAGCCGTCAACGTGGTGGTGTCGATCAAACGCATACCCGAAGGCCGCCGGGTCGAGGAAGTCGCCGCAGTGCGTGGCTGGTCGGCCAGCGGGGGATTCCACGTCGAGAGGATGGCCTGAAATGCCGGTCTGCTGCAAAGCCTATTCGCGGAAATTGACCCTGCGCTGATTCTGGGCTGTGCCCGAGAGTCCGGTGCCGATTGGCGGCAGGCCAACCGGCTCTACGTCGAAGCTGTCGTCGATGGTTCGCCGCGCGTCGAAGCCTGGGAACGGCTGGTCGCCGATTGGACATGACCACCCGCAAAGAAGTAGCCCAATTCAAAGCGAACGGTTCTTGGCGTGAGCTCGCCAGCATCGCCCGACGAACATCATCCCGATGTGCCGTTCGCTTTGGAGCCCGCCGACGAAGTGCTGGCAAAGAAACTGTTCTACCGCGGCTGGGCACTCACGCCGCGCGACCTGTTCGACTGGCGCGCCGTGGTCGCGCATAGCCATCCGGGGCACACCGAAAAAGTCATCGCTCCTCTGCTGCGTGGAGATCGACTCGATGCCTTGAACAACGCCCTGGATGCCCTGTCGACATCCCGAGCCGCTGCTGCCGCATGGGATACTATTCGCGCCCCCGACAAGCCCACGCTCAGTGACAGCATTGCCTGGGCAATAGAGCAGACCCGGCACTACGCCCGCGCAACCGAGCCGCGCATTGAGCGGCGCAAACAGGACAAGGGCATCGGGCGTTAGGGCACGTCCCTCTGCGGGCCCACGCCGCAGAGTCCAGGTATCGGTCCCGCACCTGGGGCCGCAACCTGGAGACCCAAGTGCTCGAAGACGGCGGCCAGACCTTTCTGCGTTTCGCCCAGACCCAGGGCGTCGTGATCGACTCCGGGAGGCTTGAAGCCGACGGCCGCATTCACCGCGCCGATGTCGGCGACGAGTCCTCAGGCCGCAACGACGCAGCCTATCTCCTGAGAGAGGACGGCAGCGGCTGGGTGGTGAATTTCAAGGCCGAAGGCAAACCCATCTATTACAAGCCGGAACTGGCACGCGAACTGACGCCCGAAGAGCAGGCGCGCGCCGAGGCAAGCCGTCAGGCGACGCGCGAAGCTCAGGCCCAGCGACAGCGAGAAGCCTTGCAGGAGGCTGTCACGCGCTGGGAGGAAGCCCGACCACCGCAAGACTTCCCTTACCTCAAGCTCCCCAAACTGGATGCGGCGGGGCTGCGCCAGGGCAGGGCGCAGCTGCTGGTGCCGATGATGGCCATCGATGCCGACGGCGAGCCGGGTTGGGTCGGCATGCAACGCATCACATGGGCAGAGCCTGGGCAGTCAGCTGATAAGCGATTCGTCTCAGGCACGCCAACCAAAGGCGCGTTCGCCGTCATCCCTATCGACGGCGGCGACGTGGAAGCTCCGCTGCGCGCCTACGAGGCCGCCAGAATTGCCCCGCAAGTCGTGCTGTGCGAAGGCATCGGCACCGCGCTGGCGATCCATCAGACCACGGGCCTGCCCGTGATCGCTGCGCTGTCGGCGCAGAACCTGCCCGACGTAGCCCGTGACCTGCGCGACAAGCTGCAGGGCAAAGCCGTCATCTATGCCGACAACGACGGCGAACGCGCCGCCTTCAAAGGCCAGGCCTACGCCCTGCGGGCAGCCCGCATCCTCGGTGAAGCACGCACGGCGATCGTGCTCCCCGAGAAACCCGGCGGCATCACACCGCCCGGTTACGACGCCCGTGACCAGCTCCGCGACGGGGGAGCCGCCCTCATTCAGGCTGCACTGAAGACCGCGATGCGGCCAGCCGCGTTCGAGCGGCACATCCCCGAGCAGTACCGCCCCCAGTTCACCCGCCCGCCGCGGCACGCGGCACAACCCCCTCATCAGGAGAAAACGATGGAGCACACACCCAAGCAAGCCCGCGCCGCCGAAATCGACGACACACCCATGGAAACCCAAGTCGGCATGACAGCAGTCCCGACCGCAGATCATTCCGAACTGGTGGCCAAGTTCCCCCACGTCATGCAAGGAGCACAGCAGGAGAAACAGGCCACCACGATTGAGGCCTCTGCAGATGCCCAATTCGCCGCCCTCAATCAAGCAGCCGATGCGGTGGATCGGTCGTCTCAGACCATGCCGCTGGCAGTGGGCCCGCAGCAAAGCGCCGCAGTGCTTCCTAGACTCGCTCAACAAGCCGAGGAAGCGCGCCTGCTGCAGGCATGGCGTGAGTCCGCCCAACCCGTACGCGAAGCCCGCGCCAAAGCCCTGAGCGATCTGGCGCATCGCCAGCAGGCCGAGCGCGAAAAGCTGTTCAGCGGCCTGGACCAGGTGCGCTCCGACAAGGCGAAAGAGCTGAGTGGCGTCGATCCCGAGCGCCGCGAACATCTGGTGGCCTTCGAGGTCGCCAAGCAGGTCGAGCACCTGCAGAAGCAACAGGCCGCCGACCGCAAGACCCTGCTCAGCGAACTGCCCAACGTGCCGAGCCTCGTGAATTTTCTGGAACAGCGCGCCGACGCCGATCCAGCAGCGGCGCACATGTTGGAACAGGAAAAGCGCCGCGACCAGGCGCCCGACGCGTTCCATGGCCGCCGTATCGCCCCCCTGGAGCCCGAAGTTCTCGAAGGCCTGACCCACGAATTCGAGGATGAGCCCGAAAAGGCCGTCCACTACGCCCGCGACGGCGAGCGCGTCATGAGCGACCGAGGCGCCCGCGTCGACCTCTACAAGATGGATGACCGCGAAATCGAGGCCGCGTTGCGCCTGGCCGAGCAGAAGTACGACATGGACAAGGGCCTGCAGCTCACCGGTAGCCGCGAATTCCAGGAACGCGCAGCCGAGCTGGCCGGCCGTCTCGGCCTGAAGGTGCAGAACCCTGATCTGCAACAGACCTGGCAGCACGGCCGCCTGCAGACTATGCAGGGCGCTGAAGTCGGCGAAGACGTCAGGCTGACCGCTCCCGCGAAAGGGCTCGGTGCGATCGGGCCCGCCACCGCGGCGCACACGCCTCAAGGCGACAGCCGACGCTACTCCGTCGACCAGTCCCGTATGGTCAGCGAGGCCGTCCTGGCTAACTTGGACATCGAGGCGCAGAACGCTCTGGATCGGGCTGGGCGATACGAGCTGCTGAATCCCGACGAGCGCATCACTCTCACGTCAGGCGAGAAACCGCTGATCGACGACAAGGATCGCCTGACCCCTTTGGGTGCGCAGGTCTACCAGCGCATGTGGGAAAAGATCGACGCCGAGCGCGAGCAACTGCAGCAGCAACTGCGCGCCCGCAACGTCGACGAGGACATGGAAAAGCGCAAGCACCAGGAACTCGCCCACGAAAAGGCCGAGGAGAAGTCCGCGGAGAAGACGGCCGAGCGCGTACAGGAGCAGACCGAAGTGCGTCAGGTCGAGCAGCCGCAACGCATCCCGCAGCGCGCCAGGCCGAAAGCGCGCGATCAAGGCGTCGGCCTGGGCTGAAACCTACAAACGGAGAACACCATGCACAAACACTTGCTCCTGGCCGCCGCCTTGGCCGAGCGGGAGCGGCAACGGCAGGTTGAGCAAGCCCAGCAGATCGAGGCGGGCAAACAGCAGGCCCGCGACGCCTTCCAGCGCTTTCAGGCCGAGCAGGCGAAACAGCAGGCCGACGCGCAGGTCGCTCAGGCACTGACCCGGCAGCGGCAGGAAGCCGATGCCCAGCGCGAAGTCGAGGAACGGCACCGGGCCGAGCTGGCGGCAGCGTGTGGCGTGAGCTTTGATGCGATGACACCGGAGCTGGCCGAGTGGCTGACCGCACAGATGGAGCGCGACAAAGCCGCGCAGGCCGGGATCCAGGACAAAGGCGAGAGCCGGGAGATCGCCCGTGCGTTTGTTCGGAACTTGGAGCGCAACAAAGACCGCGGGATGGGCCGATAGCGCCTTCTCGAAACTCACCCGGCACAGCACCAGGCGGACACCGGCAATCGAGACTGGATTCTGAGACCGCCAAGCCGTTGATTCAAGGTCTTGGCTTTCTCGATTGGTTTACCGTCTCAGAAACGGTGGTTAATCCATTCCGAATTCACGGCGCTTGAGATACAGATCGCCGAGTGTGGCAATGACCCGGTTGGAAATGCGTGCGTAGTCTCCACCCTTTAGCTGGGTGAGTGCCTCCTGGCGATGTCCCTCCAAGGCCATCCTGGCCACCTGCGCGGCTGCTAAGTGAAACTGGGCGTGATCCTCCAGCAGGCGGGTGAACAGTGCGTTCGCATCCTTGGACAGGAGGGTGTTCTGGGCCTTGCGCTCATAAAGCCACATTCCCAGCGCGCAGAGGTTGTCCTTGGCAATCCGATCGGGATCGAGGTTGTCGTTGCGGTTGTCACAGACGCATTGCAGCAGGCGTCTTTTCCAATCCTGGTGAGCCTTGGTCGCGGTGAAGAAGTTCAGGGTCATGGTTGATCCTTACTGCGCTGACAAAACAAGGTGGAGATGAACACGGTTCGTGGCCTTGGTTTTCTCGACTGCTTCTGATCTCGCAAACGGTGGTTAGAAAGACCGAAGGGCGCTATCCCTAGAGGCTGGGGACAAGGCCCCGAGTGGATCGCGCAAGCTGCACCAGTGCTGGGACCGCCTGAACTGCATAAAAAATGAGCAGGAGTTGCCGCCTACAGGGCCCTTATATAGGCCCCTTATCTTGCATTCAGTCGCCAGGGGGCAGGGCAGGGCCGTTTGTCGGGCCAGCGACAAAGCGCTGCTGATCCGGGCCGATGTGTCATCCTCAAGCGCCCTCGCCAAAGAATCGACACCTGTTTTTGCCACCTTGTTTGGCCCAGTACATCGCGGCATCGGCGCTCTTGACCAGTTGCTCGGCGGTTGCAGCGTGGTTGGGATAGAGCGCAATGCCGATGCTGGCCCCGACCTGACAGC
>Ga0207433_10015884_pt1 | contig 10656 bp, 10 predicted proteins | sample YelNatPaOPGAMG01_FD_187559 | JGI IMG/M metagenome (GOLD analysis project Ga0207433, IMG submission 187559) | Hot spring thermophilic microbial communities from Obsidian Pool, Yellowstone National Park, USA - OP-RAMG-01 (SPAdes) (version 3) | ecosystem: Environmental > Aquatic > Thermal springs...
CGCGTGTTCCGGCACGGTCCCGGTTTCATGCACCAGAAAGTGCTGCTGGTGGACGACGACACCGCCGCCGTGGGCAGCATGAACCTGGACAGCCGCTCGTTCCGGCTCAACTTCGAGATCAGCGCACTGAACGTGGACCGCGCCTTCGCCGCCGAGGTCGACGCCATGCTGCGCAACGACTTCGCCCATGCTGTCGAGATCGACGGGGGTGAATATGATCGTGCGTCATGGCCGCGGCAGCTGGCGATGCACCTGGCGCGCCTATGCGACCCGGTGCTGTGAATGCCTGAGGCCAGACCCGATGACCAGGGCGTCGCAAGCGAGACCGATACCATGACCATGCATGCCCGGATTCTGGAGGGCGGCTGTCGCTGCGGCGGTATCCGGCTGCGATTCGGGACGACCCTGCGCGAGTTCGCTCCACGTGCCTGCGACTGCTCGTTCTGCCGGCGGCACGACGCAAGCTGGATCTCGGACGCGCACGGATCGCTCGTCCTGAGCTGCGATCCGGACCATATCCACTACGAGCGGCAAGGATCCGGCCAGGCCCGGTTCCTGCTCTGCGACAGCTGCGACACCCTGGTCGCGGTGCTCTACCACGATGGCGATACCCGCTATGCCGCCGTCAACGCAGCCTGCCTGGCGGCACGCGATGGCCTCCTCGCGCCGACGCCGGTTTCCCCCGGCACACTGTCGGCCGGCGACAAGGCCTCACGCTGGAAGCGGCTGTGGATCGCCGACGTCGAGCTGCGGCCACGTCCGCACGATTGACGAGACCGGTCCCGCCCCGAAGAATGGTTCGCCCAGGGCAGCCCATCCATCGCGAGGACGACACGTGAAACTGATCGGCATGCTGGATTCACCCTACGTGCGCCGCACTGCCATAACGCTGCGGCTGCTCGGCCTTTCTTATGAACACCAGCAGCTGTCGGTGTTCCGCACCTTCGCGGCATTCGAGAAGCTCAACCCAGTGGTGAAGGCGCCCACGCTGATCTGCGACAACGGCGAAGTGCTGATGGACTCGGGCCTGATCATCCAGTACGCCGAGGCACTGACCCGGCCAAAGTCGCTGTTTCCGGACGATCCCGCACAGCTTCAGCACGACCTGCATATCATCGGGCTGGCCCTGGCCGCGACCGAAAAGAGCGTCCAACTGGTCTACGAGCGTGAATTGCGTCCACCGGAAAAGCGGCATCACCCCTGGGTCGCTCGGGTCACCGGCCAGCTGCTCGCCGCCTGCCGCGAACTGGAGCAGGCGTTCGCCCGCGACGGACAACCCGTCGAAAGCACGACGATCCGCCAGGCCGGCCTGACCACCGCGGTCGGCTGGCACTTCACCCAGCAGATGCTTCCCGGCGTGGTCCCGGCCGAGCGCTTTCCCGCACTGGCGGCCTACTCCGCCGCCGCCGAGGCGCTGCCGGCATTCATGGCCGTGCCGCACGACGGGGCGCCGTAGCGCCTCCGACGGACTTCAATGCGTCCGCCGCAACCTGACCGGGCTGTCGAGCGCATCCACCACACCATCGAGAGTGATACCTGCCGGACATCCCCTGCGCGCTTACTTGCGACCTGCAAACCACCGCTTCCAGTCGCCCCTGCACAGGAACCAGGCAACGTACACGCCGATCGCGGCGCCCAGCAGTTCGAACAGCACGCGCGTGCCGATGTGGTCCGGGTCGTGCACCGCGGCCAGCTTGACCTTGAGCAACTGCAGCGACTGCAGGCCCGAGGTGTAGTTGAAGTAGAGCAGGTTCCAGACATCCCCGCTGGCGGTCAGCACCAGGGCGAGCAAGTACGACCAGCCGATGCGCTTGGCATCGTTCCAGCCGTTGTGCCGACCGATCAGGTGAAACAACAGGTACAGCAGGAAGGCGGCCACCAGGCTGATCGCCCCGGCTTCGAGACCACCGACGACGCCGTAGGCCATCCACGACTGGTTGTATTCCATCCCGCACCCTGCCCCTGTCAGACGGCGACGATCGCCCTGCGCGCTAGACTAGCGTTTCCGCCCGCTGTCCACACGCCCATGCCGCACACCACGCACGAACGCGCCGCGCTGATCCTGGTCGACGTACAGCCCGACTTCATGCCCGGCGGCGCGCTGGCCTGCCATGAAGGCGATGCCATCGTGCCGGGTATCGACCAGTTGCTGCGCCGCCGCCTGTTCCGTCACGTGGTGGCGACCCAGGACTGGCATCCGGCCGGCCACGTCTCCTTCGCCAGCACCCATGCCGGCGCCGTAGCGTTCCAGCAGATCGAGCTGTATGGCCAGGCGCAGACGCTGTGGCCGGACCACTGCGTGCAGGACACGCCCGGTGCCGCACTGCACCCGGCCATCGACTGGTCGTCCGCCGACCTGATCCTGCGCAAGGGCAGCGACCCGCGCGTGGACTCCTACAGCGGCTTCCGCGAAAACCATGGCCCGGCCGGCATACGCCCCACCACCGGCCTCGCCGGCTGGCTGCGCGAACGCGGCGTGGACGAAGTCTTCGTGGCCGGCCTGGCGCGCGACGTGTGCGTGCTGTGGACCGCACAGGACGCCATCGCCGCTGGCTTCCGCACCCGCCTGCTGTGGGACCTGAGCCGACCGGTCGCGCCGGGCGGCGACGAGGCCTTGCAGGAGAGGCTGCACAAGGCTGGCATCGACGTGCTTGAATCCAGCGCGCTGTAGCAGCGTTCCGCTCCGCACCAGCCGGATCGTGCCGATCTGATATCGTCGGGCCGACGGTCGCGCCGTAGCCGATCATCGAAGACGTCACAGGGGGCGTTATGTGGGGCTATTACGTGGCGCTGGCGCTGCGCAGCAGTGCGCGCAGCAAGGCACTGACCGCGCTGGTGATCGTGCTGCTGGCGTTCGGCGTGGCCGCCTGCATGGTGTCCTACGCCGTGTTCCGCGCGACCAACAGCGACCCGCTCCCCGCCCGGTCGTCCCGGCTGTTCATGCCGCAGATCGACAATTTCGGTCCGTCGCCCTACGGGGACGAACCGCCGCCGACCTTGAGCTACACGGATGCAGTCGCGCTCTGGCAGGCACGAAAGGCTGGCCGACAGACGCTGGTCTACCCGACCACGTGGGGCGTAGCGTCGAACCGCCGATGGCTTCCGGCCATGTCGATGGATGGCGATGCGGTCACCGCCGACTTCTTCACCATGTTCGATGTGCCTTTCCAGTTTGGCCTTGGCTGGACCGCGAACGACGATGCCCGGCACGCCTCCGTGGCCGTCATCAGCCAACGCCTGAACAATAAGCTGTTCGGCGGGAAGAACAGCGTCGGGCATGAGATCCAGCTGGATGGCAAGGCTTTCCGGGTCACCGGCGTACTGGGCAGCTGGAATCCACGGCCACGCTTCTACGACGTGGGCGCACTGGGCCGCCTGAGCGCCTTCGACGATGCGGGGGATATCTACGTCCCTTTCGCTCGCGCGATCGATATGAAGAAGTCCGCCAAGTACGACCTTTGCCCTTCGTATTCCAGGGACCTTGGCATCTCCGACTGGAATAGATACCTGCACAGCGAATGTGCCTGGATCGACGCCTGGGTGCAGCTTTCGACACCCGGCGACGTGCAGCGCTACCGCGAATTCCTGCGCAACTATGCCGAAGAACAGCAGCGTCTCGGCCGCTTCTCATGGCCGCCCAACGTACGCCTGCGCAACCTGATGGACTGGATGACGCACCTGCATGTCACGCCAAGGGTATCCACCTTGTCCATGCTGGTGTCCGCCAGCTTTCTGCTGATCGTCCTGGTCAATGTCGTCGGCCTCATGCTGGCCCGGTTCATGCGACGCGCACCGGAGATCGGTGTCCGCCGCGCATTGGGGGCGTCGCGGGCGGCCATCTACCGACAACTGCTGACCGAAGGCGCGGCCATCGGCTTCGTCGGCGGTGTCGTCGGCGTGGCGCTGACCCTGTTTGGCGTGTGGGGCGCCGGCGAACTGTTCGAGCCGAAGATCGCGCGCATGGTGCACGCGGACGCCTCGCTGACCGCGTGGACCGTCCTGCTTGCGATGGCGGCCACCGTGGTTTCGGCCCTGTACCCGACCTGGCGCGCGGCGCGAACACCGCCTGCCTGGCAGATCAAGATCAACGATTGAGACCCTGCCATGGCGTTCTCCAGGACCTTCATGCAATTGCGCCCGATCATCGTCGCACTGGGTCGGCACAAGGTCGCCACGATGCTCATCGTGCTGCAGGTGGCACTGACGTTGGCGGTGGCATCCAACGCGCTCTTCATCGTAGCGACGCGCATCGTCCATCTGTCCCGCCCCACCGGCACGGACGAAGCCCACCTGTTCGTCATCCGGAACACGTGGAAGAGCGGACAGACGGCCACCCAGGTCGATGCCGACATCCGCACCGACCTCGACGCCCTGCGCCATGTACCTGGCGTACGCGACGTTTTTTCCAGCGAAGCCTATCCGCTGGAGGGCGGCGGCGGCTTGCTCGTGGGGCTGAAACTCCAGGCCGACCAGACAACGCGCCCACGACTGGCCATCACCTACTTCGCCGATGACCACGCGATCGATACGTTCGGGATTTCGCTGGTTGCAGGGCGCAACTTCCGGCCGGACGAAATCGCCGCCATCGGCCCCTACGACAAGTTGGCGCCACCGGTCGTCATCATTACGCGAAGCCTTGCCGACAAGCTGTTCCACGACGGCCGGGCGCTGGGCAAGACGGTCTATCTTCCGGCTGGACCGACCACCATCATCGGAATCGTGGCCGACCTCGAGGGTCCCTACGCCGGCAGCACGACCCGGTCGATCGACGAGGACAACATCCTGGTTCCGGCCCGCTATGTCGATCCTGACGGCGGCAACGTGTATCTGGTACGCACCAACTCCACCGCCATGAAACCGGTGATCGGCGCGGCCATGGACGTACTCTCGAAGCGACCAGGTGTGCGCCTCATCGATCCGGAACAGGGTGTCGTCACATTATCCGAGGCACGGGAACGCGGTTATGCCACCGATCGGAGCGTGGCCCTGCTGATGGGCATCCTGAGCGGATTGCTGCTGCTGGCCACGGCGGGTGGCATCGTGGGATTGAGCAGCTTCTGGGTCAGCCAGCGGCGGCGGCAGATCGGCGTGCGTCGCTCGCTCGGCGCGACGATGGGCGACATCCTGCGCTATTTCCATCTCGAGAACTTCCTGATCGTCAGCGGCGGTATCGTGCTCGGCGCATTGCTCGCCTACCTGGCGAACATCGGCCTGATGAACATCTACGAGCTACCGCAGATGCCGTTCTACGTGCCGCTGCTCGGCGCACTGCTGCTGTGGCTGCTCGGCCAGGTCGCCGTGTGGGGCCCGGCACGTCATGCGGCAAGGGTGCCGCCGGTGGTGGCGATCCGCGCCGGATAGCATGGATCATCGACTTACACATCGTTCTCCGACGAGACGCTGGCCTGCGGCTCGCCGTCCTCGTCGATCGTCACGCGCACGGTGATCGGTCGGCAACAGACCTGGCAGTCCTCGATGTAGCGCTGTGCACCGGCCGAGGCATCAAGCAGGAGCTCGATGTACTCGCCGCAGTAGGGGCATGGCATGTCGACCGATGCGAGCATGTGGGCGGACCTCGCGCCAAACATCAAAGTACGCCGCTATACTCGCCTTCTTCGCGTGGATGGATTGTCATGGCTGAGCGCACCTTCGACCGCTACCGCGTCCATTCCGGCGCGACCCTGGAGGGTTCGCGCTATACCGCCTGGCTGGCGGTCACGCCGCTGGAGCGCGGGTTTCCGGTGTACTACGCGATCTGCGAAAACCGCAGCTTCCGGCTGCAGGAAACCGCCGAACGCGCGGCCGCCGCCGCGCTGGACGCGGTGATGGCGCTGGAAGAGGACGGCACCCCGGTGTTCCCGATCGACTACGCCGGCCCCGACGACGACGCCCCCGTCGCCGCCGGATAATCAGCCCGACGCACGCGCCGCCAGCTCGGCCACCGCCGCCGGAATGCCGGCAGCCGCCTCCACCGTCAGCATGCGATGGGTGTCGTCGTCACCCAGCCCGTGGTCGAGCTCGTGCGACCAGGTCACGTGATAGGGCATGTGCACGCCCCAGCCGCCCATCCGCAGCACCGGCTCGATGTCCGAGCGCAGCGAGTTGCCGACCATCGCGAACTGCTGCGGCTCCAGGTCGAACTCGCCCAGCACGCGCCGGTAGGTGGCGCTGTCCTTTTCCGAGACGATCTCGATACGGCCGAACAGGTTGGCGAGGCCCGACTGGCGCACTTTCTTTTCCTGATGGAACAGGTCGCCCTTGGTGATCAGCACCACCGCGTAGTCGCGCGCCACCTGCTCCACCGCCTCGCGAATGCCGGGCAGCAGGTCCACCGGGTGCTGCAGCACCTCTTTGCCCAGCTCCACCAGCCGATGGATGTCGGCCACCGAGATGCGCTCCGCGGTGACCGTGATGGCGGTCTCCACCATCGACAGCGTCATGCCCTTGGCGCCGTAGCCGAACAGTGCCAGGTTGCGCCGCTCGGTAGCCAGCATGCTCGCGTGCACCTCGGCATCGGCCAGGTCTACGTAGCGGCCGACGATGGCGGCAAAGGCATCGTTCGCCTGCCGGTAGTAGTCCTCGCTGTGCCACAGCGTGTCGTCGCCGTCGAAACCGATCAGTCGGAGCATGGGAGCGTGTCCTTGCGTCGGGCGGGTCAGCATACTGCAGCAAGGCGCACGCGCTGGCAGGCCGGCTAACGCCCGATCCGACGCAACGCCGTCCCGGCCATCAGCTTCCGCTCGATCTGTTCCAGCGACACGCCGAGCGTCTCCGGCACCAGCCAGCGCGTTACACCCAGGAAGACCAGGTTGAGCAGCGCATACAGTCCGAATGTCGCCGCCGCGCCGACGCCATTCAGCAGGCTGAGGAAAGTCACGCCCACCAGCCAGTTCGCCGCCCAGTTGGTGAAAGTCGAACAGGCGATGCCGAAGTCGCGTCCCTTCAGCGGCTGCACTTCCGAGCACAAGGTCCAGATCAGCGGGCCTGCCGACATCGCGAAGCCCACGATGAACAGCAGCAGCATCGCCACCGTGAACAGCTGCGCGCCATGCGTGGCGACGCCGATGTGCATCATGGCGCCCACCACACCCAGCCCCGCCGCCATGGTGGCGAAACCGGCGTACAGGATCGGCTTGCGGCCCCAGCGGTCGACCAGCGCGATGGCGATGAAGGTGGCCAGAACGTTGACCAGTCCCACCGCGGCGGTGAACTCCATCTGCGCCGCGGTGGCATACCCCATGCCCTGGAAGATGCGCGGCGCGTAGTACATCACCACGTTGATGCCGGTGAGCTGCTGCACCACCTGCAGCAGCACGCCCAGCCCCACCGAGCGACGGAAATTCGCGTTTTCGACGAACAGTTGCCAACCCCGCTGGGGGGTGCGCAGCTGCTCCTCGATATCGGCCAGCTCGCGCGTCACCTGCGCCATGTCGCCACGTAGCCGGTACAGCACGCCGGCGGCCTCCTCCCGACGGCCGCGCATCATCAGCCAGCGCGGACTGCGCGGCAACAACAGCAGGCCGAGCAGGAACAGCACCCCGGGAATGGCGATCACACCCAGCATCCAACGCCAGTTGCCGCTGTAGCTGAGCGCGGTGTCGGACAGAAAGGCGACCAGAATCCCCAGGGTGATCATCAGCTGATACATCGCGATCATCGCGCCACGGATCCGCTCGGGCGCCACCTCGGCGAGGTACAGCGGCGCGGTGAAGGTCGCCACGCCGATCGCCAGGCCAAGCACCACCCGCGCCCCGATCAGCGACGCGGGCGACCAGGCTCCGCCGCACAGCAGCGAGCCGACGACGAACAGCGCGCCGGCCAGCAGCAGCGAGCGCTTGCGACCGAGCGTGGCGGACATCCACCCCGCGCCGAGCGCCCCCAGGGCGGCCCCCAACATCATCGCGCTGACGATCCACTCGATGGCGCGATCGCCGATACCGAACGCTTTCTGGATGAACGGCGTGGCGCCGGCGATCACCCCGATGTCCAGGCCGAACATCAGGCCCGCCAGCGCGGCGAGGCTGCAGGTGAGCACCACGGTGACGCGCGGACGCGCAGCGAGCGGCTGGACGATGGCATTCATGAGGTTCCCCGGTAAGACTCGGTGCCGGACGCCTGCGGCGCCCGGCGGATGGCTGTGCGTGACGGATCGGCGCTGGCCGCCCGTCGTGATGCAGCCGGGTGGACGAGTCCGCCCGGCTGCGCGTCACTGTCCCTTGCAGGACAGCGGGTACGCCGCGTTGGTACCCAGCGCGACGCGCGTGACCGCGATGGTGTCGCCAGCCGCGGTCGCCAGTCGGAACGGCACGTCGATGTGCTGCATGTCGGCGCCGGCCGTCTGGAAACACTTCAGCGACATGCCCACGTGCAGCCACTTGCCGCGCGGCAGGGCAGCCAGCGCCGCAGCCACCGGCACGCGGGCGCGGCAATGCGCGCCGCAGTCCATGCCCAGGGTGACCGGTCCGGGCGCCAGCGCATCGATACGCAGATCGGCGATCAACTGCACGTCGCCGTTGGTCTGGCGATCGAGGTTCAGCGGCTTGTCCGCGCGCAGCGCGAATGCCGCCTCGCCGTGGCCTGACCAGGCGAGTCGGCGCGCGTCTTCCTGGCGGCGGTAGTCGAATGCGCTCATGCGCAGGTGACCATCATGCGTCGACGCCGGTACCGCGCTGACCGCTGCGGCCCTGCCGTCGGTCCCCACCAGTTGCGCGACGATGCCCGCGGCCGCCTTGCCGTGCTGGAAATACACACCGGGCGCCGCGACGTTCGCGGGCAGACCGGAAACCTCGGAAAGGTGTCCCAGGTCGCCATCGTCCTCGTAGGTCAGGCCGTAGCCGAACGGGAACTGCGGATCGTAGTGCTTCTGCCCCACGTTCAGCGGTGTCTGCATCGCGGTGCGCGGCCACGAACTCGGTAGCTTGCCGTGGAAGTCGTACTGCACTTTGCCGGCGGCATTGCGCAACAGCACGTCGGCGACACCCGCACCTTCGGAGCCCGGCAGCCACGCGGCGACGAAGGCGTTCGAGGCGTTGATTTCCGGATTCACCCACAGCGGCCGGCCCGACAGGAATACCGACACCACCGGAATGCCCTGCGCGCGCAGGCGCCTGATCAGGTCGAGGTCGGTGGGATCGCCGGGTGCGAACGCCAGCGTGGGTACGTCGCCCTGGAACTCCGCGTAGGGGTTCTCGCCATACACCACGATCGCCACGTCGGGCTTGCGCGTGTAGTGCCCGTCCACCGACAGCTCGGCGCTGCCGCCGGCCGCGCGGACCTGCGCGCGGATTCCGTCCCAGATCGATTCGCCGTGCGGGAAGTCGGCGTTGGTGGTGCCGGTGCCCTGCCAAGTCAAGGTCCAGCCGCCGCACTGCTTGGGAATGTTGTTCGCGCCATCGCCCGCCACCAGGATGTGCGCGTGCGGGTCCAGCGGCAGCAGGTGGTGCTCGTTCTTCAGCAGCACCAGCGACTCACGCACCGCCCGTCGCGCCAGCGCGCGATGCGCCGCACTGCCGATCAGCTCGAAATGGCCCGCCAGCGGCTGCTTCGACGGCAGGCCCGCATGGAACAGGCCCAACCGCATCTTCACGCGAAGGATCCGCGCCACCGCATCGTCCAGCCGGGTCATCGGGATCACCCCCGACTTCACCTCGGCCAGCGTGTGCGCATACAGCCCGCGCCAGCTGTCCGGCGCCATGTACATGTCCAGTCCGGCGTCGATCGCCTGCGGACAGTCGTCGTTGCTGCAACCGGGAATCTGGCCGTGGCTGTTCCAGTCGCCCACCACGAATCCCTGGAAGTCCATGCGATGCTTCAGCACGTCGGTGAGCAGGCCCTTGTCGCCGCTCATCTTCACCCCGTTCCAGCTGGAGAACGAGGCCATCACCGTCTGCACGCCGGCATCGATCGCGGGCAGATAGCCGGCTGCGGCCACGTCGCGCAGTTGCGTCTCGCTGACCTCGGCATCGCCCTGGTCCTTGCCGTCCTTGGTGGAGCCGTCGCCGACGAAGTGCTTGGCGGTGGCGATGACATGCGCGCTGTCGAGGAACTGCGGTGTGCCCGGCTTGCCCTGCAGGCCCTCGACCGCGGCCGCCGCATAGCTGGCTACTAGCGCCGGGTTCTCGGAATAGCCTTCGTAGGTGCGCCCCCAACGGTCGTCGCGGGGCACCGCGAGCGTGGGCGCGAACGCCCAGTCGATACCCGCCGCGCGGGCTTCCTCGGCGGTCGCCGCACCGATCGCCCGCACCAGTGCCGGATCACGTGTGGCGCCCATCGCGATGTTCTGCGGAAACACGGTGGAACCCAGTACGTCGTTGTCGCCATGGACCGCATCCACGCCGAACAACACCGGAATGGCCACACCGCCGTCGCGCGTGTCGGTCGACGCGCGATAGAAGGCATCCGAAAGCGCCAGCCACTTTGCCGGCCCGGCGACAAGACCACCGCCCGGCTTCGAATTGCCGCCGGCCAGGATCGCGCCCAGGTGGTACTTGCGCACGTCGTCCGGGGTGACGCTGCCGATGTCGGCCTGGATCACCTGGCCCACCTTGTCGCGCAGGGTCATCTTCGCCATCAGCGCCCGCACGCGCCGTTCCAGCGCGGCATCGGGCGGTAATGGCCAATGGCCCCTGGGCCATAGCGCCGGATGCACGACCGCAG
>Ga0207433_10015886_pt1 | contig 10655 bp, 12 predicted proteins | sample YelNatPaOPGAMG01_FD_187559 | JGI IMG/M metagenome (GOLD analysis project Ga0207433, IMG submission 187559) | Hot spring thermophilic microbial communities from Obsidian Pool, Yellowstone National Park, USA - OP-RAMG-01 (SPAdes) (version 3) | ecosystem: Environmental > Aquatic > Thermal springs...
CCCCATCTTTTTATTATAAGCATAAAGGCAAGAGAACATTCCTTTTTTATGGGGCCGGGGCCGGGATTTGAACCCGGGCGCTAGGCTCCACAGGCCTATAGGCTACCAGGCTACCTCACCCCGGCCATTTTCATGGAGTTTTCCTTAACCTCGGTCGCTCCTTTTTATTCCTCGAGTTAAACATGCCTATTTTCTTTTGCGGTATAGGCGGACTCCGTTCACCACGTCGAAGGGTTCAAACCCTATTTCGCCGAGTTTTACTGCTTCTTCAACCGTGTGCACGGCCTTTATTATAAACTCGTCGTTTGGAACGTTTTTGAAAAGGTTTTGGTCAAGCTGGATGTATATGAGGGTGTTGTCGATTTCCTTGTGGCCGAGGAAGTTTTTAACGTGGATTATGTCTTTCGTGTAGTGGTATTCCATGGTTGCCCGCCAGTGTCGAAGCGTGTGGAAGGTTATTTTCAGCAGCCTCGGGTTTTGAAGTTTATAGGCTAAACGTTTTCTCGCCCTGTAGAAGACGGCTTTCAGGCTGTTTAATGTGCAGTCTCCGAACACATACTCGTTTTTACGGGGCAAGCTGTTAAGCATGCCTAACAGTTTGCCGCTTATGTTGCTGAATATGCGTGGGAGGCTTCCCTTTTCAGGCTCGTTCAGGATTATTATTCGCCTTTGAAAGTCTATGTCCGTCCATTTAAGCCGTTTAGCTTCTCCGCTTCTCATGGCTGTTTCCTTGACTAGCTGAAGGAACGTTGCCACGGTTACTGGGCATCCGGCTATTAGCTCGTCGATTTCCGACTCCATGGGGATAAACGGGATTTTGCGGGTTACTTGACATTTAGGCTTATCCCAAGTTTTACCATGCGTTTTAAGAAACAGCGTGTAAGCGTTGATTATGTTTCGCCTTCTGTTGGATCCCCACCTCTGTTCCTTAGCAAGCGCTTCTTTAACGGTTTCAGGCTCATTCAGGTTTGCTCCATGATTGATTAGGGTTCTTAAAGCGCAAGTGTTAAGCCTTATTGTTTCAAAAGCGTAGCCCTGCTTCTGCATCCACCAGCTGTACTGCACCAGCAGGCTTTTGAAGTCTTTCTCCGTTTGAGCTGTCTCCGCAGCAGGTTTTTCAGGCTGAACTGCCGCGGCCAAGTTTTTCGCACCTCTTACCAAGGACACGCCTACTTGGCAATTAACATTATAGGCGGAAACAGTTTTTAAAATCTGCCTTTCACGTTGCCTTTCATTTACGCCTGGACGGAAACGTAAACCGCAACCCCGACATAAAAAACGTTGAACAACGCTTCCGTCAGCCCTATAGCCCAACCCGTCCCTGTAAAGGCGTTTTGAACCACATTGTGGACATTGGACTGTTTCAGTCAATTTTAAACAGTAAGCCTCCATGGAATTTGAATTCTCTTTTTGAAAATTGTTCCATTAGGCCCGTTGGCAACTTCATAGCCCTGCTCAATAAGCTTAGTTATCTCCTCAAGGCAGCCAACCTGTTTAACAACATACTCTTTTATCGGTTCAAACATTCCACGCTTCAGCCTTTCCAACTCGCTGATTTGAGCCTGCAACTTCGCGATTTTCTTAACGTAAGCCTTAACAATCAGCCTAAGATTCTCGTTAGTCCATTCAATTTGCAGTTGAGCTTCAGGAGAAAGTTTTCTACGGGTTATAATTGAGTGGCAATCCGCACATAAAACAACAGTTATTTCCGGATCGTAGCTGATATGGTGAACTTCAAACATTTCTCTGGGCCCTCTAACCCCACATAAAGCACACTCTAAAACTTCACAAAAAAATGGGGAAGGGGCAAAGTTATTTTGAACTTCAATTTGGAAAGCGGGCTTTTCTACAGGAGCCTCTTCCATTTTTACTTCAACCCTTTTAATCAGCTCATAAGTTTTGAGGGCCTTCCAGGCGGAAGCTTCAACGGCTCTTCTTTTCTTTTACGATGGGCTAGGGCTAGTAGAGATAGGTAGATTCTCGCATCATCCAGGATGCGATGGTTATGCCTAACATAGTGAAGCAGCTTGTTGAAGGCTGGCGTTCTCTTGCCTGTCTTAAGGTATTGCTCGATTATGTCCAACTCTTTAGCCGTGAAGATGTAGCTTCTCGTTAAAAACCACCTTTAAAAATTCCTGTGGTTGGAATTTTCAGGCATGGTTTTTTCCATGTAATGTTCAAGCTGCTCAAGTTTTGTTTGAATTTTAAGCAAATTGTTGGCTGTTTGACTTAACAATAAAATCTCGCGTCTACCTTCAACATTTTCAAGAAGAGCGTTGATTTTTGAAAGTGAATCGTTTATTAAAGACTGCATTTTAATAAGGTTTTGAAGCATCTGAGCTTTCCTTAACAGTTTTCTACTGTCTTCCAAAGAAAAATGGGAGGTCGGCGGCTTAGTCAAAGGGCTTAGTCCTCCAGAAGCCTCTGCCTTAAGCCCTTCAGCAACTCTGGATTAAGCAAAATGCTTTCTTCAGTGGCGGTTTCTAATGCTGCTTCTTTTTTGGCTTTTTCAACCGCTTGTTTGAAGGCTAAACGTTCATAACCTGTGTCAGGTGTCAGTTCAACAGCCTTTTCCAAAGCGTCCGCTAGGGATAAAGTGTCGTTTACAACGCCATCCCACATGGGCTGTTTTTCTTTGTTTTTCTCGGTTTTTTGAAGCCTTTTAAGGCGCTTTTCAATGTTGTCGGCTAACATTTTTAGCTCTTTGAACTGCACAGCCTCTTCTAACTCATGCAAAACTTTTTGAATGTTTTGCTCTAGTTGCTCATGTTTCTGTTGCGTGTATGGCACGTCAATGTATAAACCCTCTTGCGCAGCTAACCTCTTATGCTCTGGGTTGTAAGCGTTTAATATCGTGAATGTTTGCCCGTTAGCGTCCATTAAGCCTGCCTTGTAGGCTCCTGCTGAAAGGTTCACGTTTGCAGGATGATTACTTGGCAAGTCAATAGCCCTAACCCATTGTTTAGGCGATGTTTCAACATACAAGTCGAAGCCGGTTTGCAGCAGAGCATCCAAAGGCTTAGCGCTTGCTTTTAACTGAACCTTGCTTATATCACCATACGCTACGTAAATCGTTCTCATTCCAAATTTCACCTCCAAATGTTATTTTAATCCGTATTCAAGGGGAATTGGATTGGAGCCTTTAGACACGCTTTTGACTATTTGGATAACGACATCTGCAGTTATGCCGAAATCCGCCGGTTTCTCTATGGGTTTAACCTCGTTGCCTAACATTAAAAATCTACCATACTTATCCATGTGAATTTTCTGAGTTGCCTCGTATATTCGCATATCTTCACCGATGGCCCTAACAATCACGGTTGTTACGCCTGTTTTACTGTCAAAATGTGTTGGCAAATTTTGCAGAACATAGAAGGCTTTATCTTGCACCATTATGGCTGGCGTAAACCTAGCATTTGCCATAATCCTTAGGTTTTCGCGCCATTTTTCAGCTAGGGGTTGAAGCTCCTCTGGAATCTCTGTTTGTTCTTTTTCGGGCATTGGTGTAGGGCTTTGGGTTGCTTGCTCCGCAGGCTGTTCAACCTTTACGGGTTCAACCTTGCTGATTTTTGCTTCACGTTTAAACAAAGGCATACTTATTCACCTCTTTGGCATGTCGGTTATTCGCCCGCCAACACTTTGGCTGGCCGGGCCTTCTCCGCCCAATAGGCCTGAGAAACCCAAATGGGCTGTGGAGAAAAACGGGGGAAAATGTTTCGGAATGTTTCGGTTAGGAATTTTGAGCCTTTAAAAGGCTGTTTTAGGCTGGAAGCCTTCATTTTAAGCCGTCTCATAAACTGTTCCCACAACTCCGATTTTACAAGTGTTCTCTGGTTTGACTAAAATTTCCAGTATGCCGTCGGTTATGCTTGCTGCGTCTTGAGAAGTTACAACAAAGCTTGCATAGTCGTCTGTAACAGCAAAGAACTGTCCGCTGATACGCTCGTTATCCTTATGGCTTATTATATACCTAAAGATTAAGAGCTGAAGGGCTCTTTTACCGTCAGGTGTAAGCCTGAAAGGTGATTTACAGAGGTAAATGTTAACGTCAGCATAAACACGTCTACGCTTAATTTCAATGAATTGTTTAAAGTATTCGCGGCTCATCTGTTTAAGTTGCTCGCATGTGTAGTCAGCATGATGTTTGCATGTTTCGCAAGTGTTGGGCGGTATGGGCTTACCAAGCCCAATACACCCTGGAAGGGTGGAATCCCTGGTTATGTTAAGCTTTTTGCGCCAGTCTCCAAAATGTTCTATAGCTTTAAGTTTAGCTAAAAACCACGTTAGAGGGCCGCGGACATTAACTTTGAAACCGTCTGGAAACTCTAAATCTAGAGGCAAGCCATGTTTAAGCCAAAGTTGTTCCGTAGCCTTCCATGCTTGCCAACTTGGTATTTTTCCAGTTAAACTAAGCCAGGCGACAGCTTTGACTTGCACTTTTTCTTGAGGCTTGCTTATTTTCCAAACGTTTTGATATGGACTAATCGCTTTACCTTCCTTCTGGAATTGCTCTAAAATGGTTTTAACCTCAGATTCTGGCAACTCCGTGGTTTGAACAAGCTCATCTAGGAAGGCGGAGCCACGGGTTAAGCTTGCCTCAGCCAAAGCGTTCCAAACTTTCAACCGCTTCTCGTTTTCTTCAGGGCTAATGGAAGCTTCAGCTGAAATTATAATGGGCTCCTGTTTTTCTAAGGGATGCTTATCATCGATTTCGATGATTTTTAAGGCTTTTTGGGTGACTGTTGAGAGTGTTGTGACTCTAGTATAGGGGAAAGGCAGGGGAATTTCAACGAAGCGCCTCCCTCTCCTTCCCCGAACAACTTTTAATCCCAGGCTTGAGCGGGCAATTTGTCCTAGTTTCTTATTTAGGCTTTTAAGGGCATCTTCGTCTGGATTTGGCTCATCGAGGATTAGTTTGGCTATTTTTACAAGTGGAATTTTAAGTATAACTTTTGTATCCTGGTAATTCTCTAGAGTTTTTTCTCCTTGGGTTCCCCCTAGCTGAGTCTCAACACTCTCTTGAGTCACCTCTTCGTCAAGAATCCTTGTTACTGCTTGGATAAATTCGGTTTCAAGCTGATAATCTGAATCACTTGCCTTCAATTGCTCTTCAAGTTCGTTTGCAAGTTTAACTATTTCATCCTTAAACTCTGGAGCAACCAGCAATAGCGGAGCTATTGTCTCCTTGACGCGGCTGCTTGAAATGGCTAATTCAATGTCAATTTCAGGGGTTTCCAAACCTTCAACTTTGGCTTTTAAATCGTAATACCTGCGAAAACGCCACATGATAAGCTTATTGCGAAGCGTCTGCGCCTCAGCCAAAAATTTCTTGTAGCGGAATAATGGCATAGGGCGTCCCTTTTCAAAAGCTGTAAATGTTAAACACCGACTTTCTAGAGCCTTATCCTTGAATTCCTGGCGTGTAGCTAAAAGTTTCGGGCCGTAAACATTGTAAACCAACGTTTTCATAGGATTTATCTCATCGCTTCTTTGGTAGAAGCCTAGGCGTTTGTCATAGCTAATATTCAAAATTTTGATAATGAAGGCGTAAAGGCTGCTGTTTGAAAAGTCTGCTTCGTCAATTAAAGCCGTGCCCTTCCAGTTATTTACGCGTCTAACTATAGCCTTATCCGTGTCGGCTCCAGCTAATATTACGGGCCTATAGCAGATTGAACCCACAGCATCCAACCATGCGCTTTTACCTCGGCCCCATTTGCCCAAAGCACGCCGGTAAGGTAACCTAGGAAGCAAGTCATAAACGTAAGTTAGAAAAACGTAGAGAACATCAAGTTTTCTTTCAAGAGGATTTGGTTGATCATGCCACTTGTTCAAGAATTCGAGGACTTCCTGGAAAAGTTTTTCTTCGCCTTCGTATTCCTGAGCCTCGCTTGGCAAAAGAGTTAAGTTATAATGAGCTTCTGGGTTGTCAACGGGTTTATAGATGACGCCTTCACACTCGATTTCTTTAGCCTTATTAACTTGCTTCGTTTGTGGATTGTAAATTAAATAGTAAACGTCCTTTCCATCGAAAGCCTCTTCAACAAGCCTACCGTCTGGCAACTCCACGCTTGGTGTATGCATGATTTTAGGCTTAGCCTCTTCAGCTTCTCCAAACGGACAATCTTCAACGTTACAATAGCGGCTCAGTAGCTCGTCACTGCAGCCGAAAACGTAGCCATGTGTTTCCGCACTCTTTAAAATATTGTTAAGTTCCGTTTGTGGGAGAGGTGGCTTATTTTTACTGTTCCATTCTTGCAGTTCCGCGAGTGTTTTAGTTCTGGATAATCCTTGGAAATTAAGCAAGTATGCAGCTAGACGGATTGCAACTTCGTTTCTGATGCCTTCCTCAACACCCAAGAGAAGCATCTTTATGCATGGCGGGTTAACTCCCTTATATCCTGCTTTCGGTTTTTCAGTTAAGTTGAACCATTTTGGCGTGCCGAATTTCTCGTTAAACCGTTCATAAAAGTTTGGGATTTTAACAGGTTCCGCGTCATGGTAAACGCTGTATTGCCCCGCCTCATAGGTTGAAGGCGCCATAATCGCCAATTCGCCTACATGCAGTTCAAGGCCCCATTGAGGCTTAACATTGATGTTTTTGGCTTCGCTTGGCTTGTCAATGAATAAGAAAACGTGGAAGCCATGAGGTGTTTTTTCAATATATGTATCCTGCAGTTCAGGGAAAGCCCTCATCAAAGTGGTAAATGGATCCGATTTAACGGGCGCATCAATGTCAATGTCAACATAGGCAAGCGAACCTTTCTCCATAGCCCCTAAAACGATTCCGAAAGCATTAGCCCCTGTCCAATTTAGCTTTTCAAACCCTGGGTAAGACTCGGCTTTCCATTTGTAGAACGGCTCCAGCTTTTTATCTCCATCTTCTTTCAAGCTAAGTCTTAGAGGCACAATTTGGAAGCCTCTATCAGCCCATTTTTTAGCAGCTTCAACAAGTCTATTGAACTCGCTCATGAATTTCCTCTCCTTCTTTTAAAACGCGACTCCCAACTCTAGCGACAAAAATCTTCTCGGTTGATTTTGTCTGGTAAATTAGGCTTGCACCACATTTCAGAAGATAGCCCCTTATTTTCTCGAAAGTTTCTAAGTCAGTTCTGAAAATTAAAGCAAAATTAATGACTGTTTTATCATCTTCAAACTTTTTCGGCTTGAACATTCTCACAACCTTCCTTCAAAAGTGAGATAATTTCCACTAGCATTTTCTTCAACTCTTTAACCTCAGCCAAAAGTTCTGCTTTATCGGTTGTCTCAATAACCGCTACGGGCTGCGCTTCACTTTGCGTTTTCATTGGGCACCACCAAGGCTTAGCTGCGTTAAAAAACCAATATTAACTTTCACTGTCATTTCAAACCGCCTTTGCATATGCATTTAAGATGAAAAACTTATATATTAGTATAAAGTTTATACGTTGTCTGAAGTTAGAACGTGATTATATGATGCAGGGGACATCAGCACGCGAACACTGCCCAAAAGATATAGAGCTGACGCTTTTAGAGGGCCCAAAAAATTTTGAAGCACTTGTGGAAAGTTTAAAAGACAAATATTCGAGAGGAACCATCAACAAATACCTTGGTGAATTGTTTAAAGATGGGCTGGTGACGCGTAAAGGCCGCAGAGGCCCATATGAACTAACACCTAAAGGGCAACGAGAAGCTGAACATGAAAAGAAAATGAGAGTTCTTACGGAACAATTAAATAAAAGATCCCCCGAAGAGCTAATCCTCATCAATAAACTAATTGTCGAGAATTGGCTCACTGACTCCATTCTAGTTCGTAAGAAAGATTCAGCCATACGTATGTATGTATTTGGAGACCCCAGAAAAGTTGACGAATTGCACCAATATTGTGATGGCAGCCATCCTCCATTACTCATTGCAGATTTCACCAGTCCACCAGACGGACTTCCAACAATCGAGGAAGCCTTAAAAATTATTGAAATGTATTATGAATGTTTAAACATAAATGAATATTTTGAAAAAATTCAATCTTTGCAAAATCAGTTAAAAAACAAACTCAGTAAAAAATAATGCTGCCTCTTTCCCCTCTGCTTCACTTCCTACACTACCTGCACAACTTACACTATATTAACAAAGCGAGCTGGGTGTCCCGAATTTTCCAACCGTTTTTCAAAGTTTCCCCGCGAAACGGAGCCTAAAATTTGAGACATTTGCGGAATGTCCCAAATTGTCTCTAATTCTACACTTTTTAAACCGTTTAATTCGCAGTTTTTGCTGTTTCCTCAAACCAAGACGCGTATAAACGGGCGTTTTCAGCCCGCCCGTAATCTTTGCTTTTCTCAAACTCCTCAGCTTTAGCCCTTAAACGCTTCGCAAGTTGCAGCAACTCCTTTTTAGCCGAGCCTTCCATAGTCGTTCAACTCCATAGGGCCAGGGTTTTCGTAGCCCTGCAATAGTAAGCCTCAAACTCAACCTGGCCTGTTTGGCCCTGCAGCAACGCGTTTATTTTTGCCCGAATCTGCTCTACAGCCCCAACAAAACTACGTTCACGTGATTAGATAGGGTATCCTAATGGTTATTTGCTCAATTGTGCTCTCTGATGGTTGGCTTTAACGGTGACTGAAACATTTTTCCATAAAATTTTTAAAGGGTTTATGAAGCCAATATTTAATTGGAGAAGTTAGGCTTTTAGGTTCTTGCTGGTTGGCTTCGAATCTTAAGATTTGAAGTCGAACCAGTAGGGTTCTAAAAACCTAAAATAAAAGGAGAGAAAGGAGAATGAAAGGAAAAATGGAAGATAGGGTTGATGGAGGGAACATATTTGAGGAAAGTATCTGAAAAAACTGTGACGTTATTAATGACAACTTTAATAATATTGCAACTTCTGACAACTGCTGCATTTGTCAATAAAGTTTCAGCGGAAGAGTTTCACGGATACCTTAGAGTGCAGATGATCAGGAAAGATACTAATGAAACTATAGAAGATACTGGTAATATGACAGTTTACGATGGATGGTGTTTTAAATATATTTGGTGCGAGATGTTTTGGGATCCTTGGCCTTTAATTCTTCGTTTCACCAAAGTTATCGTTTCAGGAGCTGGCATAATAAGTGGAAAAGTTGATGTCAACAAGCCCTTGGGTGCTATAGTTACTATAGCTATTCTCCTTACAAGCACAAAAGATTATGAAATAACAATAGATGAGACTGGGAATTGGACTTTCACTTTAGATTTGACAGCAAAAGCAACAGTTGGCGTTGGCGGCATAGTCATCCCGGTTGATAAGTTTGCCTTGCTGGCTCCATACATTGGTTTAACATCAACAATTGTAGTGGCAGCAGTTGCAACAGCCGTATATGTCAAGCGTGTTAAGCATAAAAAAGAGAAGCAGTAAAATGTCATCCAGTTTCCCATTTTCTTTGTTAAGCAAACTGTAAGGGTTAAACGTGTATGAACGCTAAGAAGCGTTTAGGAACAAAAGCCCAGATAAGAGCTGAAAAAGAAAGGCAGAGGCGAATAGGCACAGCCATATTTACAGCTCTAATCCTAATAGTTGTATTGTTTTCAGCCTATTTTGGCTATTCTCTGCTAAGCCAGCCTCAAAACCAGACATTAAGCCAAGAATCCTCACAGCCTAAAGCAGCCATAGTAGACCAGTTAAGCCTAACATATCCAAACCAAACCTTCATAGAAACAGCCACAGCAATCCTCAAACAGGCAGGATACACAGTAGACCACTACCCAGGCGAAGAAGTCACAGTGGAATTCTATAGGAACTTGCCAACACACGGATACAAAATTATCATTTTGAGGGTTCATTCAACAACGGGCGGATACCCAACTGTTGAACTTTTTACAAGCGAAATTTATAACAGACAAAAGTATATCTACGAACAGCTTACCGACCAGTTATGGTCTCTCGCTTATTCCTACACTGAAAGAGAAGCCTACTTCGGGATACTACCATCATTCGTTGAATCAAGTATGAAGGGAAAGTTCCAAAATACCATAATAGTTATGATGGGCTGTGAAGGACTCAACAACACAAAAATGGCAGAAGCCTTCATACAGAAAGGAGCAAAAGCCTACATAAGCTGGAACCAATGGGTAACAGCATCCCACACAGACACAGCCACAACACGCCTACTACAACATCTATTTATAGAAAACCAGACAATAAAACAAGCAGTAACAGGAACAATGAAAGAGGTTGGAACAGACCCAACATACAACAGCCAACTAACCTACTACCCAACCAATACAGGAGAATACACAATCAAAAACCTTGAAGACACATAATTTTATTAATGTCTCATAACAGGAATTAGTTTTTAACGCATATCACAATCATAGCCTGTAGGCTCAGAGGCCATCACCATTTTAAAGGGTTCATAAAAGATTAAGCGCGTAGGGCTTCACATTGCATGAAACAGAAAAAATGGGGAGTTCTGCTGGGGAGACTTCCCTTAACGGAGAAAAATACCTCACCTCGGCCACTTTTCTATGGACTTTTACCTGATTTCGGCTACTTATAGATATCTCCCGCAAATCCCCTCTTTTTCTGGTTCACGTGAATTTAAACGCTCCAAATCTTTTAGGAAGTCGCTGAAGTTGTTGTGCAGTGAAAGCTCTTGTTTTTGAGGTGCTTCTTTTGCAGGTTGAGGCTGATTCTGAGGTTTCAG
>Ga0207433_10015888_pt1 | contig 10654 bp, 16 predicted proteins | sample YelNatPaOPGAMG01_FD_187559 | JGI IMG/M metagenome (GOLD analysis project Ga0207433, IMG submission 187559) | Hot spring thermophilic microbial communities from Obsidian Pool, Yellowstone National Park, USA - OP-RAMG-01 (SPAdes) (version 3) | ecosystem: Environmental > Aquatic > Thermal springs...
ACTTGAAGACCACTTTGGACCACACTGCTTTAGGCATTGGTTTACAACATGGCTTCTGAGAAACGGAATGCCAAGAGAATACGTTAAGGAGCTGAGAGGCGATAAAAGAGGCGAAGCAATAGATATTTACTACCATATAGATAGGCAGGAACTTAGAAGAGCATACTTGGCTTACATACCTAAACTAGGAATCTAATGTTAATTCCTCTCATTTTCTTCTAGAGGTAAAATAAAGTGTAGTATAACCGATGATTATGCCTTGCTCTGGCGATGTTGAAGGTATGGGTATCATAGTGATATTGGGTGAACTAAAATGCAACAAGCAGAAAATATGAGATGTTGGATTTGTGGAAGAAGTCGAAAAGAATTAGAAAAAGTTGTAAGAGAATACTGGCAAAACGAGAGGCTGACCAAAGACCTGCACATAGAACTAATGAAGGGCGACCTATATTTGGATGCCTGTTTTGAAACTGTTGCCCTTAGAAAGAGAGGTTCCAAAGAGAAAATGCAAATCTCGGTTTGCGTTATATGCTCTATGTTGATACGCCAATACATACTGGATTGCCTTAGACACAACCTAAAGGTTATTGTTAAGACAAGCGATGCATTGATAACCTAAACTTACTCGCCTTCTTTTTAAGTAGCATTTGAGACGATTCATCGATGAAACCAAATCCCTAAGCTCTCTTTCATTCAAACGGTTACGAAACTTGTTTAGCTTGATAAACCTACCATCTAATGTTTGAACCCTAAAGTGCTTCCTACTTAAATTCCACATCCTAGGGACTTGTAGCCTAGAGTTAGAGTAGTAACGGCTTATTCTCCAAGGCTCTAACATCATAAAACGCTTGTCTTAAAGCATTTTAAGGGTAACTAAGCAAAGTATTCCACGATTAGTGGAGAGTAAAGTGAAAGTGAACACCACATTAAGAATGAAATGTCTTCATTGTGGTCATTGGAATAGATTTCCAGTAAACAAAATTTTCATTGAACAAAAGACTTCAGAGTCTAAAATAAAAGCGTACATTCCAATGTATAAACCATTAGAAATTACTAAATGTAAGAAGTGTGGAAAGGTTATAGCAGAGCCTAAGGAATTGATAAGAATAGTTAAGGGAAGAAAAAAGAGATGAATGAAAGGATTTCAAAAGCTTCAAGAAACAAAAAGATAATAGTAGTAGCTATTGTTATCCTTTTAAGCGGTGTACTAGGAATTTTCTTGTATACACGGTATTTTCTTAAACCAGAATTCAACCTTATCGACATAGAAACTAATCCAACAGATTTTCACATTCAAAATATAGGAAAAGCAGATGCTCACAATGTCAAAATCAAATTTAATGGGACATGGATTCCGAATTTCAGAATGAATACTACGAAAGTTGAACATGGATATATGACCTCTTCAGAACAGATTGTGACGGTTTTTTATGGTGCAATTGAAAGTAGTGAAGATTGGTACTTACTTGCAAGAAGAATTGTGCCATCTATTGTGGGGGGAGAAACTGACGGAGCGACATTTGTCAAACTTGCAGTCGTAGAAAATGGTGTATGGCGATACCTTACTGATGATGAAGTTGTAAGTTTAATTGAAGCGTTTAAAAATCCACGAGCATATTATACTTATGGAGAAACAACAATAGATGTCCTTAGAGTAGGAGAAATAAAAGAAGTGAAAATCACCCTAAAAGAACCTTTTAGAGATTTTTATGAGATATTTATTTCATGCGATGAGGGAATAAGTTTACAATTTTCTCCATAAACTGAAAGGTATTTTTATCTCGTAGGGAATAGTTTTGAACTGTAGAATAGTTGAAAAATATAGCAGAGCCTAAGCAATTAATTAGAATCGTTAAGGAGAATCAAAAATGAAAAAGTGGCAGGTAACTATACTTGTAACCATCATACTCTTTGTCATAACTTTACTTGGTGCTGGTTGGTCACAAAGACCCATTATTGACTACTATATGGACGGACTAGAAGACAGCTTTACTTTTTATGGTTATCCTATGAGAGTTCATCTAATGTACCGTAACAGAGGAAATATAGATGCCTCTTTAAAGCTTGTTGTCACGGTCACAAATGCAAATATAACTCTGGATAGCCTTGAGCCATGGATAGAATACAACGAAACTCAAGTTGAATTCAATGTGGCAGCTATAAGTCATATGGAAACTTATTCAAGCTGCGAAGTCAACATTTATCCAGTAGGAGACCCTCAAAACTTTACGATAACATACACCATTGAAGATACTTCCAATCTTCTCTCCATTCATGGAGTGATTAGCCACTTATTCCTTGAACCCCATGGCTATAGTCCAGTATTTGCCTTCTATAACAAAACGGACACAAATAAATATGAATGGCTAAAACAGATAACCCAGAAATAAAATAATTCCTTTGAGTGAAAAATAATAGAAGAAACCTCTGGAATATCTGTTCTAGGTCTAAAAACAACAAAATTCACTCCATCGGTGGCTATTGTAAGATATGGTATTCTATACTTAGATTGTTCAGTCCAAAGGATGGCTATGTACTTCTTTAATTCATGTTTAGCTTCATCTAAACTTGCTTTGTCCAAAATTTTCTTAATGCGCGCGCGCGCAAGCTTTCCCTGCTTCAGAGCCTTGCTTATTCACATCCTCAAAATACTGTTTCAAGCGTTGAGAGAAATTTGGTGGTGCCAGTTCAGACGACAAGGCTATTCCCTTATTCTTTTAAGGTAGTCTATTATAAAAGATGTAAATTATAGAGATTTAAATAGTTTGTAAATCACAAGGAGTTGACCGTAAGAAGAAATTATCAAAGAGAGTAACCTAGCTTGATGAAGATGTTTATTGCTGCGAGAGCAGATTAAATCGTAAGGTCACTTATTCTTGCCTTTGGTGCGTATATCCTTACGGATTCTATTCCGTTTCTACATCCGTCTTTTGACATATAGGCTTCACTTGTAGCTATTATTTCTCCGTTGGGAGCCCTAAGTCTAAACCTGAATTTCCCAGATATGTCTTTAAATATTTAAAATTCAGCCTCTGGCATATCTTTCCCCCAGTGTTTTTCAGATAAAAACAGTTATAATATTTTCTGAAGACCGCCCGAAGTAGGAGGTCTCAAAAGAAAATTTAATGAAAGAGAATTTAAGAGTCTCTGACTAGAACAAACTACTTAAAAAACAAGAAAAACTTCTATACTTCTAAGGCTTTTTCTCGAACCTTCATGTTCACTTTATAATAAAAGAAATAAAGAACTTCAATAAAAAACAACAATAAAAAATAATTTTAGGAAGAGAATCGAAAATGAATGTAAGATTAAAGTTAGTTTTTAGCGAAGAGAAGAAACCTTACCTTTTAGATATCACGTCACTTCTTTACGACTTTGAGCTGCTCCATGATTTTTCACTAATATTGTGGGCGGATGATTACTCAGACTATAAATTTTCTCGCTTCTTCTTGTACAGAAATAGAAGACCGATAATGGCTAATCATAAAATCCGTGTTGTAAAAATTATCAAAGAATCACCTCTGATTGTCGTCGTTGAAATTAATGAAATTTTGGCTCTAACTGGTGCACTTTGGACCATGTTACTACTAATTGAGAAAATTCGAAATTGGCGACTAAATCGGGAAAAGCTCATGTACGAGGTTAAAAAGCTGAAATTAGAAACTGAGAAATTAAGCATGGAACTTGAACAAAAACTTCTCGAACGAAATGCAGCAAATATTCTCAATTCCTTATTGCACCGGCTTGAAAGTAATCCGATAAAGCTAGAAGATATCGAAGCTTATGTTGAAGAAGACAACAAGAACGAAAAAGTGACCTTCACTTAACACCTTCCCATGATAAACCTATATATGGCGAGTATGAAGAGTATGCAATGAACCGAAAAATGTGTAGGATATTTGGATATAGTGAAGATGCTTTCACTTTATGGACACTAAAACAGAAGATGTCTGATATCGTAGAATCCTTCAAAGACAAAACCGACCCTTCTAATTGTCTCATCTTCTATCGTCCAAGTTTCGGAAGACGTAGCAGGAAAGATAGTTCTGTTTTTGGAGAGTTTGATGCAATAATTGTATCCTTAGAAAATGTCTATTTGATAGAAAGCAAGTGGGACAATCTTGGCGAATTTGACAATGAGAAAATCGCTCTTAAAATTGAGCAAAGATTGCGTCACAAAATCTTTTCATGGTATTTGGTTCATTGGAGGAAAAAATACTCTAAAAAATGGGAAGCCTTTAAAGAAGAACACCAACATGTTTTTCACAAAAAATTCAAGAGAAAGACCATTACCCCAGCAGGAAGTTTGCTTGCAAGAAACCTCGAATCTATTCTGACAAAGACAACATCAAGAACGTAATGTTGTTCTTCTACAATAAGGATAAGTCTACGCCGCCCGCCAAAATCAACAGAACCTTTAAACTGATACCTATTGACTACAGCAAACAGATTGAAGACAATTTCATTATTTTAGAATAACTTACCCTAAATCACTGTGCAAATCTTATCCAAAACGCTATCTTATCCAAAAAGAAATTTATGGAGAATCTAAACACATCACAGTTGCTGAAATAAAAGAGGACAAGCCAACGCTAAAAGATATTTACCAAACGAAAAGATATGCAGAAATACTCCATGCTTCCTACGCCCTTTTAATTTCGCCCAAGAAACTTTCAATGGAACGCAGAAAATTCTTAATTAAAAAAAAGTCTACTCAAATTGGTAAAGAGTTATATTACGATATGCCAGAAGCCGTACTCCGATTTCCTAAATCTTTTTTGGATTCCTCTTCTAATACTATATAGGGAAATAACAAATGAAACTGAAAATTGCTATTCTGTTCATACTTTTGATGCCATCATTCAGTTTATTCTCCTTTACTAAGGCTCATGAAACAAATCTCGTTTCGGACAATTATCAAAATATGAGATTTTGGGACGCTGATGTTGGTGAATGTTTCTTTTACCAAGAGACAAGCAATTCTTGCGTATCAGCTTCCGTCCAAATGGTTTTGAGATACTTTGATTTTTCGCCACTACCCACTCAAGCACAATTGGCAATGGAAATGCACACAGACATAAATCATACTACGGAATGGAGATACATTTACATCCCGTTCCTGAGCAGAAGTTTCTCAAAATATTGCAACCAGTCCCTTTCAAATGATTTTAGCACTGCACTTTCATATCTCCAGAGCAATATTTCTAAAAACTTTCCAGCTATTGTCAATACATGGTATGACGAGCAAGCGAAGGCAGAAGGCAAAGTCACTCATGCCAGGGTCATCACGGGTTACAATTCAACCGGAATTTTCGTTCACGACCCATGGGATGGACCTAACATATTTATGAACTATTCGACTTTTTCCAATTTGTGGGAAACTGGTTACGGTTACTGGGCTTTAATAGTTTTACAAGAACCAAAATTTGATTTAATAGTAGAAATCAAAGATTTGCTTGGAAACCCTATTTCAGAAGTGACTCTTAATCTAGAAGGTAAAAGCAGCTTCACAGAGCTAACAGATTCGAAGGGAACTGCCAAATTTGAGAATCTTACAATAGGAAATTATGTTTTAAGCTACAACTGGAGATTTCAAGCACAAAAAGGTAACATAACTTTGACTAAAACAACGAAAGTTAGCTACAGCCTCTTTCTCTCTAACCAAATAATTTTGATATGTGTCTTCGCAGTTTTTCTTATAGTTTTGGTAGTAGTTCTGAAAAAACGAGTATTTAGAGTGAATTAAGATGCAATTGATATAACCAATGCAAGGAGTCTCTCTAGAATTATTAGTAACTGAAAATTCTGAGGCAACGGCTTTACTACTAAGATGCCTCTTTGCCTCGTTTTTAAATTATTCAGAAAATACTTCTGAAAATTATCCGCAATCGTAGCATTCGGAAAAAGTTATAGTCGAATCAACAGAACTAATTAAAGGAGGTGTTTGTCGTGGTTAAGGTTTTCATTTCGCATAGTAGACTAGATGGTTGGCTTGTTAAGCCGATAGGCAAGATTCTGAAGGAAATGAACGTTGAGCCTTATATCGCTGAAATTGAAACACCTGAAGCAAAGCCTTTACCAATAAAATTTCAAGAGCACATACAGACATGCGATGTTATGATTCTTCTCTTAACTGCAAATGTCCTGAAGAACCAGACTACACGGGATATTGTTAATTGGGAAGTTGCGACTGCTCAAGCTTTTCGTAAATCAGTTTACGTCTTTAGAGAAAAAAGTGTCGAAGTTCCTCTAATGATATCGTATATAACCGACTACTTCACATTTGACCCAATCAAAAGAGAGGATTTGAAAGCTGTTACCGAGCGTATTAGAAAGATAGCCAAGATTCTTAAAGGGCATGAGGATACTGTTAAGGCTATAGTAACTGCGGTAGCTGTGGGATTAGGAATATTACTTCTCGCTTATGTAATATCGAAAACCAAGTAAAGAACCATTTTCTAACACTTTATAAGCATTGGCGAATAACAAGATGAAGTGTGATTAAATTGAGTGGAGCCATATCGCCCTACGGACAAGAAGAACGAGAGCCAGAAATTGGGAGTGGAGCAATACCGGTAAGTATGGCACGAGAAATAGTCATTTTGTTGAAACAAGATGTAAAAATTGGCATTCAGAAATTTTTAGTTAACTCACCTCGTGAAATTTTGGAAGACGCTATTAGAAACAGGGAATGGTTCAAAGGAATAGTGTTGTCCTCTGCTTTTTTCGAACATTTTGGATCGATAATACTTGAAAAGCATACTAATGGTGGAATAAAAAATAGTAATCTTAATCTTCCGCTTGAAAAGATTTTACGGCTTCTTCTCGACTTTCGATTGGTAAGTCCGCCAATCTATTCAAAAATGCGAGAAATCAAAAAAAGAAAGAAACCGCCTGGTTCATAATCCTTTTACAGATGCGGATGAAGATAAATCCAGAAGACTAATTGAAAATGCAATAGAATGTTTGGAAGCATTGGGTGTTGCAGACGAACCAAGCCAATAACCACATAGAGAAAAAGTTTTTGGATTTTTAGGTTTCACTTTAAACTCGTCAATTAATCTCGTTGATGGCATTATTGATTCTTAGTTTTAATTGTTCTAAGCATTGTTTTAGACAAACATCTAGTTCATCAGCGTTTTGAGCGATGGTCTTTGCATTGCTGATTATTTTCTGTGCTCCTTTTCGAATATTCTTTAAGTATTCATGATATTGAAAAGCTTCGGTTATTGCTTCTTCAACCCTCTTATCCTCAAGAACTTTCTTTATATCCATTTGTTTTGCGTTGAATGCGCGCGCGCATTGTTTACATAACGAATCCTGACAGCATAACGTTAAACGATGTCGGAATCACAGTAGGCATGACGGTGTTCACAGCAAATGCACAATACTACAAAGAAACAAATGTAGAAGCAGCACAGTAGAAGCAAGCATGACGCTATATAGGGCAAACATGAAAAAGAAAAAACTAATTTTGAGGAATCTGAAGGGCAAAGGTTAAAAGAAAAGAAATATGTGGAAGAATGAAAATGAGATTTATTTTGACTTATTTTCCAATTTGCGACCCATTTGAAAAAAGGGTGCGAATGGGAGTAACGTTTTTTAAGAATAGAAAAGTAACAATTTTAGTCTGTAGAGATTGCTCGGCGATAGAACTTTTGGAATTAATAGTTGAGGAACTTTCTCATGGGGTTCTCTGTCTCTTTTTGTCTATTTTTTACAAAGAATGTAAGAGTGATAGAATTGCAAAAATAATTGATTTTCCACATAAAATTCTTTATCCGATTTTTTACCCGAAAAGAAAACCAAAAATAAAACCAAAACCAAAAATTGTTATATTTCCTTCGCTTAATTTGAATGGAAGTCTAAAATTATATACAAAAATAATGAGAAAGGAAAAAGAGCACATACGCGTTCAAACTATGTAAACTATCAAAGGAATAAAAATTCCAAATTGTTGGCAGTTAACAGTTTTAAACGCAGAAGTAAAATCAAAAGCTGCCCATAATTTAAAGTCGATTCTCGGTCATTCTACCCTCAAAATGAGCGAAATTTGAGCGAAATTAACCCGGCGACGATGGTGCGGGGGATTAGGTTTATACTGTCATTTAAAACTGTCAAGCAGTATTTTCAGAAAGCATTTATCGACAGAAGCTTACACTACCAAATCAAGGAGCTGGGGGAAATGGAAGATAAGTTCGAAACCTTGTTAAAACTTTTCAACGAAAAGGCTTCAGAGAAGCATCCAGTTTTCCAAGTTGCAAAGATAGCTGAAGAAACTGGGGAAGCAATAAACTTGGTTTTCAAACTAGTAGGTTTTAGAAGGGAAAGGTATGATGTTGAGGAAATAAGGGCGAGGTTGGGTGATGAGTTAGCGGATGTTGTTGTAACCACTTACGTTTGTGCCAGAGTCTGTGGAATTGACTTATGGAAAGCTGTCGAAAGAAAATTAGACATGGAAATAGAAAGATGGCAAAAATTTGAATAGGAGTATCCTGCATACCCGTTGAGAAGAAATGGATATTAGCGTAGCATCTGCTAGTCTATCTTTTTTATCCTAAATCCAAAACTTTTTATAATTTATTGATGGAGAAGTTAGCGTACTTTGAGGAATGGTGATTGATTTGCCATTTGTATGTCCTTATGGTGAAGAAGATTGCTTGTTCTGTTATGAGGGTCAATGCACTGACTGTCGTGAATGTACCTATTGTGGGAAGCCCCTATTCTGGAGTGGTAGTCGAAAGAATATCCATTTTGACCATATTCTTCCAGCGGTTTCTGGAGGAAGAACTATAATTCCAGTATGCGCTGAATGTAACCTCAGCAAGAGTGACAAAGGATTGAAGGAATGGTTGAGATGGGTTCGAGACAACTGGTCAGCAAAATGGAATGCAATTGTTGATTACAACAAGTGGAAAAGAAACAGGGTTGCAGACGCAGTAAGAGACGTGAGAGATGAACTTTAGCCCGAAACATAAATGAGGCTAAAGAAGAAGGCTTAGTCAGGCAAAATTTTATCCCCGAATTCAAACCTTTGAGAGTTAGAACTTGACTTCTTAAGTATTTGGCTAAAAGGCATTTAGGACTACTTGCTCGGGACTACGTTATATTTTCAGCAAGTCTGCTGGCTCTTTTACATTTCTTAATCCGATCATAACTAGCCTACGTAAAACTTCAGCCTCTTTTAGCCCGGTTTTTTCAATAAGAGCTTTCACCTTCTTTTCTGTTTCTTCGTCAAGCCTTGTTGACCATGTCTTCTTATCCAAACGCGCACCACTCTTTAAGTAAATGTCTTATTGTGTTTATAAATCTTATTTTAAGCGAAACACTTAAATAAGCGATTGTCTCTTAATAAGACAAACAAGACAAACGAGTGAAAAGGAATGTGGACATTGATATTAGCTGTCATAGCCATTATTGGAATCGCATTCTATGTGCTTAAGAGAGCAAAGCTTCTTAAACATCTTAGACCAGCGAACAATAATGCCGTTTCGGCTCAGCTGGCGATGCTTGAGGAGCGAACAAAGCATCTTCAAGGATTGGAAGAAAAAATAGAGAAAATCAAAGACAAACAGGATGCTGATTCTCGAGAATTGCGGGAGAGGCTTTACGGCGAATATTCACGGAGACTGCAAGAAGCTGTTGGATTGTTGAGGGAAACATATGGAAAAATGACTGAAACCACTACAAACGTCCTGAAAGATATTACGGCTAAGAATGCTGAAGCGTATAAGCAGACAGTAGAACAGCTAACAGCCATAGCAAACAAGCTGGAGTCCGCCTTTAAAATCCTTGAACAAAGAGAACACACGCAAATGCGAGAAGAAATGAAAGCCTTGAGACAGAAGATTGAGGAGTTGGAAAGAGATCCGTTAAGAGTTCAGCTGGAAGAATTAGCCGAGGCACGTACGGCACAAGCGGTTCATGAGCAAAGCGTGAAGGTCATCACCACTACTTTTTGGCGTAACAACGGAGAAGTGCAGTTTAAGGAGAAAATTGGACAGTATCAACCTGACGTTTACATAAACAACCACAGAATAAAGATTGTAGCCGACGAAGTAACTACCGCCGACGCGGTTTCAATTAAAGCGAAGGTTAAGCGTGTCGCTGAGTACATGCATGGTCTCAACGTCAACGTTGGATACGTGATAATACCCAATGCCGGAGTAGACCCAGAAGCACTAAAGGAAATTAAGAGGACTGTTCCCGAACGGGGACTATACATTGTAAGGCTTACAGAGTACGCCGTTCATTTGCAAGTCTGGTACGATATAGCCATGACCGGCGTAGTAGAAGTCGCCTCTCTTGTCGAGAAAGGACACAACTTTTTACAGATCCTTGAACCCGTTTTCGAGGAGTTTCTGGCAATAGTGCAAAACTTGGAGCAAAGAGATGAAAAGGAGTTCAAGTATAGGCAAAACAGATACAAAGAAATCAAATTCTTCCCCGAAAAAATCCTTGAGGCAATAGAGAGAAACACGCTCCAAAAACTCGAACCGCCAGTCCAAACAAAAATGGCAGAGTACAACGTACCAAAAGGTGGAGAGAAGTGACAGAATTATCATTTATACAAACACCAAACACGCTTAATGTAAGAAGCTCAATGGAGACACAAAGTTGTTTTTACGACTCTAGCAGCTTTTTTACATTTCTG
>Ga0207433_10015890_pt1 | contig 10654 bp, 10 predicted proteins | sample YelNatPaOPGAMG01_FD_187559 | JGI IMG/M metagenome (GOLD analysis project Ga0207433, IMG submission 187559) | Hot spring thermophilic microbial communities from Obsidian Pool, Yellowstone National Park, USA - OP-RAMG-01 (SPAdes) (version 3) | ecosystem: Environmental > Aquatic > Thermal springs...
TTGCTAAAAGCATAAACTCTCATGTAATCTTCGGCCATGTTCTAGATGCTTGCTCAGCAACAGTAGCAGTTACACTAGCAAGCTTTAAAGAGGCACAGATACTTTCTTCTACAGCCATTCTTGCATCACCCTTGCTCTTCATCTTTCTAAAGGCGCTGGCCCCCATCCTGCTATTGTATTATATAGACAAGAAGGCACGTGCAAATACAAACTTCATCCTAAAGTTTGCTCTGCTTGTGTTAGGCTTACCACAGGGCATACACAACTCTTTGCTTTTGCTTACCGTGTAACAATTTATTTTTATAAATCCTATAGTTATTCTATTCGGTGAAGAGTATGAAAAAAGTAATTTTGCTAACCACTAGAACATGCCCCTTCTGTCCTTTAGCTAAGATTTTATGGAAAGAACTGCAGAAAGATTATAAGTTTGATTTTAAAGAAGTTGATGCTATGTCGCCAGAAGGAGAAAAGCTTGTTGAAGAATTTGGCATAGCATCTGTTCCTACTACAATCATAGAAGAAAACGGAAAGAAAGAAGTTGCTTTCATCGGTGTTCCAAGCAAGGAGGAAGCCATAAAGAAAATAAAGGGTGAGTAGATGGATTATGAGCTGATAATAGTTGGTGGTGGACCTGCTGGCTTGACTGCAGCAATCTATGCTGGTAGAAGAAACCTTAAAACGCTTTTGCTAACAATTACTGCGGGCGGTCAAGTTATGGAAGCTGAAAGAATAGAAAACTATCCAGGATTCTTAGGAGTCAAAGGCACTAAACTTATGGAAAGGTTCCAAAAGCAAGCTGTCAAATCTGGTGCTGAAATCGTATTTGAAGAAGTGAAAGAGGTAAAAGAAATAGAAGGCGGTTATGCAGTAAAAACTAATGCAAAAGATTATACTGCAAAGGCTATCATACTCGCTTTTGGGAGAACTCCAAGAAGCTTAAACGTACCAGGAGAAGAAAAGTTCAAGGGAAAAGGGGTTAGCTACTGCGCTACATGCGACATGCCTCTTTTTAAAGAAAAAACAATAGCTGTCGTTGGTGGTGGTAATGCTGCTCTGGAAGCTGCTCTCTACGGAAGCAAAGTTGCAAAGAAAGTTTACTTGATTCACAGGAGAGATGAATTTAGAGGGTTTGAATCTTTTGTAGAAAAGGTGAAGAAGAAAGAAAACGTTGAGTTTGTTTTGAGTAGTGTTGTTACTGAAATAAAAGGAGAAGATTCTGTAAAAGCAATAGTCGTTCAAGACCTGAAAACAAACCAGTTAAAAGAGTTGCAAGTCGACGGAGTTTTTGTAGAAATAGGGTCAGAAGTAAAGACTGATTTTATAAAAAACCTAGTAAAGCTGAACGAGAACAATCAAATAGTCATCACAAACAACTGTGAAACTTTCTATCCTGACAAGGATGAAATTAGGCCTGGAGTTTTTGCAGCAGGTGATGTGACTAGCACTCCTTTCAAGCAGATTGTTACTGCAGCTGGCGAAGGTTGCAAGGCTGCGTTACAAGCTTACAATTATTTGCATGGAATAAAAGGAGTTCCTTTTACTGGCGAGTGGAAGCATTAGTATGATAGAAAGTTTTGCTGACGAGTTTGGTCCAGAAAAGTTGATAGAAGTATACGATCCTAGCGTGAAGCTCAGAGGTTTTGTGGTAATAGATTCAACAGCAAGAGGACCTGGCAAAGGCGGTATCAGAATGACTCCTGATGTAACAGTAGAAGAAGTCTTCAGGCTTGCAAGAGTGATGACTTGGAAGACTGCTCTGGCTGACTTGCCTTTTGGTGGAGCAAAGTCTGGAATAGTTTTTGACCCTAAGAAACATTCTTTAGAAGAAAAGAAAAAAATCATGGTTGCTTTTGGACGTGCTCTCAGACACATTGCGCCAAAGCTTTACATAGCAGCTCCTGATGTTAACACTGGTGAGAATGAGATGAGATGGTTTGTTGAAGGCAATGGCTCACTAAAGTCTTGCACTGGCAAACCTGCAGACTTGGGTGGATTGCCGCATGAGCTTGGTTCAACAGGGTTTGGAGTTTATTGGGCAACAATCGAAGCTGCTAAGTTTTCTAGGATGGATGTAAAAAGTGTGAGCATTGCTGTAGAAGGATTCGGTAATGTTGGTAGCTTTACTGCGAAGTTTCTCTCAGAAGCTGGAGCAAAGGTGGTTGCTGTAAGTGATAGCAAAGGTTGTGTATACGACGAGAACGGAATAGACGTTCAGAAACTCTTGGAAGTCAAAAAGTCTACAGGCTCAGTGGTAGGCTATCAAGGAGGAAAAACTATTTCGCATGAGGAAATTTTCAAGTTGCCAGTGGATATACTGATTCCTGCTGCTATGTCTGATGTGATCAACGAGAAGAACGTGAACGAAATAAAAGCAAAGATTATAGTCGAGGCTGCAAACATTCCGATGAAGCCTGAGATAGAAGAAGTACTTCACAAGAAAGGCATTCTAGTAGTTCCTGATTGTGTTGCTAATGCTGGTGGTGTTATTTCTTCTTACGCAGAATACAGAGGATACGACAAAGATAAGGCTTTCAAGCTTATAGAGAAAAAAATCGTGAAGAATACAAGGCTTGTCCTGAAGAAAGCTAAGAAGGAAAATGTAAAACCAAGAGATGCTGCTGAAAAAATTGCAAAAGAGCGTGTGTTAAAAGCAATGAATAAATTTAATAAGGTTTAAAACCAAATGAAAAGTATGGAGAGAGCTGCTATAGCTTCTGTTCTTGATAGAGGGAAGCTAAAAAAAATTCTTCTGAAAAAAGGTTTTATTGCCTCAAACTATCAGCCTGATTTTGTTCTTTGTTATGGTGGTGATGGAACTGCCTTGTACGCAGAAAGAATATATCCTGGTGTACCGAAGCTGTTGGTGAAAACTACTAAGATTGTTCATAAGTACGATTACAGACCTGCTCAGCTCGAAAAAGTTTTAGAAAAGGTTAAAAGAAATGAGCTAAGGATAGTAAAAGAACCTAAGCTTTCTGCATACTTTAACAAAAAAAGTTTAGTCGCACTGAACGAAGTGCAAATTCGTGCTTGCAATCCTGTAAGAGCTGTAAGGTTTTCTGTATCTGCTGGTAACAAAAGGTTTAGAAAATTGATAGGAGACGGTGTTATCATAGCTACACCATTCGGCTCTACTGGTTACTATTCTTCTGCTGGCGGTAAACTGTTTAGAAAGGGCATGGGCATAGCCTTCAACAACCTTCATGAAAAAAGAATAAAACCTTTTGTAATCCCTGCCACTCAAAAAGTTAAAGTTAAAATTGAAAGAGAAAAGGCTTGGCTGCTTGTCGACAATTATGAAAAATTCTTTGAAGTACATCCTGGGGAAAGTGTTGTAATAAAAGCTTCTAAGGATGTTGCAAAATTCATAAAAGTAAAGTAGTCAAACTATTTCTTTTAGATTTACTACTTTCTTTCTTCCAGTAAGTTTTCTTAATTCTGATACAAACTTGGAGAACAAACTCTCCCTCTTGAACAAATAACTCTTGCCAGTTATCTTGGCTGCCAACCTGTTTATTGCAAGGCTGGAAGGAGAAAAAGGCAAGTACTCAACAACAGGCTTGTTAAAGGCTAAAGCTAAGTTTATGCTTTCATCGTAGGGTACTTCTTCCAAAACTTCTATTCCAGTTATTTTTTCTACTTCCCTTTTGCTTAGTTCATGAGGCAAGCTTTTGACCATGTTCAAAACTATGCCCAAGACTTTTATGTTCAGCTTTTCTGCTATCTGGTTGGCTTTTATCACGTCTACTACAGCTTGAGTGTAAGGAAGAGTGACAAAAATTAATTCATCACTTGTTTGCAAGACACTCATAGGCTCTTTACCAAATCCTGGGGCTGAGTCAAGAAGAACTGCATCACCCTCTATCTGTCTGACATACTTGTACAGCACGTTTATGTCTAAATCTATCAAGGAGTTGAGCGAGAGTGAAGCAGGAATTATGTTCAACCCATGATAGTTGTACATAGCTTCTTGCAAGCTGCTAAAGCCCTTTAGAACGTCGTTTAAAGTTTTATCGTACGTGTAAAGCCCGAACACAAACCCAAGATGAGAAGTAGTAACGTTGCAATCTACTAAAGTTACTTTCATTCCTTGGTTTACCATTGCCAATCCTAAGTTTGCAGTTACAGTAGTCTTACCTACACCACCTTTACCAGAAACTATGCCTATAATCCTTGACATTTTAAACCCTTCTAAATATAACTAGTGAATCCAAAATTAAATTCTTTAGAGAAGATTTTACAGAAGAAAAGAGCGAAGGTACAGGTTCTCTGTAGCTTTTCCCTACAATCTTTGCTGCTATTTTCTTGAAAGCAATGCTAGACCTTGCGTTTGGCTGTAGCACTACAGAAGGGTTGTGAAGGATTAAACTTTTTTGTACAGAAGGATCTTCCGGAATTGAAGCTATTATCGGTAAGCCTACTTCTCTTCTTACTTCTCTTTCTGTTAGCTCGTACGGAACATACCTTACCCTGTTCAAGATTAGCCCTTCTAAAGAAATACCAACCTTTTCAGCAGCTTCTTCTAGCATTTGTGTAGACAGGAGGGAAGAAGGATCAGGTGTCATGACTGCAAAAGCCTTGTCTGCTGTCTGAAGGATGGTAGCTACTTCTTCTCCAAGAGTTGGTGGTGAGTCTATCATGACTATGCTTTCTGGTGTGTCTAAGCTGGAGATAGATTTTCTGAAAGCTTTCTCGTCGAACTTCTTGCCAAAATCTAGCTCACAAGGCAGTATCTTAACCCCAGCAGGATGTCTGTAGACTGCATCCTGAGCAGGATACTTTCCAGAAAGGACTGCATTCAGAGTTTTTGGGAAGTAAAACATACCAAAGTACAAGTTAAGGTTCGGTGCTGTCATGTTTGCATCTACTAGAGTTGTGTCTGTGTAGAATTGGGTAGCTAGTGCTGTACCGACGTTCGCAACTATCGTAGTCTTTCCTACGCCACCCTTTGCAGAGACTATTGCTATTATCATTCTCAAGAGGCTATTTTATTAATTCCTCATATATTGCCAGAGTTTTTTGGGCGGCAATATCGACAGTAAACTCTTCCTTAACCCTTTTTCTTCCGTTCTTACCCCATTCTTTCGCTTCGTCGAAATTTTTCAAAATCTCTTTTATTCCCCATGCTATGTCGTTAGGATCTTCACCGTTAACGTGTATACCAGTCTTGTTTTCTCCGTTTGGTATCACTTGCTCCCTCAAGCCACTGACACCCCTTGCACCTACTACTATAGGCTTTTCCATAGCCATCGCTTCTAGGCTTACTATACCAAAAGGTTCGCTGATAGAAGGAAAAACGCACAAGTCTGAAAGAGCATAGTGTGCTATCCTTTCTTCTTCACTGACCCATTCTGACCTTATGATAATCTTTTCTTCGTACAAGCCTAGTTGTTGAGCGAGAGAGATTAAGTTTGTGTACTCTTCTCCTTTTCCAAGAATTATCAGCTTTGTTTTTGGAAATTCTTTTAGCACTTCTGGCATTGCTCTTATCAGGTTGAAAACACCCTTAACCCAAGTCAACCTTCCAACAAAAAGAATTATTCTCTCATCATGTACGTCATACTTTTCCCTCAACTTTTCGACAAGCTTTTTGCTTACTTTTTTCGGGTCGTACTTTTCAACATCACATCCGTTGTAGACAACTGATATTTTTTCAGCAGGATATCCTAGAGAAACAAGAAAGTCTTTCATGGAGTAGGAAACTGTAACTATCTTGTCTGCTTTTTCTGCCATCGTCCTTTCTATATGCTTAACAACTTCTGAACCTTTCCCTAAGCTCCTTTGCTCTTCTACTGAATGGAAATGGACTACAACAGGCATGTCCTTCAGCTCGTTCTTCACCATCAAGCCTGCTATGGAAGAGAGCCAATCGTGTACACAGGTTAAGTCAAATTTCTTGTTTTCTTTCCTGATAAGCTGGTTGACGTACTTGCAGGCAGAAAGTATGTTGTAGTTGTATATCTCTGCAAAAAAGTTTATGTTAGTCCCCCATTTTTTCAAGTCTTCTGCCACAAAAAGTGGGAATATGTTGCTGGAATCTAGAGTCAAAGGCCTGTGGATGTAAATGTCATCCCACTCTTCACTTGTAGGAAGCTTGCCATCGTTCATCGTGAAAACATAAACGTTATGTCCCATCTCGGTATACTTTTTCACCATTTCAAGAGCATAAGAGCCTAAACCACCTACAAGCCTTGGCCAAAATTCCCACACAAAGAAGCCGATGTTCATATTACACTCTTTAGTTTTCCGAAATATAAGACTTTCGCCGTTTCTTCTGGTAAGGTTTCTGCTACTGGCTCTTTCTGCATGTACTCCATGAAGCCTATGTCTGTCGTGTAGTATGGCTTAAGCCTTGCTCTAGAAACGATTTCAAAGTTGAGCCTGTAAAACTTTTTAGTTTCTTTGGTGCCGGAGAAGGATGAAAGGTTTAAGCTGTTAACGTTCAGCTTTTCTTGTAAACTCTTGAAAACTAGTGATAAAGCTTCTGCCAAGTCTTTCGTATGCTTTTCTCCCATTTCCAAGAGTGAGGATATACCCTTAGCTACTATCAGGATGTTGTCGTTCTTTCTTGGTGCATACTTTGCAAGGAAGATGAAATGTTCTGTCTCGCCTATAAACCTTTCTTTCAGTCTTTTCTCTTCTTTTATTAGCTCTAACCAATAGTTTTTCTTGGTTCTTGAATAGAACTGCTTGCTTTTCTTCAAGAGAAATTCTTGATAGCTTAACGGTCTGTCTTCTGAAAGAAGTTGCATGTGTGGATGGACTAAAGATGCAGCTGCTGGAGGCATGTAGTTGAAGTTGATGCTTGGATATTTTCCGTTGAATTCTTTAAAAAATTCTTGAGCTGCCTGAAAAGAGAGAAAGAGTATATCCGGCGTAAACTTGTTCAAGGGTAGGTAGTGTTCTTTGGTCATCACAAGTATGGCGTGGCTAGAAGAGTACGGGTACAAGTTGGGAAATACTGTAATTCCGTTTGCTTCAATCCTTTCTTTCTTACCAAAAAATTTTGAAACAGACTTGTCTAAATTTTCTGGGCAGAACGGACAATCCTTCCTAGAACTTTCTATGAAATCGTTGATATCGAAACTAGTGGCATGAAACCTTTTTGTCCTGTTGACGTTAACTCTTGTTCTCTCTCCTGTCAAAGGATCTTCCCTTATCTCTATCTTCTGCTCTTCTACTTCAAAGTTTTTTAATGGCGATCTGATTCTGGCTGTCAAAACTTTCTTCTTAAATTGAAGATTCATATAAATATATTTAAAGTTGATTTAATTTAAAATCAGCCATGAATTAATAGTTTTTATTCTTTTAGTAGTTTTTAATTTTATCTATGTTTTCTTTATTCAAAGATTATTTTGTATTGCTCTGAAAGTAGCATAAAGCTTCAAATTATCAAAACATCAATCAAACCATAAAGGTTTTACAACTCCTGTTATCTGTGTGTGAGTGTAATTTAAATAAATAAAAATAATAATTTTAATAATGAAATCAAAATATATTTCTTTATTGTTGAATGCATTGATAATTGTAGTTATTTTTATTAGTGGGTGCATACAACTTGGAGATTTTAAAAACAAAACAGAATCCTCCGCACAATCCAATATGTCCGAAGCTTCTCCGGTAAACCATAGCGAAATGATTCTCACAAGTGATTTCACACCATGCAGTGGTATGGATACAACACAGAAAAACCCCATTGCTTATCACAGAATTCTACTTGCAAACTCAACCGATGGCTTACATTTTACAAGAATGAACAAGGTTATTGATGACAGGGCTAGTGTCCCAGATATAATGGTGGATAAAGAAGGAAACGTGAGGATTTATTACGTTCTGATAACCTGCAAAGAACAGGGTGAGGACAGGCATGACATACCCGTAGTTGCGATTTCTCCAGACAAGGGACAAACATGGTTTTACAAGAATTTGAAAATAGAAGCTCCAAGTGAAGCACCTCACTGTTACACACCTGGTGGATTTCCAACTCCTGTTGACCCAGAGGTTTTGCTTATGCCAGATGGAACTTATAGATTATATGCGACGTGTCCAAGAGGAACAGAAAATGGAACACCAATGACTTTTGTGTTCTTCTCTAATGATGGAATAAATTTCAAGGATGGGAAGATAACATATGTACCAAAAACTATAGCTTTAGATCCAGTAGTATTTAAAGTTGGTTCGGAATGGTGGCTGATAAACGGAAATTCAAATCCCGCAAAATCCTCGGATGGAATAACATTTATAGGACCGGAAAATGAAGGGCCATTTTCTTCTCTACCCCAGTTTAGAGATCCAACAAGCGGCAAAATGAATTATTATGTAATAGGAGATGTTTTAACTCTTGAAAATCCAATTAGATATCGTTTATATCTTTTTGGTGATACCCCCGAAGAGGGAATCAAATCTATAATTTCCACCGATGGAAAAACCTGGAGTATGGAACAGAGTACCAACGAGTATATTTTAAGCGTAGATAAGAGTTCAAATACGTTCGAATATTACAAACTTATGTTTCCTACTGTTGCAAGATTAAAGGACGGAAGTTATCTTATGGCTTACGAAACCTTTATTCCCGGTACCCCTTACTCTGTTTTAAGTGGAGGAGAGCAGCAACAGGGAGGGACACAACCATCTTCCGGTGGAAAGGTCGGATGTGGAGACGGTATATGTGACTCTATTGAAAGAAACACTGGAACATGTCCACAAGATTGTCACTAAAAGCCCTTTTTGTATATTAAATTTATTTAGGGATGGTAAATGAATTTGTTTCGTGCATACGACTTGAGAGGGGTATATCCAGACGAGATAAACGAGAAGATAGCTGAAAGAGTTGGTAAGGCTTTGGGGACTTTTCTGCAAGGTAAAGAAACTGTGTGCGTGGGCTTTGATACAAGACCGTCTTCGCCAGCTTTGTTTAAAAGTCTTGTTTCTGGTTTAATCTCTACTGGTTGTGACGTAATTTCTTTGGGAATGGTTCCTGGTCCTGTAACCTACTTCTTTGCTTGGAGAAACAAGATTTTCGGATGCTATTTGAGCGCCAGCCATAATCCGGTAGAATGGAATGGAATCAAATTTTTTAAGCCAAACGGAGTAAGCTTTACTGAAGAACTTAGATTACTCGAAAGGATTTACAGCTCAGAAAAATTTATAAGAGGGGATGGTCGTTTAAAAGAGGAGAGAAATGCAATAAAAGATTATACTAGCTTTCTTAAAACCAAAATCGGTAAACTCGAAGGGAGAATTGTAACAGATTTTTTAGGTGGCTCTGGTATAGCATCTGCAGGTACCTTTAAAGAACTTGGTCTAGAGATAATACCGTTACATGATAAGCCAGATCCAAGTCTGTACGGGTTTCACAGACTAGAACCTTGGGGAGATCTTTTGAAAACTGCTAAAGAAGTTGTTAAAAAGGAAAAAGCAAACTTTGCAGTTTTGTTTGATTGTGATGCAGACAGATCTGTGTTCCTCGATTCGCATGGTAATTTCATTAATCCAAGTGTAATGAGTACAATTTTCATTGAAAATATACTTAAAGAAAGAAAAGGTGGAAAAATAGTGGTCACTTACGATTGTGCAAGTGAGTTAGAAAATTTTGTGAAAAAAAATAATGGAAAATTAATTTGGAATAGAATCGGCCATAATTTTATAGAAAAGAGACTTATCGACGAAAAAGCTTTATTTGGAGTTGAAGAGAGTTCTCATTTTTACTTTAACACATTTTATCCTTTTTCAGACGGTACTCTTTCGACTCTATACTTGTGCAAAATTTTAAACGAAACTGGAAAAAAGCTTGATGAATTAGCCGTCCAGAGTAAATTTAAGCCAATTGAAAAGTTGTACGTCGATGCAGGAAGTGACGAAAAAAAGTTGAAAGTAGTTGAAAAAATTAAAAAAGATTTTCCTGAAGCCATAGATATCATGGATGGTGTAAAAATTGAGCTGAACAAGGTAGAATGGGTTTTGATAAGGGCAAGCCAAACCCTGCCTGAGATAAACATCTGTGCTGAAGGCAAAGATAAAAAAAGGTTAAGAGAAATTGTTGAAAAGTATAAAAAAATTGTGGAAGAGAAGTTGAGGGAATTGAATGAATAAGGTCACTGTTATTGGTGATGTAAACGTAGATTTGCTTCTTTCTCCTATAGAAAATTATCCAAGAAAAGATTTGCAAGAGAGAATTTCTTGGCTAAAAGTTGAGGTTGGAGGAGGAGCTGCACACGTTGCTTTAGCTTTATCTAAGCTTGGAGTGAAAACAAAGCTTATCGGCTTGATTGGAAATGACCTTTTTGGAAAATTCATCTCGGAAAAAATGAAAAAGTTTGGAGTAGAAAGTATGCTTAAAACTGTTGAAAAAGAAACTGGCATAAGCATCGGAATAAATTTTGAAGACGGTTCTAGAAGCCTTTTGACTTACAGGGGGACTAATTCTCTTTTCTCGTTAAAAGATTTTAATCTCAGCGAAGTAGAAGGAAATGTTTTGTTCTTAAGTGGTTATGGTTTGCTAGAAAAATTGATGAAAGATGCGGAAAAAGTTTTAAGTTTTGCAAAGAAGAAAGGAATGATAACATGTCTAGACCCTGACATCAAAAGTTATAGAAGCTTTGATATCAACAAAATAAAGAAAGCTTTGAAGTTTGTAGACTTTTTCTTTCCAGAC
>Ga0207433_10015894_pt1 | contig 10651 bp, 12 predicted proteins | sample YelNatPaOPGAMG01_FD_187559 | JGI IMG/M metagenome (GOLD analysis project Ga0207433, IMG submission 187559) | Hot spring thermophilic microbial communities from Obsidian Pool, Yellowstone National Park, USA - OP-RAMG-01 (SPAdes) (version 3) | ecosystem: Environmental > Aquatic > Thermal springs...
TGGAGAAGTGAGGCTACCGAAGAGGTGGTAAATAAATTGAAAGAGCAGGGTATAACCCCGGTAATTGTCCCCGACGAGGAGAAGGACCACGCTCCTAAAAGAGGTAAACGGGCTGAGTGAGGTGTGGGAAAATGAAGAATCCCACGTCTGGGGTGGCCTTGACGTTTTATTCAGCTATGACGGTGAACTTAGAAAAGTTCTAACCCCAATTTATATAACTAACGTTGTGAAGTGTACTGGAGAGGTTTCAACGTTGGAGGTTCAAGCCTGCTCCACGTGGCTTCGAAAGGAAATCGAAATCATTCAGCCAACCCAAATTGTAGGTTTGGGATTGTGGGCCTACAGATGGCTTGAAGAGAACGGCTACAGCGTGTTGAAGCTTCCACATCCAAGCTATGTCGTCAGATTCAAAAAAGATGAAATTAAAAGCTACGTTAAGATGCTTAAGGTTTTCTTGACGTCCTCTCATTGCTAAGCCTTGGGAGAAGAGGGAGAAAAAGGAGAAGAAGGAGAAGAATTTTCACCGCTTACAGTGCCTTATTTTTAAGGTGTAATTTGACGTCCTCCCATACGAAGGGGTAGCATCGGATACCCACAATTTTTCCGTTTTTCACTAGGACCTCGCTTCCTCGGGCCCATCCTATAAGGAGGATTAGCTGAAGGCAGGTGTTTCTCGAAGAAGTCTCCAATGGACTGTTGAAAATCACCTCAATCCTTCCATCGCTAAGCTTTGTGATTTTACTCAACCTCACCACCTCCGGAGTTATCCTCCATGTAACCATCAAGCTTAGCAACAGGTGTAGTTTGTGATATTTGTGTAGTTTGTAGCATTTCCTCTGAGACATTATATCTTCTGCAAAGTTCTCGTACAATCTCCCTCGATAGGTGATATTGGGATTTACCACCAACCCTTCTCTTTGAGATTTTAAATTGAGAAGTTAACGTCCGTCCAATCCACTTGGATGACAGCCATTTCGGCTCACTATCAAGTTCACCTCCATGTTCTAATCTAATCACCTCAAGAACCGCCGACTTTATTTCTGAAATACTATAAAACCTGTCATCGTTTACATAGGTGGCTAAAGCTGTTAATAGAATGGCCTCGGGTGACGATAACCCATCTTCAACCCTCTCCTGAACCTTTGCTTTAATATAGTTGTTAGCGAAGTCTATTGTTTCATCCTCACCATAGAGAAACATATGGAGCACAATAAGAGGCTTCCATAGCTCCCAAGCTCGTCCTTCGATAAAGCTTATACGAGGAATAGTGTTATATAACTCCCTGATTTTTCTCCAGTTTTTAAGCGCAAAGACGTAGAGACAGTTTCTTATTTTCTCCCAAACTGGATTGGTTTCGTCAATTTCAGCATTTAATATATCTTTATTCATTGACCGAAGCATGACAATATTTATACTCCTATCGTTTAATATCTCCTCAAGGCCTTGAAACGTTACAAAAGCTTTAGGAGAGAATACGTCGAATCTACGTGGAATATGCCTCCTTTTTGACTCCTCAGCCCGAAAAACGAATGCTCCTCTTTTATACCCAGCGTAAAGGATATTAAAAAGTTCGCTTCGTCTTTCGGATTCAATGCTAAGTCGGTGTGCTTCATCGACTAAAAGACTACATTTCGTGTCATGTATTAGTCGGTAGAGTGCAGCTGTCGAAATATTACACGATAGGACTCCGTTAAACGCCGTTAAACTTAGAAACGTTAAGAGCTTGGATTTTCCCGTCGCCTTAAGACCGCTTATGCCGATGTATGGATAGCTTTTCCAAATCGGCTGAAGATACGTACCTATAATCCACAACGCCACAACCATATATTCATACGGATCGGCGAATTCTATATACCTCTTTAATTCGTTGATAAGTTCAAAAGTAGGTCTACAAATGCTACAAACTACACAAACTGTATCGTTTAGAATCTCCCTAACTCCGTCAATCGTAAGCTTTGAGAGGTAACACTGGGGTTCGTTTCTCCACGTAAGCCCACGTTTCCTAAGATTTTCCTCTGTAACGGGGAACAACTCAAGGTCGTCGTTGATATATCCATATGCTTCCTGTATATTGCCATCTCTATCTTTCACCGGTAGGAGAAGTCCAAAATATAGATGGTCGTCAACAACGTCAATCGTTGGGTGGATAGGCTTGGGAAGTTTTCCATCGAGGACAACTTCAAACTCTTCACTCATCCTTCACATCCTCCTCGTTGAAAACCTTGTCTAAATCCAGCATTTCATTTTTAAAACAGACCAGAGCGTAAATATGGAATCCAGATTCATTTGGAAGGACTTGACTTGTCAAAAACACTTGAAAATCTTTCGTCAGGTATTTGAGAAACTTTTTGATAGCTTCTCTATCTCCTTTTACCTTTAATGCTAAAAATGGAGTTTTTTCAAAGCTTCTAATTTTTGGACGGCTGTTTTCGTTTTCAAAAACCACATCACCCCACTTCTTCAAACCACCACCTCCTAACGTAACCTAAAAAAGCTTTAGGTCAAATAAAAACGTTTTTATTTGACCCAAACAATATTAGGTTATGAGAACATGCCAGTTCGAGTTTTGATGAAGTGTTTGAATTGTGGATATGAATTTTTTACGGAGATAGCTAGGGACAACCATCTGGTTTACTGCTATAACTGTTTAAGCAGTGACGTGATTAGTCAATCTGAAATCAACGCCATAGTTGACACGGTTATTAGATTTATCGAAACCACTCCATTTGGACGCTTTCCACCATGGGACGTCCTAAGAGGTATTGTAGCTGAACGCGTTTGGCGTTCAAAAAGATTCAAGTTCACCAGCATGCTGAACCTGTTTTGGATTATCATGGGAGAGCTTAAAAAGAGGAGGGTGATTCCATGAGTCTTGAACTACTTCAAAAGCGGGCTCAAGAGATTAAAGCCGGCAAAACCATTAAAGTCACGGTTGACCCTGAATGGCCTATTCTTCAACGTATTCGGAGATTTAACAGACGTATAAGCAGAATCATGTGGAGGTGGGTGTTTAATGAGTAGGAAGCCGATTCGGGGTCGCCTAGGGTGGCGTTATCCAATCCTCAATAAACTACGTGAACTCAGAGAAAGGAGGTGGAAGACCCGTGAGTGATGAAGATGAATTAGAACAAACAACAGCAACAACAACATCAACAACGACATCAACAACGGCAGAAGAGTCGTTACCATATTACTGTGGTAGTTGCGGTAAACGTTTTGCTAGTTTATCGTCGTTGAAGGGCCACGTTGCCTCGACGCGACATGTTATGCCGTCTGAGTTTAGAAAATCAGTTAAATCCGCTGACGCTGACGTTGACGTTGATGAGAAGTCTAAGCCCAAAACTAAATATGAACAGGCCTCGGAGGAGAGTACCATACCAGACCCATACCAGCATCTGAAGAACATGCTTATCGTGTTCGGGGTCAATGAGAAGAATGCTAATGCAATTGTCGAATACATGAAGCCATATTCGGTCGATGATTTGTATAAGCTTGTTGAAGCATGTCAGACATATATGCCCCGCTCTACGTTGAAGCTTTTTGTCGAAAGTTGGTCAAACATTCGTCATACTCCAATTCCGCCTGAGATAGCTGAGAGGCTTGACATAAACATTCCCCCATCTTCAAGCTATACGGGGTATTCGAGGCGTCCCAAATATGAGAGCGATTCCAGCGACATGTTAACGCTTTTTATAGCACAGCAGAAAAGCCAAACCGACATCTTGCTTGAACAAGTGAGACAACAAGGTGAATTGATACGTTCACTATTGTTAAACCGTTCAACTAATGACGATTCACCTAAGAACAACGCTCTTGAGGCTAGGCTTCAAGCGTTGGAAAATGAGCTTGCCGAAACAAGAAAACAGCTTGATGCTGAACGTCAAAGAAGACTTGAACAAGAACTTGAGGCGTTGAAGAAGGAGATTGCCGAGTTGAAGTCAAAACCACAGACCACGACAGCCGAGCTTAAACGCTTGGATATTCTGAATGACAGGCTTGGAGACCTGACCCGGCTTTTCGAGATAATTGTCAGGTCCAGTGTCGAAGTCCCCGAAAAACCGCCAAAACGTAGAGAAAGCAAAAGCTCAGAACTCACTGTTGAAGAGTTGGAGAGCTTGAACATTCCATACATAGTTGAAGAGGGAGGTGAAGAGTAATGGAAGACATTGCCACAAAGAAGTTAGACCGTGAGAGGTTGAAAGAAAATTTATCGCGCGTCAGGTCAAACATCCAAACCATACGTGAAAGTCTTGGTGAGACGCTTAGCGACCGACCTCTAATTGGCGCCATAAGGAAAATCCGTCAAAGTCTGCGTGGTGAAGCTTCAAGCCGTTCACCTAACTATGAATCCACCATCGAATATGATACGGCAAAAATATTCAAAACCCAAGATGGCAGAACAATACGTGTCTTTTACCTGAATGGTAAACCTGTTTATATTGAAGAAGTAGAAGAACCCGTTGAAAGCATGGAGACTCAGAAAGCTCAAGAACCCGTTAAACCTGAAACGCCCGATATAAGGATGGAGTCGGATTTACCTCTGCCACCTAGACTGGTAAAGCGTGAAAGACCGAAGCTAAAATTATTCGAGGGGCCTCGCGTCATTGAAGCCGTGAGAGGATATATAGGTTCATTAGCTGAACGTGAAAAAATGGAAAATGAATATTACAGGTTGAGGCTTGAACACTACAGACGTTTATTGGAGAACCCGCCTAAGGTGAAGAAGGAGTCAGAATCTGAAGCTAGAGGGGGGAGCCATTATTGAATCGTGAGTATTATTTTGCATTAAGGCCGGGGCAACGTGTGGAATGTCCAAGATGCGGAAACATGCTAGAAGTTGGTGAAGATTCAAGTGTCTATTGCGACTATTGCCACTATTATTGGACATTGGCTGAGCTTTTGACTTATCTGAATGGGGAAACCCGGTTCCCTGTTTCCTTGCTGACGAAACACGTATATCAACCAACTTTAACCATGTGGAGCCGGGCCCCACAAAAGCCATCGGGGGAAGCCCAAGCCTGTCAGCTCGCCGAGGGTAGTCCTGAGCAAATACGCTCATCCAGACGGGCTTGGGTCCCAAACCGGGTGATACGAGATGAGTGCGAGACCTAAATCGACTGAAGAACTTTTAAGCGAAATTCTAGAAGTATTGAAGGACGGCATAGAGAGGCTAGAGTATTCAACCGTAGCGTCCGTCTTCCCAGAGCCATTATCGGCCCGTGCGGGACGAATCAAATGGTACAGCTTCTATGGCGGCTCATTCTTCAACAGAGAACTCATGAAAATACCGGCACATAAAAGAGTAAAGATTGTTGAATTCAAGGGCTCGGGTATGCTGTTATATCTCACCATGATGGTTAAAATGCCAGATGACACTCCACCTGAAGTTGAATGGGTTGTCACCTGCGACGGCGTAGAGGTTGAGGACTGGTCAGTCTACGAGCAGGCTGTTTTAGGCATGTATAGTCAGCCAGACTATGGTGGGTTGATGAAATATGACACAACCAACCGTGAATACAGCAATTTTGGAGTCTGGTATTGGAAGTTCGCCAAAAGCCTCAAAATCGAGATATGGAATATGACGGATGTTGACGTGGAGCTGTACATCTATGACTGCCAATGGTTCTCAAGGACATGAGGGGATTAAACATGTTCCCTGAGCTTCAAAATCCCTCTATTTTTTCCCCATGTCTGAATTGCCCGGTCAACTGTTGTACTATTCAAGGTAATGTCCGTGTTGAGCCGCGATTTTTCCCACATGAGGTGAAACGTGGACTGCATTTAAAGTTCAACTACAGGGTCTGGAGTATACACGATGTGGAAATAGTAACTATGGACCCCGACAAGCCCTGCCCATATTTTAAAAACGGGCTGTGTCTGGTCTATGGGACGGAGGACATGCCTTTGGATTGCAGGATATACCCCGCCATGCCGAGTCTAGACGGGGGCATAGTGATAGACTATGAGGGCTGTCCGATGGCTAAATATTTCGACACTCCAGAGTATAAGAGCAAGGTTTTAGAGTTGTTGAAGCCCCATCTTCCCTTAGGCAAGATGTGGCTGAGGGCGTATTGGAGGCTTGAAAAAACCAACCGTCAATGGTACTGTCCATTATGTAATGAATCCTTTCCAACTCAGTCGTCATTGCGTTCTCACTTCTTACGTTCTCATGCTGCTAGCGTATTGAGACAATGTCTAATATGTGGTGTGAAATTTGGAGTGTCGGGTACCATCCACTACACAAGGCTAGGGCTGAGAGACCCGTGGCATGCGGCCGTCTATGCTTTAATACCGCACGGCCGCACCGCTAAAGATAAGTTAAAACTACGGGTAACCGCTTCAGAATTCCTCAAAGAACCTCACGACCTAAACAAACTTGAACCCATAATTCTTCAAAACGTCAAACCGCCATATTTAACAAGACACTTCGAAACGAGTTTACGGGTTTGAAGGCGATTACACCTTTCCGACTTCACCTCAAAAGTTTGACACATTTCCATTTCCATAAATTAAAGAAAAAAATCTTTTTCTTTAAAACTTTATTATTCAAAAAGTTTTTCCAAGCACATTTCACAATTTCAAAAACGTTAACAAGTTAACCGTGAAGTGGAGGATGAGACGTTATATTTGAAGGTTTTAAATGATGGATTATGGAGGGCATTATCCATTATAAGTTTTCTTTAGTTTGAAACTAAAAAACATACAATTTTGCGATTCGTCTCTAAGCAAAACTTAAATACTAGGACGGGAATTTGCCATTTGAGCAATCTATGGGCTTAAAATTTGAAATAAGCCTTGTATCGGCCTCAGAACAGCTAAAAAGCGAACTGGAAGGCTTTAAAAAATATCTTGAAGCCTATCCCGGCCGTAATGGAAGAGTGAGGTCTCAAACTACGGTTGAATATTACCTGTGTGTGGTCGTTAAGTTTGCAGAGTGGCTGAGCAATAAGGGGATAGATGACTTCAAGAAGGCAACCCGTAAAGACGTGGAAGACTTCATATTAAACTACACAGCGGTGAAGACCCAATGGGGCAAAGGGCGAAAACCCATAGGTGTTAAAACCCAGCCGAGCTGGTGTAGAAGAAACTTCATCATATCGGTTTTTCAAGCGTTATATAAGTATCTATACCGTGATTCGGACGTTGTCCCTGAGCAAATTAGAAACATCAACCAGCTACGGATAAAGCCCCGTCTTGAAGAACGTTCACGTGTCAAGCATCCACGAGAGCTTTTGACAGAAATGGACATCCTTAAGATGCTGAAGGCCTGTGAGATAGGTGAAAGTCAACTAATAGTTAAGCGTAACCGATGCTTGATAGCATTACTTTACGAGAGCGGTGCACGTTTAAGTGAGATTCTAGGTTTGAAGATTGAAGACTGTATGCCAACAGACTATGGATTTAAAATCTTCGTCCATGGTAAAACAGGCCGCAGAGGAATACCAATTATAACGGCAGCCCCGTATCTCAAAGACTGGCTGAATGTTCATCCATTAGCTGAAGACAAGGAGGCCCCGTTATTTGTAACAACGGAAAACCCGATAAGACCGCTGAGTAAAGCCTCCGTACATCTCATCGTGAAAAGCCTAGCCAAACACGCTGGCATCAATAAAAGAATATACCCACACTTGTTCCGTCATAGTCGTGCAACTCAATTGGCTGGCATGGTGACTGAGCCGTTTCTAAGGAAGCTTGGTGGATGGAGCCCGACAAGTTCTGCAGTGTACCAGTATCTCCACTTATCCGAAGCCGATGTTGAGTCTCAGCTTAAACGTATCTATGGAATTGAAGAAAAGCCAAGTGAAATGCTGAAGCCAATGGAATGTTCATTTTGTAAAGAATATAATCCACCGCATTTAACGTTCTGTCGTAAATGTGGAAGACCGTTGAAGCCTCAAACCGTGTTGAATGAGCTTGACCAAGCCCATCAAATAAATCAGGAGGTTGACGAGCTTAAAGCCAAACTTTCAAGGCTTGAATCAAGCATGGAACAGGTTTTGAAAGCATTGACGCTTTATTTGGGCCCCGGTGCTTTAAAGCTTGCCAAAGAACAGGGTTTGGAAGAGGTCATGGCGAGGATTGAAAAAGAGTATAAGTGATTTTAGTGTTGTTCAACGTCTTGAGCGGCTTTACCGGGAGATAGACGGCTGTAAAAGGTGTCCTCTAGGAGGTTTGGAAATCAATAGGCCTCCACGTTTAAGATGTAAATATGGACGTGTATCGGTTCTCATCGTTTCTCAAAACCCCTCAAGTAGAAGAACGGGGGAATCCCACGTCTGGGGTGGCCTTGACGTTTTATTCAGCTATGACGGTGAACTTAGAAAAGTTCTAACCCCAATTTATATAACTAACGTTGTGAAGTGTACTGGAGAGGTTTCAACGTTGGAGGTTCAAGCCTGCTCCACGTGGCTTCGAAAGGAAATCGAAATCATTCAGCCAACCCAAATTGTAGGTTTGGGATTGTGGGCCTACAGATGGCTTGAAGAGAACGGCTACAGCGTGTTGAAGCTTCCACATCCAAGCTATGTCGTCAGATTCAAAAAAGATGAAATTAAAAGCTACGTTAAGATGCTTAAGGTTTTCTTGACGTCCTCTCATTGCTAAGCCTTGGGAGAAGAGGGAGAAAAAGGAGAAGAAGGAGAAGAATTTTCACCGCTTACAGTGCCTTATTTTTAAGGTGTAATTTGACGTCCTCCCATACGAAGGGGTAGCATCGGATACCCACAATTTTTCCGTTTTTCACTAGGACCTCGCTTCCTCGGGCCCATCCTATAAGGAGGATTAGCTGAAGGCAGGTGTTTCTCGAAGAAGTCTCCAATGGACTGTTGAAAATCACCTCAATCCTTCCATCGCTAAGCTTTGTGATTTTACTCAACCTCACCACCTCCGGAGTTATCCTCCATGTAACCATCAAGCTTAGCAACAGGTGTAGTTTGTGATATTTGTGTAGTTTGTAGCATTTCCTCTGAGACATTATATCTTCTGCAAAGTTCTCGTACAATCTCCCTCGATAGGTGATATTGGGATTTACCACCAACCCTTCTCTTTGAGATTTTAAATTGAGAAGTTAACGTCCGTCCAATCCACTTGGATGACAGCCATTTCGGCTCACTATCAAGTTCACCTCCATGTTCTAATCTAATCACCTCAAGAACCGCCGACTTTATTTCTGAAATACTATAAAACCTGTCATCGTTTACATAGGTGGCTAAAGCTGTTAATAGAATGGCCTCGGGTGACGATAACCCATCTTCAACCCTCTCCTGAACCTTTGCTTTAATATAGTTGTTAGCGAAGTCTATTGTTTCATCCTCACCATAGAGAAACATATGGAGCACAATAAGAGGCTTCCATAGCTCCCAAGCTCGTCCTTCGATAAAGCTTATACGAGGAATAGTGTTATATAACTCCCTGATTTTTCTCCAGTTTTTAAGCGCAAAGACGTAGAGACAGTTTCTTATTTTCTCCCAAACTGGATTGGTTTCGTCAATTTCAGCATTTAATATATCTTTATTCATTGACCGAAGCATGACAATATTTATACTCCTATCGTTTAATATCTCCTCAAGGCCTTGAAACGTTACAAAAGCTTTAGGAGAGAATACGTCGAATCTACGTGGAATATGCCTCCTTTTTGACTCCTCAGCCCGAAAAACGAATGCTCCTCTTTTATACCCAGCGTAAAGGATATTAAAAAGTTCGCTTCGTCTTTCGGATTCAATGCTAAGTCGGTGTGCTTCATCGACTAAAAGACTACATTTCGTGTCATGTATTAGTCGGTAGAGTGCAGCTGTCGAAATATTACACGATAGGACTCCGTTAAACGCCGTTAAACTTAGAAACGTTAAGAGCTTGGATTTTCCCGTCGCCTTAAGACCGCTTATGCCGATGTATGGATAGCTTTTCCAAATCGGCTGAAGATACGTACCTATAATCCACAACGCCACAACCATATATTCATACGGATCGGCGAATTCTATATACCTCTTTAATTCGTTGATAAGTTCAAAAGTAGGTCTACAAATGCTACAAACTACACAAACTGTATCGTTTAGAATCTCCCTAACTCCGTCAATCGTAAGCTTTGAGAGGTAACACTGGGGTTCGTTTCTCCACGTAAGCCCACGTTTCCTAAGATTTTCCTCTGTAACGGGGAACAACTCAAGGTCGTCGTTGATATATCCATATGCTTCCTGTATATTGCCATCTCTATCTTTCACCGGTAGGAGAAGTCCAAAATATAGATGGTCGTCAACAACGTCAATCGTTGGGTGGATAGGCTTGGGAAGTTTTCCATCGAGGACAACTTCAAACTCTTCACTCATCCTTCACATCCTCCTCGTTGAAAACCTTGTCTAAATCCAGCATTTCATTTTTAAAACAGACCAGAGCGTAAATATGGAATCCAGATTCATTTGGAAGGACTTGACTTGTCAAAAACACTTGAAAATCTTTCGTCAGGTATTTGAGAAACTTTTTGATAGCTTCTCTATCTCCTTTTACCTTTAATGCTAAAAATGGAGTTGAGTCGGAGCGTATAAGGTTGAGGAAGACGAAGTATCGTCGAGGATACTATCGGATGGAGGGAGTCAAGGGATACGAGCTGTTCTATGTTAGAGAACCAATCGAGGTCACCGAGTTACAGGTAAAG
>Ga0207433_10015900_pt1 | contig 10648 bp, 10 predicted proteins | sample YelNatPaOPGAMG01_FD_187559 | JGI IMG/M metagenome (GOLD analysis project Ga0207433, IMG submission 187559) | Hot spring thermophilic microbial communities from Obsidian Pool, Yellowstone National Park, USA - OP-RAMG-01 (SPAdes) (version 3) | ecosystem: Environmental > Aquatic > Thermal springs...
GCGCCACCATTTCCCTGATCCGTTCCTGGTTCACCCCGCGCGGTGCGGTAACCACCAGTCCCTCCCGGGGCGTCATTTTGAGTCCGATGGTTTTCCGCCGCCCCGAGACCGTTATCGTAAAGTCCAGCCGCCGGCCGTCGGGGAGGTTGATATGAGCGACCTTCGCCATCCAGGTAATCATTCTTTGCAGTGTTATTGGGCCATCTCCAGGTCCTCGTCCTCGTCCGGCCTATCCTCGCCCCAGAGGTAGGGGTGGGCGGGTTCCTCGAAATCCGGGATAAACCAATCTTGCAACTTCAGGGCCTTGTAGCCGGTCTCGTCGTCCGCCAACTCGTCCAGCGAGGCATCGAAAAGAAAGGTATACTCCTCATCCACGAAGGCAACCTTTTCGAAATGGCGGAAATCAAGGTCGGCATCGCCCTCCGCCGCTTTTCCCGTCTCTTTGTCCTCCAGCATCAGGGACGCCACGGCCTTTTCAATTATGGTATACAACGCCAGGCACTCCCCGGTGGAATGGGCGATTTCCTGGCCGTGCCAGTCCATCAGGCGGCCCGATACGGCCACCACGCAAACGATGAATTGCTTGATGAAGGATTCGGTATACCGGGGACGGTAATGTTTGGGGAGGCATTCGGCCACGATGATAGTATGCTCCGGGTTGCGGCCCCGGTACATATTGGCATAGTCCTCGAGGATTTCGTCGATGAGCGCCCTGGCCGCTTCGACCAGGGCCCGGTGCTGGCGTTTGGAAAGGATGTGGGTTCTCCGGTCTTCACCACCGTTATCGCATTTCTTCCACCCGCCGAGCGATCCCATGGCAGTCATCCTCCCCCGACCATTCCTTGAAAAGATTATACCATTACGACCGCCGCCGTGAAACACTTCGCCGAAAACATGAGCGAGGGACATGCCCCTCGCTCCATCGACCGTCCGTGACGAATACACCGCGAAACGATACCGGGTGTCAGGCCGTTTCGACCTGGATCTCCTTGGGCTTGACCTTCTCCTCTCAGGACAGGACAATCTCCGGAACGCCGTCCTTGTACGCGGCCTTCGTCTGGTCCGTCTTCACCACCCGGGGCGGAAGGGAAACAGGCTGCCCTGCCCCCCGCGGCCCAATCGGGGCGGTTTGTCGGAATGGCCCTGCCGGCCCGGTGTGAAACTGTGGCGAGCAGGTCCGCCGAAAAATCCCTGCCTCCTGCCAGCGCCTTCCCATGGAAAAATCCACCGGCAGTCGCGGTGGATCGAAAAACTGCGGGTGAGCAAGCCTGTAAGCCGGGTTCTGTCGTGGATGATCATCTATCTGGGACGCCAGTTGCCTGACGCCTCGTGCGACGCTACCCGGAGGCGGGACGGGCCGCCCCGTATGCCTCCCTATTCGGTCTTGCTCCAGGTGGGGTTTACCTAGCCGGCAAGTCGCCATGCCGCTGGTGCGCTCTTACCGCACCGTTCCATCCTTACCGCCCGGTACACACCGGACGGCGGTTTCTTTCTGTGGCACTATCCTTGGGGTCGCCCCCACTGGACGTTATCCAGCACCTTCGCCCTGCGGAGCCCGGACTTTCCTCAGGCGCGGCCCCAAAAGGGCCGGCCCGCGACCATCCGGCTTACTCACCCGAATATTTGGTTTTCTTCTATTATACCACGCCGCGGCCGGACGGGCAAGCCGGTCAACACCTTCGCTCCGTCCGCTCCCAGTAGAGCAGGCGGCCGCAGTTGGCGCAGTGGACCATACCGTCGTTCATCTTCAGCCGTTTCAGATCGTTGAAGGGAACCGGCATGCCACACCCGTGGCAGATGCCTTTGGCCACCCGTCCGACGGGATCCTGGAAGCGGGTGCGCAGTTGCACGTAGCGCTTCCAAAGGCCGGAATCAACCGCGTCGATCAAACGTTGCCGGGCCAGCGGAATCTGGGCCAGGGTTTTCCGGATGTTTTCCACGTTCAGTTGATAGGTGGCCTGCAGGCGCCGGTATTTCTCCTTGTGCCTGATCAGGCACAAGGCCTGTTCTTCGATCCGGCGGTGAATACGCTCCATGACCGCCGTGAGGGAAGCGGATCGTTCCTCCAGCCGCTGCAAGTTCTCCTTCAACGTCCGGACCCTCTGCAGGGTGACGTGGTCCCGGGCCCCGGGAGGCAGGCCCTCCCGCAACTCCCGCTCGATACAGGCGATCTGCTCGCGCATCTGGACGTCCTCCTGGTCGAAGAGGCGCATCTCCATCTTCAGCCGCCCGTATTCTTCCCTGGTCTCCTTCAACTCCTCCTGGGCCAGATCGATGCTGTTCTTGAGGTTTTTCAGTTCCGCGGGCACGGTCTGGTCCTTGAGCCGCTCCTCAAGAACGCGCCGGTGCATGTCGAGCACCTGGATCTCCCAAAGCAATTTCATGTTGGGCATGAGAATCGCTCCCCCGGCCTCCACAAGGATCTCCTGCCTCTTTTCCATGCTACCTTTCCGATTCCACTATACAACGATTACGCCGCACGTGCCAGCCTCCGGCGCCAAAGGGCAAAACTTCGGGCCGGACGGATGTCTACAGGTAACGGAACGGTTCGTCCTGGTGACCGGCCAGACGCACCTCCACCGGCCAATTCTTCTCCCGGCAGCGCTCTTTCAGAAAGGAGGCCAACGCCGGCAGGACGACCCTTTCCGTCGCCGCATGGCCGGCCTCGACAAAGGCCAGGCCCTCGGCCAGCATATCCTGCCCTTCGTGGTACTTTACCTCCCCGGTCACCAGCACGTCGGCACCCCGCGCCCGGGCCTCGCGCCAGAGGGAACCGCCGCTGCCGCCGGCCACCGCCACTTTTTGCACCGGCATCTCCTGCGGGCCGCCGTAGCGTACCCCGTCCGCCGCCAGAACGGACTTCACCCGCCGGGCCAGGGCGGCCAAAGGTACGGCTTCCGGCAGGGAGCCCAGGCGGCCCAGCCCCGGCCTTGCGAAATCGTTTTGCAGGGCATAGAGGTCGTAAGCCACCTCTTCGTAGGGGTGGGCCCGGCGCATGGCCTCGATGACCGCCGCCACGCGATGGAAGGGTACGATGGTTTCCAGGCGCGCCTCCGCCACCTCGGCCAACCGGCCCTCCTGGCCGAGAAAGGGACTGGTGGACGGCCCCGGGCGGAACGTGCCGGTGCCGGTGACGGCGAAACTGCATTGGTCGTAGGCGCCCACCGCCCCGGCTCCGGCCGCCCAGAGGGCCTCGCGTACCGGCTCCAGATGGCTCACGGGCACAAACACGGCCAGCTTGAGGTATCCGCCCGCGTCCTGGCAGCCCAGGGCTACGCCGCCGGCGAGACCGAGTTCCCGGGCCAGGACCGCGGTTACTCCCGCCGGGGCCCGGTCCAGATTGGTATGGGCTGCGTACACGCCTATGTTTTTCGCCAGGCAGGCGGCGACCAGGCGTCCCCGCGCTTCGTCCAGACGGACGTGGGACAGGGGCTGGAAGAACAGGGGATGGTGGGCCACGATGAGGTCCCCGGCCCCGCTTTCCTCCACCACCTCCCGGTGCACGTCCAGGGTCAGGACGATCCTTGCCACCGGGGAACGCGGATCACCCAGTTGCCAGCCCACCCGGTCCCACGGTTCGGCCAAACGGACGGGCGCATACTCCTCCACCAGGGCGGTCAGTTCCTTGGCCGGGACAGACATCGGCTCACCTCGTCGATCTTGTTCCTTAGTCTCTCCACCGCGGCGGCCTTTTCCACCGCCGGAATCTTAGCCGCCGTCAGGGCAGCCGCAAGTCTCTCCAGGCGCCCGGCCATGCCGGCCAGGTAGGCCGGCAAGAGCGGATCGCGTCCTTCTATCAAATGGGGCCCGATGGCCAGGTCCAACGGATCGGCCACCTCCTCCGGGCCGGGAACCGCCGCCATGACCAGGAAAAGACGCCCCTTTGCCGCCACCAGCCTCTCCCGGACAAGATGCCAGCCGTATCCGTAAAGCCACTGTCGGAGGCCCCAGGCACCGTTCATCGGCTGCAGGAGCAAGAGCGGGCCCGCGGCCATTACGGCCGGGGCTTTGGCCAGGATGGTCCGCACGGTGGCCCCGCCCATGCCGGCCAGAACCAGGACGTCCGCCTCACCCGGGGCCAGGGCCGCCAAACCGTCGGCCAGGCGCAGGTCGACGCGCTCCCGCAGGGGAAAAGCGGCGAGCCGCGCCGCCGCCCGCCGCCAGGGGCCCGGCGATCCCTCCGTCGCTATCACCCGGGGACAGACGCCTTCCCGCACCAGGTGCATAGGCAAAAGGGCGTGATCGGTGCCGATATCGGCCGCGACCGCGCCCCGGGGTACCCAGGCAGCTATTTGCTTCAAACGTTCGGGCAGTTCCACCGCATGTGCTCCCCCGCCGGGCTTCTCGCCTCCATCATATCGCGAAAGGGGGGGCCGGGGCAAGGAATTCCCCTACCGGAAATGATTCATCACCCAGGGGGTGATATAGGTCTCGATGGCCGCGGCGACCAGGAGGAGGGGAGCCACCCGCGCCAGTCCTCCCCCCAGGCGGCGGAAAAAGGGCAGGCGCCGTTTCACCGCGTGGATGGCGAGGGCGCCGGCCAGGAAAACGGCGGGCAATTCGACAATACCGTGCGGCAGTATCCCGGCCGCCACAAAACGCCAGGAGACGCCGGAAGCAAGAAAATAGCGGCTGAGGACGCCCAAAAGGACCGCGTTGCCGCCGATGATCAGGTAACTCAGGGTTCCGCCCAGGTAGCCGCCCAGCACCAGAATGATGAAAACCACGATCAGGTTCTTGAGCCAGATGCCCAGCATGAGTAAGAGCGGCTTCAGACCCAGCAGGAATTTGAACTGGCCCAGCAGGTTGTTACTGCGGACGGCCTGGGCCGCCCAGGAGGAAGGGCCGGCCGGGGTGAGCGCGTAGCTGGCCGCGGCCGTGGCCAGAAAGACCACGGCCAGGACGGTCCAGTAGAAAAGGACACTCTTGCCCCGGGGCGGCCTGATGTAGGCGTCGATGTACAGATCGTGCTGTCTCATGTCCCTATCTTCGACAGCAATCTAAGAATTCCTGCCGGGAATCAGCTTTTTGGCGGCGAAACGGTTCGGGATTTGGCCAGAGCGTCCACGTACGCCTTGGCGCTGGCCTCGATGACGTCGGTGCTGATACCCCGGCCCACCAGCACCCCGTTGTCCTCCAGCCTGATCTTTACCGTGGCGTTTCCCAGGGCTTCCTTACCCCGGCTCACCGAGCGCAGGTTGTAATCGAGCAGGGTGTTTCCCACCCCCGCCAGGCGGTCCACGGCCCGGAAAACGGCGTCCACCGGACCGTCGCCGTCACTGGTTCCGGTGACCGTTCGGCCGTCGACGGTGCAGGTCACCGTGGCGCGGGCCCTGGCCGATCCGTCGATGGACAGGGCGACGTTCTTCAACACCAGCCACCGGTCCACGGCCGGTTTCTCGCCCATCAGGGCGTGCAGGTCCTCGTCGAAAACTTCCTGCTTCTGGTCGGCCAGGACCAGAAAGCGCTGGTACAGGGCGTCCATGGTGGCGGCATCCGGTTGGTAGCCCAGTTGCTCCAGGCTGTGGCGCAGGGCGTGCCGGCCGGAACGGGCCGTCAGCACGATGCGGCTGCCCGAGGCCCCCACCGTTTCCGGGTCGATGATCTCGTAGGTGGTACGCTCCTTGAGCACACCGTCCTGGTGGATGCCGGAAGCGTGGGAGAAAGCGTTGCTCCCCACGATGGCCTTGTGGGCCGGGACCGGCACCCCGGTGATGCGGGAGACCAGGCGGCTGGTCCGGTCGATTTCCCTGGTGTTGATCCGGGTTTCCACCCCGAAGTCGGCCCGCCGCGAATACACGGCCATGATCACTTCCTCCAGGGCGGTGTTGCCGGCCCGTTCCCCGATACCGTTCACGGTACCTTCCACCTGGCCGGCCCCGGCCCGGATCCCGGCCAGGGAATTGGCCGTGGCCATGCCCAGGTCGTTGTGGCAGTGGATGCTGACCACCACCCGCTCTATGCCGGAGACGTTGTTCATGACGTGAGCAATCAGGTCCGCGTATTCCCACGGGGTGGCGTAACCCACGGTATCGGGGATGTTGACCACCGTGGCCCCCGCCTCGATAACCGCCTGGAGCACCCGGCAGAGGAACGCTGGATCGGCCCGGAAAGCGTCCTCGGCGTAGAACTCCACGTCCGGAATCAGGCGTCTGGCGCGTCGCACCGCCGCCACGGACGCCTCCAGCACCTGCTCCGGCGTCATCATCAGCTTGCTGGCCATGTGCACCGGCGACACCCCGATCCCGGTGTGGATGCGGGGTGCTTCGGCGTCGCGCAACGCCGCGGCGCAAGCGTCGATATCCTGGGGCACGGCCCGCGATAGACCGCAGATCACCGCTCCCCGCACCTCCCGGGCCAGGAGTTGCACCGCGGCCAGATCCCCCGGCGACGAAGCCGGAAAACCGGCCTCGATGATGTCCACGCCCAGAGCGACCAACTGCCGGGCCACCTCCAGTTTCTCTTGCGCGTTAAGGGTGATACCCAGGGACTGTTCCCCGTCCCGCAGGGTGGTATCGAAGACGTACAACCGCCGCATACGCATCATCCTTCCCCGGTTTTATGAAAACAAAAAACCCCGTTCCCCTATGGGACGGAGTTCGATCCGCGGTACCACCCATTTTGGCGGCCGGATTAGGCCGCCCTCTCACCAGGGTACGGGAAAAGCCTTCCGATACCCCCTTCCTTTTAACGGTGGAAGTTCCGTCCGGGCCTACTCTCGCTGGATTTCGGCCGGCAACTCGAGGGAGAGTTCGGCGTAGACCCGATACCGCCTCGCACCATACGGCGGCTCTCTGTCCATGCGGGCCGGCGCTTACTGTTCCCTGTCATCGTCATTTTGCTATGGCAGTTATTCTACCAGGTTCCCGGCCCCGGTGTCAACCGTTTTTTCCGGCCCGACGAGTCCGACAATTTACCTCCGTGCGGGATCAAGAACGGTCTCCCGAATGCCGATATTCTTGTTAGACGGTCACACCCGGCGGCCCACCCGACGGAATCGGACCGCCAGCCGCCCTACCAATAGCGAAGGCCTGCTCAGTAAACGAGCCGGATGATGTCGCTCTCCGGCAACAGGGCCATCACCGTTCCATGACTGTACGTTACCAGGTAGGTATGGGGTACCCCGGTGTTCACCTTGAGGACGCGGGCCACCACCACCTCTCCTTCCGGCAGTTTGGCCAGGACGGTGTCACCGATTTTGAACGCCGGGTTGGCCATGGGACCTGCACCTCCCAGTCGACCTGGTACAGTGTACGACAAAAAAGCCCTTCTTTCCTGCCGGCGTTCCGGTCCCTGCACCCGGTCCCCGGGGAAAAAGCACCTTTTTTGCGGCACGGCACGCAGTTCCATACGGAGTGACCATGGATGCACAAAGTCAAGTTCGTGGCCGGGCGCTATGAACAGTTGGTGGGTTACATCGCCGGTATCCCGTGCGTTCTGGCCCAGGGCCCCCGCGAGGCCGCCCCCGGAGAAACCTGGCTGGTGGAACTGACGGGAACCAACGCCCGCCGGACGGTGGCCTATGTCCGGGCGGTCCGGCCGTTCCGGGATACGGCGGAAGACCGCCGGGCCGTGGTGTACCCCCGCGTGGATTTTCGTACCGGGACGGTCCGTCTGGGGGGCCGCTTCGTCTTCCCGGTGGAACACACCCTCTACGCGCAGGTCTGGGAAGACTACAAACTGCTGGCGGAAAACGTGCACGCGGTGATCATCCGCGGTGACCGCGCCGTCCGCTGGCACAAAAAAGGCAAACCCCCCGAGGTGCTGCCCCTGGCCCGTTTCGCCACCAAGTACCGGCGCCAGCCTCTTTTGGGGGAACCTGCGGACATCGAACGTTTCCTGGCCAACCTCGAGGAATTACGTAACGAGGCGATAGGGGAAGCGCGGCGGAGAAGGGTCAAGGAGCAGGAGCTTTTGAGTCTATGACCCCCCCGCGGGCGGTGACCCGGCGGAGGACCGCCGCTGTTTTGTCGTTGTACACCGTTTCCCACTTCCGCGGCTCGGCCTCCAGGTAACGGGTCAACGGGGCGTCCTGGGGCATGAGCACCGTATCGACCCCGTACCTGGCCAGGACCGCATCCGGATCCTTGGTCAGCCCGGTGGTTTCGAGATAGTCCTGAAACACGTTCGTGCTCGCCAGATAGAGATCGTCCCGCCCGTCCACGAACACCGGTAACCCCTCGTAGATCAGATAGCCGCCCCAGACATAGTTATTGAATAAGTGACTCGTCAACCCATGCGTCTGGATGTATGATACGGCCGCCGCCGGCGCCACGGCCGCCTGGAGGTTGGCGGCCAGATCCGCCCGGGGCAGGACCCCCGCCCCGTAACCGAAAACCCCCGACACGAGAAAGACAGCCACCCCCGCCACCGGCCATACACCGCCGCGCCGACCCGCCCCCAAAAGCCGGTAACCAGCCCCCGCCGCTGTTGGCGCGCCGCCCTCCTCCCCGGTCGCCGCGGTCCGGCCCGGCATGAGCCGCAGGACCGCCACCACCCAGGGCACGAGGAGATAGGGGAAATACCGGACCTGGGTTACGGCCTGGTACGACAGGGCGCAGAGATAAAGGGCCAAAATGGCCAGGCGCCGCCGGTCGGATGCGGTCGCCGGGCGGGTCTCGTGAAAGTACAGGACCAGGCCGAGCATGAGAAACACCGCTACATACGGATAGAGGTCCCCCGGCGCGCTGAAATCGGGCGGCTTCCATTCGGCGATCCGTCGGTTCCATGGGTTCGTGGAAAGCCACAGGGCGTAGTGCCACAGGCCGAGGCCGTTGGGATTGACGAGCGACGCCAGGAAACCGGCCCCGGCGACCGGCAGGAGCGACCGGTCCCGCTCGAAGAGGTAGAGCATTAACGCCTCGCCGACGGTCATGGTCACCCCGAGAACCACCGAAGCATGCATATTGGCCCACACCACGGTCAGGGCCGGCAGGATCCAGCGCCAATCCCGGCGCCAGGTCAGGAGGTAGAAGAACAGCGCGAAAAAGAAGTAGCTGAACACCTGGGGCCGGGCCACCACCCCCATCCGGGACAACAAGACCACGCCGAGAAAGGCGGTCACCGTGGTCAGCAGGCGCTTTTCTTCCCGCCGACAGAGAAACCACACGAAGGTGTAGAACCCGGCCAGACCCACCCAGGTCAGCAACACCGGCCCGCAGTACCCGAGCCGGGAAGTCAGGAGGTACAGCACGGTATCGTAGCCCCACTCGTGGGCCACCCAGGGCTTTCCCAACGCGGTCCAGGAAAACGGGTCCACCCTGGGCACGGCATGGTGGGCCATTATCCACCGGCCCGTCGCCACCGCCCACAGCGGGTCCCCGTCGGCGATGAGCCGGTGGGAAACGAGCAGGAGCATGACCGCGGACACGGCCAGGGGGAAGAGCATTGACCTTAATGTCGCGGCGTGTTTCCGGGAAATCATCTCAAGCAACACCACCAAGGCCTTTTCACCGCCGCTGTTAACCGGCGACACTGCGAAGAAACGTTTTTTAAACAGCGCGACCCTCTTCACCTGTTTTTATTGCTGCTTTACTGTGATAGATAAGCTTTCTCGCTTAGGGAAAGAATACTGGCATAATTATCATAATTCACCGTAATCGAATTAGTGGTGGTAACCGTTTTTCCAATCACCTGACCATTTACGATGGGAATACCGCCACCCAGTTTTATTCCCCCATTTGGCGCATAAAGTATGCCGTTAAGGTAGTTTTGAGCACTTGATGATATTCCCATATCAATGGCATCTGAGGAACTGGACGCCGAGTAAATGCCGACTGGGTTTCCCTCGCTGTTTGCGTTAAGACCACCGCCGCCTAGTTTGATCGTTCCGGTGGCAAAAAGCGCCCCTTTCAAATCAGTTCCCCATCCACCAGGCGTGGTAAGATCCACATTTCCATCAAAATACCAGGTGCCATCACCAAGAACAACATCCGATCCACTCGGAGAAAATGTGTTATTACTGGCAGAATAATTCCAGGCGTAATAACCATTGTACTGACTGTTCAAATATTGCGTCCAGTTGCTGGGTGTAATGTAGTGAGACTCGGCACTGGCTTGAGCCTTTATCAAGCTTGACAAATCAGGCATTGATATATACGGGGCATTATCTATCATGCTACCCGTTTTGGCGGCGTAGATCGTACCAGTTGGGCCAGTATTCATCCAGCTTGGATATGGGGGCAAAAGATACTTATTATAATAAATACCGCCTATTGACTCGATGCCACCAGTGAAAAAACTACCGCTACTGCCGCTCAGGCCGCCAATAAACACTTCGTTGTTAGAATGCACTCCCCCCGTTACATAAGCAGCGGTAGTCAACGAAAGAGAGTTGTCAGAAAAGATTGCGTAATTGAAAGCACTCTGACCATCTCCCAGCCTCGCCGTCCCCGACCTGGTGATAAGCGCACTGCTCATGCCGATCACCGGCGCCAGGTGAAACGGGTTGTTTTCGGTCAGAGACACCTTGACCGTTTGATTGTTTTGATCAGGCACGACCGTGGCTTCCGACGAAGGGATGTCATAATTCCCTTGCAAGAAGTTATCCACCTGGTTCGTCAGGGTGGCTGAATCCCAATTGTCGGCCGGCCCCACCGTCGCCCCGTACAGGGCCGCCGCATCCGCCGCCTTCTGCATGGCCATGCCG
>Ga0207433_10015901_pt1 | contig 10648 bp, 12 predicted proteins | sample YelNatPaOPGAMG01_FD_187559 | JGI IMG/M metagenome (GOLD analysis project Ga0207433, IMG submission 187559) | Hot spring thermophilic microbial communities from Obsidian Pool, Yellowstone National Park, USA - OP-RAMG-01 (SPAdes) (version 3) | ecosystem: Environmental > Aquatic > Thermal springs...
AGAGCGGTCAGGGTTTCCTCAGCCGGCTCGGGGTCAACTTCGAACAACAAGGGCGATTCGGTCGGCGAAGGCTTGGGCTCTTTGCGCATGCCGACCATCATACGGGAATCGAGCACCCAACGGGTGAGAAATCCGCGTAGCCTGGCCTCGCCGGCACTGCGCGCTACAAGCCGTGCTTGCGGGCTACCACGACAATGAGCCACCACCATGCAGAGGCGACCTGCATCCTGTCGACGGATCAGGGACTCACTTTATGTCGCGCACCCTTGTGCCGAGGACGCGCTTTTCGAGCCGACCGCCTCGAGCATATCGCAGTGTGATATAATCGCCACATGGGAGATTCACACACTTCGAATAATTCACGCCCCCCGGGCGACCCGCAAGCCCTGCGCCAGCTTGCGGAATTCCGTTATCAGCTTCGAAAATTCCTGCGTTTCAGCGAAAAGGCCGCCCGATCAAACGGCCTCACGCCTCAGCAACACCAGCTTCTTCTCGGCGTTGCCGGGTTCACCGGGCGGGGGTGGGCCACGATCACGGAGTTGGCGGAATTCCTTCAGGAGCGCCACAACGCAGTTGTAGGACTCGTACAGCGCGCCGAGCGCCGGGGGCTGGTTCGGAAAGACCACGGGACGGGCGACCAGCGTGTCGTGCGGGTATATCTGCTGCCCAATGGGGAAAAACTCCTGGCGCGCCTGACCGAACTCCACCAGCGGGAGGTCGAGCGGTTCCGGATCGGAGTCCTCAATCCACGCCAACCTGATTCTCTGGTCGAGGAAAAGCGTTCCACGAAAACTTCGCGGCAGAAAAGCAATCCTGCTGCCGGTGAAAAATCCCGAGCCCGGCGACGGCCTCAGGAGGCAGATTTAATCGCCTATTAACGACCATGTCCGAGCAGAAAAAGCAAGAGAAAGTTCATCACCCGCGTCTGCACAAATATGCATCCATCATCCGTCAAGATCTTGCTGCAACGTATTCCCGCGATCTGCACAAATGGCTGATTGTTGCACCGATCATCGGGGTCGCCGCAGGCCTTGTCACCACTTGCATTGCTGTCATCATCCTGGATAAGGTCTGGCCGCCGCTGTTGCACCGGTTTCTCCTCCATCATTGGCAAATCATCCCCGTCATGCTGATTGGGTTCGTGGCCACGGGCCTGATCATGCAATTTCTGACGCCCGACCCCAACGAACACTCTACCGAAGAAATCATCCGCTCATACCACGAACATCACGGCGACGTGAACATGCGGCCCTTCGTCCCCAAACTGCTGGCAGCGGTAACTACAGTTGGCTTCGGCGGCAGTGCGGCTTTGGAGGGGCCGAGCATCTACGGAGGCGGCGCGCTGGGTTCGTGGTTATGGGCGACGCTGCGTCGCGTCGGGCTGGAGCCGCGCGACCGCCGGATCATGCTGATCAGCGGCGCTGCGGCAGGCATGGCGGCCGTCTTCCGTGCGCCTTTGACAGGGTTGGTCTTTGCGCTCGAAATGCCTTACAAAGATGATCTGGCGCACGAAGCGCTCGTGCCTTCGCTTATCGCTTCTGTTGTTTCCTACGTCACGCTGATTTCCTTTCTGGGATCCGGCACGCTCTTTGATTTTCCGGGCGGCAGTTCGTTTTCGAGAAACGATTTGGTCTGGGCCGCATTTTTGGGGGCCATCTGCGGCCTGATTGTCATGGCCTTTGACACTGCCTTCCGCCGTTTCCGGTCCTTCATGGTGCGGTGCCACATTCCACATTGGACGAAGCTTGCCGCGGGAGGTCTCCTGACAGCAATCTGCGGCCTCATGTTCGTCTCCGCTTTTCCGGGTACGCTGATTCCACTCGGCCCAAATTACGAAGCGGTTGGAAATATCCTGACCCTTCCGCACAAATCTCTGGAGCTGATTATCTTCGGGTTTTGCAAGCTCGCTGCCACCCTGTTTTCTCTGGGGGTAGGCGGTGTCAGCGCCATGTTCGTGCCGCTCTTTCTGACAGGCGGAGCTTTCGGAAAAGCGTTCGCAATGATCATCGCGCATAATGCCTCGGCAGATCTGTTTGCGGCCGTCGGGATGGCCGCATTTATCGCCGGCGGTTACAAGACTCCCTTGACAGCGGTTGTGTTTGTCGCCGAGGCAACAGGCGGTCACTCGTACATCATCCCTGCCCTGATAGGGGCGGCGGTCGCCTATGCAGTTTCGGGCGAAGCCTCCGCATCCGGCGATCAGCGGATGCATGAAGGTCTTCGGATCCAAGAACTTGGCCGGATCCCTGTCCGGGAAGTGATGCAGAAGGATATCATGTCGCTCCAGGCATCGTCTTCAATCAATACACTCGTTGAAGCAGCGCAAAACCGTTCGCATCACACAGTTTTTCCAGTTTATGAGGGGAACCGGCTTCTCGGGACAGCCGCCCTCTGGTCGCTCGCGAAAATTGATCCCCGCCTTTGGCCTCAAACGCCTGTCCGTAATATCGTTGAGAAACAGGCGATCAGAATTCCGAGCGACTGCGACGTTATGGAGGCCCTTCGATTGCTGAGAAGGCAAGGCGGGCAACATATCCTTCTGGTGACTTCACCTGAAGGTGAGCTGGAAGGTGTTATAACCAAGGCCGACATCCTCGCGGCCCTGGAGGCACGCTTGCTCCACGCTCCCCCGGCAGAAGACCCGCTTCCAGATGTCAGCCTCTCGAAACTGTGAACGCTCTGCGTAGCGGCAATTAATAGCACAGACCTGGCCAACGGCCGGAAATCTTTGACCACGGCATCCTGACGGCGTATCTTCTTTCTTTGGGCGTCATTTGCCCGCCTCCGGCGGGATGCCACCCATTTGGAACCGTCCTGTCACAGGCTGGTCATGAGCAACTCGCAATGGATCGTGGAAACGCTGCTCCCTGGCGGCTGGCGCAACGCCAGTTCCGTCCTTTTGTCAAACGGGAATCGGCGACTGATTGTGGACACCGGCATGCCGCACGAGGAGCATCAGTTGGCCCAGGCGCTGGAACGCCGCGGCCTGAAGCCGTCCGATATTGAAGCCGTGATTAACACGCACTTTCACATCGACCACGTCCTGAATAATTCGCTCTTTGCCAATAGCATCATTTACGGGACGCAGGAATCGCACGACTGGTGCTGTGCGCTTTACTCCGACCTCTTTAACGAGCAGGAGTGGGAAAGGCTGGTCCTGAAATACTACCCGGAAACGCCTGAGTACGAGCATGCCGCCGACTATATGCATCAGCTTCGAAAACTGACGCTCCGCTGGTGGGACCGGAAGCGCTTGGGCGCGCCTTCCAAGTATCGCTGGCTGGAATCCCATTCGCTGCCGGACGGGCTGGAAGTCTACCAGACTTCAGGCCACGTTCCCGGACATATTTCGGTGATCGTTCCCGGGCCGGAATTCAACACCGTCGTAGCCGGAGACGCCTGCCTGTGCCGGGCAGAAGAGGCCCGGGTCCTGACCATGATTCCCCGCGACCGTCAGCAGTCCCGCCGCGACCGCGAAGCCGTGCTCAAGCTGGGTAGAAGGATCATTCCAGGCCATGACGTGGAGTTCACGCAAGAAGATCATCAGGTGACTACGTCGGCTCCAAGTGAAAGTACGGTCCCGAGATAGTCATCCAGCGCAGCCTGCCACGGCCGCAGCATACTGAAGCCGGCGTCCGCAAGCGCACGCATTTCCATCACAGCATACTTTAACCGCTTGGCTGGGCGGCCCATTCGGTTTGACGGAATCCCAACCAGATGGCGCAGGTCAAGCCCTGCCTTCTCCGCCGCATATTTTGCAAGCTCATAACGGGTGCATGTCCCACCGTTTGTAAGATGATAAAGACCACAGCGTCCGCTCTCAACGACTTCCAGAATCTTTTCGGCGCCATCCAGGGTGTAAAGCGCGCCGCCCGTCTGGTCTGATGCCACCACGTAATCCTCCCCCGCTTTCATTTTTCGGAGGCCTTTATCAATGAAGTTCGCTTTTCCGGGGCCAAAAAGCACTGAAACGCGGAAAATCCAATACCGTGGCAGCGTTGACACAATCTTCTCGCCGCGCAGCTTGGTGCGCCCATAAACAGTGGGCGGATTGGGTGGGTCCGTCTCCTGGTACGGGGCCTGCTTCTCTCCGTCGAACACGGCGTCGCTCGAAATATAAACGACTGTGGCCCCGGTCTCTCGCGCGGCTTCTACAACGTGCCGCGTACCATGTACGTTCACAAGATAGGCCAGCGATGGGTCCTGCTCACAGACATCAGGACTGGGGATGGCGGCCGCGTGCACCACAACATCCGGGCAAAATCCCCGAACGGCTGACCGCACTTCTTCATATTTCGTAATGTCAGCCTCGGCACGCCCCATTGGGAATACGGTGTGTCGCTTGCCGAAGATCTGCACAAGCCCGTGTCCGAACAACCCCGCGGCCCCGGTAATAGCTATTTTCATAACCCCTGCATCTGAGTTGTATATAACTCGGTCAATGGGTCCCAAATCACAGCGGCGGTCAATGGCTTCCGGACTGTGGTGCCAGATGATCTACGTACTTCCGAAGCTCTCTCACAATGGCTTGCGCAATCTGGTCTCCCGAAAATCCCGCCGCGCGGATCCTGACGTCGTTGCCCGGGGGCAGGTCTTCGCCGCGCTTCGGCTTCCGGTCAATGATTTCCGCCTGCCAAAGCAACTTCCCGGTGACCCAGTCCGTGACAGTCACGACAAACATGACCGGCTCGTGGTCCACCTTCTTTTTCTCTTCTCTCGGCTGGGGAATGCCATTGCGCATCCGATATTCCGTCCGGGTCTCCGGCGCATAGGCCTTCATCGTGAGATCGACGCCCTCGGGGTCCTGTGTCGGCTTATAGCGGCCCCACGCCTTGAGATCGTTGATCACCCAGGCATCGATGCCGCCCGGCATCCGACCGACATACATCAGCTTCCCGCCCACCAATTCGTTCTGCTTTCCGCTGTGCGCCTGCTGCCCCAGGGCCGGCGCCGCCAGCAGACACAGACAAAGCAGGCTGTATCGCACGGCTTTCATCGTTGCTTTCCTCCCGTTTTTTCCAGGTGCATCGGAGCAAGCCTTCTAATATGATACAGCACGTGCGTGAAGTCCCAGAGTCGCCGGGCAAATCGCAAACCCGGCCCGGAAGGAAGCAACCGACCCCGGGACGCCATCGGTTGCCGGTAGCTGATTTTACCGTGGCCCCTGGGGCCTTGGGAGTCGTGCGGCAAACACAAAGGAGAGGCACGTCGCAATTGTTGAGGAGACATCGATGAGCATACCATCGCAACGGCTTCTGCACTTCATGTTAGCTGTAATGCTCACGGCCGCACCCGCGGTCTTTGCCCAGAACCAGAAAGGCGGCCCTCCCGTGCCCGTGCATAGCACGGTGAAAAACAACCTGCATCAGCAGGAGCTGCAAAATCAGCGGGAGCGACTGAAGGGAAGCCGCCGAAGCGTTCATGCCGAAGCTCGCGGGGCAGGGCGCCACGATTTGGTGCGGAAATACGGGCGACATCAAATGAAGAAAATCCAGCACCACCCAAGCCTGCATAGCGCAAACCTGCGCCTTGCCCGCAGGGAAAACAAGGCCCATCGCAAGGCCCGTCAAAAACCTCGAGCAAACTGATTGCCGGAATCGGGGTTTCCGCTACGGCTTGCCAATTCGCTCGCGAGCGATAAGGACAGCCTTCAAGGGTCCCTGCGCATCCTCACGAAATCTTCTGCAAGGCGTCGAGGACCTCGTCCAAATCGGGCAATTGCCTCAGTTCGTAAACCTTTGACCACGCAATCTTGCCATCCTTATCCACGACAAAGATCGCCCGGTCATTCACAAAGGGAATTTCATGTTTGGACGGAGGAAAAATTCCATAGGCCTGCGCCGTGGCGGCGTATGGCCAGCGGTCCGCGGCCAGCGGGTATTTCAACCCTCCCAGGGATTTCTGGAAGGCAATGTGGGAGAAAACCGAATCGGTACTTACGCCCACGACCTGGGCGTTTAACCCGGCAAATTCGGCAAGGTTCGCCTGAAATGCCGAGAGTTCGTTCTGTCAAACCGGCGTAAAGTCTAAAGCATAAAAAGCGATGACCACGTTCCTGCCCCTGTGGTCAGAAAGTTTGAAGTCTTGCTGCACATCGCCCGTCGCTGCTTTCAGATTGAAGTCCGGAGCCGCGTCACCTGCCTTCAGTGCCATTCCAACCTCCTCATGAAAAATCCGGCGGCGCACGGGGCCCCGTGCTTTGGGATTTCCTTCTGCGGCAAACCGCCGCGCGCCGGCGTCTGCGATTCGAGTCTCAAACCCATCTTAAGGGATGAGGAACTTCGACGTATAGGGCGAATTGCGTGAGAATCCCGTTCCCTGCCGCCGGAAGTGTCCCGAAGGCCCTTCTCCAAGAAACTCCGAGAACCATGCCTCATGTTCGACCTCTTCGTGGAGAATGGCAAGCGACAGGTCGTAAGTCCGATGGTCTTTACCTGCCGTCATATTGCAAATGGCATTATAGCCGCCGATGGCGCAACGCTCGGCCCTCACGAGGATTTCGAGCATCGCCTTGATGTCTCTGGGGTCTTTAGGCAGATGGGCGGGCGGGCAGGCCGACATGTCGTGGAAGGCCTTCATGTCGTCAGGGATCTGGCCTCCCAGTTCGTAGATGCGCGGAACCAGTGCTTCAAAGTGGTTGCGGTCTTCAATGCGGGCGTCCTCGGTGATCTCCTTCAGGCCCTCACCATCAAGACCAATCAGGTTCACCCGCAGTATGGTGTAATAATAGTAAGTCGTCAACTCGGCGGAAGCATTCCGGACAAGCAGGTCAAGGAGCTTGTCCACATCAACGCCCGCCTTCTGAACCACTTCACGTGCTACACGAGCCATGCTGTTACCCTCCTTTTGGTTTTGGCAGATTGAGGCTCCGCGGTCCTCCGCTGCAAAGGGGCTGGATAACTTCCAGCGTTGTGCTGCGGACGGATCCCGCTTGATTTCTCGATCTGTCTTTTATTCCCGCTACCCTCCAAGTCTCGGTTGTCCTGAAGTATAGTTCAAATATATAATTCCTATGAATTTCATAGGTTTTACATATGGAACTTCACCAACTCCGCTACTTCCAGGCCGTGGCACGCTTCCGATCTTTCACGCGGGCCGCTGAGCATGAGCACGTCGCTCAGCCCTCGCTCAGCCAGCAGATCCGCAAGCTCGAAGATGAACTGGGCGCGCGGCTATTCGACAGGCTCGGCCGCCGCATCCGCCTGACGGCCTTCGGCGAGCGCTTCCAGGAACATGCCACACGCATCCTGAACAGCATCGAGGACGCACGCCATGACGTAAATGCCATGCTTGGCTTGCGCAGCGGCCGGGCTTTCATAGGAGTGATTCCAACTGTCGCGCCCTACATCCTGCCGCAGGTCCTGCGCCGCTGCTCGGACTCGTTTCCGGACGTCACCATCGACGTGGTCGAAGACCTCACCCATGCCCTGCTCAAGAGGCTCAGCGAGGGTGATCTCGATCTTGCTCTGCTCAGCCTTCCTGTCGATTCGCCGGAGTTCATCGCCGAGCCCCTGCTGCGCGAACGCATGCTGCTGGCAGTCTCGAAGCATCACCGTCTGTGGCGAAGACGCCGCCGCGTCACGCTCGATGAAGTTGCGCATGAACCTTTCCTCCTGCTTAAAGACGGCCACTGCTTCCGCGACGACGTGCTTCAGGTTTGCAAACGCGCGCGATTGAATCCTCACGTTGTTTTTGAGGGCGGGCAATTTGATACTCTGATGGCGATGGTAGCCGCCGGGGCTGGCGTCACCTTGTTGCCGGAAATGGCCAGCCGTCGTTATTGCAATCAGGAAGACGCCGGGCTGGTCGAGTTTGCTCCGCCACAGCCCTCAAGGACTATTGGCATCGTGCGGGCCAAAGGCAAGTTCCTGACGCCGGCGGCCAAGGTCTTTATCGACACGCTCTTTCAGGTGGTCCGGGATGGTGGTATGCGCAATCGAACGGCGGAAAAACTCAATACGGAGAAAAACAGGGCCGTCAGACATCAGCTTTGAGGAACTGATTCCGATCGGACGCACGGATTTACCGCGGGGTAGCTCAGCCATAAAAACCCACGCCCTGCTGCTTCCTTTGCGGCAGTCTAGAACCGACAACCCGTTGGCTCAATCATCGTGGACAACGCCTCCATAAGGCGAACGACGACGGATGCCGCTGGTGTGGTGGACGGGCAAAGCCAAAAACAATGCCGCATGCCATACCCACAGCAAATCGCCGCAATCCGTTGATTCTCGATCTGTTTGAAGACTCTCTTCAGAGAAGCCTGCGGCTCAATGCCGCAATTTCGCGGCGGGTGAGGGGGCGCCACTTGCCGACTTCGAGGCCTTCGAGCGTGAGCGGGCCGATGCGCGTGCGCACGAGCTTGAGCACCTTGAAACCCACGGCTTCGATCATGCGGCGCACCTCGCGGTTCTTACCTTCGGTCAGCACGATTTCGAGCCAGGTATATTTTCCGCGGTCTTCAAGCCGCCGGACGCTTTTGGGCCGCGCCCGGTCGCCGCGCTTCATATCCACACCGCGGGCAAGCATCGCAATCGTGTCGTCGCTCATGAGGCCGTTGATCTTGGCCATGTAGGTCTTCTCGACCTGTGATTCCGGGCTCATCACGGCATGGCCAAATGCGGTATCATTCGTGAGCAGCAGCAGCCCGGAAGTGTCCTTGTCCAGGCGGCCGACAGGCGCCACCCAACGACCGCTTTCGCCCAGCAAATCGTAGATTGTTTTGCGGCCGTCAGGATCGCCGTGACTGGTGATGACCCCCTTGGGCTTATAGAGCAGCAGATATATCCGCTCCGCGGGACGCAGCCGCTTGCCGTCAAGTTCAATGCGGTCACGCTCCGGCCAGACCCAGCGCTCCGGGTTGCGCTCGACTTTACCGTTCACCTTCAACCGCCCCTCGCGGATAAACTCGCGCGCAGTGGTCCGCGAGGCAATCCCGAAGCGGGAAAGTACGCGATCGAGCGTCATGGCTGGCTTCAAGGCCATGACTCATCGTAAAGCGTTCGGCGCACGACTGGCTAGTGGGCAAAGTAATGCCCAGCAAACGAACGCATTACGAATAAATTCGGCGATGGTAAACTTGCTTCGCTCGATGCAGAGCGCCTGGAAATCCGATCATGGAGAGAAAGTTTATGACCGACAGTGAAATGATGCGACGGCTGGAAAGACTTGAGCGGGACAATCGGCGGCTGAAGCGCCTGGGGGCATTGGGTCTGGCGACAGTGCTGGCCGCGGTTATCGTTTATGCAGTCTCTTGCTCTTCGGGCGGAGATGGAGTCCGCATAAAATCCAGCGCTGAGCGGATCGCCGCACGCGAATTCGATCTTGTGGATGCAGACGGGAAAGTCCGCGCTCAGATCGCTGTAAATTGCGCTCCGGCGACAAGCTGCCGGCCCGAAATCAATTTGCTCGATCAGGATGGAAGGCCCGCCACCTCAATCGGCGCGGGCACATTCTCCATTGCGGGAGAAAAGGGACAGGCGACGCTGGTCGGCGATCATCTGCAATTCAGCGTCGCTTCTGCAAAAAGCCAGCCCCTGGTAACGGCGGAAATAGGCAGCGGATCGGGCCACGGGGGATTACTTTCACTGGTCGGTAACAGCAGAAGCTACGTAACAATCAACGCAAATTCTCCCGGCATTGAGATTCAGGATTCCCAGGGATACGTGATGAATCTTGGGAGCGTTGCCCTGACCACCGTGAACACAGGCCAAACCTCCCCAACGACGGCCGATTCGATCGTTATGTTCGGCAACGACAAGAGCCACCACCTCATCTGGCGTGCACCGTAGGCATAAGGAAGCGCGGCTCCGAGCTAAGGCTCGTGAACTCGGTTTTCAGTTGGTTCCCGCGGGGGTTGCTCCCTGACACTTGTTCCTTAAGAGAGCCCGCCTCTGCTTCACCAGCCTGGGCCCAGCTTGCAGGAAAACCTGTTCGCAGTACAATCGAATCCCAGCGAACGGCAAACAGTCTGTTAACTGTTTGTCTCAGCCCAAGGGACAACCGCAGAGCGTCTCTTCATAAGCTTCCAGGTCCATGAAGGTGTAGTTCGTTCCGCAGGAGGCCAACGCAAGCTGGTCGACCATCCCGAGAAATCGGTCCTCGTCCAAACCGAATGGCGATGGAGTATGAAGCATCACGGTTGTTCGGTTGCCCGTACATCCCTGACGCGGCCCGCCGATGACAAATCACAACGCCGGATTTCTGCCTCCGAGCGAATCCGAGGAAGGGGATCTTTCGCCAAGCGGCAAGCCATAGCCCGCAGTTCAGACCCCACCTGGATGTAAAGTCGGCAAACCGGCGACGTAATCGATCCGTATCCGCGGGACCTGCCGCCTACTCGTCGTTCCTGGTCAGCTTGGTGGAAAGTCAGACTTCTCAAAAAAACCGAGCGATGTGCGAAGCCCGCTCAATTTGAGCGTCAAGGCCAGTCCAAAGGAAATCGCGAGAAAATTCCACAACGGGGCCCGGCTCGACGCCCTTACCCTCCAGCGTCTTTCCGCTCCAGGTATGGAACGTCACCACAGGAATTCTCAGCACAAGTCCATGGCCCATCTTGAAGCCAATCCCGCCGAGAACCTGGCCGGCGGTTCGTGTCCCAACAATTGTGGCGAGGTTGTTTTCGTGCGCGAAGCCGGTGTCGGTTTCTGCC
>Ga0207433_10015903_pt1 | contig 10647 bp, 7 predicted proteins | sample YelNatPaOPGAMG01_FD_187559 | JGI IMG/M metagenome (GOLD analysis project Ga0207433, IMG submission 187559) | Hot spring thermophilic microbial communities from Obsidian Pool, Yellowstone National Park, USA - OP-RAMG-01 (SPAdes) (version 3) | ecosystem: Environmental > Aquatic > Thermal springs >...
GACAGCCATGCCGAGCTGCTGGTCGTGCCGCTGTTCGAAACCATCGACGATCTGCGCAACGCGCCGGCGATCATGCGCGCGTTTTACGCCCTGCCGGGAATCGCCGCGCTGGTGCAGCGCTCCGGCGGCGAGCAGGAAATCATGCTCGGCTACTCCGACAGCAACAAGGACGGCGGGTTTTTCACTTCCAACTGGGAGCTGTACTGCGCCGAGGTCGCGCTGGTCGAACTGTTCGCCCCGCTCAAGGCGGAATACGGCATCACCCTGCGGCTGTTCCACGGCCGCGGCGGCACCGTCGGGCGCGGCGGCGGGCCGAGTTTCGATGCCATCCTGGCGCAGCCGCCGGGGACGGTCAACGGCCAGATCCGCCTGACCGAGCAGGGGGAAGTCATCACCAGCAAGTACGGCAACCCGGAAATCGGCCTGCGCAACCTCGACACCCTGGTGGCGGCCACGCTGCAGGCCACGCTGCTGCCGCAAACGCGCACCGTCACCCCGCCGCCGGCGCGCTTTCTCGACGCCGCCCGCGCGCTGTCGGAGGCGTCGATGGCGGCGTACCGCAAGCTGGTCTACGACACCGCCGGGTTCACCGACTACTTTTACGCCGCCACGCCGATTGCCGAAATCGCCGAGCTCAATATCGGCAGCCGGCCGTCGTCGCGCAAGGCCACCCGTGCCATCGCCGACCTGCGCGCCATCCCCTGGGGATTCTCGTGGGGGCAATGCCGCGTCGCGCTGCCCGGCTGGTACGGCTTCGGCAGCGGGGTGCAACATTTCCTCGACACCAACGCCGACGGTCTCAAACTGCTGCAACGCATGGCGCGGCAGTGGCCGTTTTTCGCCACCCTACTGTCGAACATCGACATGGTGCTGGCCAAGACCGACATGGGCGTGGCGCAGCGTTACGCCGAGCTGGTGGCCGATGCCAAACTGCGGCACAAGGTGCTCAAGGCCTTGCAGCGTGAGTGGCAGCTCACCACCGACATGCTCACCGCCATCACCGGCAACGCCGAACGTCTGGCCGACAACCCCACGCTCAAGCGCTCGATCCGCGCGCGCTTTCCGTACATCGATCCGCTCAACCACCTGCAGATCGAGCTGCTGCACCGTTTCCGCGAAGGCCAGACCGACGAGCGCACCAAGCGCGGCATTCACCTGAGCATTAACGGCATCGCCGCCGGGCTGCGCAACACCGGCTGACCCCGGCGGTTTCAGCGCCCTGCCGACTGCCAGCGCTGCAGCGCCTGGGCTGCGGCCTGGTAGCCGATGTCGATGGCTTCGGCGGCGCGACCGAACTGCAAAAACCGGATGTCCGCCAGCGGCGGGCGGATGAGCACGTCGGCCGGTTCGATCGCCAGACGGCTGCGCGTGAGGTGCATTTCCATCACGTTGACCGAGGCCAGCAGCACCTCGAAGACATTCGGTAGCGCATCGTCGCGCTCCACCCAGCGGGAAAACTGCTCGCCCCGGGTGTCGCCGCTGGCCAGCAGCCGCGCCTTGAGATCGGCCATGACGCGGTGGTAGTCGGCCGTCCAGCGCCGTTGCGCGCCGTGCGACTGCGGCTCGCCGCGCGGCGGGCGCAAACGCAGACGCGGCTGGCCATCGACCACGCCATGGTTGAGATCGACGGCAATGACCACGTCGGCACCCAGCGCACGCGCCACGCTCACCGGCAGCGGGTTGCTCAGCCCGCCATCGACCAGCACGCGCCCCGCACGGCGTACCGGGGTGAAAATTCCCGGCACGGCAATGCTGGCGCGCACCGCGTCGATGACGTCGCCGTCCTGCAGCACGACTTCGTCGCCGCTGAGCAGATCGGTCGCCACCGCGGCGAACTTCACCGGCAGCGCGGCAATCTGCGTCGCCGGTAGGTGCTCGCGCACCAGCGCGGTCACCCTGGCGCCGTCGATCAGGCCCGAGCGCGGGAACACCACGTCGAAAAACGACAGCGTTTTTCTCCAGTCGAAAGTTTTGAACGTCGCCTCCAGGCCGTCGGTCTGGCCCGATGCGGCGATGGCGCCGACCAGCGCGCCGATGCTGCACCCGGCGATGCAATGCGGCCGGATGCCCGCATCGGCCAGCGCGCGCAGCACACCCAGATGCGCCATGCCGCGCGCCGCGCCGCCACCCAGCGCCAGGCCGATGCGGGGGTGGGCGGAGGGACGGGCACGACGCGGTTCCATGCCCCAAGCATACGGCCTGACGTCCTATGCGTCGGCTAAGACACGCTGCCTAGAGTTCACCTCACGCCAATCGGCGTTGTGTTCAACCGCTTTCAGGGAGTCTCATCATGATCATGCGCAAATCCACCCTCGTCGTTGCCACCCTTGCTCTGGCTTCGGCTGCGGCCGGGGTCAGCGTCTACGCCGCCGGGCAGCAGGGCAACGACGCCCGCGTCATCTCCGGCGCCAAGGTCAGCCTGGCGCAGGCCGTCACCGCCGCCGAGCAGCACATCGGCGGCACCGCGTCCAAGGCCGAAGTCGAAGCGCACAACGGCAAGCTGGTGTACGACGTCGAGGTGGTCAAAGGCCCGCAGGTGTTCGACGTCAAGGTCAGCCCGGATCAAGGCACGGTGATCGCCTCGGCTGAGGACAAGGCCGACCACGACGATCACGACCATCAGGACTGAGCGTCCGCCCTGCCCCGCCCGCGTCGCGCGGGCGGCTCCCCCAACCCCTTTTTTCACCCCCTCGTGCGCTGCCGCGATGCGGCGCGCACGCGGCACGCCCTGACGCTTCGATCGAACCCATGCTCACCCCGCCCGCCTCCTGGAACGCCGTCAACCTCGGTCTTTATCTGCACTGGGCCGCGTCCGGCTCGGCCGGTGCGGTGAGCATCGGCATCGCCCGCGTGCTGGCCGAATACGCCATCGCCGCCGTGCCGCTGCTGCTGGTGTGGGGCTGGCTGCGCCAGCCTGCCGGGCGCGCCGCGCTGCTGCAGGCCACCGCCGCCGCGCTGCTCGCCCTCGGCGTCAACCAGCTCATCGGCACGGTGTTTTTCGAGCCGCGGCCGTTTGCCATCGGCTTGGGGCCTGCGCTGCTCGCGCACGCGCCCGACAGCGGCTTCCCGAGCGACCACGTCACCGTGCTGGCGGCGGTGGCCGTGAGCCTGCTGCTGCACCCCGCCTGGCGCCGCACCGGCATGCTGCTGGCGGCGCTGGCTGCCGCGGTGGCGTGGGCGCGGGTGTATCTAGGCGTGCACTGGCCGCTGGACATGGTCGGTGCGGTGATCGTCGGCGGCGCGACGGCGCTCGCGCTGCACGCCGCGCGCCGCCTGCTCATCGCGCCGCTGCTGCCGCCGCTGCTGCGCCTGTACCGCTGGCTGTTTGCCCGCGGCATCCAACGCGGCTGGGCGCTGTTTTGATGCTCTCCCGACGATCGACCATGTTCCCGTCCTCCGTCCCCCGTCTGCCGGCCGCGTTGCTCGCCGCGCTGCTGCTCGCCGGTTGCGCCAGCTATCGGCCCGAGCCGCTGCCGGCCTCTGCCGATCTGGCCGCCTCGACCACTCAACTGCGCGTGGCGCGTGGCGATCTGGCGCTGCCGGCGCTGGCGCACTACCGCTTCGACCCGGCAGCGCCGCTGGACGCCACCGGGCTGGCGATCCTCGCCGTGCTCAACAACCCGCAGCTCAAGGCCGAACGCGCCAAGGCCGGCGTGGCGCACGCGCAGGCGTTCGACGCCGGGCTGCTTCCCGATCCGCAACTGGGTTTTTCGCAGGACTTTCCGGGCAACAGCGCCGGGGCGACGACCTCGGCGTACAACCTCGGGCTGTCGTATGACTTCGCCGCGTTGATCACCCACTTCGCCGCGCAGCGCGCCGCCGGTCACGCCGCGCAGCAGGTCGATCTGCAGCTGCTGTGGGCCGAGTGGCAGACGGTGGCGCAGGCGCGACTGCTCTACACCCAGATCAGCGCCAACACCGCGCGGCTCGATCTGCTGCGGCAGGAGCGCGCGTTGTTCGAGCAGCGGCTGACGCGCGCGCAGGCGGCGCTGGCGCAAGGCAATCTCACCCGCATCGACGTCGATGCCCAGCTCGTGCCACTGCAGGCGCTGACCCAGACCATCCAGTCGCTGCAGCGCCGCCAGCTCGCCTTGCAGGCGCAGCTGCACGCCCTGCTCGGGCTGCAGCCCGATGCGCCGCTGCAGCTGGCCGCGCCGGCGCCCGAACCCATCCCCGTCGCCGAGCAGATCGGCGCCGCGCTGCGTGAGCTGCCGCACCGCCGCCCCGATCTGCTGGCGCTGCAGGCCGGCTACCAGGCGCAGGAGCAAAAACTGCGGCAAGCGGTGCTGGCACAGTTTCCGGCGTTTCAACTCGGCTTCACGCGCGCGCGAGACACGGGCGGGGTCAACACCATCGGCTTTGGCGTGAGCATCAGCCTGCCGCTGTTCAACCGCAACCAGGGCACGATCGCCGTGCAGCGCGCCACCCGCGCGCAACTGCGCGCCGCCTACCAGGCGCGGCTCGATCAGGCGGTGGCCGACGTGCGCCAGGCGCAGGACGATCTGGCGCTGCTGCAGCGCCAGCGGCAGGCGCTGCAGTCGGCGCTGCCGGCGCTGCAGGCGGCCGACGCCGCCGCGCAGCAGGCGCTGCAACACGGCACGATCAGTCTGCTGGCGTTCATCGCCCAACGCAAGGCCCTACTCGACCAGCAGCTCGCGTTGCAAGCCAACGCCGAGCAGATCGCCGAGCAGACGCTGGCGCTGCAACTGCTCACCGGGCTTGGCCCGTACCGCCCTGCCGCTGCCCAACCCACCGCACTCGCTCACCAACCATGACCCTGCTTCGCCTCCGCCCCCTGCTGCTCGCCGCCGCGTTGCTGCCTGCAGCCGTGCTGCCCGCCGTGCGCGCCGCCGAAGTGTCGGCGGCCGTGGTCACCGCGCCGCTGCAGCGCGGCGAGTTGCTGCACACCCTGCGCGCGTTCGCCACGGTGCAAGTGCCGACCAGCGCGACGCAGACCGTCACCTTTCCCCGACCGCTGCGGGTGCTGGCCGTGGACGTGCACCCCGGACAGGCGGTGCGCCGCGGGCAGACGCTGGCGCTGCTGGCCGCCGACGCCGCGAGCAGCCTGGCCTGGGCGCAGGCGCAAAACGCCGTGCGCTTTGCCCGCGACGAGCTCGACCGCCAGCTCGCGCTGCAGGCGCAGCAACTGGCGACGCAATCGCAGGTCGATGCCGCGCGCAAGGCGCTGGCCGACGCGCAGGCGCAACTGCAGGCGCTGCAGCAGCAAGGCGCCGGGCAGGCGCAGACCGCCGTCACCGCCCCGTTCGACGGCGTGGTGCTGGCCGTGTCGGCGGCGCCGGGCGATGTGCTCGCCGCCGGCAGTCCGCTGCTGCAGCTCGGCCGCGCCGGCAGCGTGCAGGCCGCAGCCAGCGTGCCGCCGGAAGACGCGGCGCGGCTGCAGCCGGGGCAGGCGGTGCGGCTGACCGCGGTGTTCGACCCGCAGCGGCAATGGCTGGGCACGCTGCGCAGCGTCGGTGCCGCGGTCGATGCCAAGACGCAGCGGCTGCCGCTGCTCATCGCGCTGCCGGCGCAGCCCGCGCCGCCGCCAGCAGGCACGGCGCTGCAGGCCGACATCGTGCTCGGCCGCTGGCGCGGCTGGGTGGTGCCGCGCGACGCCGTGCTGCAGGACGCGCACGGCGCCTACGTTTACCAGGACGACCACGGCAAGGCGCGCCGCGTGCCGGTGCACATCGCCCTCGACGCCGGGCTGCAGACCGGCATCACCGGGCCGGTCGATCCGGCGCTGCCGCTGGTAGTGCAAGGCAACGACGTGCTGCGCCCCGGCATGGGGCTGCGCGTGCAGGGGGGCGGCCGATGAGCGCGGCGTCGCTGTGGCTGCAGCGGCACCGCCGCTCGGTGCTGTTTTTGCTCGCGCTGCTGGCCGCAGGCGGGGTGTTTGCCGCGTTCAAACTGCCGGTCGGGCTGTTCCCCAACGTGGACTTTCCGCGCGTGGTGGTCAGCGCCGACGCCGGCGACCGCCCGGCCAGCCAGATGATGCTGCAGGTCACGCAGCCGCTGGAGCAGGCGGTGCGGCATGTGCCCGGCGTGGTCGACGTGCGCTCGACCACCAGCCGCGGCAGCGCCGACATTTCGGTGAGCTTCGACTGGGGCACGCCGATGGCGCTGGCCGCGGTGCAGGTCAACGAGGCGGTGACGCAAATGCTGCCGCAGCTGCCGCCGGGCACGCGCTTGAGCACCCAACGCATGGACCCGACGGTCGATCCGGTGATCGCCTACAGCCTGACGTCCGCGCAGCTGTCGCCGGTGCAGCTCTACGACCTGGCCGAGTTCCAGCTGCGACCGCTGCTGTCCAGCATCCCCGGCGTGGCGCGGGTGCAGGTGCAGGGCGGCGCGCGCGAGGAAATCCATGTCGTGCTCGACCCGCTCAAGCTACAGGCGCTGGGGCTGGCGGTCACCGACGTCAGCCGCGCCATCGCGGCAGCGGGTGGGGTGCAGGCCGTCGGCCATTTGCAGGATCGCTACAAACTGCTGCTGGCGCTGGCCGACTCGCGGCTGCACGACACCCGGCAGATTGGTGACATCGTGTTGCGCGCCAGCCCCGGCGACGTGGTGCGGCTGAAAGACGTCGCGCGTATCACCCGTAGCAGCGTGCCCCAGTGGGTGCGGATCACCGCGGATGGCAAGGATGCGGTGCTGCTCAACATCTACCAACAACCCGGCGGCAATACGGTGAAAATCGCCGGCGACGTGCGCCACCTGCTGGCGCGCACGCCCTTGCCGCCCGGCGTGCATCTGGCCAACTGGTACGACCAGAGCACGCTGGTCGTCGACAGCGCGGCCAGCGTGCGCGACGCCATTCTCATCGGCGTGGTGCTCGCCGGCCTCGTGCTGCTGCTGTTTTTGCGCAGCCTGAAAATCACCCTGATTGCGATGATCACCGTGCCTGCGGTGCTCGCCGCCACCGTGGTGCTGCTGTACGCGCTGGGCATGAGTTTCAACATCATGACCCTGGGCGGCATGGCCGCTGCGGTCGGCCTGGTGATCGATGACGCCATTGTGATGAGCGAGCACATCGTGCGCCGGCTGGCCGAATCGCCCTCTGGCGACGCCGCGCAGCGCCACGGCGGCATCCTGCACGCGGCGATGGAATACCTGCGGCCGCTGGCCGGGTCGAGCGCCTCGACGGTGGTGATTTTTCTGCCCTTGGCGTTTCTCTCCGGCGTCACCGGGGCGTTTTTCAAGGCGCTGTCGCTGACCATGGCCGCGGCGCTGGTGATTTCGTTTTTCGTCGCCTGGCTGGCGGTGCCGCTGCTGGCCGATAGACTGCTCAAGCCGCGCGACATCGCGCGGCAGGCGCAGCGCGAGCATGGCCGCTGGCTGACCGCGGTGCAGCGCGGCTATGCCCGCGTGCTCGGCGCCGTGCTGCGCCGGCCGGCGCTGGCCTTGCTGGGCCTTGCGCTGCTGCTGCTGGCCGGCTGGCTGGCGTACCAGCATGTGGGCAGCGGCTTCATGCCGCACATGGACAAAGGCGGCTTCATCCTCGACTACCGCACCCGGCCGGGCACCTCGCTGGCCGAGACCGACCGCATCCTGCGTCAGGTCGAGCACATCCTGCTCACCACCCCCGAGGTGCAGACGTTTTCGCGCCGCACCGGCGCGCAACTCGGCGGCGGCGTCACCGAGGCGAACGAGGGCGACTTTTTCGTGCGCCTCAAACCCCCGCCGCGTCGATCGATCGACGCGGTGATGGAAACCGTGCGCCGGCGCATCGAAACCCAGGTGCCGGGGGTGAAGATCGAGCTGGCGCAGCTGATGGAAGACCTGATCGGCGATCTCACCGCCGTGCCGCAGCCGGTGGAAATCAAAATCTTCGACGACAACCCGCAGCAGCTCGCCGCGCTGGCGCACCGCACCGCGGCGGCCATCGCCCGCATTCCCGGCATCGTCGATGTGCGCAGCGGCATCAAGCCGGCCGGTGACGCGATGGACATCCGCATCGACCCGACCCGCGCCGCGCTCGAAGGCGTGGACCCGCAGCAAGTCGAGCAACAGCTGCGCACCCTGGTCGGCGGCAGCGTGGTCGCGCATATCGAACAGGGGCCGAAAATGGTCGGCGTGCGGCTGTGGACGCCCGGCAACCTGCGCCAGACCACCGACGAGATCGCACAGCTGCCGCTACGCGCCCCCGACGGCCATGTGTTCACACTGCAGCGCGTTGCCAGTCTTCGGGTCATCACCGGCCAGCCGGAAATCCACCGCGAAAACTTGAAGGCGATGGCCGCGGTGACCGCGCGCATCAGCGGCCGCGATCTGGGCTCGACCATCGCCGCGGTCAAGCGGGTGATCGACGCCCCCGGCGCCTTCCCGCCCGGCGTTTACGTGCAGCTCGGCGGGCTGTACAAGCAGCAGCAAATCGCCTTCCACGGCCTGGTGCAGGTGCTGGCCGCGGCGGTGCTGCTGGTGTTTTTGCTGCTGCTGTTCCTGTACGAGCGCTTCCGGGTGGCGATCACCATCCTGGCGATGCCGCTGCTGGCGCTGCCGGCGGTGTTCATCGGGCTGTGGGCCGCAGGCATCGAACTCAACATTTCGGCGATGATGGGCATGACCATGATCGTCGGTATCGTCACCGAAGTCGCCATTTTTTACTTCAGCGAGGTGCAAACCTTGCTGCGGCAGCAGCCTGGGCAGCCGCTGGACGCGGCGCTGATCGCCGCCGGGCAGAACCGGCTGCGGCCGATCGCGATGACCACGCTGGCGGCCATCCTCACCCTGCTGCCGCTCGCCTTCGCCCTCGGCCAGGGCTCGGCGATGCAGCAGCCGCTGGCCGTGGCCATCATCGCCGGGCTGATGGTGCAGATGCCGCTGGTGCTGCTGCTCATGCCGGTGCTGTTCAAGCTGCTGCGCGGTCGCCTGCACGATGACACAGGCGACAATGCCAGCACACCCGCGACAACTGCCTGACCGGGAGCTCCCCATGCGCATCCTGCTCGTCGAAGATGACCACATGCTCGGCAGCGCCACCCGTCAGGCGCTGCGCGACGCCGCGCACGCCGTCGATTGGGTGCTCGACGGCGCCTCGGCGCTGGCCGCGGCGCAAGGCGGCGAGTACGAGCTGATGCTGCTCGACCTCGGCCTGCCCAAGCGCGACGGCCTGTCGGTGCTGCAGGCGCTGCGTCAGGCCGGCAGCCGCCTGCCCATCCTCATCCTCACCGCGCGTGACGCGCTGGAAGACCGGGTGCGCGGGCTGGACCTGGGCGCTGACGACTATCTGGTCAAACCGTTCGAGAGCGCCGAGCTGTTGGCACGCATCCGCGCCGTCGCCCGCCGCCAGGGCGGGCAGGCTGCGCCGGTGCTGAGCAACGGCGTGCTCGAACTCGACCCGGTGACGCGCGAGGTGCGCTACCAGGGCCAGACGCAGCGGCTGACCGCACGCGAATACGCCCTGCTCCACGCTCTGCTGCTGCGCCCCGGGGCGATTCTGTCGCGCAGCGAACTCGAAGACCGCATCTACGGCTGGAACGAGGAAGTGGAGAGCAACGCAGTGGAATTCCTCATCCACAGCCTGCGCAAAAAGCTCGCGCCCGAGGTCATCAAAAACGTGCGCGGCGTGGGCTGGCTGGTGCCGCGGGTCGAGCCGGGCAGCACGGCCGACGGGCCCGACGCGCAATGAAGCCGATCGCCGCGTTGCGCCACTGGGCCGCGCAATCGCTGCTGCGGCGGTTGTGGCTGTGGATGACGGTCAGCGTGGTCGCCGTCGGCCTCGGCACCGCGGCGCTGTCGTACTTTTTCGCCTACGAAGAAGCCTACGAATTGCAGGACGCGCAACTGCGCCAGATCGCCAGCCTGGTGCACCGCTGGGGCGAGGTACCGGGCAACGCCTTGACACCGGCCGGCGCCGACGTGGACAAGGACGCGCGCATCATCGTCCAGCGCCTGGGCGCACCGCCCGGCCCGCAGGGGCTGAACCTTCCGCCCGATCTGCCTGACGGCATGCAGGTGGTGCACGCCGACGGCCACGACTGGCGGGTGTTCGTGCGACCGGGCCCGAGCGGGCGCATCGCCGTGGCGCAGCGCACCGACCTGCGCAGCGACGCCGCGATCGACAGCGCCCAGCGCACGCTGTTCCCGCTGCTGGCGCTGGTGCCGCTGCTGGCGCTGCTCGCCGCAGTGGTAGTGCGGCGCGCGCTGCGGCCCCTGCGGCAACTGGCGCACGGCGTGGACGCGCGCAACGAAGCCGACCTGCAGCCCCTGCCCGAAGCCGACGTACCGCACGAAATCCTGCCCTTCGTGCATTCCATCAACCGTCTGCTGGCGCGGCTGGCGGCGGCGATGGAGCAGCAACGTCGCTTCGTCGCCGACGCCGCGCACGAACTGCGCACGCCGATTGCCGTGCTCAGCATGCAGGTGGACAACCTCAAGCCGCTGCAGCTGCCGCCCGCAGCACAGGAGCGCGTCAGCGCGCTGCAGCAAGGCCTACGCCGCGCCCGCGCCGTGGTCGAGCAGTTGCTCAGCCTGGCACGCTCACAGGGCGGGCAGGCCGTGCACTGGCAGCAGGTCGATGCCGTTGCCGTCCTGCGCGACGTCATCGCCGACCTGCTGCCGCTGGCCGAAAGCCGCGACATCGACCTCGGCCTGGACCACGCCGACGCGCTGCAACTGCGCACCGACCCCGCGCTGCTCTACACC
>Ga0207433_10015911_pt1 | contig 10642 bp, 14 predicted proteins | sample YelNatPaOPGAMG01_FD_187559 | JGI IMG/M metagenome (GOLD analysis project Ga0207433, IMG submission 187559) | Hot spring thermophilic microbial communities from Obsidian Pool, Yellowstone National Park, USA - OP-RAMG-01 (SPAdes) (version 3) | ecosystem: Environmental > Aquatic > Thermal springs...
TCTGCGCGTGGGAAAACCCCGCGATGCGCAATGGCGTAAAGCAGGTTTGGCCACCGCGCTATCGCCGTGCGCAGGATGGTTGTCGCACGGTTCGGAGAGAACTCCGTACCGCATGCGCGGTTCACGTCGGCCCGACGGCACACACCGAAAAGGAAGGCCCGACGCAGAACGAAAAGGCTGTCTTTGTTGTCCATTGAAAAAATTATAAAGATAAAATAGCAATTCCAAGAAGCATATCATTTATCAAAAAATAATTTAACAAGGTTGCATTCATGGCGTCGACGCAGTAGGATTGATTCAACGGGTCAACAGTCGGCCCGCATGACCACCCGGAAAAATCATGGATCAAGAAACACTCGCGCAAATGAAACTGGACTACGCCGGTTTGCTGGCGCTTTGCAAAAGCGGCTCATCGCGAACCACACCCGTGCCAGATGACAAACTCAAGAAAGCGGTCGATCCTCATTCCTTCTGCCTGATTTGTGCATCGAACAAGCCGGAGATCGACTTTTATCTCAAGCTCTTTTCCATGCAGGACTGGTTTGCCGGGCATGCTCCGCCCGCTCCACCGCGCGGGGACGACGCTGCGGCACGCGCCTACCTGGACGCCTGCATTGACTCCCTGTCTTCCGAGGTGATGCGCCGCATGGACGCTGGGCAGTGCGACCCCGCATTGATTGCGTCCGAAGCGGTACTGGATTGCGGGACGCACTTCTCGGGCAAGCTCATTCACTCGGATGCCAATGGCGCGGCGATGTTTGCGCCGGCCGCGGGCACGACCCAGCCGCACGTCTCAAGCAGATCGCTGGCTGCGCGGGGCATCCGTCTTCCACTGGATCAGTCCAAACTCGACAACAAGGGCGTCTATCAGCGCGTGATCAAGGTCCTCAATCAGGATGCCCTCGTGGCGCAGGCAAGAGTCCCGGCGAGTGTCATTGCGGCGATTGAGGCCGGCGCTGCGCGTGCGATCAAACAAGCCGGGCAACGTCGGCCCTCTGTTGTTGATCATCGCCTGCGACAGGTTCTCTTGCCTACAGCGGAGGGTTATCTTGCAGTGAGCCCACTGGCCGCAGGCGGATGGTGTGTCCTCGCAGACCAGGCGGCCCGGGCGGTCGAGATGGCACAGTTTTTACAAGAGCAAGACCACGCGGAACCGCCTGAATCTCCACAACCGAAGAAGAAAGGGCGCAAAACCAAAGACATTGCTGCCAACGACACTGCCTCGCAGCCAAAGAAGCCTCGGCGGCTCTTTGAGCGCCTGGAATTCCCTGTTGGCGGCGCGATCGTGCGCAACGCCAGCATCCATCCCGCCCGGGCGGTGCAGAACCCCTTGTATTTCGGGGTTCCGCAGCGGCAGGTCGACCTGCGTGCCGCTTGGTCTTTTGTTTCTGCGCCTGTGCGCCTGTTCCTCACTCAAGCAGAGTTGGAGAAGTTCGCGGCGCAACACGCGCAGATCCGGGACTACGACTCCATCGGGCAATCCAGCAGCATCACCGCAGTCGGCGTTCAGGCAAGCGGCGCCCTTGCCGCCATTGTCTACAGGCAGCATCGACGGATGATGGAGTTGTCGGCCGTGGTTTCCGAGGCCGATTACCCGAATGGCGAAACCCGTGTCTCCATTGATGAAGCGCTGTTACGTGCCAAGCGCTCAGAGCCGCCATCAGAACTCGATCTGTGCATCGTCCGTCGCAGCTTCGGTGCGGAGTACCGCGCCGCCATGGCGCAGGCCATCACGGATGCGCTCTATCGGTGTGCCATCGACAAAAAGACCCAAGCCCCGCTGCTTCGAGCGATAGATCGCGAGCGAATCAGCCGCGCCGTCGAAAAACTTTTGGAGTCCGCATGAATTACGTGACGATTGCCTTGCGCGCAAGCAAGACCAGCATGCTGCAAAACCTGTCGATCCTGTCTCCCGCTCCCGTTTTTGCCGCCGTCATGGCCATGCACGCGCTCGACAAAAAGATCCACGGCGGTTTGGGTCTCCAGGGGGTTGGCCTCATTCATCAGAACGCCCAGCCGTGGATCGAGCATCTGGAGGACAAGGGCTATCTTCAAAGTGAGATCGTCCATCGCCGCGGTGCTGTGCTGTTTGACAGTGCGCCCGACCCATCGCAAAACTCGATGCAGCCGATGGCGCTTGCTGATCTGGAGTGGACCATCCTGCTGGCTTGTGATCGGGTTGGCAATCCCGCAGAGATTGAAAACACGCTGCTGAACATGCGCTTTGCCGGCGGCGATGTGCGTAGCGCAAGCGTGCGCTGCTTCGAGGATATGGATGGAGCACTGCGCAGCATCCGCAGGGGCTTCTGGATTGACGACGACTCGGATGTGCTCGCCGGCGCAGACGACCCCATGGCGGCCTTGCTGCAGGCACAGCGCAGTGCTCCTTGGCGAGTTCCCGCAAACCTGGGGTATGCCTTGCTGGAACCTCCCGCGCCACGAAAGGGCGCCAGAGACGCGCATCCGCACGCTTTCGCCGAACACATGATCGGGCTGCTGCGCTACACGCCCATTCACCAGGCGCGCGAGACGATTTCTCTGGCGAATCTCTGGCGCTACGGGTGGGACGCAGATCAATTTCTTGTAACCAACCGCCCCGGCGTGTCTTTGTCCCCTGCCTGTTTTCCTTCCATCTGACGATTTTTTTAACGGAGGTTTCACCATGAGCATCAAAATTCCTGGCGTCTTGTCGTTTCAACGCGGCACCATCGTGACCGATGGCGTGCTGTCGAGCATCGTTCCCGGCGAATCGGCGGAGCGGCTCGTTCCAATCAAAGTGATCCGGCACGGCATCCGCGGCATCAACAACAACCCAAAGGGTGAAGATGTCGCCAATATCCAACGCACGGAGAGCGCCAAAACGGCGACAGATGCGATTGGCCTCGCGGTGGAGTTTTCCTTCCGCACACTGCCTGCGGGTCGTTTGCTGTTTGGATGCTCCGACCCGGACTATCGTCGCGCAGTGGACGGTTTCATCGCCCGATTTTTCGTGCGCGGTAGGCCGGAGTTCGACGAGGTCTGCCTGCGCTACGCTCGCAACATCCTGAACGGGCGGTGGCTGTGGCGTAACCGCATGCTGGGCGAGGTATCGGTCTCGGCCAAATGCGGTGGCATCGTTTACAAGGGTGATGGCTCGCGTCCGAACGATTTCGATGACTACACCGAGGACGAGAAAGCACTCGCGCAGAACGTCATCGCATCGGGTTTTCTTTTGCCGCCCGATAGCGCCGCCCCGGTGCTGAATGTCGAGGGTCGTGTGACATTCGGGTTCACCGGGGAAGTCGAGGTTTTCCCCTCCCAAAATATGGTCACCAACAAACCCAAGGGATTCGCTCGCTCTCTGTACAAGGTGGACATGATCTCCCGGAAGGATCTGGTCTCGATTCTTTCTGGCGCAAACAAGGATGGCGAAGACGCTGGCGAATTCATGGCCGACATGATTGATATGGGTCGCGCCGCGCTGCGAGACCAGAAGATTGGCAACGCGATCCGCACAATCGATACGTGGTATCCCGACTATGCAGGAATTCCCATCCCGATCGAACCCAACGGCGCTAGCCTGGAAACAAACTCCCTGTATCGCAAGCCCGTGGCGGCCAACGCGAAGGGCCTGCTCGCGAAGATCGACGAGATCGTTCCATCGGCGACATTCAATCCAGATGCGGCCTACCTCATTGCATTGATCGTTCGCGGCGGCGTGTTCTCCGAGGGGGCATAAGACCATGACCTACAGCACCTACTTTGATTTGACGCTGCAACCCGACCCGGAGATCCCGACATGGGATCGCATGGGGGCGCTGTGGCGCGACGTGCACCGGGCCAGTGCCAAGAGCAGAACGCCCTTTGCAGTGGCATTCCCAGGATGGATGGGCGTCGGCTTCACGCTAGGGCAGACTCTGCGTGTCTTTACGCGCAGCGAAGCCGACGCAAATGCCATCTACCATGTGCTGAAGAGCCACCCGCAATGGGGCGATCTGGCCACGGAATCGCCCGTGAAAACCGCAGCAGGCAGCGCGACCTACGAGGCGTACCGCATGCACCGGCTGCCCTCAGGCGTTTCCAAAACCCGGCGCACCGTGCCCCTGGATGTTGCACAGGCATTGCAAGCCAAGGCGCGCGCGCGCCGCCTGGCACAGCAAACGGCCTATCCCTTTGTTGTCATGCGATCCTCAAGTGGGCATAAATTCCGCTTGGTGATTGAGCGCATCGCAGCGGACCCCGGGCAGTCTGGCGAACCAAACGGCTATGGTCTCTCGCGCGCCACGCAGATCGTGGCATTGCCGGTGCTGTGATGGCATCCCGCGAGGAACGCCGTCCGCAGGCCGTGATGTTGTCCAGGCGGGCGAACGTGTTCTATCTGGAGCATGTTCGCGTCATGCAGAAGGATGACCGCGTTGTGTACCTCACCGAGACGAAGGACGGCATCGACCAGTTTGTGTCCATCCCCGACAAGAACACGGCGTTCGTCCTGCTTGGGAAAGGAACTTCGATCACGGATGCGGCGGTTCGCAAACTCTCGGAGTCGAATGTCGTCGTCGGGTTTTGCGGGTCTGGCGGCTCGCCTTTGTTTGCTGAAATCGACCTCGCATTTTTGCTGCCACAAGACGAATACCGCCCGCCGGGACATGCGCAGCATTGGTTTGCCCTTTGGTCGGTTGAGTCAACTCGCATCGAGATGGGTCGCGCCTTCCTTCGTCACAGGGCAGCCTGGGACAAGGCCATGTACGCGAAGCTCGCGCTACCCGTGCCGCCCGCCGTATTTGATGACTTCGCTTCGAGCCTGAATCAGTGCGCATCGACCACCGATTTGCTGTCCGCAGAGGCACGGTTTGCCAAGACGCTGTATGGATGGCTTGCTCGCATGTTTGAGGTCAGCGACTTCGTGCGGGATGCCGGTGCCAAGAAAAAAGACACTCCACAGCAGCGCATCAACGGCCTGCTCGATCATGGCAACTATCTCGCCTATGGGTATGCCGCGGTCGCCCTGCATGGCATGGGCATCCCCTATTTTTTACCCGTGCTGCACGGGAAAACCCGTCGTGGTGCGCTCGTCTTTGACGTGGCCGACCTTTACAAGGACTGGCTCGTGATGCCGGCGGCCTTTCGTTGTGGTTCCTCCAACGCAAAAGACAACGTGTTTCGCGCCCAGATCATCGAGGCGGCAACCAAGCAGGATCTGCTCGACCATGTGATGACCTTCGTTTCTGAGTTGCCCAAAAAAATCAAGGAAAATCAATGACTTAAATGCAGGCTTCGAAATTGATCACTTTTTAGGCAGATCGCATGCAAAGTTTTGATTCTGAATCATTTTTTCTACAGAATGTACGGTGCATCGCCGCGTAGGCGATTGAGAAGCGAGTGCCCACTGCGATTGGCTGACACTGATCGTGCATCGCCGCGTAGGCGATTGAGAAGGATGCGCCGGGTAGTCCTGCGGAAATGTTGGAGTGCATCGCCGCGTAGGCGATTGAGAAGAGGTTTAGCTCAAAGTTCTTGCGCATCGCTTGGTGCATCGCCGCGTAGGCGATTGAGAAGTGTCACTGGCGACCTGACCCCGAACCTTGCCTGTGCATCGCCGCGTAGGCGATTGAGAAGAGGGAGAGAAAGGAGTCGAAAGACGCTGATCTGTGCATCGCCGCGTAGGCGATTGAGAAGTTCGGCCAATTCCGTTCGCGCAATGATTGAACGTGCATCGCCGCGTAGGCGATTGAGAAGCTGTGGGCGGCGTAGTCCGTCCACAGGCGTTGGTGCATCGCCGCGTAGGCGATTGAGAAGATCACTACCCCGTCGAGCGTTCGCTGGCGACGGTGCATCGCCGCGTAGGCGATTGAGAAGTTCCAGCCCGGCACGTCTGGCTTGATCGGCTCGTGCATCGCCGCGTAGGCGATTGAGAAGGGAAACCAGAGGACAGGCGATCCTTTGAGAACGTGCATCGCCGCGTAGGCGATTGAGAAGAAAGTGATTAGACGCGCCGAAACTGCAAGACTGTGCATCGCCGCGTAGGCGATTGAGAAGAGATCGAAGCGCGTGTGCTCGCATGGCTGGCCGTGCATCGCCGCGTAGGCGATTGAGAAGGATTTCGATAAAAGCAGCCACCTCGAAGATGAGTGCATCGCCGCGTAGGCGATTGAGAAGATTGTGCGCAAAGACCGGCGCGCCGATACGCTGTGCATCGCCGCGTAGGCGATTGAGAAGTGCCAGTGAGTCGAAGTGCGTTTCGTCGCCGCGTGCATCGCCGCGTAGGCGATTGAGAAGCATAAGCCTCGATGGCCTCGATGATGTCAACCGTGCATCGCCGCGTAGGCGATTGAGAAGATTTGCAAATAAAGCCCAGGGGACATTGTGGAGTGCATCGCCGCGTAGGCGATTGAGAAGGGATGCGACCGGGGATGAAGACGGGCCGTTCTGTGCATCGCCGCGTAGGCGATTGAGAAGACCAGCCGGTGTGGGGCGGGAATCCCTTGTGCGTGCATCGCCGCGTAGGCGATTGAGAAGCAGTCGACCCGCCTATTGTAAGTGCTTGATTTGTGCATCGCCGCGTAGGCGATTGAGAAGTCAACGCCCGCGAAGGCTGGTGGCAGGATCGCGTGCATCGCCGCGTAGGCGATTGAGAAGTTCTCACACCGAACGAACACCGCGCCAAGCTCGTGCATCGCCGCGTAGGCGATTGAGAAGATCCGGATTTTCGACGTCCCACGGCGCATAGAGTGCATCGCCGCGTAGGCGATTGAGAAGGAAGGCCCGATACGCTTGCGGCTGGTCGTGCGGTGCATCGCCGCGTAGGCGATTGAGAAGACCGGCGAAAAGATTGAGCTAGACGTCATCGGGTGCATCGCCGCGTAGGCGATTGAGAAGAAGGACGCAATCGCGGAACTGGAAGACAAAGCGTGCATCGCCGCGTAGGCGATTGAGAAGGAAAGATTGCGCTTTGAGCTCTATACATATGAGTGCATCGCCGCGTAGGCGATTGAGAAGAGGAGGCAATTGCAGAACTGGAAAAGCGAGCAGTGCATCGCCGCGTAGGCGATTGAGAAGTGATGTTTCGCCAGTCGCTTCGATGCCTGCTAGTGCATCGCCGCGTAGGCGATTGAGAAGATTGAGCAGCGGCGTCGGCTTCGGCTTTGGTTTGTGCATCGCCGCGTAGGCGATTGAGAAGTCGGCATGGTGCAGATTGAGTATGTCGATCAAGTGCATCGCCGCGTAGGCGATTGAGAAGTAGTTAGGTAGCATCGCGGTGTTGCGATAACTGTGCATCGCCGCGTAGGCGATTGAGAAGCGATGCAAACGCAGCGCCAGCGGGCCGATGGGGTGCATCGCCGCGTAGGCGATTGAGAAGCTGTCGAGTTTCAGCGCCAGGGCTGCGACAGCGTGCATCGCCGCGTAGGCGATTGAGAAGCAATACCATGCCGCCGTGAGGCTTGCCCCCTGGTGCATCGCCGCGTAGGCGATTGAGAAGAGTGCCACCCTTCAGTGGTCTTTGGCGAGCAAGTGCATCGCCGCGTAGGCGATTGAGAAGCTGCAGCACGCATCACAGTGCACGTTCCAGATCGTGCATCGCCGCGTAGGCGATTGAGAAGCGTAGCGCAGAGGACGTGGCGATTGACTGGTTGTGCATCGCCGCGTAGGCGATTGAGAAGTCAAGCTCGTCGCCACGGTGAAAGAGGATGTGGTGCATCGCCGCGTAGGCGATTGAGAAGTGGATGCGCACGCCGACCCCCGAAACTGCACCGTGCATCGCCGCGTAGGCGATTGAGAAGTCGATGATCTCTGCTGTCAACAGCTCTGCAATGTGCATCGCCGCGTAGGCGATTGAGAAGAAGTGGCCGTCAACGTCCTCTTGCTCCAGCGAGTGCATCGCCGCGTAGGCGATTGAGAAGTGCCAGTCCACCGGCATGCGTGGGACGTGATAGTGCATCGCCGCGTAGGCGATTGAGAAGTCTAGCTGTTCGAGATACTCAAATAGCGCACGGTGCATCGCCGCGTAGGCGATTGAGAAGGCCCTGACGCAAGTCTTGGCGGCTTTTTTCTTGTGCATCGCCGCGTAGGCGATTGAGAAGTTGGAAAGAACGCCCATCAAGTCGTCGTCACTGTGCATCGCCGCGTAGGCGATTGAGAAGGGGAAGGCTCCAGCGCGGCATTCAGCAACCGCGTGCATCGCCGCGTAGGCGATTGAGAAGCTTAGAGACATGCCGCTGGCACGCATCAAACGGTGCATCGCCGCGTAGGCGATTGAGAAGCTTTTCCCGAGCCGGAAAAGAAAAAGCTGAAGGTGCATCGCCGCGTAGGCGATTGAGAAGGGGCAGATCGTGGGCTGCCGGAAGGGCCTAGGGTGCATCGCCGCGTAGGCGATTGAGAAGCCGATCGAGGACCGGCTCGCCGTCGAGGTTGAGTGCATCGCCGCGTAGGCGATTGAGAAGCAGTTGCTTTTTGCCGATGCTGGCGCTGTAGAGTGCATCGCCGCGTAGGCGATTGAGAAGTTGGGCTTTGCCTGGACTGATGATCCTGAGACGTGCATCGCCGCGTAGGCGATTGAGAAGGCTCACCGTGTGGTGCGCCGGGTTGGCGGAAAGTGCATCGCCGCGTAGGCGATTGAGAAGATTTCCGCGGCAACCTCCGGTGGAATTTCCCAGTGCATCGCCGCGTAGGCGATTGAGAAGACATGACCCCGTATACCGTCACAGAACGCGAGGTGCATCGCCGCGTAGGCGATTGAGAAGATGCGGGCCAATCTTTTTGCGTGCGAGGTAGGGTGCATCGCCGCGTAGGCGATTGAGAAGTTTGTATGGGCAGGACGGCTCTCTGTCCAGCCGTGCATCGCCGCGTAGGCGATTGAGAAGCTCGTGCAAGGTTTCCACGACAAAATTTGGGTGTGCATCGCCGCGTAGGCGATTGAGAAGTGCCGGTGGGCCTGCACCTCTGGCGCTGCCCAGTGCATCGCCGCGTAGGCGATTGAGAAGTGCGCACAAGACGCATGGCGACGTTCGCATCCGTGCATCGCCGCGTAGGCGATTGAGAAGGTAGGCCGAGCTGCCCTTAAGCCATCGTTCCAGTGCAACTCCCAGAAATCAAACGCAAAGGCTGATCAAGCCGGGAGTTCCTTTCACTTCTCTACAGTTTTATAGATAATTAAAACCATCAGGAGAATACACAACATGGCAAAACGGCAACTCACCGCGACGGAAGCATTTGACCTTCGCCAGGCGCTCCACATCGCGACATTGGACGCCCTTATGGCATCCCGGCGCTGGGAGCCGGGCGATCTCGTATTCCAGGGCGGCACCAGCCTGCATCTGGTCCACGGCTCGCCTCGGTTCAGCGAGGACCTGGACTTCCTCATCAACTCGGCGCTCAAGATCGACTCCATCGGTGATGCCATGCAAACCCGTCTTGAAGGCACCACATGGCTTCCCGGAGATACCCGCCTGACGGTTGAAAAGGCCAAGGATGGGCGCAACCCCCACGCCTTTGTCGTGTCCATCGGCGGCCCAGATGTGATCGGTGCCGTGCGGGTCAAGGTGGAGATGTGGCGGACAGAAGAAGCGGCCCTATCCGCCGTGAAGGCTGTGGTCGCGCCAGTCAGGCTGGCCCGTGGACCAGCGGCCGGGATGCAAACCTTCGTGCCCACGGCAGACCTACCAGAAATCTACGCCGACAAGGTGTTTGCACTCGCGGCGAGACCCTACCTCAAGCCGCGTGACGTGTTCGATCTGCACTGGCTGAGCACGCACAGCAGCCTTCGTGAGTGCTCGGTTGAAGATCTGCGTGTCAGGCTCGCCACCTATCCCAACGAAACGCCCTCAGCGTGGCTGGAAAAGGCGTTTGCACGCCGCATGGAACTGCGCGAGGCCGGTGACGCCATCGCTGCCGACCTCAAGCGCTGGTTGCCTTCGTCATGGCCCCTCACCGGAGCCATGACGAAGGAGATGATCCAAACAGCGGTGCAGTCCATCGAACAGGGTATCGACATGATGCGAGAGATCAATGCCGCGCACCGCGACAACGACGAAAGCCCATCGCCATGAGACAGCAAACCTCAGCTATCGTGCGGCTGCAAAGCCTGCCGCCCGTGTTCCGTGGGGGCGACCTGACCGTCCGCTTTCAATGGACATCAAAAACCGCATCCCAGTATCTCTACCAGTGGAAGCGGCGCGGCCTCGTGAAAGCTCTTGGTGGCCACAGCGACGTGTACGCCAATCTGCTGATGAATCCAACGCCCGACTGGGGAAAAGCGGTGATGATCGCCATGCCATCGGCCATCACCATCGGGATCGAGGCGCTGCGGCTGGCCGGGTGGACAACACAGGTGCCCCATCGGCCAGCCGTGGCCGTGAACGCCAGGCAAGGTGTGTTCAGCATCGAACCCTTCGAGGTCGCAGCACGCGACCCCAAGTGGTTCGAGTTGGTTGGCGCGGGCATCCACGGCGACCGTGCGTTGGGCCTGCCAACGTTGCGCCCGGCATGGGCGTTGGCCGACTTGCTGCGCACACAAGGCTGGGGTGAGTGCGGGCTGTGGCCCGATGACATCGAATGGGATCAGGTCAGCGAGAGCGACGAAGCCGACTGGCAAGCAGCTTGCGCAGCCCTTGGCCTACCCTACCGCCCGCTCAAAGAGCAGGCCGTCGCATCTCGTTGAGCAAAGCGC
>Ga0207433_10015922_pt1 | contig 10637 bp, 9 predicted proteins | sample YelNatPaOPGAMG01_FD_187559 | JGI IMG/M metagenome (GOLD analysis project Ga0207433, IMG submission 187559) | Hot spring thermophilic microbial communities from Obsidian Pool, Yellowstone National Park, USA - OP-RAMG-01 (SPAdes) (version 3) | ecosystem: Environmental > Aquatic > Thermal springs >...
CCACACCACCGGCGAGACCGATAAGCACCACCAGCGCCAGTCGCCGTGGCTCCGACGAAAAATATCTGACGCCTTCGTTCGTGACGAAGAAATCGTAAAGTTCCCAAACCGTCATCGCGACGATCAGCGTGAGGCCAAGTATGAGTGGCAGACGGCGCATGATGCTCGATTACGGCCAACGAAAAAAGTGAGCGATGGCGGCGGTCCACGACGCACGAACTCGCAAACAGCGTCCGCCCGCCGCCATTCGCTCCGCTGTCTGGTTCGGCGTTCTCATCCGTGGTCTGGTGTAGGCTCGACGAATCCCGAATCCCAGATGATGTCGCACTGCTGGCAATGGTATTCAATCGGTGCTCCCGGCAAACCTGCTCGATAGGGAATACGCGCGCCACACTGTGGGCAACGGTAACGGCGCGTACGCAACTCCTGCCAGATCAGACCTGCCAAGCCCAAGCCACCGAAAACCAATGCGAAGGGCCAAAAAGCCGGTGTGACCCATGCAAGACCGAAACAGATCATCATCGGAACGGCAAAGAGCGCAGTGATGCGGAAATCCCGCCGTCGGAAGGCTCGGTCATGTTTTCGCGTTGCCATAGCGCGTACTACTACGCCGAACCATTGATTATCGTGTCATTTTGACCTGATAACGTGATATTGGCCGGGTTTTCCGCCGGTCTTGACCTGGGCCAATATCAGGCGCATCATCACCTGAAAGCGTCGCCCCGACGGTGTAGAAAGTCAAACAGCAAAAACACCGGTGCCCGCACCCCGGCTACTGTGGAGCAGGTGCGGGCGGTGATGCGGCTGCGCCATGATTCGCTGCACACGGAGCGGGCCTACGTGGACTGGATTCGGCGCTACGTCCGTTTCCACCGGATGCAGCGGCGGGAAGACCTGGCGGGCGGGGAGGCGAAGATCGAGGCGTTCCTGACGGATTGGGCGGTGAACGGGCGGGTGGCGCCGGCCACGCAGAATCAGGCGATGAACGCGCTGGTGTTCCTGCATAAACAGGTGCTGCAAGTGCCTTTGGATGAGGCGATTGCGGCGGTGCGGGCGGAACGGAAGCCAAACGTGCCAGTGGTGCTGACCCGGGAAGAGGTGGCGCGGATGCTGCTGCTGGTGGAGGGGGTGGCGCATCTAGCAGGTTGTTGAAAAAGTCCCATGACAATTTGAACAGCATGGTCGGCGTGGCGCCTCAAAAGGCATGCCTGGAAAACCTCAAGCCCAACCGGACTTCCTGACCGTGCTGAGCCTCAACGCCGCCGTGCCGGCCAACCAATCCCTGCGCGCCATCAACCGCCAGCTCGATGCCGTGCTCTGAAAGCTTTGGCCCCGGTTTGACGAGCTGTACGAAGAACTTGGCCGTCCCAGCATTCCACCGGGGAACTATTCAAGGCCCGCGTGCTGATTGCCCTTTACTGTACCCGCAGCGAGCGTCTCTTCTGCGAACAGCTCGGCTACAATCCGCGCTGGCTCTGGCTTCTGGAGCGCCAGTTCAGTGAGGGCAGCTTCAACCGCAGCGTCTTCGCCAAGAACTACGAGGGCGTTCTTTCGGCCGAGTGGCCCGGCTGTTCTGCGTCGAGGTCTATGCGCTGTCGCGCCAAGAGCGCCGGACCATCGACGAACAGTTCAGTGCCGACGGCATGCCGATCGAATCCTGGGCCAGCCTGAGGAGCTTTGGGCGCAAGGATGGCAGCGATGCGGCCTAAGTGCAGGTCGCCAAGGCGGAGGATCCCGGCAATCCGACGACCGACTTCCGTGGGCAAAAGCGTTGCCACGCCACGCACCGGAGCAGGACCGATCCGGACAGCGTGTTGTATCGGAAGGTCGCGGGGAAAGACGCCCGGCTGTGTTTTGGCGGGCCGGTGCTGATGGACAACCGCCATGGCCTGTGTGCCGACTTCACCATCCATAATCCGATCGCCGAACCCGAGCCGGTGGTGGCGTTGGAGCAAGTGGCCACGGTGAAAGCGTTGCAGCGGGGTGCGGGTCAACACGGTGGGTGCGGACCAGGCCTATCACCGGCGGGACTTTCTGGCCGCCTGCCGCGAGCGGGGAGTTGCTCCACGTGGCGTCCGAGGACGGCATGCCGGTGGCGGGCTTGGGCGGGCGCACGATGGGCTAGGCGGGGTACCGCCTGGGTCAGCAGATTCGCAAGCGGGTGGAGGAGATTTTTGGGTGGTTCAGGACGGTGGGGGCCGAGACGGAGTCGGTATTGGGAACGGGAGTGGAGGCAAGGGTGGGGCTACTTTGTGGTGGCTTCCTCCGATCTGTTGCGGATGGCGCCGTTGAACTTGGCGGTCGCGCGGCCAAACGCCTGCGGTGAGCCGGCTAGCCCTGCGGCCGGCCGAAACAATCCGCCGCGGCGAGTCCAAGCGCCGCCGGGAGCGGGTCAGCAGGCGAACCCCCGGGTTGGCTCAGACCCAGCCGGACGACAAATGACCCCTCTGAACGGCCCTGTGCCAGAAACAGCCCCCTGTTCAACGGCCTGCCAGGTGTTTCCGAGCAGCGCTGGCGAGACTTGAACGTGTGCCAGGTGGAGTCGGAGATCGCTTCCGCGCCGCTGCAGCTAAGGCGACCGAGCCCGGTAGAATCTCGTTTCCACTCGCAAACTTCCTGGATCGAAAACCATCGCCGACGAGGTTGATAGGACCAGGTTGGTCAATGCCACCCAATTCGTTCCGGAGAATGAATCCAGGTACTCCAGCGTGCAGGCTTGGCCTGCACGCCCGTGGATTGTCACGCCGGGAAGCAAGCCTACCACAGTGGCGACCACCTCCTGGCCGATGGTCTGTGGCTCCAACCACTCAAAGGCCCGGTATTGACGCGTGATCCTTCCGGGCGAAGACACGTCAAACACCAGGTTGGATGGCGTGGGCAGCGTCACGTACTGCATCTGCTGCAGGTTGGTGGACGGCGGTTCGCTGTACTGCACGACGTAGGTGCGGCCGGCCTCACCCGCAATGTGAATGGCAGGGTAGAGGTCAAGGGCCAGCCAAAGCGCGTTGCTGGCCAGCACAGGCACCACGGATACATTGTCAATTTCGCAGAAGTGCAACAACGGATCGTTGCTGGTGGTGAAGCTGAGCGTGGTGAGATTGCTCAAGGCCGTGAAAACAAAACTTCGTCCGATCCACTGAAGAAATCCCGTCCGGTTGGTCACCGCAAACGAGTTGGTGCGGTCGCCGGCGGAAACCGTGAGCGAACCGGTACCCACGCGGCCCAGATAAACAAGGGTGCCCATGAAGAAGCTGACTTCGTACGGCTGGCCGACCTGAGTGGGGAAGGTCTGCTGAATGCCTCCCCCGGTGTAGGTCAGCGGGGGCAGGTCCACGCAATAGGAGCCATCCTGTGCGACGCCAAGGTAAACCAGATGGATGCCATCGTGAGACTGGCTGGGATCCAAGTATTCCACCCCGTTGAGCACGGTCGTCCATCCAGGAATGTTGGTCGAGCCGCCAGGAAAGTACTTATAGCCGTAAGACGTACCGACCGGGCCCGGCAGCTCAAAGCTCCCGTTGGTCAGGAGATTCTGCCCCAAAGCAGCGCCGCACCACAGCCCAAATGCCGCGGCGATGGCGCAGATTCGCTGTCTCAAAAGCGGTTCAAGGGGTGTTGTCTTCATGGTGGTGTGATGCTTGTGTTGCATCGGCGTGGCCGCCGAACGCCAGAACTGACCGACGGGGGCGGCACGTGGCGTCCGAATCGTAAACTGACGCGGCCCGCCCGGGTTCGGTCGGTGATCCTGTTCGGCGTTCTCAACTCCGTCGTCGGTCAGCTATTTGTAACTCCTGGGATAGCCGAACCGCGACAGAAGCTCGAACACCCCAAGAACAAGTGTTGTGGTCTGTTGTTTGTGCCGTGTGGCCAAGCTGCCGCTAGGGCGAACTACTCCGTCCGCGCCCCGCCACACCAAAAGTGAAAATCGTCGGGCAGTCCAGTTTGTCGGTCTGGTCGCATGCGCTTGCCACGTCGTCCGCGGCTCTGCCAGTGCCCAAGGCGCGTGGTCAACGCACCTCGACCTCGCCGCTGCTGGCTGCACTGTCTGCATCCTCGTTCTATCCTGTGTGCTGCTCGGCCACGCCTCTCGCGGTCGCTGTCGCCAAGCAGTATTGGTTGGCCTGGAGCGGCTCGCCCAAGGTCAACTGCGGAATCCGGGCTATCATACCGCACCTCTACCTCAGGTCGGAGGGCGTGTCAAGCGCTTCGGCGAACATTTTGGCGGGTCCGAGCTCTGGGGGCTGACCGGGCCGGGCCAACCCTGGAGGCCGAGTGGTTGCCGGCACGGTTCGAAGGAACAAATCGGCTTGTGCTTGGCGGTTGGAGCAGCGCGGCGGCTCGGCCGGGCTGGGAACGGCTCGTAGACTGGCGGAACGGGAGCAGCAATTGATTGTGGATGAATCACTTAGCCCCCCCGGCCGGCGGGCGGCGGGTAGGGCTTTGGACTTTTGCAGGCGGCGGCAGTCGGGGCGCACCTCGAGCCTGGCCCGGGAGCATGTGGAGTTGGACCGGCTGCAGTGTGGGCCAGGGCCCGAGCGGAAGGCGAGACGGCACAAGAAGGTCTCGCCGCATGTGCTGCGGCACATTTTTGCGACGCATCTGCTGCAACGGGGCACGGACATCCGGACGATCCAAGCGCTTCTTGGGCACGAGGAACTACCCACTACGATGATCTACACGCACCTCTTGCAGCAGGGCGGGCAGGGGGTGCGCAGCCCGTTGGACGACCTGGCGGGCTGAGGCGGGCGGGCGGCGGGCTTGCGGGCAGCTCTCATTCCGAGCATTTGTCCGGTGAGGGCAGCCGGGGGCGGCCGGCGGAAGCGTCCGGGCGGGCCTGCCAGGCGCAGACCAAGTCTGGGAAGCGGCAGGAAGCGCAGAGGGCGTTGGTTTGTTGGGAGAAATCGTGCAGGATTTTCCAGCAGGCCCTACTGGGCGGCAGCGCCGGGCGCAGCTCCGGCTTTCGCGCTGGGCGCAAGTGCTGGCGATGGTTCTGACGCGGCCAATCGTCGGTCACCCACTGTTGTTCGTCGTGGCCGAAGCGCAGAGAAAACAGTGCGTCCTGAAGAGCTCGTGTGAGGGTTTTCTGGACAGATAGCTGTCGCAACGGCAATTGGAGGCGAGGGTCGGAATCGAACCGACGAATGGGGCTTTTGCAGAGCCCTGCCTTACCACTTGGCTACCCCGCCACTCACGCACACACTGTAGTTGCCCGAATGGCCGGACGCAAGCGCCTGTTTTGGGGTTTCGCCCCGGGCGTGCGTGTGCCGGCGGCCTGTGGATTTGCAGCCGGATCGGCCTTGGTCCTGCCGCGTCAAAACAGCCCTATGGATGAAGACCGCACGGGCGTTGGTTGCCATAGGAAAGAGCTTGGCTGCAGCTCGGTGATGCCAACGGCTTCAACGTGTGCCAGAACCCGACCGGGCGTCCTCGGGCAGGGTCAGCTGCGCCGGTGCACTCCAACGCGTATCCTGCTGCAACCGGGCCATCAACCGAGTGCCTGGACTGACTTGGATTGGGCCCTGGTAAAGCTGTGCTTTGGGGGAGACGCCACCGCCGGGTGCCCGCGGGTCGGAGCCATCCGTGGTGTAAAAGATTTTTGCCGCTGGGGCGGTTAATGTCACCGTGACACCGTTGGTGCTGGTGTGCAGGGCCGCCGATGGAACAGGCGGAAACTGTTTGTCGATCCAGGCCAGGCGTGTGGTGATCCATTTTTTCATCCAGTCGATTTCCTCAGCGTAGGTTGATCCCACGAAGTAGTTGGGCACCACCGCCTCGCCCAAGATCGGCCAGCGTTTGAAGTTACGATCGGCGGGTTCCTTCAGCCACGTCGCCAGTTCATCTATCCGGCGGAGGATTCCCTCGGTGGCCAATTGGTTGGTGCGCAGTTGAGCCCAGCGATCCACGTAGCGTTGGCTGAAGTCTGGGTCCTCGAACAACCGTCTGAACCACGAGTATTGGTAGTCGTCCAATTGCGGCCAGTACCAGCCGGCGGGCAGGTAGCCCTCCTTGCCGCGGCAGTTGCCAAACGCCAGGTTCCAGTCCCAAATGGGCCCGAGCTGCAGCTTGCCACCGCGGTCCTTGGTGAAGAAGGTGCTGAACCGGAATCCATCGACGTTCTTGGTCGCCTCGACCAAGATGTGGTGGTCGATGAACGAGTCCACGTCGATAAAAGCCGCGTATCCGTTGGTCGGGTCACGGAAGTTGGGTCCATACAGAGCTGCCTCGAACCGGTTGACGTAATTGGACAGCCACGCCCGCTGCGCTGGCGTGATGCGTTCGGGCTTGGGCTCGACGTAGAAGAAGGCATTGCCTTTGGCTGAAACAAACCCGTTGGTGGTGGCCACCAGCCGGCCTGCCTGCGGTTTGAACCCCATGAGCTGTGTGGCTGGCCACGATTTGTGCGTGTCGAACCCAGCCGGGTCGGCTGGGAATCCGCCGGGTCCGCTCGGTAGAACGGAGGCCTGGGCAAGCCGGCTGCGGGGCAGCGGCGGGGCATCGTCGATGCCGATTTTTTCCAGGTGATCCTTCTTGAAGATGTAACCGCCGGTAATAGCCGGTTCGGTGCTATGCTCCGGCCGCAGGGGCGCAATGTTCACCCGATACGGACTCCGCTTGATCTTTTCCACCAGCACATACACGCCCATGTAGTGCTTGGGACAGAGGCGATCAGCCCCTGGGTTGAGGAACAATTCGATGAACCGCGTCCGCGGGGCATAACGCCCGATCGCGTTGCTCATTTCGTAGGCCAGCACGTCCCGGATCAGCGTCTTGTCCGGATACGGCGCATACAGCACCCAGTCAGCGTCCTCGGGCAAGCCCAAGATCGGCACCTTAAGGTCTGCCCCGGTCTCGGTCTTAGTTTCTAACGCAAAGGATTTTTTGGGATAGCGCAACGAGCTAAAGCCGCGATGGCGGATCATGCCCAGGCCATCGAAATCGCCTGCCCCGGTTAGGCGCGTGCGGCCATTAGGGGCTGGCTTAATGAAGCGGACTGTGACGGGCACCTTCACTTCTGCCGACAGTTCAGCGCCGAAGGTGTTGAGTACCAGCAACGGCAGGTTCGAGTCGAACCCTGCCAGCGCCGGGTCCAACAACGTGTAGGTCTGCGACACCGGCGGGCTAGATGCCGTGGCGGTGAAGGCCCGAGCGCGCAGCCGTGTGGTGCGCACGACGGGGATAGGATTCGTGTACAGCAGGGAGCTACGCGTCGGCTCCGAGCCATCCACAGTGTAGCGCACCTCCGCACCGCCACCATCCAATTGCACCATCAGATTGCTCGCATACACACCGCCTGGGGGATCGAACCGAGGCGGGCGCACTACTTGAGTGGCACCAGAGGGCGTGCTACCGGCATCGGGTGCCTCAGCACCCTGCGCCATCCACAGCCCCAGCGCTATAGCAACCAAGACAAATCCATGCACAATCATCACTCACTAACTTCCCAACTTGGGCAGTTGGACGTTTCAGACCGCCGTTTTCGTCAACCCAGTAGGCTGTCTGAGCCCAAGCGGAGCCGCTCTATCCAAGGCCAAACTGAATGCCTCAGGCCGACCGACCTAAGCCTTTGATCGGACTTGCTGCGGCGGTGCGCGCCGGGCTGGCATGGCGCCATTCGCGCATGGCTACCAAGCTGCCGGTCAACCTGCACTTCCCAAAGACTACTGCTTGCGGCACTATTCAGTCCAGGTGAACGCAGCACGACGCGCGCCAAATCCCGAAGCTGGCTTGGTCAGATGCACCGGCCCCAGCGGGCGGCTGTGTTGCTTTGTCCGAAATGCAGTGGGGGTCCAAGCCCACCTGCAAGCAGCCTATCCAATCGTGGTGCTATGAAGTGCAAGGTTTCAATCCGCAGCTCTGTTTTGCTCAGTGTTACATTGGTGGTGACTCCGAGCTATGTTGGGCGAGCAGCGGTGGCGCCGCCGCCGCATCCGACCAACGCGTGGGTCAAACGCAGCCCGTTGCCCGAGGCGCCGGTGTCGCCGCGCCTGGGTTACGAAGGGGCCTGCGTGTGGGACAGCCGGCATCATGTGCTCATCCGCTACGGCGGCCACAACCAGGGCGGCGGCGGGGAACAAGGGGCTGAAGTGTGGACGTTCGACGTGGCCACAGCCCGCTGGACTTTGCACGAACCCAATACCTCGCCTCCGGGCGTCTGTTGTAACGCGCAAAACGTGTTCGACCCGGTGCGCGGCCGGTATCTGCGCTTCCCTTACTTCAGCGGCAGCCACGGCTGGCAATGGTGGCGGGAGCTGTATCTGAACGATTCGTCGGTGTGGAGTTACGACCTGGCCTCGAATGTCTGGCGCAACCTGCGTCCGCTGCCCGCCCCGCGCCTGGCCGGGCTGCGTTGCGCTGCCTGGGACAGCCACGAAGAGGTGGCGGTGGTCTTTGGCGGCGAAGGCAGCCAGGAAGGCACGCTCATTTACGATCCGCACGCCAACACGTGGCGTTGGCCCCGGCCCCATCCGCAGCCCGCCTTCCGCAGCGGCGGGCAGATGGCTTACGACGCCGCCCGCCGGGTTCACGTGCTGTTCGGGGCGCAGTTCACCGACGATCCCCACACATGGCTTTACGACGTGCGGCGCAACGTGTGGATTGATGCGCGGCCACCCTCGCTGCCGCCCACCAAGGAAAACGACGCCGTCCTCACCTACGACTCGGTCAACCGCATCGTGCTGGCCTTGGTCAAAATCACCGAAGGCAAAGATGAGGCCGCCCGGCACCGGGTCGAGACCTGGGCCTACGACACCGGTGCCAATCGCTGGACCAAGCTCAACCCGGCGCGCGAGCCGGACAGTGCCGGGAACCGCACTCGCCAGTTGGTGTTCGCCCCGGAGCTGAACCTGGCCATTCTGGAAAACTGCACCAGCCAACCGCGCGAGCAGCAAATCTGGACCTACCGGTATGCCGAAGGAACGGCCCAGGCCGCAGACGCCCCGCTTCAGCCCAAGCCGCAATCCCAACCCAGGATTGTCGAGGACGTGGTCGTCTCGGTGCTGTCGCCCAGGCGGGTTGAACTACGCTGGAGCGCGCCGGACGACCCGACTGTGGCCGGCTACCATGTTGAACGGGCGGTGGTCGAGGTGTTGACCGAAGACCAGCTCACCCGGCTCAAACGCAACACCCCACCCTTGCCGGAACCGTCCGTTGGCGCGCTGCGCCGCATTGGACCCTTCGAGCGACTGACCAGTGCCCCGCTCAAAGACACCCGATTCGTTGACACCACAGTGGACCTGTCCAGGCCGCAGGCCGTCAACGGCACGCCCGTTTACGACCGGCCATTGCATCCCGAACAGCTTGATCCCAAGGGGACACCCTATCGGTTCGCGGTGTTTGCTTACCGGATTCGAGCCGTCAACCGCGCTGGCACCGAGAGCGGGCCCTCACCGGCTTGTTTCACCATTCCTTCATCGCCGCAATGGGTGTTCAGTCGCGAGGTGGGGACAACCTGCGAACTGAAATGGGCACCCAACCCGGAACAGGGCTTGCGCGGCTACCGGGTCTATCGCATGGACGGTCGTTGGGACAAAGACCCTATTTCGCGTCTCACGCCTGAACCGATTGCGGCCCCCAGCTATGCCGACACCACCGCCGGCAAATCCACGCGCCGTTACTACATCGTGGCAGTGGATGCCTTGGGGCAGGAAGGGTTCCCGTCTGCGCCGGTCTGGTTCCAACGCGAATGGCGCCAATACTACAAACCGTTCGTGGGCGAATGGCATCAGTGACCCAACCCGAACACGCAACCCTATGAAACTCGAGGCGGTTCGCCTGTGCCTGCCGGCGTTTGCTTGCGCCGCCCCAATGTCGCCAACAGGGGCGAATTGGGCTGGGAGGGCCATCTTGACTTTGGCAGGTACACGGTGTCGAGGGTTCCGTCTCTTCGATTGACCGCCCAAGGGCACGGGTGGAGCCGTCAACCTGGCCGTCCGGTGCGGGAAGCTGGCGCACGGGAGATCCGAACCGATGCGGCGTGCGTTTGTAGCGTTCGGCTTGGCGGCGCGCGCGGAATTAGTCCGGCCGAAAGCTCCAAGGCACAGGCTGGTAAGCAGCGTAACCGGCGCAATTCAGGTTTTCAGGACGAGGGCAGCTTGGTTCTGTGGGCTACTCCTCTCTGGGTAGCTGGTGGCGGCCTGCCAGAGGGATGTGATCGGGCCCGACGCCCCCGCCTGCTCAGGGGCGCTTCATGGCAACAACGTCCCCAACCCTGAAGGCCAAGGCCTGTTGTGCGGGATCCGCCGCTCCGGCGACCGGCTCCACCGCTTGGAACCGGCGCGGCGTTTTTCCAGTCGGCTTGCCGCTACAGGTACCTTCCAAGGCAGCAGACTCTGTCCCTTGGGTAGGATGCGCCCGTGGGCAGATCGGAGGCGTCAAACCTTCAGACCTGGGCGCCCAGTTCTCGAAGGGAACCCAGGCACGCTCCTCAACACTTGTTGCCGCGCCACCAAAAGAGAGGACTACCCCCGGTTTCTTGAAGTGGACTTTGCGTAGGAGCTTCAGCCACAGCTTCTTGCCCATGCGCCCAAGGGGGACAATGCGTGGTGCAAGCCAACCTGTTTGAAGCCCTGTCCAGCGAAGCATCCACCGGCTCAATGACCATGCGCCGAACCAAAGGAGCCGAGCAATGACAAGCCCAG
>Ga0207433_10015923_pt1 | contig 10637 bp, 10 predicted proteins | sample YelNatPaOPGAMG01_FD_187559 | JGI IMG/M metagenome (GOLD analysis project Ga0207433, IMG submission 187559) | Hot spring thermophilic microbial communities from Obsidian Pool, Yellowstone National Park, USA - OP-RAMG-01 (SPAdes) (version 3) | ecosystem: Environmental > Aquatic > Thermal springs...
CTGCATCAAGTTCCATCTGGTGATCAAAGGTGGAACGGAGGGTTGTGGTATTTTTACTATAGAAAAAGCGGGTATAGGATCCGGAAAGGTAAAGGTCCAGCGGAAAACTAAAACGATACCCGAGGGTGAAATCATACTGATGGGTAGCTTTGTTCAGCGATGTGTCCGAGTTATCGATCAGGCTGTATCCGGCAGTTGCTTCCATGCCGCTGCGCGACGCATAGCTGAATACAGAAGAAAAACAGGGTTGTGAAACGGTTGTATTCAGATTTCCGTAAACGATATTGTCACTGGCATAATCGGCCGAAACCAGGATGCTGTTGAATGTTGCTGAATCAGGTTGTTGAATGGTCGGAGAAGCGGCCAAAACAGAACAGGCAGAGAAGATACTTACCAGAAAGATCATTGTCCGGTTCCTGTCCGAATTTTTACCCATCGATTTGAAAAATGGAAATACAAAAATAATTGTTTTGAGAATGTCTCAAAATTTCGTTTTTCGACATCCCCAATAAGAATCTTATATATCGGTCGGGTAGTGCATAGCACCTATTAAATTTCTAAGCATTTACTTTTTTGTCATTTTGGCATTTATTGCCGGCAGAACGGTAATTGTGTCAGTTTTTCCTTTATTAACGATATCATTTAGACTATAAAAAAACAGAGTTTTGAAAAAAAAACGATATTTGCATTGTTTTTGTAATTACCTGTTAACGACATGGAAACCAACAGAGAATTAACACAGGTAATCAGATTTCGTCCTGTTGAGTGGGCCCTGTTGATTTATCTTGTTGCTACCGGCCTGCTCAACATATTTTATTTTAAAACTCTGGGAGCAACCTGGGTACATCTGGGAGCCAGGGTAACCATTTTCAGCGGACTCATACTGCTCATTATTCTGCAGGTAAGGTTCAATAACCGGTTTATCGATTTTCTGCGCAGCTTTTACCCTTTGGCCACCCTGGGATATCTTTACGGAGAAACTGACTTTTACAACAATATCTGGCATAATTACCTGGATACGTGGTTTGAAAAAACCGATTTCCTGATTTTTGGTTTTCAACCCAGTATTAAATTTTCTGAAGTTTTTCACTGGACATGGTTTCAGGAACTTATGAGCCTGTCGTACATGTCCTATTTCCTGATGATTTTTGGTGTGCTTTGGGCAATCTACCGCTATAACAGAGAATATTTTAACCGCAGTATTTTTATTGTTCTTCAGTCGTTCTTCTTTTATTATTTGATATTCATTGTTATACCGGTTCAGGGACCGCAATTCTGGTTTCCGGCACCATTGAACGGACTTCCCGAGGGAGGGGCTTTTCAGAAACTGTTACGGTTCATACAGTCAGTTGGCGAGCGGCCAACAGGTGCTTTCCCCAGCTCCCATGTAGGAATTTCTGTTATTCTTTGCTATCTCTCCTATCACTATGCCAGACCATTATTCCGCTGGATGCTCGGCATTCTGGTGCTTCTTTCCTGCTCGGCTGTTTACCTTAAAGCCCATTATTTTATTGATATTGTTGGCGGGCTTCTGACGGCACCTCTTATGATTCTGCTTACTACTTCCCTGCTCAGTTTGTTCAGTGAACGCAGCCGTGAATGGATACGAACCCTGCGTCCGGCCGGAATCGTTCTGTTTGCTCGTCGTAACAGAAACCGGTAGGAGAGGATAACGGAAATAAAAAAAGTATATCTTTCGCCCAAAATTTAATCCGATGAGTTTAGAAATCCGTGAGGTAAAAACTGCGAAGGAACTTCGTACGTATATCTATTTGCCGGAAAAGATACACGCCAATCATCCGAACTGGGTGCATCCCTTATACATGGATGAGAAGGTTTTTTATAACCCCAAAAAGAATAAGTCTTTTTCCTACTGTGATACCGTTCTGGCTCTGGCCTGGAAAGACGGAAAACCGGTCGGAAGAATCATGGGAATCATCAATAACCGTTACAATGAGCTTCACCAGGAACGAAATGCGCGCTTTGCTTTTCTGGATTGCGAAAAAGATCTGAATGTTTGCCGGGCACTTCTCGAGTACATTGAAAACTGGGCGCGAAACAAGGGGATGGTTAAGCTGGTCGGTCCTCTGGCTTTTTCCGATAAAGATCCCCAGGGGTTTCTTATTGAAGGTTTCAACGAACGGGTTGTAATTGCTACCAATTATAATTTCCCCTGGATGCCGGAATTTATGGAAAAACTTGGTTATGCCAAGGAAGTGGATCTGGTATCCTATAAACTGATCATTCCGGAGCAGATTCCTGAATTCTACACAAGGATTTATGAGCGGATTATGGTGAACAATCAATATGTTCTCCATGAATTTACGACCAAAAAGGAACTAAAACCGTGGATTGTGCCGATCTTCAGGCTCATCAATGAAGCCTATGCCGATATTTACGGGTTTATTCCCCTGCAGGAAAAGGAAATGTATGAGCTGGCAGGGAGGTATCTTCCGGTTCTCGACCCGCGGTTCATCAAAGTTATTACAAGCCCTGATGGCGAAGTGCTGGCTTTTATTGTGGCCATGCCCGAACTGAGTGAGGGTATCAGGAAGGCAAGAGGGAGACTTCTTCCGTTTGGAATTTTCCATATCCTGAGGGAATCAAAACGGACCAGGATGCTTACAACCCTTCTGGGAGCAATCAAGGAACCGTACAGGGGAAAAGGACTTGACAGTATACTGGCTATTAAGACCCTCGAGTCAGCTAAAAAGGCCGGTATGGAGTTTATTGATAGCCATCTTATTCTCGAGCATAATACCCGCATGCGGGCCGAATATGAGCATGTCAACGGCATTTTACATAAACGGTTCCGCATCTATCAGAAACCTCTCTGAAATTGATTTACAGGTTCAGCATTTTAAGGCAAAGCTGAATATCCTCCTCTTCGCCGGTGTGCTTTCCGGGTACATCAGATAGCTTGACAGTTTTAACCCATCCGAAGCGGGGATGGGGCTTGGCTGCTGTCATTTTAATCACAATATTTAAGGGGGAAACTCCAACATCATTGGTTAAAAATGTCCCGATACCGTAAGCATCATGAATACGTCCGTTGACGTGTTGTTTTATTCGCCTGACTTCTTCGAGGTTGAGTGCATCGCTGTAAACGATGGTTTTTGAGCGGGGATCGATTCTGTTTTGTTCATAAAACCGGATGGTTTTTTCGGTGAATTCAATGGGATCGCCGCTGTCCCAGCGCACACCATCAAACAGCTTCGCATGTTTCAGGGTGAAGCTCCGGAAAAAGGCTTCACTGGTAAAAGTGTCGGAAAGGGCAATGCCCAGACTACCCTGGTACACATCCACCCACTTCTCCAGTGCTATGGTATTGGCCATGCGGTATCCAAAATGGGCGGCATGGTACATGAACCATTCATGCGGATGGGTTCCCATAGGGGTCAGATTGTGCTTCATGGCAAAATACACATTGCTGGTACCAAGAAAATATCGGCCGGCATGAGCGATAAGCGTCTGAACCACCCTGTCCTGAACTTCAAATGAAAACCTCCGCCGTGTGCCAAATTCTGAAAAATCAGCCTCCAGTTTTTTCAGCTCTTCTGCTTTTACCCTGGCCTTTTCTTCAATACCTTCGGGGTGTTTCCCCGTCATCGTATAGTAAAGTTCCGAAATCATGGCCAGCAGAGGAACCTCCCACAATACCGTACGGTACCAGGGACCTTCAATCTCAACCTCCAGATTGCCTTCTTCCTGTCTGATGGTAACTTCTTCCGGATTATAGCGGTATCCTTTCAGCAGATCAAAAAAAACGGGATCAAGATAGTAACATCGGCGGCGCATAAATTCTTCTTCTTCCCTGCTGAGAAAAACAGATGCCATATGATTAACCTCTGCTGTCAGTTTCCTGTCAAATCCCTCGGGAAAAGGCGTTTCGCCGCGGTTAATAAACCTGTACCGTGCAAGAGCTTCAGGATAAAGCTTCTGAATGGCGTTCATTGTAGTGAACTTGTACAGGTCATTATCGGTGAAATAATGAATAATCATAGTGGTTGCTTTTTTAGGCCATAACGGGGGTTTGGGAATCGCTTCTTCTCATGCCGGAGGCAAAAGCCTTTTCATAAATTGTGCTGGCAATATTCTCAAATCCGGGAACGGAGGATGTGCAATCTTCCAGCAATATAATCTTTTTTAGCAGATGGGGAAAATCACCCAGCTGTTTGATCGTATTGGCCACACAATGGCTTTTGGCTTCTCCGGCAAGGTAAATGTTGTCATACATCTCAAGTTCCTTAAGAAGTTGGTAATTCACCCTGGTGTCTTCATCATCCTCAACAGGAATATTGGCACGGATGGCTCCAAAGTGTTCCGTGAGGGGATTGGTCCCTTTGATTACGACCCGGAAGAATCTTCCTTCACCGGCCCATTCACGCACGGCATCCATAACCTCATCCGCAATGGCCGCACCCCGGCTTCCCATAATGCAATGCTCGGGCCAGATGGTATGCATGTATTCACCCTGTTGTTCCAGTTTTTTTACATACGCATGCGCTGCATCCTGAAAAAACAATGCCCTCCATTTTCCTTCTGCAATGTCCTGCCATGAAATCTGTGTGAAGGGTTCGGGATGCCTGCCCTCCCTGTCTGCCCAGAAAACGGGATGGGAAATGTCCGTTACCTGATGAAAGTCCATGGTGAGAATAATCCTTTCCATCACATTCTTGTTATTCCTGATGAAACCGGCCGTTCTCACAACGTCATTTTCAGCGCCCGGAACATAGAGAGTGCCGTCAGGATGACAGAAATCATACTGCATGTCGATCAGCAGCAAAGCATTTCGTTGACGTATCATGGCTGTTGTTTTTCTGTTCAAATTCAGCATTAATTAAGAAGACAGGTAAAACCATTGGAATGTTCATGATTTTGGTTTTGCGGCAAGAGTTTCTGAAAAAGCAAAGGCTTCAGGATAGCAACCCTTCTGCTTCAGCATCTCAAAACGGGAATGATCAAACTGAAAGTAACGTGCCCGCTTATGTGGTACTCCGCTGGTTTTTTCTTCCAGGGGTATCAGGAGTCCGGTACGGAGCATTTTGCGATAAAAGTTCCGGCGGTCAATGCGTTGACCCATAACCGATTCATAGAGCCTTACCAGTTCCGGAAGGGTGAATTTTTCTTCGAGCAGCTCATACCCTATGGGCTGGTAGCAGATTTTTTGCCTGAGCCTTTGCATGGCGGTACGGAAAATAAGTTCATGGTCGAAAGCAAGTTGGGGAAGATGGGTTACCGGAAACCATATTGCCTGCCTGGCATCGTCTCCTGCTACGGGTTGCGTGCGGGACTGCCTTACCAGCGCAATGTAGGCCACCGAAACAACTCTTCCGCGTGGATCGCGGTTGAGTCCAGAAAAAGCATATAACTGTTCAAGGCAGGCATCCTTTATGCCTGTTTCTTCTTCCAGTTCACGTCTGGCACATTGTTCCGAGGTTTCATCCATTTCCAGGAATCCTCCGGGGAAGGCCCAGTACCCTTTAAAAGGATCATTTTTCCTTTCAATGAGAAGGACATTCAGTTGCTTCCCGTCAAAAGCAAAAATCACGCAATCGGAACTTACGGCAGGCCGGGGGTATTCGTAACAATAAGGCATATTTCTTTGTGTAAAATTTACACAAAGCTAAAAAAAGTAAGGTAAAATAAAATTATTTTTGTTTTTCTTCTTCCGCTCTCATGCGGGGCATGGAGCGTAAGTCGTAAAACAGAAAAAGCCGCTTTCGCGGCATGCTTTGCTTGTGGAGCCGCGGGGATTAGTTCATTGCATTCATGATCCCGTCGCGGGAGAAATCCCAACAAGCAAAGCATCCAACTTCGTTGTTTTTTTTCTGTTTTCCTTCTTCCGCTCTCATGCGGGGCATGGAGCGTCAGTCGTAAAAACAGAAAAAGCCGCTTTCGCGGCATGCTTTGCTTGTGGAGCCGCGGGGATTCGAACCCCGGTCCAAACAGGAAACCCATATGTTTTCTACATGCTTATCCGGTGTTCAATTTTCGTGCTGCAGTGAGAAACCGGCATCTCTTACCCGAGGGTATCTGCAGCCTTAGCTCCTGTTTTCTCGTTTGCCTTCCGGAGCGCCAGGCAAACCAGCCCTGCTTTCCTGGTGCCTCTGAACCCGGAACCGCAAGGCAGGGTTCCGGAGAGACAGCCCGTCCGCCATCTGATGACGGAAAAGCCTTAATCTACTATGCTTCGATTAGGCTGCGAGCGCGTAATTGGTTTCGCCATTTATTGGTTCGTAACCAGGATTAACGAGCGTGATTACAGGCTCGGCATGCTTACATACCAGTTTACCCTGCTGTCAAAACCAGTCGGCCCCGGTATTTTGCAGGTACAAAGATACAAAAACTTTGCCAGAAGTTATATAACACATAAAAATCCATCCAATTGAATATTATTGTACATTTGGATATAGGGTTAAATTTCTTTTTGTTTTTCCGGTAAACTGATTTTCATTTATGTCCTATTCTGTTATTTCCATTGGTATTCTTCGTGAAACAAAAAAAACCACAGAGCGCCGCGTAGCATTGACTCCCTGGCAGATTGCCAGGTTTATGAAGGAGAATCCTCAGGTGCGTTTTGTTGTGCAGCCTTCCGAAAGCCGTTGTTTTACTGATGAAGAATACCGGCAGGAAGGAGTTTTCCTCTGTGAGGATGTGTCGGGCTGTCAGCTTCTTCTGGGTATAAAGGAAGTGAATCCCTTTGCCCTCATACCACGGAAGACCTATGCCTTTTTTGCCCATGTTGCCAAAAAACAGCCTCACAATCAGAAACTCCTTCAGTATGTGATTCGGAAAAAGATTTCCCTCATTGATTATGAGTTTATTACCAATGAACAGGGATCACGGCTGATAGCCTTTGGCCGGTGGGCCGGAATTGTAGGAGCCTATAATGGCATCAGGGCATGGGGTCTGCGCTATGGTTCCTGGGATGTAAAACCTGCCTGGCAATGCGGAACATATGAAGCCCTCAAAAAGGAACTGGCGCGTATCCGGCCGGGAAAAATGAAAATTCTCTTAACAGGTGAAGGCAGGGTTGCTTCAGGGGCTGTGGAGATTATGAACTTGCTGGGAATCAGAAGGGTGGAACCGTCTGAATTTCTCACGGAATCACCGGAGGGACCTGTGTATTGTCAGATCGGGCCACAGCATTATACCAGGCGCGCTGACGGGAAGGCATTTGATTTCCACGATTTTGTTCAGCACCCCGATGCTTATGTTTCAGCATTTATGCCTTTTATGAAGGTTACAGATCTGCTGATTACCGGACACTACTGGGACCCGAAATCACCCCGCCTGTTCACCAGGGAGGAACTGGCCACCGGATCCTTTCGTTGCAGAATCATCGCCGATATCAGCTGTGATATAAATGGTTCAGTTCCTACGACCATCAGGGCTGCATCGGTTGAAGAACCTTTTTACGATGTGGATCCTTTTACGGGAGAAGAGAGGAAGGCATTCAGTCATTCCGATAATGTTACGGTTATGACGGTTGACAATCTTCCGGCAGAATTGCCGCGGGATGCTTCGGAAGATTTCGGAAATGCTTTGCTCGAACATTTTTTGCCCGAGTATCTTAAAACACATTCGCCGCTTATCGAAAGGGCAACTATTGTGAAGGAAGGCGAGCTGACACCGCGATTTTCTTACCTGGCCGATTATGCAGGAATTTCAAGGTGAAAAAATTTTTTTGACTGAAATTCAGATTGTTAAGTAGCTAAAAAATAATCGGTCAGAGAGTACAGGAAATGCAACAATTCATTATATTGCAGCATCCTAACCAATAACCAAATGAAATGCCAGTTTGCCGGCGAATGTGGGTTTTATGCACGGTATGCCGGGTCAAAAAATCCTCTTTACAGAGGGTTTGTTTTGCGTTATTGCCATGGTGATGAATGCCGCTTTTGCGAGCGCATTCTGCATATGGATGAGCTGGTAAGTGAAGGGCTGGAAAATATGTTTCCCAGCGGACAGCTTCTGCCTCGCTAATGGCAATTGCTCCTGTGTACGGAAATGATTTTCATTTCCCATAGGTTATATTTTTCCCTTAGAATACTGGTATGAAAAAACCCCTGGCAGGGGGATATGGTCGGTATCCTGTTATAAACCCTATCCGGCTCTTTTCAAAAAGGAAAGTTTATTATTGAACCCGGGTACCATGAATTACCAAATTCAACCAGGCCATAGCAAAATTATTTTTAGAGGAAATTCGTCAATGGAAAAACTCAATTGACGAATCGACTAACAAAATCTAATCAGATTTTATACGGCGGGATTACCTCGATAAGTCAATAGAAACAAGTTGTTTACATGTTTTTTGTGTTTCTATTGACTAATCGGTTGAATATTCTTAAGTTTTTCTATCTGCTTTAGAGGTTCAGTACTTCGGAATACATAAGTGCCGGCAACGAGAACATTGGCCCCTGCTTTGACAAGAAGAGGAGCTGTTTTATCATCTACTCCGCCGTCCACTTCAAGATGACACGCCGGATTTGTTGCGTTCATCATGTTTTTCAGTTCGCTTATTTTTTTATAGGAATGCTCAATGAACTTCTGGCCGCCGTAGCCCGGGTTGACCGTCATAATGAGTACCAGGTCAAGGTCGTGAAGAATATCCTTCAGCAGAGTGACGGGCGTGTGGGGATTCAGTGCTACGCCCGCTTTCATTCCGAGGGTATGGATGTGATGAACGGTGCGGTGCAGATGTGTACATGCTTCATAATGAACCGTAAGAATATCAGCTCCCGAATCCCTGAAGCGTTCCAAATGCCGGTCAGGTTCCGTAATCATCAGATGCACATCCAGCGGCTTTTTTGATATGCTTTTTATCTGACTGATTACGGGGAATCCGAACGTAAGGTTCGGAACGTAAACTCCGTCCATAATATCAAGATGCAGCCAGTCTGCTTCGCTGTTGTTGACAACTTCAACCGCATCGGAGAGATGCAGAAAATCAGCATTCAGAATGGACGGTGAAACAAGTACATTCATAGGCAATGTTTCTGCAAATGTAATGCTTACCCGGCAAAAAGCCAGCCGTAATCAATTCTTATTTCACCAGTTCGAGTCCTTCGGCTGCTGATTTATCCCCCGGCCTGTTGAGAAGGGCTTTCTGAAACAAAACTTTGGCTTCCTGGTTCTTTCCCATTTTGAATTTCGTCCAGGCAAGCATTATCAGTCCGTCATAATCGAATGGATATAGGTTGACCACTTTTTCGAACGTTTTTTCTGCCGCACTAAAATCTCCTCTGTTGTAGAGAATTAAACCTTTGCGGTAGCTTGCAATGGTATTGTTGGGGTCAATGGAAAGAATTTTGTCGTAAATATTCAGTACATCGTCCCATTTATTCAGGGCTGCTGCGGGAAAAGCATATCCGAAGCAAGGTTCGATGGCGTAGGGCATGAGTTCCATGGCCTTTTTATAATATTTCAGCGAAACTTCCTGCTGATTGTTCAGATAAGCAAGCCATCCCATACGAAGGTTGATTTCGTATGAGTTTTCACTGTATACCTTTTGCAGGGTTTCAAAAGCTTTTCCGTATTCCTTCTTTGCTTCCAGGTCATAACTTGTGCTGAATGCTTTGATAAGATCCTGGTGATTCTGCGCAAAGGTTTTCTGGCTAACTGTTAGTGCCAGAAGCACGATGATGAGTTTTTTTACTGATCTCATAGTTTCCATGATACACCTCCGGTTATTGAATAGGATGTAAAATTAATTTGGTTCATAATGATTTGCGATGAAGTGAATCTGCTTTCACCTTTCAGAAAGCTGCCTTTTATGTATATACTCCATCGGGAAGACGGAAGGAAATACAAAGTGGCATGGGCAAGCAGGGTGTAGGGGTTTTCCTGGTTGTATACAATATATCCCGTCGCATCGGAAAAACTATACATTTTGCCCTCTGATAATCCGATTTCCGACCAGCATTTGGATGTGATTTTCAAACCGGTTGTAATTTGCTGAATGCTATGAAAATTTCTTTCAGGATTTTGCTTCAGGAAATTCAGGTTATAGGTGGCGTATAAATTAAGATTTCCTAATGGATATATTCCGATTCCTGCTGTATGCTGCTGTGTATGTATGGAGCCAAACCAGACCTGGCTGTATGAATAGTCCATTGTGATAAGCCGGCCTGTTAATCTGGCTGATACACCTGCCAGGTAATCGTTCTGATAGGCATAAAGGATTTGTGTGCGGCTGGAATTTTTTTCGTACACATAAGGGTAATGCAGGTAAATATAGTGTCCCCACGTCGAAACTGTTACACCCGGAAGCGGTTGCAGTGAAGCGTTCAAATAATACTGATACTGGTTTAGCCAGGAGGTAAAAAGGTAATCTCTAACTGATGTTTTTTCGTAATAGGTACTTTGTTGTTTGAAGTTTGTAAATGAATGAATGAGACGTACCCTTTTACCGGCGAACTGGGTAAATGTCAGATTCAGATTATGCATTTGTTCAGGTATCTGCTGTTTCCCTTCGGGTGCATCAGGTATAGGGAATGAAAAGGGCTCCGGCCGGAACGTACGGTAGGTGTAATCAGTTGAGAAACCGGTAATAAAGCGTGGCTGGATGCCTAATCTTCCCTGGGTTTCAGGGGAAAGATCCGTTCCTGCAAGGTGAGCGTCCATTTCTCTGT
>Ga0207433_10015933_pt1 | contig 10631 bp, 10 predicted proteins | sample YelNatPaOPGAMG01_FD_187559 | JGI IMG/M metagenome (GOLD analysis project Ga0207433, IMG submission 187559) | Hot spring thermophilic microbial communities from Obsidian Pool, Yellowstone National Park, USA - OP-RAMG-01 (SPAdes) (version 3) | ecosystem: Environmental > Aquatic > Thermal springs...
TCTCGGTAAAGCCCCAGCGATAAGCCTATGCCCAAAACGAGAAGTGCAGCCACAGCGAGATGCACGATTTCCTTGTTGCTGAAATAAAATTTCCTTTTCTGCTCAACGGGAATATATGTTACGGCGTGTTCGTACGAAGCTTGGGCTTGTTGCGTCGGTACCGACCTTTCTTCTTTCGAGGGAGCGCGGGCTAGCTCTATTTTTGGGCATTCATGGTTTTCTGGAAGGCGGTGTTCGGAGCAAAAATATCCTGCACAGTAGGGGCATCTGAAAGGCAGAAAGGTTTCTTTCCCGCACTTCTGACATTCCATTTTGAGGCGCCTTTCCGCTGCTTGAAGTGTCTGTTTTGCTCTTATACGTTTCTGTTTGCTGATGATTAAACGTTAATATGGATTACGCCGCTATTGTATGTGGTTGCGAGGTGGAAATGGCGTGAAGGCTTTCAGCTTCGTCCACTCTGCAGACTTGCATTTGGGCTATTCCCAATACGGCCTTGAGGCTAGACGGGAAGACTTTGACAAAGCCTTCTGCGAACTTGTCGATAAAACATTGGAGTTGAAGCCAACCTTCATGATTATCTCCGGAGACTTGTTCCACAACGCACGTCCATCCAACGTTACGTTGGAAAATGCGGTTAAAAACTTCAGCCGACTGCGGGAGGCTGGCATTCCGGTTCTGGTGGTTGATGGTTCTCATGATTCTGCGCCTAACGTTGTCACAAGCACCATTTTAAACCCCTTGGACAGCGCTGGGCTAATTTATTTCCTTCCAAGGCATGAGGGGGCTTGTTGGCGGAAGCCAGAATGTTGCTACGTTTACGGAGTGCCAAACTTTAGGACACGCCGCAAAACCGAAGAAATGCTTCCAGCCTTTATGAAACAGAACAAGCCGACGCCGGATCCCTCCCTATTCAACATTTTCGTCTTTCATATGGCTTTAGAGATGCCGGAGCTTAACCCGCCTTACATCGAGGCTGAGGCATCACCGGAGCTAATACCCGAAAATTTCAATTATTATGCTGCTGGACACGTGCATGCGCCTTACATTGGAAAGTTTAAGAACGGCTTGCTGGTATACCCCGGAAGTACTGAAACAATAAACTATAATGAAGCTAAAACGGAGAAAGGCTTCTACTACGTGGAAGTCGACGAGAAAGGTGAAACCTCACCACAATTCATAAAGTTGGAGTCTCCCCGCAAGTTTGTTGTTTTGGAGCAGGATTTCTCAGGAGTTGCGGCTCCGAAGATTACTGAGCTTGCCGTTCAACTCGTGAAGGGCGCCGATGAAGAAGGCGCGATTCTTGTGCCTGTGTTGAGAGGAGTTTTACCCGCAGAGGCAAGCCGCGCTGATGTTGATGTTGCCCAAATTAGAAGCGCTGCTGAGAAGGCGCTGCTTGTCCACCCGGTTGTTTTATTGTGTGAAAGCGAGGTTCCAGAGGCTGTTGTTCGCTCCATATTCGAAAGCGAAATTAAAGATTTGAAAACGAAAAGCTTCGAATACTTCATGCAGATTTTCACGGAACGATTCAGCCCAGAACAAGCTGAAAAAATAGCCCGCGCTGCGGTCAGCCTCATCGAACCCTTGACAAGGAAGCAGGATGAGAAGGTTAGGCAGATTTTGGAGGAACTTGTGCAATGAAAATCGAAGTTGTCCAACTGGAGAATATTCGCTCCCACGTAAAGTCAACGGTGCCCTTTGCAAGGGGCTTCAACTGTCTTGTAGGCGGTTTGGGATGCGGAAAGTCAAGCATCCTTTACGCCATAGACTTCGCCTTGTTCGGAGACCCCTTGGGAAGAAGCTACGAATACTTACTAAGAGAGGGGGTTGAAAACGGAAGGGTTGTTCTCCAATTCACCCAAAACGGCAAAAGCTACAAGCTTTCGCGGGGATTGAAGCGGCGTGGAAAGGGGATAAGCCAAGACTTTGACGAGTTGAAGCTTTTTGAAGGTAAAAACCTAATAGCCAGCGTGAAAAGCGAAGCGGTGGCAGAACAGCTAAAAGCCATAACAGGGCTGGATAAAGAGCTTTTCCGCGAAATAGTCTGGGTTAGACAAGAACACCTAAAAGAGCTTATAGACGCCCCGCCAAGAGATAGACAAAGACGCCTAGACGAACTCTTTGGGCTTTCAGACTATGAACTGGCGTGGAGCAATATCGCTGGATACCAGAAAGAATACGAAACTGAAAAGAAGGTTTACGAAAAAGACCCCGATGTTGTCGGCTTAGAAAAGCTCAACGCCGAGTACACGCGCTTGGCAGAAGAGTTCGCACGCTTAGAAATTGATATCCAAAATGCTTCAAGAAGGCTTGAAGAAGCCAAAAAAGCCCTCGAGGAGGCTGATTTAAGGCTTAAAAGGCTTGAGGAGCAAAGGGCGTTCGTAGATGAATACAGAAGGAAGGAGGCTCAAATTCAGGCTCAACTGACAAGCCTAGAAGACTCTTTGGCAACTGTCGCGGAAAAAATTGATGGCAAAAAGGCTATCATTGAAAATTTGAAACAACGTCTCGCTTCTTTAGAAGCTCAGATTCAATCCCATAAGGATAGACTGAAAGAGGTTGGAATTCCAGCAGACCAGCCTCTCGAAACTTTAAGACAGCATTTACTAGCCTTTGACAGCCAAATTACCGACTTAAAGGCCGAATATGAAACTGCTTTTAGCAATATGCAGGCAGACCAAAGGAGACTTTCATCACTTTCAACAGAGAACCGCTGCCCACTGTGTCTGCAGCCTTTAACAAGTGAATATAAGGAAAACCTAATTCAGAGAATCCAAAAAGAAAACATTGAAAGACAGAAAACTCTAAGCCAGCTTCAAAAAGAAATCAGGGAATTGCAACAGTTGAAAGAGAAAGCCAGCGCAGCCATCACAAACCTTCAAGGCTTAATGCCAAGAATCGAGGAGCTGAAAAACCGCATAAACGAAGAATCTAAGGCTTTAGCGGAACTTTCAAAAGAGTTTGAAGAAAAACAGAAGTTAGAGACGGAGCTGCGGGCTCAACTTGAAAAAGTACGCTATGAAATAGCCCGGTTCGATGTTTCAGAGCTTGAAAACGTCAAAAAACAAAGAGACAAAGTTTACCAGAACTATTTTCTGCTTAGGTCTGAGCTGCAAACCATGGAAAATCGTAAAGACGACTTGATGAAACGTCTAGACGACATTAAAGAGCGGATAGACCAAGCTCAGAAAAAACTGGAGCAGATGGAGAGGTTGAGTCGAATTGTTGGCGTTATAGGCAGCATCCGCGACGCTTACAGAAGCATCCAACCAAAACTTCGAAGCGAATTTGTAAAAGTTTTAAGAAACCTTGTCCAGCAAATCCTCGATAACCTTGTGGGCGAAGAAGGCTCCCCAATAAACATTACAATCGACGAGACTTACACGCCTTACGTAGTAAGTGAAAGCGGTGTTGAAAGAGAAGTCTCAAACCTTTCAGGCGGAGAACGCACACTCATAGCCTTTGCATACCGTTTGGGCTTGGGACAGCTTATAATGCAGTCTAAGACTGGACATGGCTTAAGCTTGCTATTACTTGACGAGCCAACTGAAAGCCTTGGAAGGGAAGACGGTTCCATAGACCGCCTAGCCGAAGCCATATCACGGTTTAAAGCCATAGAACAAATAATAGCCGTAACCCACAGCGAAGCCTTCGCAGAAAAAGCCGAACACGTCATACGCGTCGAGAAAGAAGCTAGCGAAAGCACAATAGCAATAGAAAAATAGCAACTTTACTGGGTTTCCTCTACAACCACGTTTTCTAGAATGCCTATCCCCTCAATTTCAATCCTCACAACATCACCGACTTGTAGAAATTTTGGTTTGGGCTTCATGGCGAAGCCGACGCCTGCCGGTGTACCTGTTGCAATTATGTCGCATGGCTCTAGTGTCATTACTTTGCTTAAATGGTGGAGCACCTCGTAAACATTGAAAACCATGTTTCTGGTTGTGGAATTTTGTCTAAGTTCGTTGTTAACCCATGTGCGAACGTATAGGTTTGAAACATCCCCCATCTGGTTTCGTGTAACTATGCATGGACCGATTGGAGCGAAGGTGTCGAAGCTCTTACCTCGCGTCCACTGTTTGTCTTTAAATTGGATGTCCCTAGCTGAAACATCATTTAAGATGGTGAATCCAAAAATGTAGCTTCTCGCCTCTGAAACGGGAACATTTTTGGCTTTCTTTCCAACAATAACGGCTAGTTCCGCTTCATAGTCAAGCTGTTTTACAATTTTTGGCTTAATAATATGCTCATAGGGCCCAATTATCGCCGTGCGAGGCTTGAAAAATATTATCGGCTCGTCCGGTATCGGAGCGTTTTGTTCTGCGGCATGGTCCTTGTAATTTAGGCAATTAATTTTTCAAAGCGTTAATATACGCTTAATAATTTTGCTTGTTAGAAGATGTTAAGGAAGGATTATGTCTCTGAGGACGAGGACACGGAAACAAACATTAATAGAGGGCATAACTGCTGGAATCCTCTTCGGGACAGCGGCCATTTTCATAAGGTTTCTTCCAAGCCTAGATGTTTTTTCCATAGCTTTTTGGCGGCTGATAATTGCATGCTGTATTTTAGCGGTGATTCTGCTTTTTTCCGGCAAGCTTTCTGGTTTAAAGGATTATGCCCTAGGAAGTTTGAAGGAGCTGCTGGTCCTTGGGCTTTTGCTGGGGCTACACTTCATATTCTTCATATCAGCTGTTAAGGACACAACGATTTTGAATGCAACGGTTCTTGTTAATACAACGCCCATTTTCTCGGTTTTCATCTCAACCTTCCTTTTCAACTTGAAGCCCTCCCGTTTGGCTGTTGCGGGAATAGCCATATCCATTGCTGGCGCATGCATAATCGCTTATGCAGAGGCCACAATTGCTGGTTTAGACGCTGTTTTTTCCGGAGCAGTTCAAAACGTTAAGGGCGACATGGAAGCCGTTTTAGCAGCTTTTTTTGAGGCGGTTTACCTAAACTATGGCAAGAAGATAAGGGGACAAAGAGCCATACTAACCATAATGCTTCCGATTTATATGTTTGCAGCAGTTGTGGTAGGCGTTTTAAGCCCAATAAGCACAAGTAAAGGACTGGAACTGCCTACAGAACTCGGCATAATTCTTCCTTTGTTAGGTTTAGGAGCGTTACCAACCGCTGCAGCCCACACGCTTTATTTTTCATCCCTCTCCAACCTAAAGTCTTTTGAAACCGCCACCATGGCTCTGCTCGAACCAATAGGAGCAACAGTTTTCGGCGCAGTTTTGTTTAGTGAATTTCCAGCTCCACTTTTCATTTTAGGAACGGCACTAGTGTTGCTGGGCATAGTCTTTATTGCAAAGGGAGAAAAATAGCCCATTTTAGACGAAACAAATAAAAAGTTGGTTATAATACTCTGCAACGGGCTAATAAATGATTACCAACGACAAAATATTGAAAGCTTTGGAAACTGCCTTAAACCGCTTAGACGAAGCAATTTCAGCCTTGAAAAGCAAAGATGAAAACACCTTCTCAAACGGCGTTTGGCACGTTGCCGCAGAACTTGAATACGCCCTGTTCTTATTCTCCTTGGCTGTTGGAAGCGAGAACAGCATGCCAGTGGATAAGCCTAATCCGGAACTAAAGAACATGCAAATAGGTAACGTTGTGCTAAAAGTTAAGGAGCTGGTTAGTGAGGCTCAAAAATCCATTAAAGACGGCCAATTGTTGAACGCCTACAAAAGTGCTTACCTGGCGAGACATCACGTTTTCAAAGTGCAAGAAAGCCTAAACAAAAAGAAACGGGAAACCTCTAAAAGATAGAGAACTTATTCTTCTTCTAACATCTTCCTCTCCTTGACTATGAGGGTGTTTTCCTTCCCGCCTATAACCCTAAAATAGTCTTTAAGCCCCGCCCTATGCAAGAACTTTCGCAGCAGCACCCGCAAATACTGTTTTGGAACACACCTTTCGTCGGCTTCCATAACTATTTCATCTGCTACTCTTTCAACTTCTAAACCTGTTCTTTCATGTAGAAAATTCACCAGCTCTTTTATTAGCTCGTCTCCCTCCGCTTTTAACTCAGATATATCAATTCGCATTTCAACCATTTCTCAAGCACCTCCTATTTTCTAACCATTATGACCCTAACTTGGTCGCACGCGTCTTCACATGAGTCTGCAATCATTTCTAAAGCTTCGAAAAGCTGCCCCACTAAGACGGCTATTCCAGCTTTTGCCAAATCCTCTTTTCCAAGCAGCATTCTCGCCTTTTCATGCAAATCGTCAACCTTTTCCTCCTCCCTTTCAACAGCGTCCGCAGCCTGCAACGCCTCCTCAGGCTTTACCATAACTTTGTTCACGCATTTCTGCAACAACACTGCACATTCTTTCACGCCTTTAACCATCTCCAAAATTCCTTGTTTAATGGATTTTGGCAACTCATCCATGGGAATAACGCCCAAAACCCTCGTGGATTCCCTGCTCCAGTCGGCAACCATGTCCACCCTCTTAACCAAGTGCATTATGTCTTCTCTCGCTATGGGCGGAAGCTCGCCTCTTGAAACTTCGTCCATAACTTTTCTCCGCAGCATGTCAGCCTCTCTTTCGTTGCTTGCCACTCTTTCAATACATGCGCGCATTTCTTTGGCGTCGTTTTTCAAAGCTGCGATAACAGCCTTTTCTAAATCCTCAACTATGCTTGTTGTTAAGGCCAAGTGTTCCTGTATTGTCGTTAAGGCCTTCGCTTCCCGCCTTTTCTCAAACCATTTTATTAGTTCACTCAACAGCCATCTCCTCCCGCAATCCAACCTCCGGATACGCAAACAAGTGAGCGTTTTCAGGCTGAAAGCTTACAGTAACCTTTTCCCCTATATTAAACCATTCACATGTAAGGGAAGGCATCACCACCACAATCAAGTCTTGATTTTCAAGCCTAACCTCATATCGTATGTTTGTCCCTTCAAAGGTAACCCTTTCAACCACACCTGGAATAGAATTTTCTCCCATGGCCTTTCCCTTTTTAATCGTGAAAATTTCAGGCCTTACGGCTAAAACTACCCTTTCACCCTTGCTTAAACCTTTGTTAATTGCTTGAACTTTAACTCCACCACGAAGCTCGACGGTTGAGGTTTTGCCCTCTGCCTCTGCAATATAGCCCTCAAGAAAGTTTGCTCCTCCGATGAAGTGGGCCACGAAAATGCTTTTCGGGTTCATATAAAGCTCTTGAGGTGTGCCCACCTGTAAAACCTTGCCCTTCTTCATTACGGCTATTCTATCCGATATGGCCATGGCCTCTGACTGGTCATGGGTAACATGGATGGCGGTAAGCTCTAGGTCTTTCGTCATGCGCCTAATCTCATATCTAAGCTCGTTTCTAACTTTGGCGTCTAAATGTCCCAGAGGCTCGTCTAAAAGAAGCAGTTTTGCGCCTGCAGCCAAAGCCCTTGCAACGGCTATCCTCTGCATCATGCCGCCGCTTAACTCGCTTGGAAAGGCATCTAGACGCTCATGTAGCCTAACCATCTCAAGAACCTCGTGGCCTATCCTTTCGGCCTTATGCATGTTAAAACCCTTCACCCGCGGGCCGTATGTGACGTTTTCCCACGCGTTCATGTGGGGGAAAAGCGCAAACGTCTGGAAAACAAAGCCTATATCCCGATCTTCGGGCGGAACATTGTTTACAAGTCTGTCGCCGATGTATATCTCTCCCTCATCTGGCTCAATTAGCCCCGCGATAAGCCTCAGCAGCGTCGTTTTTCCGCAGCCGCTTGGCCCCAGAATGGAGAAGTATTCCCTGTCTTTTATGTGGAGGCTTACGTTGTCAACGGCCACGATTTTGCCGAACTTTTTTGTGACATTGACTAGGCGTACATCTGGCATTTTAGTACCTTCCCTTGCCTTTAACGACAAGTCTTAGGGCTAATAGGATTAGGAAGGAGATTAATATTAAGAAACCGCAGCCCAAACCTATCTCTAAGGAGGAGACTGCAACTTTTCCCTTAACCCAGTCCACTAAAACCACCGGAGCAGTTTTAAGCTGGGTAACCGCCAACGTTGCACCAGTCTCACTCACACTTCTTGTGAAAACCATTATTGCGCCCGAAAACATCGAGTACTTAGTTAACGGAAAAACGATTGTCCTAAACACGCAAAATGGTTTAGCTCCCAGCGTTCTAGAAGCCTCTTCCAACTCTATACTTATTCTTTCCACCGCCGCGGACATAGACCTTACAAAATAAGGGTATGTGATAGCCAAATGGGCAAAAGTTAGGAGCCAAACATCTGGGATAAAGGCCAAAGTTTCCTTCCAAAAGAATCTTAGAGAAACACCTAAAGCCACTGACGGAATAATTATTGGAACGTCAACAAGCACATTTAGAACTGATGAAAAGTTTCCGACACGTTTTCTTGCAACAATTATCGCCATAGGCAAACCTATAAGGATGTTCAAAACAGTCACAGCTGCTCCGATGGAATATGAGCGGACGAGACCCTCCCAATAATCGTTCCAAGGAGGACTGCTTGACAAAGCGCGTTGAAGGATATCGGTTGGAAGAGCTTCAAACGCCGGGAGAGCCGCAAAAAGCGAAGGAACCAACACCACCGCGAAGAAAATTAAAAGCGTAACGCTATCTCTAGCAGACGTTGCGGCAGTGTAGCTTAGTTTCCTTTCCAAAGTTGGCCATGCCTCTTTGATTGGTAGCTTAAAACGGCTTCCAAGAATGCGCACCACCGCAAAAATTAGGCATGAAAAAACTATTAGGATGAGGCTTACAAAAACTGTTGCTCCAACATAAACATCCTTAGTTTTTTGAATAAATATTGGACCGTTTTCAAACGTATCGGCAACCATCATTGTTGCACCCGTCTCAGAAATCGACCTTGCAAACGCAAGAATAAAAGCCGCGATTAACGAGGGCTTTATGATTCCAAGCGTGACAGTTCTAGCTGTTGTAAGCGGCGGCGCACCTAAAGTCCTTGAGGCCTGCTCATACTCGATTTTATAGTCCAGCAGCGCTCCAACAATAACCCTAACCACAACGGGGTAGGAAAACGTGAAATGAAGCAAAGCTACAAGAAGCCATCCCGGCGAAACAAGGGAATAGCCAAAAAGGGGCGAAATTTCTCCAGGCTTATTCCAAAAAAGGAGAAGCGAATAGCCAAGCACCGCCGTTGGCACTATGAAAGGGACGTCTGCAAGCGTATCTAAAACATTAATCCATCTTGATCTACTGCGGGCTATAAGCCAAGCCATGGGAAGCCCAACCACAACATCTAAAACTGATACAACCACAGCTACCGCGAAGGAATTTTTCACAGCATTTAATGCCCGGGCCATAAAAACAGCGTCACCAAAAACCTCCTGCATGCTACTCCACTTTATGATTACACCCAAAATTGGCGGAACTAAAATTAAAGCGAAAAACAATACAACGGCGGCTAAATAGACCCCATATTTGACCACGAGTTTTGAGGAAAGCCTATCCAGCCTCTCCACGAGTTTTTTGGACAAACCCATCAGCCTAAGTCCCATTAACAACTAAACGTGCTTCTTTTCTCATTCGCCAAATATGCTGATAAGCTTTCCGTATAAGAATTGTCAGTTCGCCCGTCGAGTCATATCACAGCTTACGCCTAAGCTCTATTGACTCTCCAACTCATCATCCAAAAAGTACAAAGCAACTCTAACTTTTAGGGTTTTCCTCTACTTCTTTCCCCTTTTACCCAACAGTTGTTCATCGAAATTGGCTCCTTAGGCTTCCACCACTCCGATTTTAGTTACCGAAACCCCTCTTTTTTCCAATTCGCGAATAAACGGGTTTATGCCTAAAGAATCGCTGGCAATGTGTCCCGTAACTACTAGGTTTCCCTTTCCTTCCGCCTTCAGTTTTTCCAAATCTGCGGGGCTTATGTGAATGTATATCACTGTTCCAACACCATGTTCAAAATATGTTTTGGCGATTTCATAACCTCCGTTGGTGCCGGCAGCATGGGAGACGACAATCTTTCCAGCTTTGTTTTCGGGTTTTCCAAGGCAAATTTTGATTTTTGTTAGGGCATTTCTGAATTCTGGAAGCTCCATCAATGCCGACACCACATCCCTAACCATGGAGTCGTTTTTGATTTTGCTGTTTACCTGCTTAATCATCCTTTGTCTTCCAATCTCGTCTAGAGGAGTGTGAATGTTCATGAAGGGTATATTCAAAAGCCTTGCAAAGTCAACCACATGCAGATAGTTTCGTGTATGCATTTCCACCTCTAACTGTTCAAGCTTTCTGCTCACAGCCTTTTCAGCCTCTTCGAAGGGAACACCAGCCTCAACCATTTGATGAACATGCCTCTTAAACACTTGAGGAAAATTAAGAACAGCAGATCCACCCGCTGGGTGGTGGGCGATGACGCAATCAAAGCCTAAATGTTTTGCAAGCAAAAGTTCTGGTGCTCCAGCATCTATGCAAAAAAGAACCCTTTTTATGTTCTCTCCTTTAACAAGTATCGCGCTGTCTTCGGGAACATCTTTAAGCCCGGCAAGTTTCAGGGATAATTCCATAATTTCTTCAGTATTCATATCATCTCTTACAACAGTTGGAGACTTAAGCTTTGGTAACGTTATAGTAAAATTTTATCTAGACATACATATAGCTTTAATCCGGAAGTGTAAAGGGGATGGAT